>Ga0209913_1000130_pt1 | contig 80294 bp, 72 predicted proteins | sample PersoiDNA2013203_FD_185805 | JGI IMG/M metagenome (GOLD analysis project Ga0209913, IMG submission 185805) | Permafrost soil microbial communities from the Arctic, to analyse light accelerated degradation of dissolved organic matter (DOM) -... | ecosystem: Environmental > Terrestrial > Soil >...
GGAGGTCGAGCCCGCCTTCAAGTAAAACAAACTATTCATTACGCATACCCTCATAAAGCCCAAGTTAATGGGTGGGGTGAAAATGTGTAAACTATTTTAAAATTTTGTAACTCCCGGAATCCAGCTAGTACCAGCAAGTGGCACCTGCGCCATTGCTGAAGCCTCTATCGTTAACGCGACCAAATCTTCTGGCTCAAGGTTATGCAAGTGTGACTTACCGCAAGCACGTGCAACCACTTGAGCTTCCATCGTCATTACCGCAATGTAGTTTGCTAAACGGTGGCCCGCTTTAATAGGGTCAACACGTTTCATTAACTCAGGATCTTGCGTAGTAATACCAGCAGGATCCTTGCCTTCATGCCAATCATCGTAAGCGCCTGCAGTAGTACCTAGTTTTTGGTACTCCTCTTCAAGATGTGGATCGTTGTCGCCAAGCGCGATCAATGCTGCAGTACCAATCGCAACTGCATCAGCACCTAAAGCAATCGCTTTAGCCACATCGGCACCATTACGAATGCCACCAGAAACAATCAACTGAACACTGTCTTTACCATTACGATAAACACCCAAATCTTGCAGAGCTTTCACCGCAGGGCGAATGGCCGCTAAGATTGGTATACCCACGTGCTCTATAAACACCTCTTGAGTTGCAGCAGTACCGCCTTGCATACCATCTAGCACAATCACATCAGCACCGGCTTTTACCGCAAGCGCTACATCGAAATAAGGGCGAGTGGCGCCAATTTTCACGTAAATTGGCTTTTCCCAGTCAGTGATTTCACGTAGTTCTGCAATCTTGATTTCAAGGTCATCTGGACCTGTCCAGTCAGGATGACGACATGAAGAACGTTGGTCGATGCCTTCTGGCAAGCAACGCATTTTAGCGACACGTGCAGTAATTTTTTGACCTAACAACATACCGCCGCCACCTGGTTTAGCCCCTTGACCAATCACCAATTCAATAGCATCTGCTTTCCGTAGGTCATCTGGATTCATACCGTAACGTGAAGGTAGGTATTGGTAAACTAGCGTTGTTGAATGACCACGCTCTTCTTGTGTCATACCACCATCACCAGTAGTTGTACTTGTACCAGCTGCCGTCGCACCACGACCTAGTGACTCTTTCGCTGGGCCTGACAATGAACCGAAACTCATCCCAGCAATAGTGACGGGCGTTTTTAAATGAATTGGTTTTTTAGCGTGCCTTGTACCCAAAACCACATCAGTACCGCATTTTTCACGGTAACCTTCTAATGGATAACGGCTAACTGATGCACCTAAGAACAGCAAGTCATCAAAGTGTGGCAATTTACGTTTTGAACCTGCACCACGAATATCATAGATACCAGTTGCGGCAGCACGTCTGATTTCAGAGTTAGTATATTCATCAAACGTCGCAGAATAACGCGGTTTTGTTTGAGGGGTTTTATGATTGTTGTCGCTCATTTTAGTATGCTCCTGCATTATCGACATGGAAGTGGTACAAGGTACGAGCAGAGCCATACTGCTTAAAGCTGTCTGGGCTAACATCTGCATGACCTGATTTTTTCAACAAATCAGCTAGAATTTGTTTATCTTCAGCATTCATTGTTTTTTCTTCGCAATCTGCGCCTAGGCTCTTCACCGTACCGCGCACAAACAACTTAGCTTCATAGATTGAGTCGCCAAGACCTTCGCCTGCATCACCCAAAATTACAAAGTTACCAGCTTGTGCCATGAAGGCTGAAAAGCTACCCACAGAGCCACCAACTACAATGTCAGCACCTTTTAAGGCAATTCCGCAACGTAAGCCAGCATCGCCATCAATGATTAATAGGCCGCCATTTGCAGTTGCTCCAGCAGCATTTGATGCGAAACCTTTAACATGAACAACGCCTGACATCATATTCTCAGCAACACCACTACCTGCACTACCTTCAATGGTCACTTTAGCAACTTGATTCATACCCGCAGCGTAGTATCCTGTATGCCCTTTAATCGTCACATCCGCATCGGCTTTTAAACCTACAGCTACGTTATGCGCGCCATTTGGATTCTCAATAACTATTTTCTTCCCATTCAGACTACCGGCATCCCCATGAAGGAATTGATTCACTTCACGTAACGGTTTGGTATCCAAGTCAAATTTTAGAGTTTCCATACATACATCTCCTTAGGTGAAGGTTCGAACACCTTCGCGTTTTTAATATCGGGCAAATGTGCCAATGAGCGGAACTCAGATGCAATTGCAACATAGTCATCATGCTCAGCAATGATCGCTGGTTTGCAACCATACGGATCGCGCACCAGAGCAAGCTCTGTACTTGTACCCATTAATAATGTGTAAAAGCCATCAAGTTCTTCAAAGCCATGATTTAATGCGGTTTTAAGGCTATCACCTTCACGCATACGCCATTGCAGATAGCGACAAGCCGCTTCAGTATCGTTGTCTGTTTCAAACTCGATACCTTCTTTTTCCAACTTACGACGTAAGCTATTCGCATTTGATAATGAACCGTTATGCACTAGACACCAGTCTTCACCTGCAGTGAATGGGTGTGCATGCGCTGGTGTAATAGCTGACTCAGTTGCCATACGTGTATGACCAACCAAGTGCGTACCTTTGAGATTTTTGAAATCATAACGTTCCGCAACCTGTGCGGGTGTGCCGACATCTTTATAGATATCCATCGACCGCCCTACAGACAGCAGGTGCAATTGCGGGTAATGTTCTTTTAACCAAATCTTCACCGTGACTGGCTCTAAAGTGGTGGTCAGCACAGCATGATTCGCTTTTGGCTCAATCTTAGCTTTGATGCTTAAGTGTTTTTCAAAGTCGTGACCTAACTTCGTCCAGTTAAAATCTGCAACACCAGAATACAGACTGAATTTTCTTGAATCGGCCGCTACCGGTGTACCAAAGATGGCCAATCCGGCAGAATCAGGTCCGCGTTCAGTCATACCAATTAGCATTGGCAACATGAGCTCACCAATTGAGTCTCGCATTTTGGGATTTCTAACCAATAATCCTACAATTCCACACATACTCTTCTCCTTACAAATATAGTTAAACCATGTTCTTTCAAATAAATACTAGAAAAAATCTAGAAGAAATCTACATACCTGTTAATTTCCCAATCAGAAACATGACGCTGAAATTCCATAGCCTCGGCACGTTTAATTTTGATGAATTCTTCTGATAGAGAGTCACCTAAAGCGTCACGAATGACTTTATTGCTCTCAAGTTGATCAATAGCCTCACCCAGACTTTGCGGCAATATGCCAATACCTTGCTCGCGCATTTGCGCAGGTGATAAATCATATAAATTGTTGGCATGTCCGGCACCTGGGTGCAGTTCACGCTTAACACCGTCAAGCCCTGCCGCAATCACCGCAGCTGTAGCCAGATAAGGGTTGCAGCTGCCATCCGGTAAACGCAGTTCCAGGCGACCGTACGGAATACGCACCATGGTTGAGCGGTTATTATTGCCATATGAAATATAAGCAGGCGCCCAAGTTGAACCAGTGAGTGACTGGCTGACGACTAAGCGTTTATACGAGTTAACCGTTGGGCAAGCTAGTGCAGTAATGGCAGGCGCATGCGCAAGAATACCGCCCATGAAGTGATACGCCAGCTTTGATAAACCGTGACCAGTACTGTCGCTATCGTCCTGAAACAAGCTCTTTTTGCCATCGCCTATCGACATATGCATATGCATACCATTACCAGGGCGGTTAGCAAACGGTTTAGGCATGAAGGAACAAATCATGTCCAACTCATTGGCAATATGGCTGGCGGCCATTTTGAACATCAGGTAATCATCCGCGCTTTTTAAACAGTCAGCATAGGTGTAATTGATTTCAAACTGACCATTGGCATCTTCATGGTCAATTTGATAAATATCTAACCCAGCAGCGATTAAAGTCTCGGTTAAACGCTCCAAAAACGCAGATTGCTTGGACATACTTTTGTAGTCATAGCATGGTTTTTGTAAGGTATCGGTTTCATCGTACGGGTGAATTGCACCATTTTCATCTTTACGCAGTAAAGAAAACTCTGGCTCTAAACCTGTGTAAAGTATCCAGCCACTTTTAGCCAGGCGATCAGTTTGCGCTTTAAGCACCACGCGTGAGTCATGCCCATAAGGTTTTTCATTCACATGACCATCACAAATAATGCGTGCATAACCTGGCTGCCAAGGCATTAAAGTCAAGGTTGATAAATCACCAACCGCCATGTAATCCGGGCCATTTGGCGCAATGCCCATACCCCAAATTGCGCCGCCGGCAAAACCGGCGCCGCCTTTAAGAATACTGCCTATATGCGCAGCTGGGACAGATTTAACTTTGGCAACACCATGTATATCAACGAACTGAGCCAAAACGTATTTAACGTTATTGTCTTTTAGGAACTTTTTTGCTTCATCTAACGTTTTCATCTAATTCTCCCGAAAATCTAAATATCCGAATTGTTAATAAGTTATCTGTACCATTTATCAGCCTTGGTTTTATAAGCACCCAAGTATCATTTTTCGATAAGCAGTGTAGACAACTAGCTCTGATAACAAGCAAGTCCAACTGCCCCGCCACCTAATTCAACCGCAATCTCTAACATAACTTCCCACAGGTATGGCCCGTAGGTGCCATCACACCAAACGCGATAAACCGGTTCACCATTTAAGGTTTGACGCAGCACTATTGCGGAAATGCCGGCAACTTGCGTCATGATTACGTCTTTAGCTAATAGTGATTTTTCACGTAAATCTAAGGAACATAATTCAGAAAACAGATCGAGCACTGCACTACCGCTCAAAATAAAGGCAGCATCTGCCCGTGGCACTTTATATAAATCAGGCACACGGCTAGTGTCACTTGCCAGTTTTTTACAAGCTAAGCCGCCAAATTGGTCTTCAACCAAAAATTCGCTAGAGCCTAACCTCAACACCAGCGTTTTTTGATCACATAGTGTCCAAGAGTTAGGGTTAGAAGGAATAGCCACTTCACGGTCAGCCAGCCATTGCGAGGCTTGCGGGCCTTTTACACCATAACGTGATAAACAACTCACATCAGTCACGCCCAGTATCTTCATTCTGGCTTGCTCAACATCAGCACTTGCAAACTCAATTGCTGTTTTTATGTCGTTAACCACGCCCCACTTTGCGCTGCTGTTAAGTTGCGCATGCGCAACTGGTGAGGTCTGAGTAATAATTTTCATATCAGATGCTTGCATCTCAAGCTCCTTTTTGATTCTGGGTTTGATTCATGGTTTGCATCTGAATCTGGCTCTTGAAGAACGGCGTTTTCACCACTGTAGCAGTCACCAAAGAACCACTATCTGTGCGTATTTCAAACGTTGAACCCGGTTCTTTTTTAGCGGGTATGACATAGGCAAAGCCTATGCAACGGTCTATGAATTTACTGTAAGCGATACTCGTCACGCGCCCTAGAATCTCGCGCCCCTCTATCACTAAATTACAATCCATAGGCATTTCACCTTTGAAATTATCAGTTAATACAAATGCAACTAACTGCTTTCTTAATGGCCGTTTGGCTAAGATTGAAAGACTACGTTGGCCGATAAAATAAGGCTTGCTCATTTTTATCGCCCAATCAGCGCCGATTTCAAAAGGATTGGTCAAACCATCAGTATCAATGCCCGGCATGAAGTGACCCATTTCAAGACGTAATAAACGCTGCGTGTCGCTGCCAAATGGGCGTAAACCATGTTGTTTACCAGCCGCCATTAGTGCATTCCAAACATGCGGCACTTGTGCCATTGGCATGTGTAGCTCGTAACCCATATCTGAGACGAAGGCCACTCGAATCAATCTGGCTTCAACCCCTGCGACCTGGCCCTCACGCACGCTACTGATAGGGAATGACGCATAAGAAAGATCAAGATCAGTCAGCGTCGACAATATTTCACGCGCAGAAGGCCCGGCAATATTGATTGCCCCGAAAGCACCTGTGACATTGACCAAGCCTAAATTCAAATGCCACATTTGTTGCGAGCGTTGCATTTCACGATACACGGCCGCCGCATTTGATGTTCCTATCGACAGGTAAAACAGGTCATCCGCAAGGCGGCTTGCAATACCGTCATCCACAACCACGCCAGACTCATCCAGCAACATCAGGTAGCGACAGCTCCCTACTTTTTGGCTGGCGTAAACGCCTGTAAAGAAGCGTTCTAGAAACTCAGCCGCATCTGGGCCGTGTATCTCAATTTTACCGAAGGAGCTGCCATCAATGATGCCTGCTGCTTTACGCACAGCAATAGCTTCTGTTTGAATCGCATCCTCTTTAGTTTGTCCAACGGCAGGGTAATAAGCTGCTCTTTTCCATGCACCAATGTCAGTAAATACCGCGCCATGGGCTTGGTGCCAATCATGCAACGATGTCAGACGGTGCGAATGAAAGCCGCGGCCACCTAAATGCCCGATAGGTGTTGGATGGAAGAATGGCCTTGAAGTCGTTGTACCAATTTTTTCAACGGGTAAACCGCGGATTTTTGCCAGGATACGAATAGCATTCATATTGGAATGCTTACCTTGGCTAGGACCCATGCCGACCGTGGTAAAACGTTTCATCAGCTCGATATTATCAAAGCCTTCTTTGGCCGCGTTCACAAAGTCTTTGATCTGAATATCTTCGTCAAAGTCTACGAAGTTCTTGCCTTTTTCGTGCGGCACCATCGGATATGCATGGCTCGGAGAAGCGTCAGCATGTTTTTCAATCGCGTTTTGCGGGGCTTGCAGGCCTAAATAACGCAAGGCTTCATTTGCGGCACGCGTGCCATCTCTTAAACGCTGGTCAAGCTCAAAAATTCCGTTGACCTTACCTGCGGCAAAAATGCCATCCGGCAAACGGCTTGGTACAAACTGTTGCACAGCATAATCAAACTGCATGCCGGTACCAGCCTGATACAGCAAAGCACCAGCAGGCGCCCATCCGGCACTCATGGCAATGCCATCACATTCAAGGCTAAATTTATTGCCAGAGAGCGCTACATTTTCTTTATCATCGTATGCGCAAATGACTGCGCCACGTACACAGGACTTGTCTGATGATGCCAAGGCTTCATATACACAAGAACCTGCATATATTCTTATGCCGCGATGCGTAAGCTCAGCTGCACAGTCACCACCGTTAGCACCGGCTCGTAAGTCAACCACAGCCACTACTTTTGTACCCGCCTCTAACAAGTCAATCGCTACGCGATAGCCGTAATCATTGGCCGTCACCACAATGCCGTTATTGAAAGGCTTAACACCGTAACGATGAATTAAACGCTGTGCCGCAGAACCTAACATCACGCCTGGCAAGTCATTGTATCGGAATACTGGCGGCTGCTCAAATGCACCGCTTGCCACAATCACGGCTTTAGCGCGCACTTTGGTAATACCGCTCGCCGATACGATAGGAATCAGGTGGTCAGGATAATAACCGGCGGCATAGGTACCAGTATGCATTGTAATGTTTGGCTGGCTGGCAACTTTACTGAGTAAATCATTGAGTTGTGTCACTGTCGCCGAATCACCGCCACGGTCGTAACCTAAGCTTCCGCCTGCTCGGCTATTTTCATCCACTATCGTCACTTCTAGGCCAGCTTGTGCGGCGACATAAGCCGCTGTCAGCCCCGTTGGGCCAGCACCGATCACTAGCAAATCGCAATGTGAATGCTGTTTGCGTTTGAGTATGCGCGGATAATCAAAATTGACGATGCCCAAGCCAGCAGCTTTACGTATGACTTTTTCCCAAAATGGGAACATACGGCGTGGCGTATGAAACGCTTTGTAATAGAAACCTACCGGCAGCAATGGCGAAATAGAATCAATGTAACTATTCTTATCTTTTTTAACACCGCCGCTGGTATTTACTGCAGTCAGCACCATGCCATCGGCCACTTCAACCACATCAGCACGAATATTGGTATCAATGCCGTCGGTCACCAGCACGTTCACGTCATGGTTCGCTAAGCTCAACACGCCGCGTGGACGGTGATATTTAAAACTACGGCCTAATACTTTTTGACCAGCCGCCCACAGTGCACTGCTGATAGTATCGCCTTCATAAGCTGTGAATACTTCACCTTCAAAGGTGAAGTTTATTGTTTTATTGCGGTTAACCCATTCACCAGCTTGCTTAGGTGTACGTAAAGTCATTTGCTTTCCTCCTGCGCTGGGTTTGAATTAGTGCCTAGCAAATAAGTACGTGTAACTTTATCTGTAAGCGTATTGCGTTCAGCAATAAACCAGGTACCGCTAGGTGAGTGATACCACCATTCTTTTTTATCGCCAGGCGCACCGCTACGGTTATGTACATAGGCAGCCCATTCCGCATCGGTACAAGTGTCTTGATTAGGTGCCTCTCGGTACTCACCACCGAAAATAAATTCACTCAGTGGTCGCGTACCGTTCATGGGACAAGTGAGAAGTTTCATTGCATATTCCTCTGATTATTGAGCTAGCGTTTATGGCCGATTAATGGCCAACGGACGCCGCGCCTTTTTCCCCGGTCAGTTCGTAATCTTCAAAACGTGACAGGCGGAAGGAGTGAATTAAATCTGGTGCGCTATCATTTGCAATGGTTTGCGCCATGGTTTTGCCGCTGATAGGGGTGGCTTTAAAGCCCCAAGTCCCCCATCCAGCATCCAGATAGAAACCTTCAATCGGCGTTTTACCCATAATTGGTGCAAAGTCTGGTGTCATATCGGCCATACCAGCCCATTGACGCACCACTTTTACATTGGATAAGAACGGGAACATATCCAGCATGTGTGAAGTAAGACCTTCCACAAAATCCAGCGTAGAACGCGTTGAGTGGACTTCGTAAGGGTCCAGTGACGAACCCATGACCAGTTCTCCGCGAGAAGACTGGCTCACATACACATGCAAGCTACCAGACACCAGAATAGTATCCAGCCAAGGCTTCATAGGCTCGGTCACACAGGCTTGCAGTGGATGAATGACGATAGGTGTTTCAAGATCGACCATTTCAGTAATGCGCGGCGTAAAGCCGGCAACGGCAGATAACACCTGTTTCGTTTCGATATAGCCTTTATTGGTTTTAACACCGCAGACTTTGCCATTTTTAACATCGATGCCCAGCACCTCAGTATTTTGGTAAATTTCGGCACCCAAACGATCTGCACCACGCGCATAACCCCAGGCTACGCCATCATGGCGAGCAACAGAACCAGGTGCATGAAATAAGGCACCTAAAATTGGCGCTTGTCCGCTACAACTTAAATCCAGTTGCGGGCAGGCTTTAGCAATTTCATCCGGACCAACCACTCGACTTTCAACACCGACATGTTTATTCACTTCAGCACGCCAACGCATGGTGCGCATGGCAGATTCTGTGTGAGCAAGCGTGAAGTGACCACGCGTTGAATAGAATAGATTTAAGTCCAACTCTTCTGAAAGACCTTCATAAATCTTTACGCTGGCGTCAAAAAAGTTAACCCCTTCCGGAGTCAAATAATTTGAACGAACGATGGTGGTATTACGACCAGTATTGCCACCGCCAATATAGCCTTTTTCGAGCACGGCAACATTAGTGATACCGTGGTCTTTAGCCAAGTAATAAGCGGCTGCCAGACCATGTCCACCACCGCCGATAATCACCACATCATATGATTTTTTTGGCGTCTCGTGAGACTTAAAAAAACGTGGTGCGGGATGCTCTTTTGATAGTGCAAATTTAAGTAGTCTTAATGGCATCTCTAAACTCCATGAACCCTAATTTTTATCCAGTCAAATTTCTTTGACACAATGCCGGTCAAATTTCTTTGACCTAATGTCTGCCGACTAAAATTTATTAACTTTTTTAATCTACATGAAACACGTTAACCGTATTTAGCCATATCCGATGACCGGCTGTCAACACTTACGTGAAACTTTTTTAATTATAATGAAACTTATGCTAAAGTCATATAACATTCATGATAAAAATTAATGAGTTAACCTATTAAAAAATTAAGTACTACTACTTAAGGCTTAGTCAACCAAGAAATGATGAGCGCATTCATGTTAAAAAACACATACACTTTTTATAGCGGTAACTCACCGATATTGATATCAATGCCACATGTAGGCACTGCTATTCCAAGTGATATCGCTTGTAATATGACCCAGCAAGCATTGCAAATGCCAGATGTTGATTGGCACTTAACGCTTCTTTATGACCTAGCTAAATCACTTGGCGCTTCAATGTTATGCGCCGAGTACATGCGCTATGTGATTGACCTTAACAGATCACCAGACGACATTTCTCTATACCCAGGCCAGGATACGACTGGACTATGTCCTGTGGACACGTTTTATAAGCAGCCGATCTACCTTGATGGTAAACAACCCAATGAAGCCGAGATTCAAAATAGAATTGAACATTACTGGCGGCCATATCACCATAAACTGCAAACTGAACTAGAAAGAATACATTCGATTCATGGCATCGCTGTATTGTGGGATGCGCATTCCATCGCGTCACATGTGCCACGATTTTTTACTGGGAAACTACCAGACTTGAATTTTGGTACTGCAGATTTACAGTCCTGCGATGAATCACTACAGACAGCGATTGCAAGCGCTATGCAAAAGTCTGCTTATGCTAAAAAATATAGCCATGTTTTCAATGGCCGCTTCAAAGGCGGTTACATCACGCGGCATTATGGGATGCCGACAGTCAATATTCATGCGCTGCAGCTAGAAATGAGTCAGTGCATTTATATGCAAGAACTGCCACCGTACCAATACGACCCAGCACTAACTAAGGACGTTAAGTTTTTATTAGGCGAATTACTAGAAACTTGCCTGACTTGGGCAAGCCGTTACAAAAAAAGGTGATCCATTTTGTGTGATTGATTTTATATTTTGTTGCAGAAGTGATAAAACGGGTTACATGATGAATCTAAAATTTTCACTTCCCGCTAGCTGACGGCCATAAACGTTATTTTCGACCCAAAGCGGACCTTCAATCAATGTCAGATCCCCAACATTTTTTATCCCTAATCTAGCTAAAACCAAATTCGGGTTAACATCCAAATCAAAATCACTTAGTAATGCATGAGCACAATAATGGTGCATTACATACGGAATTATTTGGTGCATGATGCAGAGTGAATTTATCTATAGTTAATATGAATCATAAGGTTAACCTAGTTTATTAAAAATGGCATGCTACTTGCTATGGTAAGTAATGAAAATGTACTGTTTGGATTCGCAATGCTCTTGGTGATGTTAGTTGATGATGATTTAGCAAGAGCTGCCCCATTAAAACACTCATTGACGAAGGCAGGTTATAAAGTAATTGCTCATCTATCCACTACTGAGAATTTAGATGTTGCAGTACATGAGATGCAACCTGACATAGTTATTATAGATACAGATTCTCCAAGTCGAGATACTTTAGAAAATCTGTGTGTAATGCATGAAACTGTACCAAAACCAATAGTGATGTTTACTCATGATGGTGACATTCAAAAAATGCGTGAGGCAACTAAAGTTGGAGTGTCTGCATATGTAGTTGGTAACTTGGCATCGGGCAGTTTAATGCCAGTGATTAATGCTGCGATTGTAAGATTCGAAGAAGTTAAGTTATTAAGAGATGAGCTTGACCAAACTAAACTTAAGTTAGCTGAAAGAAAGGTTCTTGAAAAGGCTAAAGGTCTTTTAATGAAAGAGCATAGTTTTGATGAAGATCATGCTTATGCAATGTTGCGAAGTATGGCGATGGATCAGAGCAAGCGTATTGCAGTGTTAGCAAGCGAAGTGATTGAGGCGGCAACGAAGCCACTTTAATCTCTAGAGATTAATGATGGCGTTACACACAATACGTAACGTTAAGTACTAAATTTACTGGGTAATTAATACCCACTGGGCAAAGGCGTCCTTGCAATGGTTTCTTAACCAGCTGCAGGACGCCTTTTTTTTGTGAATTTGAATGTTGTTTGGGGTTAGTGATATGGATATTAAAAATTTAGCAATGCCAGAACTATCTGAAGTCATGATTGGATTTATCCCCCTCACCGATTGCGCGCCTATTGTTGTCGCTTCCAAAATGGGGTTTGATAAAAAATATGGTCTCAAGATCAATTTATCTAGAGAAGCGTCATGGGCTGCGATTCGTGACAAATTGATCAGCGGAGATATTCATGCGGCTCATTCATTATATGGAATGATCTATGGCGTTGCTCTTGGTATAGGTGGCCAGCAAAAGAACCTATCGGTATTGATGACGCTGAATCAAAACGGCCAAGGAATAACATTATCAAATCAATTAAAAGATGCAGGGGTGAATTCCGGCTCTCAATTGAAGAATTACTTACTCCAGGAAAAAGAGAAGCTTACTTTCGCACAAACCTTCCCGACCGGTACGCATGCAATGTGGCTTTATTACTGGCTTGCTAGCCACGACATTCATCCACTTCAAGACATTAAAACGACAGTCGTTCCACCGCCACAAATGGTGGCGAACCTCAGCGCTGGTAGCGTTGCCGGTTACTGTGCTGGTGAGCCATGGAATGCGAGGGCCGTTTATGACAATGTTGGATTCACTGTTGCAACTAGCCAAGATGTTTGGGCAGACCATCCGGAGAAAGTTTTAGGTGTTACTGCTGAATTTGCTGATCTTTATCCTAAAACATGTCGCGCAATGGTGATGGCGATCCTAGATGCTTGTCGTTATTTAGACGTAATGGCTAATCGCGAGAAGGTTTCAGATTTACTGGCAGGCCCGGATTTAATCAACGCGCCAAAGCAAGTCATTCATGATCGATTCATCGGCGAATACGACAACGGTAATGGCAAGCATTGGCAAGACGATCACCCAATTAAATTCTTTAATGATGGAGCTGTGAATTTCCCATATCTCTCAGATGGCATGTGGTTCATGACCCAGTTCAAGCGCTGGGGTTTGTTGAAGTCAGAACCAGATTACTTAGCAGTATCTAAAAAAATAAATCGTATCGATCTCTATACCGAAGCTACAGAGGCCTTAGAGATTGCTGTTCCAAAACACTTAATGCGCTCAAGTAAATTGATGGATGGAATTGTCTGGAATGGTGAAAATCCCGCCAGTTATGCAAACAGTTTTAAGTTTTAGAAAATTTTTATAATTAAATGGATATACGAAATGATGAGACCAAATATATTGAAAAAAGTGACCTTGGTTGTTTTGCTTGGACTTACAAGCGTATCAAGTCAAGCGGAAGATGTCGTTAAGGTAGACGAAGCACCTTCAACCATAATAGATGCATTCACCATGGGGAAGCCCATGACCAGCTTCCGTTTGCGTTATGAAAATGTGAACCAACAAGGCAATGCTCCAATACTAACTCCTGCTAGACCTCTTGAGGATGCTAACGCTCTAACATTACGCAGTTTAATCGGCTGGCAAACAGCAGTATTTAATAACTTTAGTTTCACTGCCCAGTTAATCAATGTCAGTAAGTTAGATAGCGATTTTAACGATAGCACCTCAACTACTCTTCCTCTTAATGCTACCTCTAACCAACCCAATAAGTTAGCCTATGCAAAGGTAGTTGACCCTGATTACACTGGGGTAAACCAATTGTACGTAGATTGGACCGGCATTAAAAATACTAAATTACGACTAGGACGTCAGCAGGTTAATTTAGACAATGTACGTTTTATTGGGGATATTGGGTTCAGGCAGGTGATGCAAGTATTTGACGGCATCTCGGTAGTGAATAAATCCATTCCTGACACCGAAGTTTATTTATCTCATTTCGAAGCAGTTCAACAGGTTAACACTGCGTTACGTATCAATGGAGCGCTTGATATTGCGCATGTTAAATATAGCATTACGCCAACAGAATCTTTGCTTGGTTATGGATACTTTTCAAGTTTCAATGACTTAGGCTTTGGGACCGCTTGGTCATTACCTAGTGCCAATACAAACCAATCAAATCAAATCATTGGATTACGCTTGGATGGTGCACATCCAGTCACCCCTGATTTAAGGATACTTTATACCACAGAATTTGCGCACCAAGGTAACTACAAAGGCAGTGATAGCCGCATTGATGCCAATTACTATAAGGTTGGTGGCGGCATAGGGATAAATAACTTCTCTATTAGAGCGGATCAGGAACTGTTAGGGAGCAATAACGGTACTTATGCTTTCCAAACGCCATTTGGTACCAACCATCTATTCCAAGGTTGGGTTGATAAGTTCTTAGTTACGCCGAAAGAAGGGCTCCAAGACTCATTCATTACTGCAGCTTATAAGTACAGTAATTTTGTTCTTAGTGGGGAATACCATCTATTCAACTCTGACACTGATTTCAATAAAGTTGGTGGCGGCATGGGCAACAAATATGGCACTGAAATAGATGCCGCAGTGACTTATAACTACAAAAAAAATATCAATACAAAAATTGAATACGGTAAATTCACTGAAGGTGATCAGTATCTGGCAACTGCTAGTCGTTTCAGAGATACGAGTAAGTTCTGGTTAACAGCCATGTATACATTTTGATAAGCAGCTGGGGATAGACATGACAGGTTCAGTTTTTCTTGTAGGTGCTGGGCCTGGCGATCCAGATCTGATCACATTAAAAGCAGTAAACGCCTTGAGAATTGCAGATGTAGTTTTGGTTGATGATCTTGTAAATCCTGCGGTTTTAACTCATTGCCCTCAAGCAAGAATTGTTTATGTAGGCAAAAGAGGAGGATGTAAATCAACGCCACAGGATTTTATTAATCGAATGTTGGTTGTATTGGCTAAGAAAGGGCAGAAGGTTGTTCGTTTAAAAGGTGGAGATCCATTTCTCTTTGGACGTGGTGGTGAAGAAATGCTTGCATTACAAACTGCCGGTATTCATTACGAAGTTATTTCTGGTGTGACTAGCGGTATAGCGGTACCAGCAAGTTTAGGTATACCAGTAACGCACAGAGCCTTTACCCATGGCGTCACTTTTGTAACTGGTCATAGTCAAGATGGTGAACAGCCAAATTGGCAAGCGCTGGTTGCTGGTCAGACCACCTTAGTAATTTATATGGGCATTAAGCACCTGCCTGAAATCGTTAAAAGTTTATTAGATGCAGGTATGAGTCATGAAATGTCAACTATAGCTATCCAGCATGGAACATTAAAAACAGAGCGCCATGTAAAGGCACCATTAAGCATGTTGCCTATGGCCGTAAAGCAAGAAAATTTAGGTAGCCCAGCGATTATTGTTATAGGTGAGGTTGTTCGTTTGGCTAACAGTGAAAGATTATTGGCTGCACTAGATATAGCCGCCTAGTTTGAGGAGAAGCACGTGCAAAAAATGAAATTAGTAGTAGTCGGGAATGGTATGGCGGGGATGAGAACTGTCGAGGAATTATTAAAAATAGCCCCTGACATTTATGACATTACCGTTTTTGGTGATGAGCCTTACCCAAATTACAACCGTATTATGCTCTCTCCAGTACTGGCAAATGAGCAAACAATAGATGACATTATTTTAAATACGCGTGAATGGTATGCAGAGAAAAATATCCAGCTATATACCAATGCTCGCATTAATAAAATAGACCGTAAAAATAGAATTGTTTATGCAGAAGATGGAGCCAGCGCCGAGTATGACAGACTGTTGATTGCAACTGGCTCTAAGCCTTTTATGCCACCCATACCAGGTAAAGAGCTTACTGGCGTCATTGGCTATCGTGATATTAAAGACACCAACGAGATGATTGACGCCGCAAAAGTGCTTAAACATGCCGTAGTTATTGGTGGCGGCTTACTCGGTTTAGAGGCTGCGAATGGCTTAAGAATCCAGGGAATGGATGTGACAGTCGTGCATAAAAATGAGTGGTTACTTGAAAAGCAACTAGATAAAACCGCAGGGAGAATGCTCCAAAAAAGCCTAGAAGCCAAAGGCCTTAAATTCTTACTTAACAAAAACACCGAGCAACTTCACGGCGATGTCATGGGTCGAGTTAAAGCAGCACGCTTCAGTGATGGCTTGGAAATCCCAGCAGATTTAGTTGTGATGGCGGTAGGTATTCGCCCAAACTTTGCGCTAGCAGAGTCTGCTGGCATTTATTGTAATCGAGGGATTGTGGTTAATGACACCATGCAAACCTATGACCCCAGAGTATATGCCGTGGGAGAGTGTGTAGCTCACCGTGGCATCTCATATGGTTTAGTTGCACCACTATTCGAGATGGCAAAAGTATGTGCGACCCATTTAGGAAATTTTGGGATTGGTTTATATAAAGGCTCAGTAACCTCTACAAAATTAAAAGTAACTGGCATTGATCTATTTAGTGCAGGAGACTTCTCTGGAGGCGATGATACTGAGGAAATTGTTTTGCACGATGCCGTTGGCGGGGTTTACAAAAAACTCGTTATTAAAAATGACAAAATCATTGGTAGCGTGCTTTATGGGGATACCACGGATGGTTCGTGGTATTTTCAAATGCTTAGAGATGGCAAGGCTATACATGAGATTCGTGATCACCTCATGTTTGGTCAGGACTCATTAGGTAACACCGGACATCAGGGTCAAGATAAAGCCGCATCCATGACCAATGAAATGGAAGTATGCGGCTGTAATGGCGTATGTAAAGGCACAATTGTTAAAGCGATTCAAGACCAAGGCCTGTTCACAATTGATGACGTTAAGAAACAAACAAAAGCCGGATCAAGTTGCGGATCATGTGTAGGTTTAGTTGAGCAAATCTTAGCCTCGACCTTAGGCGGGGGTTATGCACCACCATCTACAAGTAAAGCTATATGTGGATGTTCAGATAAAAATCATGAAGAAATTCGCGTTGAAATTCGCACAAAGAAATACTTAAACATCCCAGATGCAATGAAGAGTATGGCTTGGCATACGCCTAATGGATGTGCCACGTGCCGACCTGCACTTAACTATTATTTACTTTCAACCTGGCCGCATGAGGCGGTGGATGATCCGCAATCACGTTTCATTAATGAGCGCGTACACGCCAACATCCAAAAAGATGGAACTTATTCAGTCATTCCACGTATGTACGGGGGTGTCACTACCCCAAACCAACTTCGGAAAATTGCTGATGTAGCTGATAAGTATGCAGTGCCTATGGTGAAAGTTACAGGTGGCCAACGTATCGATTTACTCGGCGTTAAAAAGGAGGATTTGGTGGGCATGTGGAAAGATTTAGATATGCCTTCTGGTTATGCTTATGCCAAAGGCATTCGTACCGTAAAAACTTGCGTTGGTTCTGAATTCTGCCGATTCGGCACACAAAATTCTACGCAAATGGGTATTGATATTGAAAAGGCATTTGACCATATGTGGGCACCACATAAAGTTAAATTTGCAGTATCAGGTTGCCCACGCAATTGCGCAGAATCTGGCATTAAGGACGTCGGGATCATTGGCGTAGATTCTGGTTGGGAAATATACGTAGGTGGAAATGGTGGCATTAAAACCGAGGCCGCACAGTTCTTATGCAAGGTAAAAGGCCATGATGATGTGCTGGAATACTCAGGTGCGTTCATCCAAATTTACCGTGAAGAAGCCCGTTATTTAGACCGCACCGTGCATTGGATTGAACGCGTTGGTTTGGAGTACGTAAAGCAACGTGTAATAGAAGATGCTGAAGGACGCAAAGCGGCTTATGAGCGACTGCTCTTTGCCTTACAAGGAGCTGTAGATCCTTGGGCAGAGCGTGTTCAAAAGCGTGAACTACAAAAAGAATTCGAAGTAATTAGTATCTAAAGATTTTTCAGATAAAACAACAAAGGAGTAATTTATGAAAAGTAATTTTTGGCAAGCAGGCCATAAACCAACGTTATTCTCAGCATTCTTATATTTTGACTTAAGTTTTATGGTTTGGGTATTACTAGGACCTTTGGCAGTTCAAATTGCCAAAGATTTAACACTTACCGCAGCACAAAAAGGACTCATGGTAGCAACTCCAGTATTAGCAGGTGCATTGTTACGTATCGTCATGGGTGTACTAGTCGATCAAATAAAACCAAAGATGGCAGGCTTGATTGGCCAAGTTATAGTCATATCAAGTCTGCTCGCGGCTTGGTTGCACGGCATACATACTTTTCAGCAAGCCTTGCTTTTGGGCGTTGGTTTAGGTTTTGCGGGTGCCGCATTTGCTGTGGCGCTACCATTAGCTTCACGTTGGTATCCGCCAGAACATCAAGGTACCGCGCTTGGTATTGCAGGTGCTGGTAATTCAGGGACGGTATTTGCCGCTCTGTTTGCGCCTAGTTTAGCTGTTGCATATGGTTGGAATAATGTATTTGGCTTAGCCTTAATTCCATTAGGAATTGCCTTAGCTGTATATATTATTTTTGCAAAAGATAGTCCAGAAACTCCACCAGCTAAGTCGCTCAGTCAATACGTAGCAATCTTAAAGGACAAAGATGCTTGGTGGTTTATGTTTTTTTATAGCGTCACTTTTGGTGGATTTGTGGGTCTAGCATCTTCACTCACAATTTACTTTAATGACTTGTATAGCCTAGGTGCAGTTAAGGCTGGTTACTGTACTGCAGCTTGTGTATTTGCAGGCTCTTTAGTTAGACCGATTGGTGGGATGATTGCAGACCGCATTGGTGGCATACGCACATTACTCACGATGTACAGTTTAGCCGCCGTATTATTATTTATAATGAGTTTTGGACAACCTACTTACCAATTAGCTTTAGCCATTATCATTCCAGTAATGGCCATATTAGGCATGGGCAATGGCGCAGTATTCCAATTGGTACCACAGCGCTTTCGTAAGGAGATTGGTGTCATGACAGGTTTGGTTGGTATGGCTGGCGGTGTGGGGGGCTTCTATCTAGCGGCAAGTCTCGGCTATTTCAAACAGACTTCTGGTAGCTACCAAACTGGTTTGTTAATTTTCGCTGGGTTAGCCGTACTAGCAATGATAGGTTTGGCGGGCGTTAAAACTAGATGGCGCACAACATGGGGCACTGCCACTTCGGCCAAAGTTTAAAATGTCACTTCAATTTACCATCGGCCAGGCAAGCCTAACAGGGCCCCGCACACGCAATGAAGACTACATTGGCGTTGTTACGCCTGTGCAGGAGCAAATTAGCGTTAAAGGTGCCATGGTTGCTGTAGCTGATGGTGTTAGTGGCAATGCAGGCGGTGGCGAAGCTTCTGAAATGACCATACGCTCCGTGACCTCCGACTATTATGCAACGCCAGACACGTGGGAGCCACTAGCCTCATTAGACAAAGTGCTCACAGCTGCTAACCGCTGGCTGATTGCGCAGGCCAATGCTAATCGAAATATGGCTGGTATGGCCACAACTTTGTCTTTATTGGTAGTTCGAGGGCAGCGTTATTATTTGGCGCATGTAGGTGATACACGTATCTATTTATTGCGTGATGGCCAACTAAAACAACTGACCACTGATCATGTCTGGGATAGGCCAGACATGCGCCATGTATTAAAAAGAGCTGTTGGCTTAGATCAACACTTGGCAGTAGATTTCGGGGAAGGTCAACTACAGGTCGGCGACGTTTTTGTTCTAATGAGTGATGGTGTTTGGGACGTGTTGGGTGACAAAAACATTCATCATATGATGGGGCTTTATGATAGCCCGCAATTGATTTGTGAGCACCTCACTAGAACTGCAATAGAAAAAGGTAGCGCCGATAATAGCACTGCCGTTGTAATTAAAATCACCCAACTGGGTGAGGATACTCTCACAGAGCTACTTGCGGGCGGCAAGCACTTAAGTTTACCTAAGAAGCTAGATATTGGTGAAATCATTGATGACTTTGAAGTCATAGATCTCTTGCATGAGTCTCGTGCGAGCTTGTTATACAAGGTCCGCAACATCAAAACAAAACAACTGTTTGTGCTTAAAACATTACAGCCCCTCCTGACCGATGATGTCGAAAGTTGTCATGGATTATTGAACGAAGAATGGTTAGCGAAAAGGGTCGTTTCGCAATTCTTACCGCAAGTCTTCCCGGTATCAGTTGAAAAACGTAGCAAACTTTATTTTGTTATGAGTTGGCATGAAGGCGCAACGCTACAACAACGCCTAGATAGCGGTCATCACTTTACTGTAGCTGGCACAGCAAAAATTGGTTTAGATTTAATGCTAGGTATAGGTGCATTACATAGACTTAACATTGTGCATCGTGACATCAAGCCGGCCAATATACATTTGTCGAGTGATCAGCGACTTCGTATATTAGACTTGGGCATAGCGGTTACTAGCGCGGCTCCGAACATTGAGGTATTGCAGAATCCAGGTACCCCAAGTTTCATGGCACCAGAGCTATTTAACGGTCAATCAGCTACATTACAAAGTGACATTTATGCTGCGGGTGTTACTCTTTATCACTTACTTACACGTAAATACCCGCATGGAGATATTGAGCCTTTTCAGCACCCTAAATTTGGTCAGGCAGTGCCTCCGACTAGATATCGTCCAGATATTCCATTTTGGCTAGAAAATATCATCCTTAAAGCCATAGCGCAAGATGAAAAGCTAAGATTCGAAACTGCAGAAGAGATGCTCCTAGCGCTTGAGCATGGAGAGTTAAAACCAATTTTAGCGCCTGCACGTACACCATTAATTGCGCGCGCTCGATTTATAAAATGGCAATGGATTGCTATCTTTTCGTTCATCTTAAATTTTTTATTAATATATTTATTGGTTGTTTCGTGAGATTTTGTTAAAGGTTGAAATTATGAGTAATTGGGTAAAAGTGGCGCCACTTGAAGACATTCAAAGATTGGGAGCACGTGTTGTGCGGACAGAAGATAGCGAAGGTAGAACTATTGAAATAGGCATATTTAGATTGGAAGATGATCGTATCTTTGCCATTAATAATAGTTGTCCACACAAGGGTGGCCCATTGTCTGAGGGAATCGTTTATGGCGATAAAATTGCTTGTCCAATGCATAGTTGGAAAATTAGTTTAGTTGATGGAAAAGCTGAAGAACCGGATGTTGGGCAAACTGCGTGTTTTAAAACCAAAGTAGAATCTGGCATTGTGTATCTAGAATTGAAAGATAAATAAGCTTGATTAAACAAACAAAAAGTACCTGCTGTTACTGTGGCGTTGGCTGCGGCGTTATTATATCTAGTGAGAACAACCGGATTGTAGACGTTAAAGGCGACCCTAATCACCCAGCCAACTTTGGTCGACTATGCACTAAAGGCTCCACATTACACCTGACGGCTAAACTCGATAACCGATTACTCTACCCTGAGTTGCGAAGAACTAAACAAACCGCAAGAGTTCGAGCTACATGGGATGAATCTCTTGATCTTATCGTTGAAAAATTCGCCACAACCATAGAAACTCATGGCCCAGATTCCGTAGCTTTTTATATATCAGGTCAATTGCTTACCGAAGACTACTATGTATTTAATAAGTTGGCTAAAGGCTTGATTGGCACGAATAATGTAGATACAAATTCACGCTTGTGTATGAGTTCAGCTGTGACAGGATACAAATCGACGTTAGGCGCTGATGCCCCCCCCGCATGTTATGAGGATATTGACCATACTGATTGCTTGTTTATTGCAGGTTCCAATACCGCATTCGCTCATCCTATTATCTATCGCCGTATTGAAGATGCCAAAGCCAACAACCCGAATCTAAAGATTATTGTAGTTGATCCTAGGCGTACTGACACAGCTCAGGCAGCGGACCTTCATCTAGCCCTATTGCCAGGCACTGACGTTGCCTTATTTAATGGCATGCTACATGTAATGTTGTGGGAAGGTTTGTTGGATATGGATTACATCCGTGAACATACTCATGGGTTCGATGCTTTAAAAGATACGGTACGTGAATACTCACCAAAAATGGTTTCTGACATTTGTGGCATAAAAGAAGCGGACATCATTACTGCTGCCAAATGGTTTGGAAAAGGTCCAAGTCTCTCCATGTACTGTATGGGGTTAAATCAATCTATTCATGGCACTGACAAAAACGCAGCTCTCATTAATCTGCACTTAGCTACTGGGCAAATCGGTAAGAAAGGTGCAGGACCATTCTCTTTAACAGGTCAACCTAATGCTATGGGGGGGCGTGAGGTTGGTGGTATGGCCAACTTATTGTCAGGTCACCGCGATTTAGCCAACGCGGAACATCGCGATGAGGTAGCTAAACTTTGGGGCGTTGCTAGTGTGCCAGAAGCCGTTGGAAAAACTGCGATTGAAATGTTCGACGCGGTCAAAGACGGAAGCATTAAAGCTATTTGGATTGCATGCACAAACCCGGCACACTCTATGCCAGATTTAAACAACGTGATTGCTGCCTTAAATACGGCTGAACTCGTTGTCGTACAAGATGCATATAAACATACAGACACCAATCAATATGCAGATGTATTGTTACCGGCCAGTACTTGGGGTGAAAAAGAAGGTACTGTTACCAATTCTGAGCGACGTATTACACGAGTAAACTCTGCAGTACCTGCACCAGGCGAAGCTAAGCATGACTGGCAGATTATGGTGGATTTTGCGCAGCGGTTAGAGAAAAGATTGGGGAAAGACCGTACATTATTCCCATACACAAGTACTGAACAAATTTTTAAAGAACATCGCGAAACTACTCGTGGACGTGACTTAGATATTACTGGATTAAGTTATAAATTACTTAGCGAACAAGGCCCCCAACAATGGCCGTTTCTATCTAGTGATACTTCGGGCAAAGCTCGCCTTTATACAGATGGTATTTTTGCCAAGCCTGACGGAAGAGCGCAGTTTGTTAATGCCCATTATCAAGGAACCGCTGACAAAACAGATGCTCGGCATCCATTGCACTTGCTAACAGGTCGTTTGCGTGACCAATGGCACGGTATGAGTCGCACCGGAACAGTTGCACAATTATTCAACCATTCAGAAGAGCCCGTGATCCATATTAACGCTGACGATATGACGCGTCGCTTGATTAAAGATGGCGATATTGTCAAAGTCAGCAACCGACGTGGAAGCTTAATCCTAACAGCAAAATCATCTGATGAAGTGCAGCCATCTCAAACTTTTATTGCCATGCATTGGGGTAGTAAATTCATGCATGGCTTAGGGGTGAATGGACTAATGCCTCCGTCTTTTGATAAGTTGTCTAAACAGCCGGAACTTAAACATACCGCCGTTAAACTGGAAAAGTTAGATCTGCCATGGCGAATGACGGTAATGCGCACGATTCAAGATTTAAATATGTTGCAAGAAGTACGTAAATTACTAGTCAACTTCCAATATGCCAGTTGCGGCTTATTCGGCCGAGAAAGCGAACAAAATGCGGGCATGCTTATTCTCAGAGCAGCCCATACCGAAGCCCCTGACAGTTCATTAATTGCTGAGATAGATTTGATACTTGGCATGACTGATGACATGCCATTACTTAATTACAATGATGCCAAACGTGGCGTAAGCAAAAGAATTTTAGTTGAGAGTAACCGTAATACCAACAATCCGGAAGTCACCGGGGTGCGTTTGGTAGGTGAAACGTTGGCTGCAGACTGGCTGAAAGATGTCATGTCCTCAGGAGAGTTCACTACAGAGCTGCGCCGCTGGGCATTAGCTCCCCTAAGTACACTACCTGAAGGGAACCGGAGCCGAGGTAGAATTATATGTAATTGTTTGGATATTGCTGAAAATGACATTATTGACACCATACAATTAGGTGCAGATTTAATTACCTTGCAAAACAAACTAAAATGCGGTACGGAATGCGGCTCTTGCGTTCCCGAACTCAAGCGCTTAGTACGCATTCATGAGATAAAACATGTAGGGATGAATTAGCTTGTGCAAATGGCCGCTTCTGGCCGACTTCGGCCTCATAGCATATCAATTTAGTTGCTATAAAGAAGACAGTTTAAAATGAAATCAACATAATTGAATAAATTTCAATTCAGCGACTTTTGGGTCAAATCAATCATGCAACTCAGATACAAAAATATAGAGATAAGCATTTGTTAAGAGTAATCGGGTATCAGCAATACGCGCTGTTTAATCTACATATTACTGATACCCGAAAAATCAAAGCTTTCCATCTAATCCCATTTGATAATACTTATGTGTGATTTTGTCTTGATTTTCAAGCAGCCAATCAATATCAGGTTTGTTCGTCATCGCTTTATGAATAGCTAAAGCAGTGGCTTTACGATGAATATCAAACAGTACTTTGTGATCAAGCTTTTCATCTTTGCTGACCATTGGGTTAAGCCACACTGACACAATAATACCTAAATCGTTGGCACGTTCTTTAGGAATATCACCCGCACGGACCGCATCCAACACGCCATTGGCTATGGCAGCTTGCACCGTGCCCATTAAAATATTGGTATATTTGCTATCTTTAACGGTGACTTTACTCACCATCAACGTCACTGGCCGCACTTGAATATCGGTATTCAATAATGCAAAAACTCGCGTATGGCCGGCTACTTGGTCACCGGTTAAGGTGGCGATTGCCGTACCAACGGGGCCATCCAATTCTCCTATAATCACTTCTGGCTCTGCCGCAGTACCTGGAGGCCCGCCAGCGACTAAAGCTTCACCCGTACGCATTACAATTCTTTCACTCAAAATACTCTCCTATATCTTTGATTCATGCAAACTGATCAATATCGACCTAAAGCATAAATACAAATAATTAATTAAAAAATCCAACCTTTTTTATTTTACATCAACTATTATTACTATAATGAAACTTTTATGGCGGTAAACGACCAATTTCATTAATTATTTTCAACATTAGTTAATAAAATGAATTTTTTACAAGCATTCACTACTCTCTTGTAAAATTCGTTTTAATAATAATTACAGGTATTGCCATGGCATCTATAAAAGAAAGTGAAAGAAAAGAAAGTGAAAGCGCAAAAGCTGATATTCAGAACAAATCACTTGGGCGGCACTTAGGCAGCACCATTCGTCAACTACGTTTGCAGCACAACCTGACTATTGCTGCGGTTGCCGAGCGAGCCGGAATCAGCCGCGGTATGCTGAGCAAAATTGAAAACAGCCTTGCTGCTACTAGCCTAGAAACTCTGGAGCAGCTTGCAAATGCTTTAGGCGTGACCTTATCCAAGCTATTCCAAAACTATAACCTGCCTATGGGGGCAGCCCAGCTGGTTAAAAAAGGCGAAGGCATGGAGGTGGTTAGACGTGGCACTCGCGTCGGCCATACCTATCAACTACTGGCCTATGATCAAGGCCCTCGTAAAACTTTCGAACCATTTTTAATCTCCTTAGAAGACTCCTGTGAAGAGTTCCCCGCGTTTGAACATCCCGGAACCGAGTTTATTCACATGCTGGAAGGCGTACTTGAATACCGTGTCGGCGACGAAACCTTTATGCTGAATAGTGGTGATTCACTCACATTTCGTGGAGAAATCCCACATCGTCCAGAAACGCTAATAAAAACGCCCATTAAGTTTCTGGCCATCATCCATTACGACTCTCCTAACCTCGAAAACGTCGAAGAATAATCATGGAAAACATCACTTATAACGAGGCAGTTGAAACTGATATTGCTGATTTAGTAAATTTATTATCGGTGTTATTCAGTATAGAAAAAGACTTCAATCCAGATTTTACGAAACAGCAAAAAGGACTTGAATTACTGATTAAAAACAAGGCCACTGCAACAATACAAGTTGCCAGAAACCCCGCAGGAAAAGTTATTGGCATGGTCACTGCGCAATTAGTGATTTCTACCGCACAAGGTGCCGCTTCAGCTTGGATAGAAGATATGGTGGTTGATGCTGAATATAGAGGGTGCGGCGTAGGCAAAGAATTACTTCAACAAACACTTGCATGGGCCAAAACCAAGGGCGCAACACGGGCACAACTGCTGGTGGATATTAGCAACACAGATGCATTGGGCTATTACGAGCATCTAAAATGGGAGTCTACACAATTGCAGGCGCGCAGAGTATTTTTATAGACCTGAGTAAAAAACCTGCTCAAATAAAGCTGTTTTACATCGATAAAGTCAATTACCAAGCCATGACAATGGCGCACGTTGTCCGCAGAGTCAGATGATTAAAGCCTGAGCTAAACAATTCATTTAATTTATGCCATTTAATTTATGTAAGCCCCATGGATTTCAGCTTACGATAAAGCGTGTTGCGGCTAATGCCTAACTGGCGAGCTACCGCAGAAATATTGCCAGACTGACTTTGCATGGCTAGCCGTATGGCATTCGTTGCCAAATCATCTAGCGCCGGCACTTTTAATTGTAATGAACCAGATTGACTCTCAATTTGACCAGACTCATTCATTTCATCAGTAAAATCTTGAGTGAGATGTAGCGCACTGATTGGCGCCCCATCGGCAAGTGCTAACGCAGTGCGCAGCACATTATGAAGCTGACGGATATTACCTGGCCACGCATGCGCTTTAAATATCGCCATTACTTCTGGAGTAATCTTAACATCGCCAGCTTGTTCAACTTGTAAAATCATCTGGATAAGCGCAAGCAAATCTGAGCGTTGCCGAAGCGCGGGCAGCATCACACTAAGCCCATTCACACGATAATACAGGTCACTCCGAAAGGCTCCGCTTTCAACTTTTTCTCTCAGCTTTTGGTTAGTGGCGCTAATGAGTGAAAAGTTAACAGGAATAGATTTCGCACTGCCTAAAGGCGTTACCGTACGTTCTTGAAGGACGCGCAACAATCTGGCCTGCAATGAAAGTGGCATATCGCCAATCTCATCCAGAAATAAAGTACCGCCATCAGCCTGCTCTATTTTTCCGGGGCTGCCTTTGCGCCTTGCGCCAGTAAAAGCACCCTCTTCATAACCAAAAAGTTCAGCTTCAATCAAACCCTCTGGCAAGGCGGCACAATTAACGGCTATCCACGGGCCTTTATGTTTCGCGCTGGCTTCGTGAATCGCACGGGCAAATAATTCTTTGCCTACGCCCGTTTCACCTTGAATGAGGATGGGAATATCTCGCGAAAGCACCTGTTTGATTTGTTGAATCGCGCGTTCAACTGTTGCATCGCCACTATTCAATAAATCCAAATTAGCGGCACTGGCTCTTTTAACAATTGGCGACGCTGTGCTGACCTGATGCTTTTTATGCAACAACTCCACTTTCACATAAAGACGAGCACCATTACTCAACCTTAATGGAACGATTAATTTCTCAGCGCTACCGACCTGTCTTATCAAGCTTGCCAACGGCATATCGAACAGCTGGCTAAAATCAATCTGCGGCTTGGCATGTATGTCCTTGATATTGGTGTACTGTGAATTTAAGCTAAGCTGGAACTGCCCGCTACGGTTTATCGCCACGAGCTGCCCGCCATCCGTGAACATGGCAACACCCTCCCACAAGGTGCCGATAAATTCAGGACGGGCATGAAAGTGTAAAACGACCTCGCCTTGATGACTGGCTAAAAAAAGCCGGTTTTCAATCATTTGCGCAGACATTTTCACTAACGCCAAAGTATGTTGCTGCGACATATTAAAATCGTTAGACACGTCTAATATCGCCATCAACTGATTATGGGCACCAAAGATAGGCACCGCAGAGCAACTGAGCGAGTGATGCTGTGCCATGAAGTGTTCTGCGCCCTGTACTGTCAGCGCGGACTGCTCAACCAGTACAGTACCGATAGCATTGGTGCCGCGATGATCCTCATGCCAAGATGCGCCGGCAGATAAAGCAATGCGCTGCTCTTCTTTAAGCAAATGGTGGCCGCCCAAACTATGCAGAATCACACCTTCATCATCAGTCAATATCACGATATTGCGCGTGTGGGCTATCTGCTCGTTCAGCGTCTCCATTTCGGGTCTGGCAAGCGTAAGTAACTGGCGATTCTGCTCGCGCTTAAGTGTTAACTCCTGCGCCGTCACCACTTCAAGGCTGGATGGTGAATGAGTATTCACGCCACTGGCGAGACAACGCCGCCATGATCGTTCAATCGCTTCAGCGATGGCGCCTTGCTGCACATTGCCGTTGGTCAGAAACTCATTTCTGGCTTGCACTATGGCTGGAGTGTTATCTATTGGAAAAGGATTCATTTATTTGGCTAAATATTTCAAACAAGACATTTCAATCAAGACACTTTAAATCAAGATACTTCAAATCAAGGGAACAACTGTCACGTTACAACTGTTCCATTCTGACACACAATTAAACATTAAATTCATTCTTCATTAGTGCATCAAAAAAAGCCCAATAAAAATAATCTATTGATTTTAAATAGTTTTATTCGGCCTGTTTAATTTACGTCACGTTGATTTTTTGTGTTGGCACATCACTTGCAATACTAGCACTGTTACCAATATCGTTTCAACGCATGAAATTAGTAATACATTACTTTAATAACTTTGGGGATGCAAAATGAATCATCAATTTAAACGTACATTTGGTGCAAGTTTGGCTTTAAGCGCAGGTCTGCTTGGCATACTAAACACTCCAGCCTTTGCTGATGATGAGTTAACAAAACTCATGCAGGATGACAACCAGTGGGCTCACCCACGCAAAGATTACAGTAACACCGGTTACAGCCGTCTTGCGCAGGTGAATAAAGGCAATGTCAAAAACCTTAAATTAGCTTGGACATTTGCAACAGGCGTTAATCGTGGACATGAAGGTGCTCCGCTAGTCATTAACGACATTATGTATGTTCACACCGCTTTCCCCAATAATGTTTATGCACTTGATCTTAACAACGATCAGAAAATTATTTGGTCTTATTTTCCGAAACAAGACGCTTCTATTCAGTCTTTGCTTTGTTGCGACAACGTTAACCGCGGCTTAGGCTATGGCGATGGCAAGATTTTCCTGCAACAAAACGATGGTACGTTGGTAGCTCTCAATGCCAAAACTGGCGATAAAATTTGGGATGTTAAAGTCACGAACAGCAAAGAAGGCGCATCAAACACCAATGCGCCACATGTGATTAAAGACAAAGTCATTACCGGCTGTTCTGGCGGAGAATTTGGCGTTCGCTGCTATATTTCAGCTTACATGATTAAAGATGGTGCACTGGCTTGGCGCGCTTATAGCACGGGCTCTGACCAGGAAGCGTTAATTGGCGCGGATTTCAATAAAGATAACCCACACTATAGCGCCTTATCTGTTTATCAAGATGTTAACGGCGGTAATAAAATTGGCGGCTCATTCAAAGCACTGACCAAAGATCAATTGAAATTCCCAGAAGCTGACTTAGGCATACGCACTTGGCTAAAACCACAAGCCAGAAAAGAGGGTTGGCAAACTGGCGGCGGCCCTACATGGGGCTGGTACTCATTTGACCCTAAACTAAACCTGCTTTATTACGGTACAGGTAATCCTGGCACTTGGAATCCTGATGTACGCCCTGGCGACAACAAATGGTCCATGACAATTTTTGCACGTGACGTAGATACCGGCATGGCGAAATGGGGCTACCAAATGACGCCGCATGACGAGTGGGATTACGATGGCATGAATGAAATCGTGCTTTGGGATGCTGAAGGCAAAAAACTGGCGACGCACTTCGACCGTAACGGTTTTGGCTATACCTTTGACCGTACCAACGGCACTTTACTCGTTGCCAAGAAAATGAACCCGTTTGTGAACTGGGCAACCAGCATAGACCTTAAATCTGGCGTGCCGAATAAAGATCCAAAATATTCTACGCATCAGGATTACAACGCGCAGGGTATTTGTCCTTCTGCCTTGGGTGTGAAAGATGAGCAGCCCTCAGCATTCTCACCGAAAACAAAAATGTTTTACGTGCCGCTTAACCATGTTTGCATGACTTACGAACCAGTGGAGTCTAAATATGTAGCTGGACAGCCTTGGGTTGGCTCAACCCTCACCATGTTTGCTGGCCCTGAAGGTGTCATGGGTGGCTTTATGGCTTGGGATGGCCTCAAAGGTAAAGCGGCCTGGTATAACAAAGAGAAGTTCTCTGCTTGGGGTGGTGCGCTTGTCACAGCTTCCAACCTTGTGTTCTACGGCACGCTTGATCGTTGGTTAAAAGGCGTTGATGCCAATACTGGTAAAGAGTTGTGGAGATTCCAGGTAGGTTCCGGCGTAGTAGGCAATGTCATCACTTACGGTCATAAAGGTAAACAATACATCGGCGTGTTATCTGGCATTGGTGGTTGGGCTGGTGTTGCAATGAACTTGGGTTTAACCAACGATACTGATGGACTAGGTGCGGCTGGTGGTTACAAAGAACTCACCAAATATAATGCCGCACCAGGTGGCGGTGCAATGAATGTATTTAGTCTTTAAGTTTATTTAAAAGTAAAAGGAATCCATTTTTATGAAAATAGTATTGAAGACGACATTCGCACTAAGTTTGTTAATGTTGAGCATTCAAGCCGCTAATGCAGCAGACCCCGCAGAAGCACTTGCACAAAAAAGCGGTTGTTTAAACTGTCACAGCGTGCAGGCCGCAATCATCGGGCCAGCCTACAAGGATGTTGCCAAGAAATATAAAGGCGACAAAACTGCGGAAGTACGCTTGATAGAAAAAGTGAAAGCTGGTGGTAGTGGCGTATGGGGCAAAATGCCTATGCCGCCCAATAGCCCTCAAGTAAAAGATGATGACATCAAAACCATCGTGAAATGGGTGCTAGCAATAAACTAACGGAAATTTTCTGTATCGCTACAATTGAAGAGCCAACCTAAGGGTTGGCTCTTTTTTATCTGAATATCTACTTTTCAAGTAGCGAGTAGTATCTTCACGTTCTGGCTCCATAATTCTTATCCACCCAATGGAGATATTCGCCATTGATAATATGTGCCACCCATGGCTGATTAGCTAAGTACCACTCAACAGTCTTACGGATACCCGTTTCAAAAGTTTCGACAGGACGCCAACCAAGTTCACGCTCAATCTTGCGCGCATCAATCGCGTAGCGGCGATCATGTCCAGGCCGATCAGTCACATAGGTAATCAAGCGTGCATAACTCCCCGCTGGATCCGGCTTCAATTCATCCAGCAATGCAATGATGGTGTTTACGATTTTAATATTAGGCATTTCGTTCCAGCCGCCTATGTTGTAAACCTCCCCTACTCGTCCTGCATTCAGCACAGCACGAATTGCACTGCAATGGTCTTTCACATATAACCAGTCACGGATCTGCTGGCCATCACCATAAATCGGCAGCGGCTTGCCAGCCAGCGCATTGGCAATAATCAGCGGAATAAGTTTTTCTGGAAAATGATAAGGTCCGTAGTTATTAGAGCAATTGCTCGTCGTCACAGGTAATCCATAAGTGTGATGCCATGAGCGCACCAAATGATCACTCGCCGCTTTACTGGCTGAATATGGGCTATTAGGCTCATATGGATTTGTTTCCGTGAAAGGTGGATCTTCTGGCTTTAGCGATCCATAGACTTCATCGGTACTCACATGGTGAAAACGGAAGTTTTCTTTATCCTGACCTTCCAAGGTATTCCAGTAACCGCGTGCAGCTTCAAGCAAGGTAAAAGTGCCATCAATATTCGTGCGCATGAATTCACCGGGGCCATCAATACTACGATCCACATGACTTTCTGCGGCAAAATGCACCATAGCACGCGGCTTATGCTGTTTGAGTAAGTCTGAGACCAGTGTCATATCACATATATCACCCTGCACAAAAATATGACGAACGTCATCTTTAAGTGATGCCAGATTTTCAAGATTGCCTGCGTAAGTCAACTTATCGAGATTAACGACTGGCTCATCGGACTGATCCAGCCAATCTAAAACAAAATTGCTACCAATAAAACCAGCACCACCCGTGACTAAAATCATAATTGCCTAATCTTAAAATATAAAAATGTGTTCAAACATCACTCAAAAAATTACAAGCGCCCGTAATGATCATCAAACCGCACAATATCATCCTCACCTAAATAGCCCCCTGACTGCACTTCAATGAGATGTAATGGTAACTTGCCGGGGTTCTCTAAGCGATGCTTCACGCCAATCGGAATATAGGTAGACTGATTTTCGCCGAGCATTTCATCAACTCCATCACGCGATACAATGGCAGTTCCGCTGACCACTACCCAGTGTTCTGCTCGGTGATGATGCATCTGTAACGAAAGCTTGGCGCCAGGTTTGACCATAATGCGTTTCACTTGGAAACGATCGCCGTCATCTATGCTTTCGTACCAACCCCATGGGCGATATACGCGCGAGTGTTGGTCATGTTCGCTTCGACCATTACGTTTCAGGTGATCCACCACCTTCTTCACTTCTTGTGCACAATCTTTATGCGCGACCAGAATGGCATCTGAGGTTTCTACAATAATGAGGTCATTCACTCCAATTGCTGCCACAATACGGCTTTCAGAGCGAATCAGCGAACCCTGCACATTTAAGGCAAACACGTCTCCACGCACTGAGTTACCATCAGCATCCTTAGCTTGCACTTCCCACAAGGCAGCCCAGGAGCCCACATCATTCCAGCCAATATCCACGGGAACAACCACCGCTAAGCTGGTATTTTCCATCACGGCATAGTCGATTGAGTCAGAGGGTGATGCGGTAAAGGCTTTTTCTTCTAATCGGCAGAAATCCAAGTCTTGATAGCTATTTTGAATGGCTAATTCAACCTGTTGTGTAATTTGTGGCTTAAATTTTGTTAACTCGGCCAAATAAACACTTGGCTTGAAGAGGAACATGCCACTGTTCCAGAAGAAGTCGCCACTGTTAATATAAGACTCGGCCGTTTCCAGGTTGGGCTTTTCTACAAACTGACGCACTTCAAAACAGCCGTCTGCATTAGCAATGGCCGTGCCTGACTGAATATATCCATAACCTGTTTCCGGGCTGTCTGGCTGTATACCAAAGGTCACTAGGCGCCCAGCTTCAGCCGCAACCATAGCTCGTTTCACTGCAGCTTCAAATGCATCAACATCACGTACCACATGGTCCGCAGGCAACACTAGCATCAAAGCATCTGGCTCATTAACTAGCGCAAGCGCTGCGGCGGCTATCGCTGGGGCGGTATTCCGCCCGACAGGCTCTAACATTATCGATTTTGGTGTGATATTGAGCGCTCTTAACTGCTCGGCCACCATGAATCGATGATCATTGCCGCACACTACAATCGGTGAATCAATCTCTGCCCAGCCGGATAATCGATCCAGGGTTTCTTGCAACATCGATAATTCTGACATCAGTGGCAGCAGTTGCTTGGGTAAAGCTGCACGTGACATTGGCCATAGTCGTGTGCCTGAGCCTCCAGAGAGAACGACAGGAATGATTTTCATATATTTAGGATCGAACAAAATGTGAGCTTTTGGATTATGGGAGCAATGAGTACTGGCATCAATAGTCTATTCGGACCATTGTTTTAATTAGTTTAGATGAAATTACAAACAAAATGCAATCATTCACTCATCAGAAAGATCGTGTGCCATTTCAGCAACTAAGCGGAGCAAGTTGTTAGTAGAGAAACATACACCACTGAAGTCCATTAAGCTTTGTATAGTGTTCATCACTTCCTACATTCCCAAGCCCACGCATGTTGAACAATGGTTTCCAAATCAGCAAACACTGGCTTCCAGCCAAGCTGAGCACGCGCTCTTGTAGAATCCGCCACCAGCTTTGCAGGATCACCGTCACGACGCGGGCCATCCACCATGCTCACCTTGCGGCCGGTGACTTTCTCAACGGTATCAATCACCTGTTGCACAGAAAAGCCCTCACCATTGCCAAGATTAAACCGCTCACTAGCACCGCCATCTGCAAGATGCTGCAAGGCAAGCAAGTGTGCACTGCAAAGATCGAAAATGTGAATGTAATCACGTACACAGGTACCGTCTGGAGTGTCGTAATCACGTCCAAACACTTGAATTTCTGGCCGTCGACCTGAAGCGGCCTGTAAAATCAGTGGCACTAAATGCGTTTCAGGATCATGGCGTTCACCCAGTTGAACTTCAGGGTCGGCACCGGCGGCATTAAAGTAACGCAAGCAAACTGATTTCAACCCAAACGCATGGTCATAATCAGATAAAGTCTGCTCAACCATCCATTTAGAACGTCCATAAGGATTTACTGGCCGATTTGGGTGCGCCTCATCTATAGGCACATAATCTGGCTCACCGAACACAGCCGCCGTAGAAGAGAAGATAAAATGCTTAACATTGTGCGCCACCATAGCATCTAACAAGTTAAGCGTATTAGAAAAATTATTTCGGTAATATATATCAGGCCGACGTACAGACTCGCCCACCTGAATAGACGATGCAAAGTGCATCACTGCCTGCGGCTTACATTGGGTAAATACCGCATCTAGTGCAGACTGATCGGCTAAGTCACCAAGCACAAACTCACCACCGAGTACCGCGTCACGATGACCACTGGAGAGGTTATCAAATGTCACCACCTCATGCCCTTTAGATAAGAGCATTTTCACCATATGTGACCCGATATAGCCAGCACCTCCTACGACCAAAACTTTCATTTTTTCTCCATGGTATAAAGCTCCGCCTTACTTATTTTAATAAAGTATCACAAATTCCGCAGACTAATGTTAAGTTAAAAAATCAGACTTAATTTTCCCGCGACTCACTGGCTATAACTATTAAAAGTTTGAATATAGACTCAATGGTATTCAGCAACTAGATTGAAATATACGATAAAAATCAACAATCCAAAAACCCGTTAGCCCATTTGGGCTATATATTTATTTTTCGAAAGGGATAATATTGCGCCATCTAAACGAGTGGTCATTATTCATCTAGTACCTCGCTGTTTAGCAAAATTGATACTCGGGGAATATTTACTAAATAATGAAAATTATAATTCCTCAGTTGTTTTTTTACTCTATGTAAGGCTGTATCTAAGCTTTAGGATCGTATCATGAAAAAAATTGCGCTTGGTTTAATGCTTCTGGTCAGCTTCAGCGTTGCTAAGGCGAATTCGTTAAGCATAATTGCTCCTACAGGTCCGTTTAGCATCAAAGGTTACGATGGCCAACCTGCTAATGTTACTGGTGTTAAAAAATACGGCACAGCAGGAACACTCTCGGCAGGCACTGCTGGCACTATTTCATTCACATACCTAGGTAATGAGAGTGGCTATCTTGATTCTTTCAAATTTAATGTTGGCGGATCGTCATTAACAGAGTCTAATCCACTGGGTACAACCATATCAAAAGTGATTGGTGCGGGCAGCGTTGGCTTCAGCTTCATGGATGATGTTAATAAAGATGGCACTGTTGACCATACATTCTCCAACGGAAGCACTTCCTCTGGCGCTTTTGGATATGCATTCCTTATGAATAGTAAGTCTGTCTTTGCGCACAATGCTAAGATAGGTAACACTTCTTACATTTTTGACTACATCCTAGGATTTAATGACAGCTATATAACAAGTGCTTATAGCCGTTTAGGCGACGCCGATTATGATGATTACGTTGTTGGCGTAAAATTCACACCGACACCTTCAGCTGTTCCGTTGCCAGCTGCTGCATGGTTGTTTGGATCTGCACTTTTCGGGTTTATTTCATTATCTAATCGCCGTAAAATCTAATCATTATTGATTATCTTATTGCTGGTTACTCGCAATAATAAAACTGATATTTAGAGTGGCAGGTCAATTTCATTAAATCCAGCCATTGCAAGTTGGCACTAGCTTAATCACTAGCAAGCGCTTAGCAACCTAAGTTGCTTGTCAAAGTTGTCGGATATTCGACACATTATTGCTTCCTTACTCTAAAGTTTAGATTTTAGAATAAGGTAAAATAACTCCTCCTCAAACACATCTTCCCGTAATTAAAATTTCAGCAGGCACGCCAGAATCATTATCCACCTTAGTTTTAATATATTCAGCCTCACCTACACCTATCCAGCAAGCTCGTACAAGAAATATAACAAGCCATTGACACATCAATCACTTGGCGACCAGTATTGATGGCATTTTTTTTGCTTTAACTAAACTAATGAAGTTCGTTTTAATAAAGATATTACTTTTAAGGATGCAGTCATTAATTTTGTAATTCTGATTACTGAATTACTTGGAAGTTTTGAGATATGAACAAAATACATCGGGAATTCTTTTTAGAGGTAACGACTAGCTCCCTAGCACTTACTAATGATCAAGCTTTAAGTTCTTGGCTCAATACTAAATTAAGTAAATTTTTGTTATATGAAATGATGATTTATTGCTGGGGAGATTACAATTCAACCGCTTTAAACCAAGCACTCAGACGGCTTCTAGACTCTCAACAACAGCAAAGCATAAATTTAAGTTGAATCATCATGAGTACTAATAACAATATTGGAATATCTATGTTAAATCTTATGTCTATTGCTAAACCGCTATTAAGAAGACATAGCAGCGTAAGTCATACTTTACAAGCCGCGATGGATGGCATAGCCATTATATTGATTACTTTAGGTTTAATTCGCTTTAATATTGGCTACCTAAATTTAGAATATACGCTATTTCTTTTAATGCTTATGGGGACGCTTGCAGTTGTTTACGACAAGCTAGCAGTTTATAGGACCAATACAAGCTTTACTCATAAAGTGATTGCCTTGGCTAAGGGCTGGTCTCTCACCTTTATGATTTTAATTTTAATAGCATTTTTGACTAAATCTGCGGAAACCTATTCACGAATATTGTTAGCCGAGTTGTTTGTACTTGGGTTCGCAGCACAATCCACATTGCATCTGCTAGTGCTGACTATGCAAAAGAAAATAGTTGGAAATTCAAGCAATACAAACCGTGTCATCATTATTGGTGAAGGCAGATTAGCCAACTATTTAAATCAAAAAATATCTAACAATCCATGGCTTGGCCAAAGAGTTATTGGAAGAGTTAGTTTAGACTCAGGTACGGAAACACTAGATTCTCCCATCTTAGAAGACCATTCACCCCTTTGTTTAGGTAGTGTGGATCATTTAATCGAGCTGATAGAACAACATCAAATAACAACTATTTATATTGTTACACCCTTGGAAACTTCCCAGCTTCTAGAACCGTTATATTTCAGCTTACTTGATAAGCACGTAACTGTTCATTGGGTGCCTGATATATTTTCAATGCGATTGATTAACCATAGTGTAAAAGAGATTGCAGGAGTACCTGTTCTAACGCTATCTGAAACGCCTTTAGTTGGGATGCCACTCGCCCTCAAAAATATTGAAGATATCAGCTTAGCTACGATTATATTGGTTCTACTGAGCCCGCTATTTGCTTTAATTGCAGTGCTTATTAAATTAGACAGTTCCGGACCAGTTTTTTTCAAACAAAAACGTACTGGCTGGAATGGAAAAGTATTTGAAATTTGGAAATTCCGTAGCATGTATATGCATAGTTTGGAGTCTGGTCAATTAAAACAAGCACAAAAAAATGACCCACGCATTACTAAGATTGGAAGGTTTATTCGCAGAACGAGTATAGATGAGTTACCACAATTGTTTAATGTAATTCTAGGTAGCATGTCACTAGTGGGGCCGCGTCCGCACGCAACACAGCATGACAATGAATATAGCCGGAAAATTACACATTATTTTGCACGACATAATATTAAACCAGGAATTACCGGTTTGGCGCAGGTCAGGGGACTTAGGGGTGAAACTAAAGAAATCAATCAAATGATTCTTAGAGTAGAGTCAGATATTGAATATATTAATAACTGGTCTTTAGGCTTAGACTTTCTAATTCTACTAAGAACTTTCGCTGCATTTACAAATAAAAATGCCCGTTAGCCAATCTAAGAGGCAGAGGTTTTCTTAATACTTAAGAAAACACACCAAATTCGGCTCTATCTTTTAATACCTCTTCTATAAGATTTGCATCAATCTTTTCACACTCTGATGAAAAGCCATAAACCAGAGCCATATCTGCCAAGATATTAATCTTTCTAGGTATTCCACCTGTAGCCTCAGCTATTTTTTCACAAGCCCAATGTGTAAAAATCGGCTCATCTCTACCTGCGATTTTAAGCCGGTGTGAAATGTAAATTTCAACCTCATATGTTTCGAGTGGTGGGATATAAAAATCAACAGCTACTCTTTGGCTAAATTGAAGCAACTCAGGCATTCTTAGCAAGTCACGTAATTGAGGCTGTCCAACTAAAATAATTTGGATGAGCTGGTCTTTATCCGCATTAATATTTGATAGCATTCTAAGAGACTCAAGTGCACTTGGGTTTAAATTCTGAGCTTCGTCAATAATTAAGACCACCCGTTTACCAAGACTATAGTTGTGAATTAGAAACTGCTGAAAGCAATCATATAAGGCAATTTTAGACATGCCTTCATAAGGCTGCCCAAAAGCCATCATTATCCAATCTAATAAATTATCAATATCTTTGTGCGTGTTATAAACAATACCAACCGTTAAGTCCTCTTCTATATTATTTAGAAGGTGTCGAATCAACGTTGTTTTACCACATCCAATTTCTCCGCAGATAACAGAGAATCCGGCTTGACTTCTAATGCCATATTCAAGCATCGCAAAAGCCATGCTATGTCTACGTCCAAAAAAAAGGAAATCAGGGTCTGGTTGAATAGAAAATGGCTTTTCATTTAATCCATAATAGGCTTGGTACATATATACATTTTCAAAAAGTTATAAATATGGCGGTAGCCACATGTAGTGGAGAATACTTATGGAGATTAATCCGACAGCTCCCCCTCGCTTTAAGGAGTAGGGGGATTAATCAGACAAAAGCCTTAGTAAATTTAAATTTCTTTAAGAAGACTACGAACCTCTTCACCAAACTCAAAGTTATCATTCTTAGATAATTTCAATACATGCTCAAACTCTTTTTTAGCATTCGATTTATCAAGTTTAGCCAAATATATCTTACCTAAATGGTAATGAAATATAGCATCATCTGGCATCTGCTCACTTGCACTTTTAATCATAGCGAGTGCTTCATCATATTTAGCTAATCGATAGGCAGCCCAACCAAACGTATCTTTAAACTGTGGTATATCCGAGTTTCTAAAACGCTGAGCGATAGCATATGCTTTTTCTAGACTTTGTTTATCAGATTTTCTTTCGGCAAGAAGACTCGCATAATTATTAGCTGGGATCTCAGCATTAGGTTGCGCTTTCAGTATTAACTCATAGGTATGCATAGCATCGTCATATCTCTTAGTTAATTCATATAGTCCAGCTTGTGAAAGCATCAGTCCAAAATTATTCGGCACTTTAGACAGACCCAGCTTAATCACTTTTTCAGCCTCTATTAACTGATTATTTCTAATATGTGTAATGGCTAATTGCTGATAAACATCCACATTATTAGGTTCATTAACAATCAACTGATTAAAGTTTTCAATCGCCTTTTCCTGATGGCCACTCATAATCAGGAGCTGGTTCTGCAGCAACTTCGCATTGGTATTATTTGGATTTGCTTTTAATACATTATCTAAAAATACAGAGGCCTCTTTAACTTTACCTGCCAACAAATACGCCTTTACAAGTGAAGCAATTGGTTGCATATCATTTGGTGACGCGTTATATGCCCGTTGAAAAGAAGAAATGCTTTCTGCGTAATTTTTCTTTGCGGCGAACACTACACCCATGATCTGCTCTGAGACATTATTGCCAACACCATACTTACGAATATCATCGGCAATCTTCTGCGCACCAGCCAAATCACCTTGAGACAGTTTAAGCTGTGCCAACAATTGTAAAGTTTTCAATTCATCGGGTCTCACTGATAAAATATCTTCTAATATTTTTTCAGCACGCGGAACCTGTTTCTGCTTTACTAGAAATTGAGCATATGGAATGCCAGACTGACTGGAGAACTTACTAGCCTGAAATGATTTGTAGTAATTCTCATCTGCCAAGGCTACAGAGCCTGCCTGATCATGCGCTCTTGCAAGCAGTAGCAGTGCTCGACTGGAGTTTGGACTATCTCTTAAAATAGTCCGTAGCGTTGTAATAGCATCATCAATTAAATTTGCATCTAACAACATACTAGACTTTAGCATTAGCGCTTGTTCATTATTTTTATCTTTTTTTAGTATCTCCTCGACCAGCGCACTTGATCGTTCTTTATTACCATCGGCGAGAGCCATTGTGGCAAGGAGACCTTTAGCTTTAATACCGTTAATACTGTCAGCCTCTTGCTTAACAATATCATTTAGCATTGTTTCAGCCAGCTTTTTATCATTATGATCTTGATAAAAATTGACCAAAGAAAATTTAAGATCAAAGTTTTTTGTATCATTTGCGACTAGATTCTCCAATTCTTTTTTAGCGACATCAGCCCCTTTGACGGAATAAATGAATGAGACCAAATTAGTTTTAAAACTTGTATTGCTTGGGTTAAGTTTTATGACAGCGCGTAATTCAAGCTCAGCTTCAGTCATTTTACCAAGTCTGTAATAAAGCTCGGCCAATCCAACTTTCAACTCATTTGATTTGGGATAAAGATCGATTAGTTTTTTATAAACGGCAATTGCATTGTCATTTTTCTTAAGATTATTTAGCGCTTGAATTTTAATCAGTTGCAGTGCAATATTTTTTTCGTTTTGTGCAAGACCCTGATCCAAGTATTCAATCGCTTTTTCTGAGTCGCCTGCAGCGATACGCTCTGTTGCCAAGATAACTAAGGCATCTATATACTTAGGATGATCTAATAAGATTGCATTTGCCAAGTCAACGGCAGCTTTAGTGTCATTAAGCTTAAATAATGTTGCCGCTTTCAATGATTTTGCAGCAGGATCCTGAGGTGCTAACAATAGCGCAGCATTGCTCATCTCTAATGCCTTATCAACTTTCCCCGCAACCAAGTATAAACGCCCTAGTTTAATTTTAGCTTCTACGTGCTTAGAGTCCAACTCAACCACTTTTTCCAGCAATCCAAATAATTTAGAAAAATCCCCCTCTGCCTCAGCAATTTTTGCCAAGCCGTACCAAGCCTGAACCATTTTTGGCTTTAACTGAACTGCGTTTTGGAATTCAATTCTAGATTTTGCCAATTCGCCCTTTTCCAATTGCTTAACGCCATTCTGATAAAACCCTTCGGCTTTTTCAGTTGGTGATGAGCATGCCGTTATTGAGGTAAAAAGAGCCGTAGCTATGAAAAGTTTACAAGTGCTAAAAAAATGCTGGTTAAAGTCAAAAAACATAAATATCCTTAGGCTTAATAAACGTAGTTATTCGGGAACATATAATTTTAACTTTGGTACTGCTGATTGCAAGAAGTAAGCAAGTCGCTCATCAGCAGCCTCTAAAGTATCATTATTGCCCAAAAAGGTTGTAACTCGAACCAAAGCGCCATCTGTTCGGTTCTTGGTAATGCTATCGGTAAGTAGAAACCACTTCATCCAGTATTCATTGGATATTTGTCTACCTCGCTGATCAAACCAGTAGTACACCACCTGCTTATTGTGTTCACGCTCTATTACAGCACGATTCACCATAAAAGGCTTTGCACCAGTCACTTTAACTTCCTTATCTTGCAGTGAAGTGATAACCCATCCACCGCCGGGCATACAAACTTGCGGAGAATGTGGAGAAACCCCTTTACGCTGAGAACTATAATAAGCGACATAGAAATTGATGCGGTCATCTTGATCTGGTTTGGCACCAGGTTGTGAATAATCTGCAAGAATATAATCATCAAGTCCTAAAGCTGTTTCCACCTGCTTGTCTAGTGATGACTCTGTCGCCTTCCATGCGTCCAATGTTAAGGGGAATGAAGAAAGCGGCATTCTTGATGGATGAATCTCTGCACGCTCATTAAATGAGTACACGAAAACTGAAGCTGCAATGATAGTTACAAATGTCAGAATTTGCGCTAACGTCAATTGATTTGATTTTTTGAGGATTTGATCAACCTTAATATCAGGTAAGTCTATTGCGTTAGAAAGTGGTCTTTTCAAACCAAAATACTCAAAGATCTTAATCTCACATAACAACAATAGCAGGCAGGCCATAAAAATAACCCATCCCTCAAAGTAATGTAAAAAGCCGTCAGCCATTTCACTACCCCATTTATTCACCAACAAGCCAACAAAAGAAATCCTTAAACTATTCATTAAAATAGTAATGGGAATAGCTGAGATAAAAACAGCCAACTTTTGCCAAAGCTTACTTTGATACATATAGCTAATTAAAAAACCAATACTCAGCAAAGGATATAAATATCTTAAACCACTGCAGGCATCAACTACCTGTAGCTTATAAATGCCCAAGTCAATGACATTCCCCTCAAGAAAAACCGAGGTTCCAAACAGCCTTAAAATACCAACGCCTATTTGCGAAGATAATAACTGTAACTTCCATGAGAGCTGAGCATCAACAAAGTATGGTAACGGAATAGCAAAAATTAAAAATAAAATTGGCATCAAGCTGACTTTAGCTAAACTTACCCCACCTGAGGTCAGAACAATTCCAATGAGAGAAATTAAAAAACCATATTGAATTAAAATGTAAATTGCACTGATTTCGCCCACGATCAGCATTAAAATTCCGGTAAAGACAAAAAATAAACCGAAAGGTGAACTTTCACCCCAAGATGCCTGCAATGCGTCTTTTCGTTTCCATAATATCCACAAAGAAATTACTGGAAGAAAAAAACCGTGGCCATACTCTTCTTGCTTTTCCCACCGACTGACAAGTTCAGTCAGACCGCCCCAATAAGCTATCATTAAGAACAAAAAAGTTAAGCCTAGTAAATATTCCGGCTTAATACCAAGTCTAGCAAATGGTGCTGTTGATTTTATTTTTTTCATTTTTTCTCGCCAATTATCTGCGCTTAACTCTTATTGCCTACAAACTTACATAGACCAATCATCGGACTCAATAACAACTCTAACTTAATGAAATATATCACATATATCTTCTATTAAGAGCGGAATAAGAATGCTCTAAATAAAAATAAAGGATAACAACGTCATATCTACTAAATAGATGTTGTCGCTCACATATCCACCAGTACACCACTAGATCGGCATTAGTTTATTGATGTGCATCTAATGCAAAAAACTCTATTCCCAGCAAAATAAATATGCCTGGAAACAACACTCAGATGCGACCCATACATCCACCTTGAGGAGCAACATCCTCTCCGCGAAGCAATTTGCAAAGTTCGACTAAGCTTGATAGGTACGCTTAGTTGAACTACAGCGACAGCTTTGGTGAGAGCGCCGCGCCTACAAAGTAAGATTACTTTTGGTTTTTGTACAGAACCTAAGTTGGAAATAAGTCATAGGCACAAATTTACTTCCGAGGACGCTAACATTTGCCAAGATGATTGACAAATAGCGCGAGCAAAGCGATGTTCGCGCTATCTATCTAAGGGCTTTAACCTTAGAACTTCCAAGAAAATCTGGTAAATTTATTCAATTAAATAGCTCAGGCCATTTTGATTAAATAGTTTTATCATATGATGACTTAGTCCAGTCACTTTCATTTGTAAACCATTTTTATCAAGCTGTTTCTTTAGCATCAACAACAAGCCCAACGCACCAAAACTTAGATACTCAGCGGCAGCCAAATCTATGTTCACATTTTTATTTTGTAAGCTGGCTTGCCTCATTAACGACCGAATATCGGGCTTGACTGGATCAAGCACAACGCCGGTAATAGTTAATTTGCAGTCCGCATATTTATCATCTAAAACCACTGTGTCTTGTGCTAATTGCACCAAGCGTTTTTTATTTAACAATTTCCAAATTACTAGCGGCAATATTTTTGTAATTATCAATCTTAATAAAAACAGCCCATCACCCCAATAACGTCGCCATAACTGAGGCTCTTCTTTAATACGCCAAGCCCATTCCATCCCTAATTTCTGTATAGATTCTGGCGCTCTTTTTAATCGTTTTGCCTCAAAATTAATAACGGCGCCCAGATGACTAACCAGCGGACATTTAATTTTATGGAAGTTTTTAATAATCCAGGCCTGTCCTTTTTCAGCCCCTAAAGCAACCACTAGGAAATCTGCATTAGCAGCATTGATATTATCTACAATCTCATCAGAACTCATTTCATCTAAAGTACCGAATCCTGGTGAGTAATAGCCTACGCAGGTCAAGCCAGTCGATACCGCATTGATGCGCTGGCTTGCTTCCGCTGCAACACCTTGAGGGCCACCAAAGAAATACACAGTCATTTTTCTGCGCCGCTCTTGTCCGAGCGCTTCAAACAAAGTTGAACCAGCAACCCTCTCATGAATTGGAATGCCGAGAAGCTTCGCTATCCAAACTATAGGCATTCCATCCGCAATAACAAGATCACTCTGTATCACAGAATCTCGGAAATATGAGTCATGTTGCGCTAATGCTAAAAAATCCAGATTAGGTGTTGTGAGAAAACAAGGTGTCTTCTTAAATTGAGCATCACGTAAACGTGTCAATGTTTTTGGCAGATCAACAGCATCAAATGGTAAGCCAGCGATGCAATATATCTCGCGATTAAAATCATCCATCGGTTAGCCCTAATCTCTCTCTGTCTTGTTCCATGTTTTTTGTCTTTTAAACAAAAAATTAAAATAGTGCGGTATTTTCGACAGCACATATATAGGCACTAGTATCATTGTGGAGAATGAAATAATCCTTCTACCCCAGCCCCACCATGCGATACCTATCGCGAAAATCAAAAGATAAATACCTAACAGTGTAATCTGCAGCGCCACATGTCCAGCATTAAAGATCATTAGTGCCAATCCCATCATCACCGCATAACCAAATATTAGAGTAACGAGCAAAGCAAGTGGCGGTACTGACAAATCTAAAGCCATGGCCAATAAATTTTTATCACCTCTGATAATGCCTAATATGAACAGTCTGGGAGCTTCGGAAAGAATCATGGCTAAATGTCCATGCTCCCATCGTGTGCTTTGTCCAGATTGAACTTCAGAGGTTTCAGGAAAATAGCTTGAAACCTGTGAACCCAAATAGAAAACCGGTGGCGTTTCTGCTATAGCCAATTCCAAGCCAAGCTTCATATCTTCAACAATACTTCCATTGGCCAAATTTGCATTTGAAATCATGCTCCATGGAAAAGCCATACCTGTACCCATTAACTGGCATGGTAGCCCTAGCTTGGCATAACCAAGTGGACGCACCCAGTTTTTTACACACCAAGCAAATTCTGCAATACGAGATTTTAGATCACAGCCTTTCGCATACATCAAATCTAACGCCTGTACAGGCCTATTACTTTCCAAGGTGTAATTCGCAAGCGCACTTAATGAATCCTCCTGTAATGTGCAATCCGCATCGATTACCACCACTACACTAGGAGGATTATGCGATAGGTGACGAATACCAAAATCCAATGCATAACCTTTACCTCTACACACTGCATCTTGCCGTTCAATCACTTCAGCGCCATTAGCTAGTGCTATTTGTGCAGTGTCATCAGTGCAATTATCTGCAATGACAACCATGCGGTCTGAGGGCCTAAGTTGCGGTTTAATTGAATTAAGTGTGGCCACAATACCTAAAGACTCATTATGAGCAGGGATGAGCACAGCAATATTGCTATAGTTTGATAATCTATTTTTTTCCAACTCTTTTGAATTAATTTCTTTCGGTATGCAAGCAAAGATGACTTGTAGAAATATCACAAAAACAGGTGTAAGTAAAAATGCAGCTATTACTGCGAGCAGAATATCAATATAAATCATCAAGTACATTCTCGGAAAAACATAGCCAGCTTTTTGGCCTCTGTATCAATATCATGCCTATGCTTAACTGTTGCGTGGGCAGCTTCACCCATCTCGATTAGCTGCTGTGTTGAGACTGAAAGTAATGCTTCAATCGCATTAGAAAGCGCTTCTACTGAGCCCGCAGGTACTAGCCAGCCATTCTGGCCATTAATGACCAACTCGGGAATGCCTGCAACATAAGTACTGATGACCGGACGCTTCAATGCCATGGCCTCCATAATCACTACAGGCAAACCCTCAGCAAAGCTGGGCAGCACCATCGCCCGCGAAGCCAATATTTCATCCCTCACTTGTTTGCTGCTGATCCAACCAGTAATTCTCACATTAGCGCCAAGACCATAGTCGGCTATCATTTGCTCGACTTCAGGCCTCATTTCCCCATCACCAGCTAAAACAAGCTCAAATTCAAGCCCTTTCTCTTTTAAGTTTCGGCATGCTTCCAGTAATAATAACTGTCCTTTTTGCTCACACAATCTACCTACACAAACCAATCGAGCTTTTACTGGCATCTGAGTAGAGGCAAGCTCATAAAATGACGGCTCTAACCCACAATGTACTATTTTAATTTTATGCCAGTACTCATGTGCAACCCAGCGATATAGTTGACTGCGCCCATAAGAGCTAATGGCGACAACAAAAGCCGCTTGCCGTATCTTATCTGCTAATTTAAGGGCTTGAGGTTTATCGAACTCCTCTGGTCCATGTACCGTAAAGCTATACGGTGGCCCGCCAAGCGCACGAGCCAACATTACGACCTCCGTTGAGTTGCTGCCGAAATGGGCATGTACATGTTGCGCAGCAAAAGACTTCATCCAAAGGTAAACTTGGCAAGCCTCTACAAAATAAATTAAATGATAGGGTAATGGTCTATCTGCACGCCATCCCATAGATAAGGCTAATTTTAATGTATTAAGAAAACGTAAAGGGTCGGTAAGGAAGGTTTTAATAACCGCGAATAATAAGCCTAACTTACTTCCTTCTAGTACATACTGCGTTTGTGTTCGTTCATTTAAATCATCTGAATCAACCAGCTCATCATGCTTACCTCTTAATGCTATTCGCTGTACTTGCAGACCTAGACGCTCCAGCGCAAGAATTTCACGTCGAATGAAGCTATGACTGACCTTAGGATATTGATTTATAAAATAAGCAATACGCATCTATTTCCCCAAAACTTTTGCTGGCACGCCAACAGCAGTCTTACCTGTCGGCACATTGATTAAAACCACAGCATTAGCACCAATGCAAACATGGTCACCAATTACAATGTCGCCTAATAACTTAGCGCCAGCTCCAATATCTACATGCCCGCCTACCATAGGAGGGCCTTTGCCAGATGAAGTGCCAATTGTTACCTGCTGAAAAATCAAACAATTGGGACCAATAGATGCATCTGGATGGATGACAATACCATTAGGATGCGGCAATAACAAACCACCGCCGATTTTGCAATTTAAAGGAATATCAGCACCTGTCACTACGCTCCAGAAACGATGTCGTAAAACTGCAAGTTTTTTTAATACTAAATTGTATGGATTAAACGCATTTCCATTCCGTTGATAATCACGAATGCTAGCAATTAATGAGCGTGATGGACTCCAAGAAAGAAATTTCTTTTTTTCACGAGACCAATCCGGGACACTAGAAGACACCTGCGTTATGTTTAGATCACTTATACTCAATGAGGTTACCACGTATATTAAAAAACAAATGCCAAAGAAATTTCACCTGACCTACTAATTCAGGGAACTTGCCTAATACTAAGAAAAAAGCATAGCGCCACTTTGCTTGATGCTGATTTTTTCCAAACATTGCAATTCTGATGACTTGTATAGGGTAAATAAGGAACAAAAACAAAAAAAACGCATTGATCAATACACTCAAAATACAAATACTTACTGGAATAATCGCCCCCCAAAGCCAAGCGCGTTTAGATTCTGCCACCCAATGCTTTTCAGTAGATCTGCCATGTAAATAGGCACCTTGCGCAAACGCATAACCGCCTCTAGTTGTTCGCATCCACCATTGCTTAAAGCTTGTCATAGCGGCATCATGCAAAGTCATTTCTGCTTCTAATCTATAAATTTTGTAACCGGCCAATCTAAACCTAATACATAACTCGGGCTCTTCACCTGCAATTAAATCTTCACGATAACCACTCTCTGAAACAAAAGCATCATATCGCATTAGCGCATCACCGCCACAAGCATTTGTATTGCCTATGGGGGTATCCCACTCAATGTCACATAACAGATTATAAAACGATGCTTCAGGGTATCGCTCTCTTCTTCTACCACACACAACTGCAACAGATGGATGAGTATTCAAAAAAATGCTGGCTTGATCAAGCCAGCTTTCTACAACTTCACAATCACCATCCACAAATTGCACATAATCCAGCGAGTTATCTTGCTGATATAAATAATAAGCACCGGCATTTCTTGCTCGGGCTGCGGTAAAGGGTATTTGAATATCAAGATGAATAACATGAACACCCAAACCCATTGCTAAAGCAACAGAATCATCTGTTGAACCTGAGTCAACATAGACGATGCTTTTTGCTTTACCAACAAGAGACTGCAAACACTTAAGCAGCCTAGGCCCTTCATTGCGGCCAATAACCACGACACCAATGTTATTCATAGTTAATTAATTTTGAGCTTTAAATAATGCCGCTTTAATTTTCTAAGTAGCTGCACCAACTGACGTATCCCAACGATACGATCATACCAATTTAAATCATGAATATCAGTACGAGAAGGTCTTTGGTGGCCAAGTTCTGGCTGCGCTATCAAAGTAACCATGCTTGGGTTCTCACGCCTAAACCAGCTGTAAGCGCCATCTACATGCATAGGGCCACCATCAGCATGCCCTGGACTACGAGCCAGCATTGCCTCTAAATAAGTTGCAAGCGCTGCAATTGCACTTCCCTGAACTGCTAAAAAGTGAGTTGTTCTGATAGGCTCAACTGAATTAACTGAACAAGTGATTTCAGATGATTGTGCTTTAGCGTTTAATAGTTCATAGCCACCATAAAAAATTGACCATGTCTGATGCTTTAAATTATTTAATATATCAACAATTCTAGAATTAAAATTGGGCTCAAAATCAACGTCATCCTCAAGAATTAAGATTCTTTCATAACCAGCTAACTTTGCAGCACGCAACACACCAAGATGGCTCATAAAACAACCTCTAGCGCCAATCGAAGGGAACCCACCTGTACTTTCTGGCCGAATTGCTGGAAAAATTTCAACATAAGGCGAATCCAGACTCAGCCCTATATTTTTTAATTGCTCATCCATCTCGCGCCTACGATCTTCACGCAGGGGCAAATTAATAATGTAAATTTTCTCAAAATAGTTCATTGCATTTGTTGTTGCAGCTTGCATCATTGTACTTTCCTTGGCTTAATCTGCGCAGGCACACCCACAGCTATCGAGTTATTCGGCACATCTTTAATAACAACGGCGTTAGCGCCAATCAAAACATTATCTCCCACAATGATTTTCCCCAGAAGTTTAGCGCCTGTACCAATATCAACATTATTACCAATCAATGGCGCACAAGGCTCATCCACATTAGCCAGACCTACAACCACACCATTTCTAATACGGCAATTATCGCCAAATTTTGCATAGCCACTAATCACTATGCCACCAAAGTGATCTATCACAAAATTACGACCAACTTCCACCTCACAAGGCAACTCAACGCCTGTTAAAATTTGTACGCATTTATACAAAAATTTATAAATCAGAGAGAACAACTTTCTCAACAATAGTGGTTTTACACCATAGCGCCATCTACCGAAGCGATATACCAGCATCACCCAAAACCCCTGTGCACTCCAATCACCTTGGTATGCTTGCAGATCAGCACGAATATTGTTAAACATATTACCTAGTTGCCTTAGTGCCAAAACGCGTTTGAAAAAAACTTTTCCAAACCATCACTATTTGTTGACCACATAAACGAAAAGGAATTGGGTGGCGAGCTTTCAGAATTGATTTAAGCAGATTAATCAAACTAGCCAAATTAGAAAGCATAACATTACAAAAAACCGCCAAAGCCCCGTGATTTTTCCTAAAATACATTAACTCACTTTCCACTTGCAATGCAATCAATTGGCGTCCACCCGCGGTGATTTCACCATCACTTTTTGCACTCTCACCGCCAATATGTATCACTGTGGTATATGGATAATAATGTACTTGCCAACCAGCCTTTTTAGCGGCAAAGCAATGATCAACCTCTTCATAATATAAAAAATATCTTGGGTCAAATAAGCCAACCTGATCAATCACTTCTTTTCTAATTAAGTAATAACACCCAGGCACCCAATCACACTCCCGGACCGTAGCATGATTCCAGTCCATGTCATCCATTAACCGCGTGGACTTAAAAAACTTATTTAATCCAGACCGTTGAATAAACAGATTCCAAGGCGTCGGAAAATAGCGACATGAAGGCTGCAACTCACCATCACGCCCAACCAATCTAACACCCAATATGCCACACTCCGGATGCGCATCCATGTAAGACACTGTTTTAACCAAAGTGTCGTCCGCCACAAAAGCATCGGTGTTGAGTAATAACACATAACGCCCTTCGATCAAGGGTAAAGCTTGATTATTTGCGCGGCCAAAACCAACGTTCATTGGATTAAAAATCAAATCCAAATGACTAAGATATTGACGCATGTAGTCTTGTGAGTGATCTCTAGATGCATTATCAACCACAATTTTTTGAACCACGTATTCTGACTCAGCTAACTTCAAGTCAGTTAAAACGATTGGTAATAGTTTTTCAGTGTTGTAATTCACAATCACCACAGAAACATCTGGATTTAACTTTAAATCTGGAGCTGTCATTTATTAATATTATTCTTAATTATCAGGGTAAAAATACTTCACTCTCATCGCTACTAATTCTTGCTCCATTTCTGGGTCAAAAGCGCCTTCTCTTTGTTCTATCAGATGCGCCCATGGTAACTGAGCTGTTTTTTCCATTAACCTTTTCGCCAAATCGTCTGTTTTTCCGATTGGCTTGGCCGGCACACCACCGACAATCTCCCCTGGTAGCACGTCTCTATTTACCAACGAACCAGCCGCTACAATCGCGTTAGGCCCGATGGTGACGTTAGGCAAAACAATAGCACCATGGCCTATAAATACATTATCTTTTATAACAATTTTCCCGACTGAGTCCACTTTAATTCCATAAGCATTGTTTAACATGGCGACTACGCCATCGTGTCCAATTAAGTGGCAGCTAGACAATATCACGTTATTGCCTATGCTGACATATTGGGGATCCGTGATATTCACATCGAGATTAACACTACAATCGTTTCCAAGAAAATGTAACTTCCCACTACACCTCAAAAACTCTGCGTACTCGCAACTAGTTGGTCGGCAAAATCGCTTATATAAGCCAACAAACCGTCCATACTTAAAAGCAAAATACCTGAGTACTTTTTGTAAAACCAACATCATTTAAACCTTAGATTAAAAAAAACAAATCATCACCAAAGTAAACTACTAATTTATTATGTAGCCAGCTCAAGACTAAAAGTAAGGCTAAAGAATCAGCTTTCCATAGAAGCTTCTTGAAACGCTTTTTTAAGGAATTCTCATATACAAAGCTATTTTTTCCATATGAGTTATCATAGAAATATACTTGTTTGCCTAGCAAAAGTGCCGATATCCCCACATGTAACCGATTAGTATAAACAACATTAAATTTATCAATGAACTTCAGAACGCGGTATGTCGTCTCATGCGCCTGATACTCAGAGATTCCATCTCCACAAAATACCTGAGAAATGTCTATATTCGCATCAGGAATCTCAATATTTGTTTTTTCAACATCATCACGAAATGCATACAAGGTTTTACGATGTTTAACGTTCTTTAAGGTGTGATGCAATACCCTTAATATGCGTTTTAAATTTCTTTTAGCCATTCTTGACGATGAAATCGATGGTAAAAACCGACTTTCACCTTGATTAAGTGTTAATTCCACATTCATAGAAAGCGCAACATCGTCAGACAGATAAAAACTAGCTTGTCCGTGATGCTTAGTGACATATTGATACGACTCTAACTCTCTACAAAAAATATCAACATTCGAACCAAACTCGTCTAATAGATTAGGATAAGAAAGAATAGTGTGAGGAAGAATGACTAATCTAGCTGCCATTTTATGGTGTTTTTTGATAAAGTCTTTTGCATTAGCATACGGCTCTACCAAGTTGCCACCACCACCATAAATCACCACTTGACCTGTAGTCAACTCAATAGGCACGTTTGAATCTATCACTGTATAGCGCAAACCCAACTGATCAAAAATCTGATATGTTGCATGGGCAATAAGAGCATCTCCTGCATTACCAGGATTTGGACAGTACAAAATCGGCTGATTAGCGAATCCCAACAAAAATGACGATAAATCTAACTTTTCTACCATAAAATACTTATTACCTTTCACGCTAAAGACTTGTTCTACTTAAAAAAATAATCTAACCAGCAACTGTCCGACGAAGTAAGAAAAAGGAAATAATGGCAGTATCAACAACTCACGCTTCCAGTCAAACAATCCCAATTTTGTTAAATAATATATGTGAACGGGAATAGAGGCTAATGCACTCAGCGTAACAGTCCATACTACACCCTTTAATCCATAGTAATGGAAAGCAATACCAACGCCCATGTAAAGCACCATTAAACTCAATATTCTAAGCTGACTAAGTATTTTAGGTTTTCCAATGGCCATATAACATGCTTCTGCCAAACGGTAACGAACTTCAAAAAGTCCAATGGCCAGTATTTGCAGAATCCACCCTACGGATTCATAACGCTGATCGTACAACAATCTTACAATCACATCTCCAGACGCAAATAAAAATCCTGCCGCAAAAATTAATGCTGAGTCAAATGGTAAGCGCAACTTATAAAAAACCGTTTTTAAAGCTTCGGGTTTATTACGATGAGTTTCACTGAGTGCTGGAAAACCTACGTTCTGAAGCACATTGCCAAATAAGTCTCTAACGGCACTATACATAAAAAATGCAATCGCATAAAAACCTAAAGTCTTGCTATCAACAAGACCACCCAACAATAATTTATCACTACCTGCGAATAGAAAACCCAATATGGATGAAACAAATATCCATTTCCCGAAATGAAAAATTTCTTTAAATACACCTGAATCCCAATGGTATCTATTTTTTACCACCAGAAATAACAGATGGCTACCAACGGTCATCCCCAGTGCAGACACCAATGAACCAGCCACCATTGCCCAAATATTTCTGAAAAAATATGCCCATATAATGGTTACCACTATGCCAACTATCTGACTCACAAGTGTTAGTGTAGTAATTTTATTTAGTGATAAATTACGACTATGAGTCGCTAAACTTGTTGATTTATACTCGGATATGACCGAGGTAAAACCAATCGCAACAATCAAATAAGGTAAGGTTACTGATGCATATACACTACCGGCAGGCCAAACGGCAAAAGAGTTTAATCCATATAAAGTCAACGCCATCAGTATGGATATAAACCATACAAACCAACCTCGGATCACTTGGATAGTCCATATCGTATTAATAAACACCATATCAGTCCGCTTACTTTGCACAATGCTCTGATTAAGACCCATATCCGTAAACAAACTTATACCAAAAATCATCACATTTGCCATGGCCATTAAACCAAACATGTCTGGAACAAGCAGCCGAGTCATAATTAAATTGCTTGCAAACCGAAGCGCCTGACTGGAGAAATTACCGGTAACTATCCATAAAGTTGCATGTAAAGTACGTTGCTTGAGTGATTTTGATTCGGTGGGTTTAGTCAATTTTTAATTACTTTGAATAGAGTGAAGTATTTGTAAGAGCGCTTTTTGTCAAAAAAATGATCAGGCTTTTCTGCAATAGGGATCATTTGAAACGTTATACTGAATTCGACAATATTTTTTCTTAACGAAAAGGTCTCAATGGGGTTTAAAAAAATATTTAACGATTAAATAAATCGTTCTAGAAAAATAAATTAACTTTTGCCGTGGTGCCATGTAGTTCAAATTATTGCTGCCAGCAAAACCCACAAATTTAGGGACAACTCTAAACTCTGTGACAATATCAACACCTTCATTGGTACCAAATAATGGCGTTAATTTTTTAAATAGCCAAGACTCAATAATTGACCCCACCATTTCATGCGATTGTCCATACAGGTATTTTTTATAGCCTTTCATACTACATGCTAACAATCGAGTGTCGACCTGTTTACGTCTATATCTAAAATCTGCTAATAAATCAAAATGTTGAGGTGCAGTTTTGATTATTTCATTAAGCGTAATCACTTTCAGTCGCCCTGTTACTTTCCAAAATCTGTCGTTATCTTCCATTCTTTGCATTAATTTGGAATGCACATAGGCATACTCAATTAACTTAAGCTCACCATAACCCCTACTGTATTCGGCAGGATAATCAAGACCGTTAAAAGATAAAATTTCAATCTGTTTAGGACCATGGTAACTTTGGGAAATTTGCCTAATTTCATCTAGTGCATGATTAGAATTATCTATAAAAATAATGCCATCAATGCCGGTAATTTTATCGTCTAAGTAATACTTAAAAGCTTCTACATATTCCCTTAGTCTGAGCAAGGTATCTGTTCTAGCGAGACCAAATTCACCAGTGGGTGGCGTCACGGTTGCAGTCATTAACAAATAATTTTTCATAATCTGCACTAATATAGCTTTCTTATTAAATCAGCGACCTTTCTCCGCCAATTTCCAACTCATAACAGCCCTTTTGCTCGGCATTTTCAACTATCCCGCACACCTTACGAACACGCCCAAGTGAGCAGCAAATAACCAAAAAAAACTGTGGCAAGTATATTTGCTCGTTAACTTACCTCAGCTACTGAACAACTAGCGAGTTAACATAGACTCCATCACTTATGGCCATACTCACTAAGCTATTCTTTACAACGCGGACGCGTACCATACTAAGGCCAGATGGCAAGTTAAAAACGATTGGACTACTTTCGACTATCGTATTCGGCACACCGGTAGCAAAACCACTCCACACCCCGGCACTAACACCATTAATCAACAATTCGATCTTATCTGTTGCTTTTGCATTTATCGTCTTGATAGAAAATGAAAAATTGGCGGCTGAAGCTGTATTGCGAATAGGGACCGCAAGAAAGCCTGACTTCGCCGCATCATCGTAATACGTAGTATCCAACCGAAGATAATTGCCAACAACGCCTGGAGAAAACGTAGTTGGATACCCTGGAAAGCCGCCAGATATTCTCTTCAACACAGGATCCGAGAAGGTGATGGTCGCGGGCACTGCTGTGCCAAGAGTAACTGGTGGCACTGGCTGTGCCTGTATGGCATTCCTGATGGCAGTGATAGCCTGCATTTTAATTGACGTCGTATCAGAAGCTACCAGATTGGCAGGATCATCCGAAAAGTTCCACGGGGCAGCCGCGCTGTACACGTAATACGTTAAACCCTCTCCACCATTGGCTTGCCAAATATCGTGTGCAATCAGCATGCGATCTTTCATCCGTGGGTCCGCATTATAGGTGTAGGACAAGGAGGCTGAACCAGTAACTCCTCCCAGGGGGCTACCACCAGGGCCTGGCCCGCCTTCATAGGCAGTGGTATGTAGTCCATAGGCACGCGTCCACATGGCATCTATCGCAGTATTGTCCGCAAACGTTGACGAAGGCAACCCTAAAAAGTAGTTAGTCATAATAGTAGGATCAACACTGCTTGGCGCGGTTGTTGAATCGTAGTAGGCAGCACCACCGCCGCCATACCAAATCTCATTCACAGGGCGAGCGATAGCGTTGATGGGTAAGCTACGCACCTTACTGTAAAAGCCATCGGCCCAAGCCAGACCATAACTCAAGTATGCGTTGCCATCGCCTACTTGACTGGCCAAGATAGGGCGTACAACACTCATCATTGCAGCATCACCAAATACAGACCTAAAAGTAAGACTGATTATTGATGAGCGGTAGGCGATCCAGCGTCTTAGTGCTATGTTTTGATCTGTCACTACTGCATCATAGGCAATAGGATGTGTGATATCGGTTCTAACGTTATTGGCCTGAGCAAGCGCCCATCCATACCCTGAAAAACCAGCGCCTGTATTCCACAACTCGTTGCCATACTCAAGATATATCTTCAAACCAGGGTTTAAGGGTGGATAAACCGGATGGGCTTGTGTGCAGGTATACGGCGTAGTCCCGTCTGAGCCATAGAGCAACAACTGAGCCAACTTAATAATATAATCGTCATTAGCATTCACAGGCACGTTGAGCCAAATATCATTACCAGTGGCATTAGCTAATAAAACTATCAACTCCCAAGACTGTCCTTTAGCATCTCTAAAAAGACTAGATGGAGTAACCGTATAGTCTCTAATTTGACCTGTATAGCCTAAAAAATCTGGCTTGGTACGCTCCGCCCAAGTTTGGGTTGGATTTAGGTTGGCTTGCACAAAATCCATGGTGCGAATAAGCTGGAACTTCTGCATGGCAGCAATAAATTCACTGGTGAACACGGCTGACCCATCGGTGGCATACCCTGGACGCCAAAGGTGAATATTAGTCACGCCATCCGCCCCCGTTGATGCTGCTGTACGCTTTGTGTTGGAAAAGGTAAGCCAGTTATTGCCAATTGAAGGGGTAATCAACACCATGTCGGCGGTGGTGATATTAGTAGTAGGGTTGTAAGCCTTATTTTGAATTGCTGCTCCAAAATTTGCATTAATAGAAACACTTGCTTGGCCAGTAAACGATAGTTTATAAATACCAGCACCTATTTTTGACGTGCTGAAAATCATAAAAAAATCCGATTGTGGGGCGCCGTTAGCATCCAAACTAATTGCATATTCCCAATTAGTTTTTCTGAACTCTGATTCACGCACCAAATCAGCCATGGCAAATGCACCATCGTAGTAGCTGAGCTGATTAATTCCTACACCAACAAATGGCCTTTCTGCCATTACTGCCGGATATTGGGTTGCCGGCACATCAGCACACATCCCGGTAGGTGGTTGAGAAGTTGTGACGTTGGAACCGTTGGATACGTTAGTGTTAGATTTACTGCCCCCACCACCCCCACAGGCTCCGCAGGCCGCAAAAACGAAGAAAAGACCAAAAATGGTGAAATACTGCAAAATTCGTGAAAGAAATATTTTTGTCATGGTAAAAATTTCAGTTGGCAATCAATTTTTTAACTTGAGGATAAACTCATCAAGCCACATTCAGTACCTGCATAAAACTAGAATCGACTTAAATTTTAGCTATCAGCTAAGGTAGCGTCGTTTTGCCATCATTTTTATCTAGCGTGTTCAAGTTTAACACTAAGCGGCATACTTTTTGTACACGAAATTGAATTGTATTTGGTGTGCAAAATTTAAATCTAGCCCATACCCAATTTTTAGGCATGCTAATTCATTTGTACTCGGAAATTTCTAACATAGAACAATTAAAACATAATGACCATTCCACGGTAAGGGTACATTTTTTGGAATAAAATTAAGAAGAAATAGCTCAAACATAAACACAGCCTTCAACTTGACCTTATTTTTTTGAGTATTCATTTAGCGTAATATGATGCTATTGTTAACTTCTACCTATAAAGCCATGCTATGCCAGAACATTACCGCGCGCTAATTGTTATTTTACTGATTGCAGCATTCACGTTTACCTATTTCAAAAAAAATGCAGTTTTGATATGTAATCAACAAAACTTTAATACATGGCGTAAATATTGGTTTATTTTCACGCTGATTGCATTTTTATCTAATAACTTTTGGGTGTTCATGCTCATGGGTGGCTTGCTCATGCTAAAAGTTGTGCGCAATAGCAACCATGTAGCCATTTTCTTTTTATTGCTTTTTACTGTCCCGCCCGCTGGGAGTGAAATACCCGGCTTTGGGTTAATCAATTACTTCATTGAGTTAAACCATATCCGGCTATTAGCATTAACGTTGCTAATACCTGCATATTTTATTGTTCGAAAGCAGCCTTATTACATCCCATTTGGCAAGCTACTACCCGATAAAATACTAATACTATACCTTTGCCTGATTGCAATACTTAACTTAAGAGATACAAGCCTGACTGATACTTTGCGTCAAAGTTTTTATTTAGGTATTGATGTATTTTTACCGTACGTAGTGATTAGCCGCTCGGTGAATACCCTGCAGAAATTTAAAGAAGCGACATTTGCATTTTTAATGGCGGTGCTGATTCTGGCGTTAATCGGTGCTTTTGAATTCACACGTCACTGGTTACTTTATACATCACTCACAAACGCACTCGGAATTCATTGGCCACTTTCAAATTATCTAGGTAGGACTGATTTATTAAGAGCACTCGCATCAACCGGACAAGCCATCGTTTTGGGTTACGTCATTATGGTAGCCATTGGCTTTTATTTATTTCTGCAAAATTTTATGCCACGTAACATAGGCAACAAATTAGCTGCGCTAGCTTTATTCGCGGGGGCAATTGCCCCATTATCACGCGGCCCATGGATCGGTGTGGGTATTTTGATCGTAGTATTTATTGCAACAGGCCGCAATGCATTACGCAAGATGATATTGTTACTTTTGATCAGTTTAATCGCTCTGCCGATAGTCGCTACCCTACCAGGGGGCAATAAAATCATTAATTTACTACCTTTCATTGGAGAAACTGAGCACGAAAATATTGATTATCGCGAAAAACTCATTGACAACTCCATGATTGTCATCAAACGCAACTTGATGTTTGGCTCAGTAGATTATTTAAAAACACCAGAAATGCAAGCCATGAAGCAAGGAGAAGGTATTATTGACATTGTTAATACTTACATTTTAGTTGCACTAGAGTCTGGCTTAGTAGGTTTATGTTTATTCGTAGGGTTCTTTTTAGTGGTATTGCGTGGCATTCATACAGGAATGAAAATTGAAACCAATAGAGACAGTGACTACTATTTACTCGGGAGAGTTCTACTTTGTTCTCTTGTAAGCATTTTATTTACAATAGCCACGGTTAGCAGCATTACATTTATACCAATAGTATATTGGTCAGTGGGCGCCTTAGGTATTGCCTATAACCAAATGATGAGCATAAGAAAGAAACCATCTGTAATTTATAATAATTCAACACCTTATTAAACGCTTCATTATGAGATTAACGGTAAATTCACAAGAAATTACAACCATTTTCCAATGAATCAATAATAGTCAATGCTCAACTTAGAAAAGTTTTAAGGATTCAATCCAATCATCGAATATAGTGGGAGACTACCACTTCAACTGTTATTGGCAATTTAAACTTTGAATTATTAGACTACATACCTTGATAACTTTGGCATTATAAATTTTAGCAACAATACTGATACTAGAGACATAAAGAAGACCGCAAACGGCATTATCAGAGGGTCTTTTATATGAATCTTATAAAGAAGCAGATACCAAAATGGATGTGAAAGATAAATACCAAGAGTGCAATCAGTTATGCGTGAAAAATCAACAAAGCTTGGTATGCGCCATGTAGGCAGAATTGCAATTTCACATACCGTAATGCCGATAAAATAAGGTATCCCAATACCAGGTATTGAAAACAAGCTAATAGTCAAGATTGTACAGACAAACAAAAATAGAATATTAATGTATTTGTTTACAAATGAGCAGTTGGCAAAATAAACTCCAACTAAAACACCTCCAAATGCGTGAATATATTGCTCCCATGGATTTGTCAACGACAAACTTCTCCAAAACTCTGCAAAATAAAAAAAACAAACTATTAGTGCGGCAGAAACATATGCCATTTGCTCTGGTGTTACTTGCCTCTTAATTGATTCCACGGCAACAGCCACAAAAAATATAAAAGGCAAATACCATAAGTGGATGCTAGTTCCAACAAGAATTCCTGAAACTGCTCCATCATGCAAATCAACGAAAGGTTTCTTCATAAATACATTAAGAAATCCATAAAACAAGAACCAAGCCATCCAAGGGATAATTAATCTTCGAACTTTCTCTAATAATGGTTTTTTATTCTTACTGGGACTTGCTGAAAAAAAAGCCGATATAATCAGAAAGACAATCAAACCAGAGTATCCGAAATCTTTCCCAATTGATGCTGTATGAAACCATACAATGCCAAAGGCACTAAAAATTCTAATTAGCTCTATCTCTTGACGTCTTATCATGGGCTATAGTTATATGTGTAAATTTTGGGAAGGGTCAAAGCAAAAAAGCACTCTGATTACTTGGTAGGTTTTTACTGAATTAAAAATTTTTATTATCCGCTTAGACGCACTACACAGCATTCATTAAAGCCCTTTCAAACAATATGGTAGAAGCCTGCCATGAGCTATTTTCAACTGTTTGGAATGCTTGTTGCGAAAACTCTTTCCACTGCTCATTAGTTGCTGATAAAAGCTTATTGATAAAAGTAACCAACTCGGCGACATCATCTACTTCAGTCAAAAACCCATTCTGGCCATTCACTATAGCTTCTTCTGGCCAACCAGCTTTTGTGGAAATAACAGGCGTTCTACATGCCATAGCCTCCATGGCAGGTAAATTAAAACCTTCTGTTCTGCTGGCAGTGATCCAAACATCACATTGTGCGTATAAATCACGGATCTTATCTTGAGCAGGTGAGTAATAAAACTCAATTGAATCATCCCATGCTGGGAATTTATCCGGCATATATGAACCAAAACTGATAATACGCAGATTTGGTATTACTACTTTGAGCTGTTTAATCACCTGCAAAGTGACACCTACACCCTTAAATCCCGCATATGCAAACAAAAATCCAACTGTAGGGACAGCTTGCTTTTCCCTTATCGGGGCATAAAATTGTTTTTTGTCGACACTGTTTGGAACCAAGTCGACATCATTGTCACCATATTCATTCCTCATGATATCTAGCAACCATCTAGCAATCACGATTTTATGTAGCGGTAATCGGTAAGTTGCGGCACTTCGTATTACTGGCAAAAATTCAAATACCTCATGATGCTGAATGAAATAGACCTTTGCACCTTTGCTAGAGTTAAGCCTATTCACCCACTCGGCAGTCTCCCACCAAGTTGCAATAACAACATCAGCATCAGGTAAATCTTCATCTGTTACTGGGCGGTATTTTTCAAGTACCGTATGATTTAACCCTAGGCCATCCAAATGAGATTTGTTTGATTTAGTCTTAGGCCAACCTTGCCCTCTTAAAAATGACTTCAGTTTATTGCGAAATGATTGCTTAACTTTAGGTGGAGAAACCAGCAACACCTCGTGACCTTTCGCCGACAGAGTTTTTGCATAAATTGACACGACTTTAATACCACCAGACATGTCAACTGTTGGTAAAATAAATGTAATTTTCATTATAATTTCTTATATTGCTGAATGTATATGACGGCCTAAGAAACCTCTCAATAATAATATGATCTAGGCTCAACTTCAGCTTTGTTTAGCACAACGCCCAACAAATTAGTTGATGATAACAAGTGCATTGTTTCCTCTAGATCCGACTTGGATGACATGCCGTTACCTACCACAAACAGAACACAATCTATTTTAGGTAGAACTGCTATGGCATCATCGGCTGTAAGAATCGGCGGAAGGTCAAAAATAACAATTCGAGATGCGTATCTATCGCGCAAATCCTTAATGAGTCCTTCAATTTTTTTAGACGACAATGCTTCAGATGGTTTATTTACAGGTTGTGCAGTAGGAAGAATTACCAGCCTAGGCATCTCTGGATTCACTAAAACTTCTGAAACGTCTGCAGTTCCATCTAAAAAATCATTGAGTGATTTAGGCATTGTGATGCCTAAATATGAGCCTATTCGTGGCCGGCGAAGATCAAAATCAACCAACAGCGCGGTTCTTTGCGATTGCTGGGCAATACTAATCGCCAAGTTGATTGCTATAACAGACTTTCCTGATTCTGGTGTTGCCGAAACTATTGCCAAGGTACGCCAACCCTTTTCTTCCATGGTTTGCAGCACCTGTGTTCGAAGACTATCGAATGCCCAACTCGCCATGTCATTTTTATTAGAGGCAACAATACGGTGCTTCTCTAAATGTATAGGGTCTAACGCTACCGTACGTGTTATTGCATATTCCAGATTTTCTAACTCATCAGTTCCTGTGGCAGAACTGGCTAATGCTGTCGGTTGAATTGCTGTTTGTTTAGGGGTGTTCGCGCTTCTGCTCTTTTTTGACTTCTCAATTGCCGCTTTTATTTTTTCCATTTAACGATAACCCTTATTCAAATTTAGCCATTAGTTTGTAAAACAACATATCAAGTGGCATCCACATAAAATGAACTAAACTGAGCGAAATAATTAGAAAAACTATAAATATGATAATGATATATTTATACCGGCCTCTGTTCTGACTTAACTCCGCTTGCGTGTTAATGTAAGGAATGACGCCAATTGGCCTTACACCAACCACAGAAGTTAAGAATTCCAGTCCCCTTACTCGTTTATCTAAAGACTCCATCAACATTACCAAAGCGACAGCAGCGCCAATGGCTAAAAATAAACCCATCACAAAGATTTTCTTTCTGTCGGGTCTAATCGGCTTGTCTGGCATTTGCGGTGGCTCAAGCAAAGTAAACCGTTCGGCTTTATTTTCCTCCTCAAGATTCACATTAATTTTTGCATTATTTTGTTTGGAGCGAATTTCATCATATTTACTTTTCGCGGTTTCATAATCTCGCTGCAAAGCCATAAGCCCGCGCTCAACTTGAGGTGACATAGTGACTTGACTTTCAAGTTGTCCAATTTTTGACCGTAAGCTTGCTTGTTGCTGTGTTAGTGACTGCAAACGAATTTTAGATGATTCTATTTGCGCTTTGACTTTTTCAACTCTAAGGGCAGCTTCCGGATCAGTAGAACTGCTAATCAAATTGCTGGTATCGCCCTTTTGATCAGCTGGTTTAGCCGACTCGGCATTTTCTAGTAGTTTAATTTTACGTTTTAACGATTTAATTGTGGGATGATTCTCTTTGTAGATTGCTGAAGCATTTAACAAATCATTTTTTAGTTTAACTAATTCAGCTTCCGGGTTAGCAACTTGTGGTTGATTGGCAGATCTAGCGCCAACGCCAGCTTTAGCTGCTTCCAATTCTATTTCTAAATAACGCAGTTCTTCCTGGGTACTTTTAGATTCACGTTCTATGTCTTTCAGGTCACCTTCTGTTCTTTGTATCATGCTCATATGCATATCCATGTGCTCTGGTAGAGCGCCAGAATATTGTTGCTTATATGTTGCAACCCGATTTTCCACGTCCTCTAATGCTAGTTTAAGCCGATCAGCCTCTTCCGTTAAAAATTCATTGGTTTCAGTGGCGCGCTCAGTGCGAGACTTTGCATTCTCAGCTAAGAATAAGGTAACGATATCATTAGCAACTTTATGTGCGATATCAGGGTAGCGAGATTCAAATATCACTCTAAATGCAATTGTTGCCGTACCTCTACCCTTTCCTTGGTCTGCACTTAACATTTCAACAGATATACTTTTACGCATCAAATCGATTAATTCTGAAGGTTGCAACGAGGCTTTATCATCGCTGAATAAATGATATTTCTCTATAATGCCGAGCAGATTACTGCGCGTCATCACCCTTTGCTTAATTACCTCAATTCGCTCGTCAGCAAAGGTAGTGTCTCCAGATTTAACCATTTCTGTAGATATTTGTTGAGACTCAACCAGAATTGTACCGACAGATTGATACACAGGTGGAATAAGCAAGGCTACGGCCGTTGACACTATCAAAACCGCCAAAAAAGTAACAATGATGTGAATTTTTCTGCGTTTAAGTATTGCTAAATAATCATTAAAGGTTAATTCATAGTCATGAGTCATATCTTGCAATCATTAAAATTATTAAAAACTCGGAGTAGTATAACTTACAGTGAAACCTACTAAACTTCCACTAGCAGTTTCATTATTAGCGTTTTTTAGTTCTTTTAGCTGTGCATTAAGCCGCATATTCCAATTGGGCAAAATATCATATCGATAAAAAAGACTTAACTGAGAGAAATCCGATGGGGTCAACCCTTTAGTCTGCCTGATTGACACATCAGAACCAATAGCACTTTTATTTGTTAGCTCACGAGATATGCCTGCCTGAAATTGGTCGGATTCTAGAAAGCCACCATTCCCTGATGGAGTGACGGAGCGAGTCAGGCTTGCTGTTATTATTGAAAGCTCAGTGAGATAACTAAGATTCATGCCTCCCACCTGATTGGATCGATCAGTTTTGGCACTTACTTGGTTGACCCCTATATTAAACCCTAAGTTAAAGCGATCAGTCACCTTCCAATTTGCTCCAGTTACAATAGTTGTAGAATCTGACACATCACCAATAGATACAGGTTGGTAATGAGAAAAAGAAGCTTGAACAAAAGGCACCAGAAATTCGTTATAGCTGTAATTTAGCGCAACTGATGCAGAAGGTAATGTATAACTAGTTAGCGACCCACCTGAGTAATTAACTCTGCTATACCCCCCATTTAGGGACAAATCCAATTTATCGCTAAATGCATGACTATAATTTCCATTAAAACTTTTTGATCGAGTTGTTCCATCGACCTGAACCAAACCAGTATCTACAAGCTCAGAAATGCGTGTTGAAGTTTGAGCATAATTCGCGTTTAACGTCAAAGATCCATTAGGCAGCTCGCTTTGAAAAGCTAAAGATAACGAAGGATCTTCACGATTGAGACTGACCCTTTGATTGGATGAGCGTGATATTAATAGTGCAAAATCTGCACTCATTGTTTTTATACCATCGCCTGATGTCACCTTGTATCTTGGCGTTACTGTCGCACGCTCTACCGATTGTTTATTTAATGTCGATAGCGATGGATTACTGTCATAATCGACAGTCATTGGCAGTGTAATTATTTGCTCGATAACGTCAGCATGTACGTCTTGAATTGACAGAAACAAGGGGATCAACGCAAAGAGTATTTTTAACATAACAATATCAACCGTAGTGAAAGAATCAAAGCATAATCTATAACTACAAAAGCTATAGATTATGGCACAACAATAATATCACCTGCCTGAAGCTGTATATTACTACTTAGTTCTTCACCATTTAAAAGTGATTCATACTTTACTGGCAGCGCCACAGTTGAATTACTGGTAGCTGAATTATTGCCAGCTCTTAATACTTTAATATTATTTGTATGTGCAAACTTATCAAACCCTCCAGATAAACTGAGTGCCTGAAGTACATTCATTGGACCTGTGAGCAAGATAGGCCCCGGTTTTAAGACCTTGCCGACCAAGTAGACTTTATTACCTTCAACACTTGAAACTATCACTGTAACTTGCGGTTCTGGCAGAAACTCTTTTAACTTTTCTGCTACTTTAATTTCCACTTCTTGCGAAGTTAAATTTACCACGCTAATTCTACCAGCTAAGGGAAAGGTAATACTGCCATCTGGAAGTACTCGTAACTCCTTATTCAGCGCTTCCTCACCGTAAACAGAGATCAGCACAGCATCACCCTGCTTTAGTTTGTAGGTATCATTATCACTAGCATAACTAACATTGGTAAAGCACACGATTAGCATCATTACGACTAGTTTTATTAAGCTCATTTTCTTCTCAATTTATTAATGTTCGGCCATTTAGTTAATACAAAATAACGCTATAAATTTGTTAAACACTATAAGTATTAAATATATTCTATATGCAAATAATAGATTTCAACAAATGATTTGCAAATTCCATTGAATGGCAATTATTTAAGCTTGATTTTCGTCAAGCGCATTCTACTTGAGCCGAACTTAAGCTAGCAAGCTTTGCACACCTCAAAATCAGTCACTGCAAACTTTACCACTTGTTTCTCGGAAATTAAAAAGGCGCCTATTAAGACGCCTTTTTCCAAAACTTAGATACTAAATTTCAGTTTGTTTTTTACGACGAGCAAAACCTAGAACACCCAAGCCAGATAACAATAATGGCAAACTTGCTGGCAAAGGAACTGAGGAAACAGCATGGTTATCAGTTTCAAAAGCATTGCTAGTAGACAAAAACTTGACTTCATTAAAATACTGACTAGCGTTAGTAGCCCAGATATTCCAGTAGGCACCAACACCTTGATTACCATTAGGGGCAACGCCAGCGATCGATGCTAGATATGTTCCGCTAAAAGAAACTAACTCAACCCCATCTCTCCAAAGCTGTACAGAATTGTAGCTATCAGGAGATCCGCCATAAAAGCCAAAGTATTTCGACATAGCACTTAGTGAAATCGTTATCGGAGATGATTGGATAGGTGAGTCAGGGCCTGCCGTAAGAAAGGCAGTTTTATCATTTGGCGGTGAAGCATAGTGATTCGTAAGTGATCCAGCTACAACTGCACCGCCAGTATAGTTTGCAGGAAGAATGCCTGAGTCAAAGGTAGTCTCTACTGCACCAGCAACAGCTGTGTGTAAGCCAGTGCCATTAGCTGGATTAACGCCACCGACAGTAACTGAGTAAGCAGAAGCTGATGTAGCTGACAATAAAGCTACCGAAGCAATAGCCAGGCTTATTGCATGAATTTTTGTGCTTTTTTTCATAATAATATCCCTAATTAAAAATGTGATTGAAAATGTGCTTTAAACTGGATGTCATTAGACTCTTTGGTCGAATTACTGGCAATAGTCCGTTTGGGCTAATCCTCATTCAAAAAACATGAATCACCGATTAGAGTATTTGTCGCCTATGCGAATGAAGGCAAACTAAAAACATCGAAACAAACGGCCTTGCTGCTAGTACCGAAGTCCCATTTAAAGGATCTTTTGCTATCGAACCTATAGTTGATGTGTCAGTAAAATTTAAGGCGCAGAGTTATAAACGATAGGTAAAAAACTGTCGGTAGTCTCACGCATACGCACCGTCATAATCTGTAACAGCACCAGCAATAATTTGTTTGCGAGACGAGGGTAGTGAATCAGAAGTTCATTGAGAGAAGTGCGCGTCAACACCGCAAAATCTGCTGGTGTTTTGGTGATGCATGTTGCAAAACGAGGACGCCCGTCAAGCAATGACAATTCACCTAATGATGCACCAGCTTCAACTTGTGCAATTTGTTCAACGCCATGCCCAGGCACAAGTTTAACAACACTCACTTCACCAGTTAGAATGAGTACCAGAAAATCACCATCGCCACCCTCCTCGAACAGAACATAATCGCGTGGTGCTGCATAACAATGCATAAAGTGACAAAGAGCCTTTAGCTCATCTGCATTAAAACCTTCAAACAATTTTATTGCATCAATGTTTTCTAAAATATCATCTAAGAATCCTTCAGCATTTCCTAGAGACTCAATGTCAAGGTACATTTTATTTTCTAATTCAGTCATTTAAAAAGATATTAAGTCAGGCACCTAAACATTACAATGAAAACGCATGAGAACCGACGCAACTGCAAAATCCAGCCGTCTTTTGGCACATCCGTGTGAGAATTACCCACATACTATAGCGTTTTGAATTAATTAAGCAATAGTCCATTTAGACTAATGCGCGCCAACATCCTAGCCAATTAAAGTTGACATGGCCGACTATCGAGTTGACACTGTCATGATAGTAATAAAAACTATCAAAGAGTAGCGGTTGAAAATAACAAGAAATCTCCTATGCAGAAATCTATGCCTTTTATTCTAAAATCAGCCAGCTTAATCCTCGTCTACCTTGCTACTGCCAAAATCAGCTTATCCTTCGCCACCGTGGCAGGCAACGCCACCCTGATTTGGATCCCTGGCGGCATCGCCTTAGCTGTAGTTCTGATAGGGGGCTTGCGCTATCTTCCGTCGGTATTTGCAGGCGCATTCATTACTTCGATACTCTTGAACAACCCATTAGTCATCAACCTAGGCGCAGCTATTGGCAACACATTAGAGGCCTATGTCGGATACATACTACTTAATCAATATAGCAGTTTCAATCGCAAACTTGATAGCCCAAAAGACTTTTTTTTACTTATTGCTTTAGGTGGAGTCTTGGCACCAATCGCCAGCGTAACATTTGGCGCACTTGCATTGTTAGCAGAGAACTACATCTCATCTGACATGCTGGATAAAGTCGCAGTTGGATGGTGGCGTGGTGACGTTATAGGCATTACCTACTTCACACCGATTGTTTTACTTCTATTGCAAAAAAGAGCCTTTCCTTCAACACTAGCCAGCACTTTGGAAAAAGTGGCCTTATGGTTAATATCTTTCATTATCGGGCAAATGGTATTTCTTGACTGGACGCCGCCGACCCAGCTACTTGATACCAAACTGAGTGGCACGGCATGGATTTTTCTGCTGATTATCTGGGCAAGCCAGAGAACAGGTAGAAGAAACACCGCAATACTTCAGCTTATGTTTCTGGCGCAAGGTTTAGCAAGCGCATATTTAAGAATTGGCCTCTTTGCTGACGACGTCACAAATTATGGAATGATGAATTTCTGGGCATTTGCCATGCTGCTTGCAACAGGAGGCATGATGATGGCGATGCTTAAGCTAGAAAATATAAATGCCACTCAAAAAATTAAATTAGTAAATACGCAATTACACACCATGATTGAAGCCATTCCAGATGCAGTCTTCTTTAAGGATGGGCATGGTCGTTGGCTGGTGGCCAACGAAACCGCAAAAAAACTATTCAAATTAGACGAGACTCAATGGTACGGCAAAACCGATATGGAATTAGTGACGACGAACCCAGAGTTTCGTGCCACACATGAGGCCAGCTTAGATGAAGATGAAAAAACTTGGAAGGCAGGTGAATTAACCTTATTCACTCAGACTGCTACTGGTGACGATGGTTTGATGCACGAGTATGAAATGCGTAAGGTACCAGTGCTCAGCAATCAAGGTGACCGTGAATCACTTGTCGTCATAGGCCGAGATATTACTCAACATAAGATTGCACAAAACGCACTTCGGGACAGTGAACTACGCTGGAAATTTGCGATTGAAGGATCTGATGCCGGTATGTGGGAGTACAACTTCCAGACTAAAACCAACATTGCTTCCAAACACTTGATGGAAATTTTAGGATTCGATGTTGAATCTTCTGAACTTGTTCACCCTCTGAATGATTGGGGAGAGCGACTCCATCCCAAGAGTAAAGCCAGAACTGATGTCGCCTTTCAGGCAATCATGAGTAACCAATCAGCCAATTATGTTGTTGAGCAGGAAGTGCGCTGTGAAGATGGTAGCTACAAATGGCTACTTACGCGCGGGATGGTTGTTGAGAGAGACGCTGATGGAAAGCCCTTACTCATGATTGGCACATCTATCGATATTACCGAACGCCAGCTTGCTAAAGAAAAGTTTCACTCGACGTTAAAAGAACACCAAGTTGAAATCGAAAAACAAAATGACGAATTACGTCAGGCGCAATCTGAACTTAAAGTATCGCATGACCGCTACCAAGATCTTTATGATTTTTCACCCACCGGCTATTTAACCATTACGGCCCAAGGCATAATCACGGAGATCAACCTGAAAGCCGTCAGCATGTTGGGCCTGAAGCGGACGCAACTTATTCAACAGCGCCTTGATCAATTTGTCGCAGACGAAGATAAGTTGCGCTTGCAGCAACTGTTGTCAGGCATTATCAAAACTAAAGTAGTTTATGGGGAAGAGATCTTTGAACTAAAATTTCTTCGCAATGATGGGTCAACATTTGATGCAAAACTAATCTGCCTACCCATTGAGGATGCTAATGGGATTCAAGTGTTAAGAGTTTCGCTTACGGATATCACAAAACTCAAGCAGTCTGAGATCGATCTGCGTATTGCCGCAATCGCATTCGAATCGCAGGAAGGCATGTTTGTGACTGATGCCAATTGCATGATTCTTCGCGTTAACAAAGCCTTCACCGCAATGACTGGTTACACTTCCGAAGATATTGTTGGACAAAAACCTAACAAGCTAAGCTCTGGTCGTCATGATGCAGCCTTTTATGCACAAATATGGCAATGCATTCACAGTACGGGAAGTTGGCAGGGTGAAGTCTGGAATAAGAGAAAGCAAGGTGACATTTATCCAGAGCGGCTCACCATCACGTCGGTGACTGACAGCAAGGGCCTGGTAAGCAATTATGTTGCCACCATGATAGACATTACCGCTTCAAAAAATCAAGAAATGCAACATCAAGCCAATGAAAAGATTCTTCGCGATACATTGGTACGTGAAGTGCATCATCGCATCAAGAATAATTTACAAGGCGTAGCGGGGCTTTTACGTAACTCCGTGGCGTTAAATCCGCAACTGACTGAGCCGCTTACTGCGGCAATCAGCCAAGTAAACAGCATATCGGTCATCCATGGCCTGCAAGGCCACAATTCAATGTCTAATATACCGCTATGCGATTTAGTCAGAGAAATTGCTACTAACAACCAATCGCTATGGCAAACCTCCATTACATTGGATTTACCAAGCAGCGTGCCGCATTATCGGATTATCGAAACCGAGACCGTGCCATTGGCTTTGGTATTAAATGAGTTAATTTCAAATGCAATTAAACATGGTAAAAAAGAAGCCGGCATCCAGATTGCGCTGAGCGCGCCGCCAGATGATAGTCACCCAGAGAATAGCCACGTATTAATCACCATCACCAATGCAGGTAGCTTATCAGCTGAATCATCAGCTCTTAATGCACCCGTTGCAGGTATAGGCTTGAAACTGGTAGCATCACTACTACCATCAGAAGGTGCAACGCTATCTTGGGTGCAATGCGCTGATCACGTAAATACCGTCCTTCAACTAGAAACACCCATCATTACACTAACTCTTGAGAAATTGGAGGCTAACAATGAGTACTAATCCACTACCTACATCAAATGCACCAACAAAGTCCATCCTACTTGTTGACGATGATCGCCTCATTCTATCCACAGTATCTAGTGAGCTAACAAGGGCTGGTTACATCGTAAACACTGCTGAATCGGTAGACAAGGCTGAAGCCTGGCTGGAAGTAAATGAGTGGCCGGACCTCGTTCTACTTGATGTACGTATGCCTGGTCGCGGTGGACTGGAACTCACAACACGCTTAAATGAAATGCATCACATTCCATTTATTTTGCTCACTGCCTATAGTGAAAAGGACATCATAGCAAAAGCGACAGAATCAGGTGCAATGAGCTATCTCGTAAAACCAGTGGATATTAAACAACTCATCCCTGCAATTGAAACCGCATTGTCACGCGCAAATTTCCAACGAGATCTACTTGGCTCCAACAAAAATCTTCAGGCCGCACTTAATGCAGATCGCGATCTTAGTGTCGCGGTTGGCATTATGATGGTTGAACACTGCACAGATAGGAATGGCGCAATGAAACTACTGCGACAAAAATCACGTAAGCAACAGATTAAACTGATGGATATTGCAGTACAGATCATCGATGCGCGTGAGAAACTCATAATCGACATCGACTAAGCAATAGCTTAACCTGTCATGTATTCCTGTTCATCCAACTGTCACCCAAACCGAATCGTTTTAGGTTAGAATATCGCACCTAAATGCTATTATAATAGCTCTAATTTGAATGTCATTGAACCCACATTCAAAGCTAAGTGGTCACTGAACCTGCCTCTTTAATTATTGTGTATTGTGCGTATCGATTGTGCTCTTAATCGCAATCACGCCCAAGAGCATAATTCCGGCTACCTTTTAAAGAGAAGTGCATCACGTGATACACGTTCAAAAAATATCTGTCTCGCAGCTTGATTTTATTTTCTATGTCATTTGACAACGATCTAACAAATGTAGAAAGAGCCCTGCTCTTAGAGTTGATACACGAATCATTACGTGCAAAAACACATTTTGAGCTTTATATCTGGCTTCAGGGAAGACTACAATTCTTCATGCCGCATGAAATTCTGATTGCTGCCTGGGGTGACTTCTCACTCGGCCTCATTTACTTCGACATTATATCCTCCGTGCCAGGACTACGAACCAATGGCTTTACACAAAGCGATCTTTCACCGTTGCTTAAACAACTGTTTATGCATTGGAGCAACAATCAAACGCCACTGACACTGAACAATACGCATGGCTTTTTTCATGCGATTAATCTTGAATATGACGATATTTGTAACCCCATCAATAATATGCGATCAGCGGTAGTCCATGGCATTAAAGATACACGCGGCCATCATGATTGCCTTTATGTGCTGATGAACTCAGAATCAACGGCGACTACTTCAGGCAAGATGCTTGAAGCTTTATTGCCCTATGTTGACTGCGCATTACGCAGAGTAGAGCATTTACCAGAACAGCTTCCAGAGGCCGTTATTGTGTCCAAAGGTGGCGCTGCCGAAGATGTTGATACATTACTTTCTGTGCGTGAGCAAGACATAATGAACTGGGTTAAAGCAGGCAAGACCAACATGGAAATCGGAATGATTCTGGACATTAGCGCATTTACCGTCAAAAACCACTTAAAACGTATTTTCAAAAAACTCGACGTACTGAATCGTGCACAGGCCGTTTCTGCTTACAACATGAAGAAATATAACAATGATTAGCTAAATAGGCCGACTCCAATTTGAGACTGCCAGCTCATTAAGACGACGACATGCTGACAATTTTTCACGCTAAAATATATGTCATGAGTAAACAAATAATTAACAAGCATCGAATTAATCCGACAAATAACTGGCGAAAAATTTCGTTACTTCTACTATTTCCCAGCTTTCTTTGTTACAGCAGTTTACTTTTAGCAGCAACTGAGGATGGCCGCTGGCATGCTGGAATTGGTGACCCTACAGTATTTGGTTGGATAACGGTATTTGTTTATTTGATTGCCGTTGTTTCATGCTGGTTTAAAGCCGTTTCTTTAAAAAAAATTAGCGGAAATTATCATTTTTGGTTGTATGTAGCTGTTTTTTTATTGATGCTGGGCATTAACAAACAGTTAGATTTGCAAAGCTGGTTTACTCAAACACTAAAAGACTCCGCTCAGCTACATGGCTGGTATGAACGGAGGAGGCCATTGCAAATTTTGTTTATTGCCTCGCTAGGTATTGGCATGATGATTACGCTGATTAGTTTACGATTATTTCTGGCTAATTCCTGGCGTGAAAACAAATTAACCTGGTCTGGCATTGTGCTACTTTGTACATTTATTTTGATGCGTGCAGCGTCTTTTCACCATTTAGATATATTTATAAATGAACATATTTTAGGTCTGACTATCAACGTAATTCTTGAAAATGGCGCTATTTTACTAATAATTCTAGATACACTCATTAAAGGGAAAAGATCATGAACAAGCCAGAAAAAAAACCCATTTGGGTTGCTCTCGCATTCTCCAGTATAGAATCACTGACGACGGCTTTGTATCTTATTTATGGATGCGCAATTTTCACGCTTTACTGCTTTCCATGGCTTCGCTACTTTAGTGAAACGACTTGGGTCATAAAAGTATTCCTTGTCAATGACTGGAGCTGGTTTGTAGTTTCACTTGCCTGCACTATTTGGTATTGGTTAAGTTTAAAGTGGATTGATAGCAACTGCGGATGGGCAACAGCAGATTGACTTCCTCCCCGGCATAAGACCGTATAAGGTCTTTCCTCATAATATATGACATGAATGTCATTATTCTAAGTGAAGTGCCGAAGATTCCTACCGAGCTATACATGTTGCGCGTTCCATGATTAATGCATCTAAAGGTAAAGAGGATCGCTTGAGTCAGTGGGTGATGCGGATTGCCACTACTCGCCATCCGAACATCGCTGCGGTGGCGATGACGAACAAGACGGCACGAATTGCCTGGGCGATGATCCGGAGTGGCATGGATTACCAGCCACATCTGGCAGCAGCCTAAAGTAACAAAAAGACGAGTCTTTAAATAAGGAGCAAACCAACCACGATTGCAAAACAAGCCGCTTGATGGCCAACAGGTCGAACCGGCGCAGACAAAACCCGACACTGACGGAGGCTTAAAGCCCGGCAAAGCAATTGGGAGTCAGCGCGCGAATAGCCAATCAGGGTCCAGCATCTTAAATGAAGATGTAGTAGTTAGAGACCGAATAGCTTTGCAGATTAGCCCGAACGGGCTATATGATAAATTCCTTATTCACAAGATAATTCGAGTACATCCAATTCTAATTGGCTCTCAGAGGTTATCATGAAATACAGTCATCTATTCCAAGCACTATGTGTCGCCGGCCTGCTCGCTGCAAGCCAATCTGCAATGGCCAGCACAATCACTGCCAATTATTTAGGGTCAGCTGACTTTGGAAGTGGCCAGGTTGGCTATGGAAACGGTAGCGTCTGGCCAAACCCATCCCACCCGGTAAGTGGGCCAGTGTCCATGGTTGGCGTTGGGGTTGGTGGCGATCAATTTAGCAATGCTTCCAAGACTCCTGGGCTCACTAGCACTTTCAATACATGGTGTGTGGATATCAACCACTGGCTTACAGGTAGTTACATATACAATGTCGGCGGCACGACAGAACTAGATGCTGTTTTTGGCTCGTCCCGAGTCAATGATTTGCAAACCTTGGCGGATGAACGCTACTCGAAGTTGCATACACAAGCAGATTCCGCAGCATTCCAGCTGGCGACTTGGGCAATCATGTTCGGCACGGAATTGGGTGGCAAGTACAACCTGAACGACGCTACATTTAAAACCTCAAATGGGATTACAGGCGGAGCCTTGGCAACTAGCTGGCTGAACTCTCTTGGGGGCACCACTCCAAATACAGGTAATTACAAAATAACGTACCTGTACGATAATGACAATCGCAACCCAACGCAGGATCTTGTTGTGTTTACTCCTTCCCCTGTGCCGCTTCCTGCAGCGGCGTGGCTGTTTGGTTCAGCAATGCTTGGCTTTATCTCATTATCGAACCGCAGAAAAGTTTAAGGTTCTAATAGGATGAAGGCCCCAAGCCTTCTAACCCAGCTTTTTAACCTAGCCTTTTAATGCAATCAATTTACTGATTAATCATAAAACTAATGGCCCGAACGGGCTATTGTTCCGACTGCACGACTTAAGTATGATTCGAACCAGTATCTGTAAATAGTTTCTGCAAAATAACATAAACCTTGCAAATTTAATAACAATCTTGGAGTTAGTCATGATCACCATTAAATCTAATCTCGGCCGAATTCTTCTAAGCACGATGCTTGCCGTTTCTGCCACATTAGTTTCAGTTCAAAGCGCTGAAGCCAGTTCAGTTGGTTTTTATGACAGAGGCGAACATGAAGAGCATGGTAGCGAGCACGGCGGTTGTAGCGGTGGTGGTCATAACTGCATTACGACTAATTACTCCTCATCATATTACGCATTCAAAAACGATGTAAGCACATTGATGGATGCCCATGTGGCCGGCCTCAAGACCTTGAATGTCAGTATTGCTTACCCCGATGTAAGCAAGATGCTTCTTGACAGCGCTTATCTATGGATAAAAGCTAGTGACGACGCAACAGGACGTAACGCGGATTCAACATCACACAACGGTGACGGGGAAGAATATCTCGATATTCTCAAAGTCGAAAATAAAAAAGTTTCAGTTAAGGCTCAAGAGATCGATGAGAGCGGATGGTATTTTAAATTTGACGTGATGAACTTTGTCACTGGCTCACATACAAGCCCGCTGGACTTTTTACTGGCAACGGTGAATTTAGAGCATGGTCAAAGTGACCTGCTGTTCCAAAATGCACGTTTAGATCTTAATTATCATACGATTTACTGCCCTACTCCTAATTCTCCTAGTGCAGTACCGTTACCGGCAACACTGCCGCTGATGCTATCTGGACTTGGCGTTCTGGGTTTCACTGCACGCCGCAGAAAACAAAAGCTACAGGAAACAGAAGTTTAAGACTAGCTAGATTCGATTCATAACAAAAAAGGCGTCATTATGGCGCCTTTTTTGTGTCTGCTAGTTTTGTGTCTGCCTATTTCTGCCTCGACTAAGTTACCCTGATTGGTTACCGCGATTGACTTGATTTTATCGCATTAGAAAAACTGCACCACTTTAATCTAAGCAACGCCGTTCGCGGCATCTTCCAGCACTTGCAAAAATGCTTCTCCGTAACGGTCTAGCTTGGCTTGGCCCACGCCGCTGATCTGGCTCATTTCATCTAAATTAGTCGGGCGGCGGTTGAGTATTTCCAGTAACGTACTGTCGTGAAAGATCAGGTACGGCGGCACGCCTTGTTCGCGGGCGAGTTCGGTGCGTTTGGCTTTAAGAATATACCAGAGCGGATCTTCGCTCACGGCGGTGTAGACTTCTTTGGCATTGGCGCCACGTCCGGCTTTGCTGACTTTTTGTTTGACCACTTCAGCATCGCGGCGTAGCCAGACTTCGCTTTCACTTTTTAGTACCGGGCGGGCTGATTCGGTGAGTTTTAGACCGCCGTAAGCCTCAATATCGCTTTCAAGATAGCCGCCAGCGACCAGCTGCCGATACACGCTGCTCCATTGCTGTTGCGAAAGTGCTTTGCCGATGCCGAAGGTGCTGAGTTGCTGGTGGTTAAATTGTTCGATTTTTGGGGTGGCTTTACCGAGCAATACGTCGATTAAATGCACCACGCCGAAACGCTGCCCGGTGCGATACACGCACGAGAGCGCCATTTGGGCGGCTTGCGTGGCATCCCACCTATCCACGGGCTCAAGGCAGTTGTCGCATTGATCGCAATTGCCGGGGTGTTCTTCACCAAAATAGCGCAATAAAGTTTGGTGGCGGCAGCTGGTAGATTCACAAAAGCCTAACAGCGCATCCAGTTTTTGCCGTTCGACCTGTTTGCGTTCTTCTGGCGCATCGCCGGAATCCAGCATTTTGCGCATACTCACGACATCGCCCAGTCCGTAGGTCATCCAGGCGTTAGCGGGCAAGCCGTCACGCCCTGCCCGGCCAGTTTCTTGATAATAACCTTCCATACTTTTGGGTAAATCCAAGTGCGCAACGAATCTTACGTTTGGTTTGTCTATTCCCATACCAAACGCCACGGTGGCCACCATAATCACGCCTTCTTCACGCAGAAAGCGTCGCTGGTTTTTATTGCGAATACTGGCATCCAGCCCCGCGTGATAAGGCAAAGCATCCCAGCCGCGCGACTTTAACCAGTCGGCGGTTTCTTCTACTTTGCGGCGTGATAGACAATAAATGATGCCGGCATCATTAGCGTGTTCACGCTCTAAAAATGATTCAAGCTGTTGGCGTGCATTGGCTTTTTGCGTGACACGATAACGAATATTCGGGCGGTCGAAGCTGGAAACAAACTGCCGTGCCTCTTCCAGCTTGAGTCGTTCAACAATTTCAGCACGGGTAGGCGCATCGGCGGTGGCGGTAAGCGCAATGCGCGGCACATGCGGAAAGCGCTCGTGCAACACAGTAAGCTTGCGATATTCCGGCCGAAAATCATGTCCCCATTGCGACACGCAATGCGCCTCATCAATGGCAAACAGTGCGATACCAGCGCCGTCTTCTATCTCTTCGAGCAGCGCTAAAAAACCCGTCATCAGCAACCGTTCTGGCGCCACATACACAATCTGCAAATGCCCTCGCATCAGCTGTGCGGTGATTTCACGGGCTTCTTCAGCATCCTGGCTGGAATTCAAAAACGCCGCACGCACACCCAACTGTTTTAAAGCATCGACTTGGTCTTGCATCAACGCGATAAGTGGCGATACCACAATACCAACGCCCTCACGCAACAATGCTGGCAACTGATAACACAGCGACTTGCCACCGCCAGTCGGCATCAACACCAGCGCATCACCACCAGAGGTGACATGCTCTACGATGGTTTTTTGTTCACCTCTAAAAGTAGAATATCCGAAAACATCGTGCAGGACTTGTTGGGCGGAGTGATTTGACATGGGCGGTATTGTACACCTCCAGCTAGACCCGTACTTTAGTTGTGAGTCAGTTACATCATCCATCATGTTAGTATGGTAATTAATGTATTTATAGCCCCCGTGTTACATGAACGGGGTATGGACTAAAAGCGTCTTTGGTATGTTTCACTTTATTTTTTATTAGAAACTGGTGCACTCTCTATGTCTTTACTAAACTATCTTCAATCCATAAACCGTCAATATCTAATATTACCTATGGCTTTAGTAGCCTCTCTACACGCAAACGCTGCTAGCTGGGTTGAAGTTGGTAGTAATGATGCAGTGGTTGTATCTGTTGACACTGATTCGCTTCGCCGTACTGGAACCAAAGTTAAATCTTGGCTTCAGTGGCAATGGAGCAAACAAACTGAGGTGCCAAACAGTTATCCAATCAAGTTATACCTACTTGAGCGTCAGTTGCAAATCTCTGATTGCAAGGACAAGACACTTACTATCGCACAAGGCATAAGGTATGCAGACTTAAATGGCAACGAAGTAGTCGACAGCTACACAATCACAGAAAAATTTCAGCAGTATTCTGAAGCAGTGCCCGAGACTATAGGCGAAAGCATCATAAAATTTGTCTGCAAAGCAACCTCATCTAAGAAAAAGTAACTAATTATGAGAGTCTACTACCTTACAGGAGCGCAGTTTGCTTTGAGCAATCTGGCTCTCCACCGAATAAAAATTTCGCGGTTTGAAGAACTTAACGACCCATTTGAACTACTGGGCATTGACATAGCGAACAAGACTCACAGAGCGGCATTTTGCGCGACTAAGAATGAAATCAACAAGACACAGGGACTCATCTGCTTAAGTAAGACATGGAGTAGTCCGCTTATGTGGGGTCACTACGCAGAAAAACACACCGGAATTGGTCTGGGGTTCGATATTCCAGACCATCTGCTCGCTCCAGTTATTTACAGGAAGCGCTTACTCAAGATGGAAATTGATCCAAAGACAAAAGAACATAAACCAACTGAGAAATTTGTGGAACAACTACTTCGGACGAAGTTTTTCGACTGGAAGTATGAGAATGAAATGCGCCTCTTTGTAAATCTCGACCACAACACGGTGGAATCAGGGAAGTATTTCTACTCGTTTTCTAAAGATTTTGTGCTTCGTGAAGTCATCCTTGGCCCACATTGCGAGTTGCCAATTGAAGGCATTCGAGATATCGTCGGTGATTTTCAGCCGCAGGTAGTTGTGCTGAAGTCGAGAATTGCTTTCACTCGGTATGAGGTACTGGAGAATAAAGCAGCATCGCGTATTACTAAGGCCAAACTATCAAGACACTAAAATAAGCTCTACCAGTGCCCAGATCCATCATCTCGGACGCTCCAAAATAAAAAACCTAGTCATCTCTGACTAGGCTTTTATTGCTGCTAAATGCCAACCTTATTGCAAATTAGTTTGTTGAATACCCGCTAACAACCATGCGGCATTCGCTTGTTGCAGACTCTTTTGAATATGCCAAATTTCATCTACATTTTCATGTGTGCCGCCGTTTTCGCTTAACTGGCCGGTGAAGCGCACGCTGGCGATTGTATAGTCGCCTTCGTTTACCACTTCTAATAAATCAGCGTTGATGGCAATGACTTCAGTTTTTTGCACGGCATTGCCGCGCTCCTGCATTTGCATGGAGATTTCGGCAAAGATTTCCGGTGTGGTGTATTCACGCACATCGTTGATGTCTTTACTATCATTAGCGGCTTGCAGGCGAATGAAAGACATTTTTGCACTGCGTAAAAAGCTTTCTACCGGAAAGCCTTGTGGAATATTGCCGGCGTTTGATGTAGCTGCGCCGCTAGCAAAACTCTGTCCACTCACTGGCTGTGGTGGGCTGTATGACGCACCGCCGCCTGCGTATTGCATGCTGTTTTGTTGTGAGTTTTTGAATTTTGAAATCAAAAACATGATAACGCCTGCGGCAAGCAGCATCATTAAAATAGAACTCATACCTCCGCCGAAGCCACCCAAGCTGCCGCCAGCAAACATGGTGGCTAAGCCAGCGCCTATTGCCAAGCCGGCTAATGGACCCATCCATTTATTGCCAGTTGAGGCAGGTGCCGGTGCGGGTGCAGCGGCTGGTGCTCTTTGTGCTTGTGTAGGCATAGAGCGGCTTTTACCGATGCTGCTGCCACCGCCGAAACGCCTAGCTTCAGCCACGGTAGATAGCAGGCTCATGCAAGTTAAGGCAATGACCAATAACATTAAAAACTTTTTCATGTGTTCCTCGTTAAAACTAAAAGTAAATCTGTAAAAAAATTATGGGCAGTCTATATTCGCGCCGCTTAACTTCAATGGGGGCAATATACCCAACAAACAAGTCATTTGAATGACGCGCTAATTTCATTGCGCATTCAAAACTGAAGTTAGTTTCAATAGACTAATTAACTCTCTAGAAGCGGCAGCAAAATATAGTGGATATCTGTACTTCTAAATCTCGCTTTCAAGGTCACCACCAAGGCTTTTAAGTCGGCAACATTTGCGTGCATCATAAACTGCACACGCTGTTGCCTGCCTGTGACTTGTTCTACGATGCTTAGTTTTGCGGCTCCGTCACCGTGCACAGTGCCATGTCCGTTGACTTTACTGCTGGTGAACCCTGAAATTTCAGCTTGCTGGAGCAATACATCAACCAACATTTCTTCCAAGGTTGGCGGCACGATTAAGATCAAAAGGCCTTGCGCTGTTGCATGTTGCGCTTCTTTATTTTGTGACATGGCGTCTTGCGTCATCATCCGCTCCTACTTAAAAAATCTACGATAAAAGATTGGTAGCAATACCAGCGTAAGCGCTGTTGAGCTGACCAAACCACCAATCACGACAATGGCGAGCGGCTTTTGAATCTCT
>Ga0209913_1000131_pt1 | contig 80254 bp, 69 predicted proteins | sample PersoiDNA2013203_FD_185805 | JGI IMG/M metagenome (GOLD analysis project Ga0209913, IMG submission 185805) | Permafrost soil microbial communities from the Arctic, to analyse light accelerated degradation of dissolved organic matter (DOM) -... | ecosystem: Environmental > Terrestrial > Soil >...
GGATAAACGCCAGCGGCGTATCGGTCAGCGCGTTGAAGGAGCGGCGGCACTGGCGGCAGCGGTAGCGCTGCAGGCCGCGCAGGATGCCATGACGGTATAGCTTGTCGCCGTTGCAGTGGGGGCAGCACCGCATGCGTGCGCCCCGCTCTTCGATGATGGCCAGGCAGTCGGCCAGCGACGCGCAGCCTTCGAAGAGCCGGCGCAAGCCTTCGCCCTGTTCCCCGGTCAGCCTGGTCAGCCAGCCCAGGCATTGCGTGCGTACGGCTTGGTACTCGTCCACTTCCATGCTCGCCTCCGTCTTGGCTCATGCCAACTTACGGTATGACAATGGTCGAGCCAACAAGTTCCTTGCGACCGGGGCACAGAGCCTTTTTTTGCACGACCACCATTGCCTGCGACCCCACGCCAATGTAGCGTGTAGCCATCACGCCGAGGAGCGCCATGACCGACCTGCACCGCCGCGAATACGACCACCGCATGCACCGCGTGCTGGAACATATCGACCGGCACCTGGACAGGCAGGTCAGCCTGCCCGAGCTGGCCGAGGTGGCGCATTTTTCGCCGTTTCACTTCCACCGGCTGTTCTCCAGCTGGATGGGCGAGACGGTGGGAGAGTACATGCGCCGCCGCCGGCTGGAAACGGCCGCTTCGCGGCTGGCTTCCCAGCCCGATGTGACGGTGATGCAAGCGGCACTGGCGGCCGGCTTCGGCTCGGCCGAAGCTTTTACGCGTGCGTTCAAGGCCCGCTTCGGGCAGGCGCCGACGGCCTGGCGCCACACGCAAGGGGCGCAGGACAGCAAGATCGATCAGGCGATGCGCAACGACGGTCAGGCCCGCCGCCCCGGCTCCGGGCACGATGGTGCTTCCACCAACCCGAGGGAGTACCCCATGATCGAAGTCACCATCGTCGAACGCCCACCCGTCCACGTGGCCTACCTGCGCAAGACGGGACCCTACGGCCCCGAGCTGTTCACCTTCTGGACCGAAACGGTCTATCCGTGGATGGCGACCAACCAGCTGCTGGGATTGCCCCGCTACGGCATCTGCCTGGACGATCCCACCACCACGGCGCCCGAACAGTGCCGTTATGACGCCGCCGTCGAGGTGGCGCCGGAGCGCGTATTGTCCGGCAACCCGATGCGCACCGTGCTGCCGGGTGGACGCTACGCCGTGCACCGCTTCCGCGGCCCGAATGAAGCCATCAATACCGCCTGGACGGCGCTGACCCGCGACTGGCTGCCGTCGAGCGGCCTGCAGCTGGATGGCCGGCCCTTCTTCGAACACTATCCGCCGGACGCGGCCTACGATCCGGCCACCGGCGTGTTCGAGGCGGAGCTGTGCATGCCGGTGGCACCCCTGTAAACGAGAAAAGGACGGCCGCGGCCGTCCTTCATACGCCGGCGCGAAGCCGTGTCAGCTCAGGTTTTCCAGGCGAATCTTGGTCACGCTGCCCAGCACCGTCGGCAGGCCTTCCATGCAGGCGATGGCGGCCAGCACCTTCTTTTCCTGGGTCTGGTGCGTCAGCATGATGATGTCGGCCTGGGTCTCGCCTTCGGCCGGTTCCTTCTGCATCATCGCGTCGATCGAGATCTCGCCGTCGGCCAGGATGCGGGTCAGGTCGGCCAGCACGCCCGGCTGGTCGGCCACGCGCATCCGCAGATAGTAGCTGGTGGTGACTTCCGACATCGGCAGGATGGCGATATCGGCAAGTTCGTCCGGCTGGAAGGCCAGGTGCGGCACGCGGTGTTCCGGATCGGCCGTGGCCAGGCGGGTGATGTCGACCAGGTCGGCGATGACGGCCGACGCGGTCGGCTCGGCGCCGGCACCCTTGCCGTAGTAGAGCGTGGCGCCGATGGCGTCGCCCTGCACCAGCACGGCGTTCATCGCGCCTTCCACGTTGGCGATCAGGCGCTTGGTGGGAATCAGGGTCGGGTGCACGCGCAGCTCGATGCCTTCGGCGCCGTTGACCTTGGCGCGCTTGGCGATGCCCAGCAGCTTGATGCGGTAGCCCAGCTGCTCGGCGTAGCGGATGTCGATGGCTTCCAGGCGCGTGATGCCTTCCACGTGGGCCTTGGAGAACTGCATCGGGATGCCGAAGGCGATGGCCGACATGATGGTGGCCTTGTGCGCCGCGTCGACACCTTCGATGTCGAAGGTGGGGTCGGCTTCGGCGTAGCCCAGGGCCTGCGCCTGCTTGAGCACCGTGTCGAAGTCCAGGCCCTTGTCGCGCATTTCGGACAGGATGAAGTTGGTGGTGCCGTTGATGATCCCGGCCAGCCACTCGATGCGATTGGCCGTCAGGCCTTCGCGCAGCGCCTTGATGATGGGGATGCCGCCGGCGACGGCCGCCTCGAAGGCCACCATCACGCCCTTGTCCTGGGCCGCCTTGAAGATCTCGTTGCCGTGCACGGCCAGCAGGGCCTTGTTGGCGGTGACGACGTGCTTGCCGTTGGCAATCGCCCGCAGCACCAGCTCGCGCGCCGTGTCGTAGCCGCCGATCAGTTCGACGACGATGTCGATGGACGGATCGTCGACGATGGCGAAGGGGTCGGCCACGACGGTGACTTCGCCGCCCGTGCGCTGCTTCGCGCGCTCGGTATTGCGGGCCGAGACGGCCACCACTTCGATGCCGCGGCCGGCGCGGCGGCGGATCTCTTCCTGGTTGCGTTTCAGGACGTCGAAGGTACCGCCTCCGACATTACCCACGCCAAGCAAACCTACTTTTATCGATTTCATGTCTGTGCTTCTGGTGCGACGCCCGCTTTGCAGCAGGGGCGCCGGGTTGATCGGTCAGGCCTGGCCGTTGCGGCGGCGGTAGCCTTCGAGGAAGCGGGCAATGCGTCCGAAGGCCTCCGTCATGTCGTCGGTATTGGGCAGGAACACGACGCGGAAGTGATCCGGCGCGATCCAGTTGAAGCCCGTGCCCTGGACGATCAGGACCTTGGTTTCGGCCAGCAGGTCATAGGCGAACTGCTGGTCATCCGCGATCGGGTAGATCTTCGGGTCGAGGCGGGGGAACATGTACAGTGCCGCCTTCGGTTTGACCACGCTGATGCCGGGGATCTCCGTCAACAACTGGTAGGCGAGGTCGCGCTGCTTCAGCAGGCGCCCGCCGGGGCCGACCAGGTCATGAATGCTCTGGTAGCCGCCGAGCGCAGTCTGGATCGCAAACTGGCCCGGCGCATTGGCGCAAAGGCGCATCGAGGCCAGCATGTTCAGGCCCTCGATGTAATCCTTCGCATGTCGCTTCTCGCCCGACAGCACCATCCAGCCGGCACGGTAGCCGCAGGCGCGGTAGTTCTTCGACAGGCCATTGAAGGTGACGATCAGCAGGTCGTCGCACAGCGCCGCGATGGACGTGTGGACGGCGCCGTCGTACAGCACCTTGTCGTAGATTTCGTCGGCATAGATGATCAGCTGGTGCTGGCGCGCCAGCTCGATAATCTGCAGCAGCACCTCGTCCGGATACAGCGCGCCGGTCGGGTTGTTCGGATTGATGACGACGATGGCCTTCGTGTTCGGCGTGATCTTGCGCCGCATGTCCTCGATGTCCGGATACCAGTCCTGCTGCTCGTCGCAGATGTAATGCACCGGGCGTCCGCCCGACAGGCTGACAGCGGCCGTCCACAGGGGATAATCGGGCGCCGGCACCAGCACTTCGTCGCCGTTGTTGAGCAAGGCGTTCATCGCCATCACGATCAGTTCCGAGGCGCCGTTGCCCAGGTAGATGTCGTCGATGCCCACGCCGGCGATGTTCTTTTCCTGCGTGTAGTGCATCACCGCCTTGCGCGGCGCGAACATGCCCTTCGAATCGGTGTAGCCGGCCGCGTTGGGCAGCTGGATCTTCATGTCCTGCACGATCTCGTCGGGCGGATCGAAGCCGAAGACGGCCAGGTTGCCGATATTGAGCTTGGTGATCTTGTGGCCCTCTTCCTCCATCTGGCGTGCCTTTTCCGGCACGGGACCACGGATTTCATAGCAAACTTCGGCCAGCTTGTTCGATTTCTGAATCGGGCGCAAAATCAATCCTTGTGTGTCCGCGAGCAGCGTGCCGCCTGGCCCGCCGATCCCGCGATGCTGCATTGCGAAAATACCCATTCTGCCGAAAGCGCCCCATTTAAGCAACCTCCGGCGCCTGCCTGCCCGGTAATCCCCAGGATTGGCGTTACAATAACGGTTGTTTGAGACCAGATACGAGCCTTTTTCATGAAGCTTCACGCCAGCAACACCAAACAGTACCAGACCGTGACAGGGTACTTTCCGGGCGGTGTCGAAATCAACGCTCAGCCTTACGACTATAGCCTGCTGATGCTGCCCGAGACCGAGCCGCGCCCCTGGCCCGTCTCGGCCTTCGACCAGCTGACGGTCGAGCATTTCGAGCAGTTGCTGGCCGAACAGCCCGACGTCGTCATCCTGGGCACGGGCGAGCGCCAGCGCTTCATCCATCCGCGCCTGTCGGCGCCGCTGACGGCACAGAGAATCGGCGTCGAGTGCATGGATACGAATGCCGCCTGCCGTACCTACAATATCCTGATGGGCGAAGGGCGCAAGGCGCTGCTGGCCCTGATCATCGAAAAATAAGTGCCGGCCCGCGCCGGCATCATCTGAAAAAATCCAGGAGAACCGCAGTGGCAGATAGCCAAACCCCAGCCCCGCTGGCTGACTTTTCCGCCGCCATGACGGGCGGCCAGACCTTCCGGCTGTTGGGCCGCCCCGCCAAGGCCACCGTGCTGTATTTCTACCCGAAGGACAATACGCCAGGCTGCACCACCGAGAGCCTGGCCTTCCGCGACCTGTACGAACGCTTCAAGGCCGCCGGTGTGGAAATCTACGGCATCAGCCGCGATTCGCTGCGCTCGCACGAAGGCTTCAAGGCCAAGCTGGAACTGCCGTTCGAACTGATTTCCGATCCGGACGAGGCGATGTGCCTGGCCTTCGGCGTCATGAAGCAGAAGAAGATGTACGGCAAGGAGGTACGGGGGGTCGAGCGCAGTACGTTTGTCATTGACGCTGACGGCCGATTGGTGAAAGAATGGCGTGGCGTCAAGGTCCCCGGCCACGTCGACGAAGTGCTGGAATTCGTCACGCGCAGCTGAACAGTACAGCACTGTTTCCGGCGGCGCGGTACACTGGCCGGGCCACGTTCGAAAACCGCATTCTTATGCATTTTTCACGCGTTGTTCACGCGTTGTTCACGCATATTTTTACACCGATGCTTCACGAACTTCAGCCACGGATCTTCCCCACTTTCATCGCCAGATTTTGAGTCAACAGCGTTCTCCTCTCCCCACTGTTCGGTGGCCCCTGGTCACCAGCTGTTTCCTTGTTTTGTCCCGGCATTGCGCCCCTACACGGCATCCCATTATTCCGACAGACCCCGCCCCCATGGCCCGGCACGTGCCCGCCATGGCGCACCCTTTTAAGACGAGATCCTGATGCCACTGCCAAAACTGCCTACCAAGCCAGCGACCCTGCTGCTGGCGAAAGACTACCCCAAGGCGAGCGGAGCGAATCCGGTCCCCTTCCCTGAACACGAGGCGGCCGCCGCCGCGCCGAAGAAATCGGCCCGCGCCAGATTGGTCGAAGTACTGGAACCGGTGGCGCCACCGGTGATGGCCGACCTGCCGACGCCGGCACCGAAGAAAACCGCGCGCAAGAGCGCGGTCAAGGCCGCCGCGCCCGTGTCTGCCGCCGCCCCTGTCGCTCCCGCCGTGCCGACGCCGCCTGTCGCTGCACCGGTTGCCGCGCCGGTTGCCGAAGCTGCACCCGTGACCGCCAAGGGGCCCCGCGCCAAGTCCACGCCGCCAAAAGCGGAAGTGCCGCAAAAAGCCGAGGTGCCGCAAAAGGCTGAGGCACCGCACCCGGCCCACCACAAGGCCAAGGAAGTCGTCATCAAGTCCTCGGCCAGCCGCCATGCCGACCAGATCGGCGGCACCAAGCTGTTCGTGCTCGACACGAACGTGCTGATGCACGACCCGACATCGCTGTTCCGTTTCGAGGAACACGACGTCTACCTGCCGATGATGACGCTGGAAGAGCTGGACAACCACAAGAAGGGCATGACGGAAGTGGCGCGCAACGCCCGCCAGGTGTCGCGCACCCTGGACGCCCTGATCGCCAACACGGAAGACGATGCCATCGAACAGGGCATCCCGCTGGCCAAGCTGGGCAACAAGGACGCCAAGGGCCGCCTGTTCTTCCAGACCCGCCTGCAACTGGCCGATTTGCCGGAAGGCCTGCCGCAAGGCAAGGCGGACAACCAGATCCTGGCCGTCGTCCGTTCGCTGGAAGCGGACCAGCCAGGCCGCGCCGTCGTGCTGGTGTCGAAAGACATCAATATGCGCATCAAGGCGCGCGCGCTGGGCCTGCCTGCTGAGGACTACTTCAACGACCACGTGCTGGAAGACACGGACCTGCTGTATTCGGGCATCGTGCAGCTGCCGGACGACTTCTGGAACAAGCACGGCAAGGACATGGAGTCGTGGCAGGAAAACAAGAACGGCTACAGCTACACCTACTACCGCGTCACGGGCCCGTTCGTGCCGTCGCTGCTGGTGAACCAGTTCGTGTTCCTGGAGCCGAACAACGGCGAGGCGTCGTTCTACGGCCAGGTCAAGCAGCTGAACGGCAAGACCGCTGTCATCAAGGTGCTGCGCGACTACAGCCACAACAAGAACAATGTGTGGGGCGTCACGGCGCGCAACCGCGAGCAGAACTTCGCGCTGAACCTCTTGATGGACCCGGAATGCGATTTCGTCACCCTGCTGGGCCAGGCCGGTACCGGCAAGACCCTGCTGGCGCTGGCCTCCGGCCTGGCGCAAGTGTTGGAGACGAAGCTGTACAACGAGATCATCGTCACCCGCGTCACCGTGCCGGTCGGCGAGGACATCGGCTTCCTGCCGGGCACCGAGGAAGAGAAGATGGGGCCGTGGATGGGCGCCTTCGACGACAACCTCGAAGTGCTGAACAAGTCCGATAACGACGCCGGCGAATGGGGCCGCGCCGCCACGCAGGACCTGATCCGCTCGCGCATCAAGATCAAGTCGCTCAACTTCATGCGGGGCCGTACCTTCGTCAACAAGTTCCTGATCATCGACGAGGCGCAGAACCTGACGCCGAAGCAGATGAAGACGCTGGTGACGCGCGCCGGTCCCGGCACGAAGATCCTGTGCCTGGGCAATATCGCGCAGATCGACACGCCTTACCTGACCGAAGGGTCGAGCGGCCTGACCTACGTGGTCGACCGCTTCAAGGGCTGGTCGCACAGCGGCCACGTCACCCTGGCCCGCGGCGAACGCTCGCGCCTGGCCGACCACGCCAGCGACGTGCTGTAAGCCTCACGCCTCACGGCAAAACCCCGCCCGCAGCGATGCCGGCGGGGTTTTTTTCATTCGGTGTCAGACACCTAAATCGGGCATTCGGTGTCGAATTCGGTGTCAGACACCTGAATTCGGTGTCAGACACCGGTTTTTGAATCAGGTGTCTGACACCGGTTTTCAGGAAACATTGTGAATCAGGTGTCTGACACCGGTTTTCAGGAAATGAATCAGGTGTCTGACACCGGTTTTCAGGAAACATCGCGGGGGCGCTTGACCTTCCCACCGTGGCAAGCATTACAGTAGCGGTATCGACAACGAAAGGAGTACAGCATGTACCAACTGCAAGTGGAAAACATGAGCTGCGGCCATTGTGTGGCCAGCGTGACGAAGGCCGTCAAGGCCGTCGATGGGGCGGCACAGGTCGAGGTGGACCTGAGCGCCAAGGCGGTCAAGGTGGATTCGTCCGCACCGCTCGAAGCGGTCAAGGCCGCCATCGCCGAGGCGGGCTATCCCGTCACCGCGGCGGCCTGAATCCCGGGCCGGTCATTTGTCCAGCTCGGGGTAGCGGCGGAAGATGCCGTCCTCGTTGAAGGCGATGCGCCGCTTCGAGGCCAGGTAGCCGGCGATGTTGGGCCGCGCCGCCACCGTGTCGCGCAGGGCTGCCAGGTGCGGCCACTGCGGTTCCAGCCGGGCCATCGCGGCCGGGAAGGCGTAGCGCAGGCCTTCGATCAGCTGGAACAGCGACAGGTCCACGTACGTCAGCCGCGAGCCGACGGCAAAGCCGCCCCGCCCCGGATTGCGCGCCAGGACGCCTTCGAAGTAACCCAGGTATTTCGGTATCCGCTCGGCGCGAAAGTCGGCCGCGCGCGCCTTGGCTTCCTTTTTCTGGTCTTCGTAATACTTGTTCATCGAGATCGGGTGGTGGCTGTCATGCGCTTCGGCGACGACGTCGGCGATGGTCAGCTGCAGCTGGTTGCACCACAGGCGCCCGGCCTGGGTGCGGGGCGCGAGGCCATGTCGCGCGCCCAGGAACAGCAGGATATTGGCGGTCTGCCCGATCAGCAGTTCGCCCGCCCGCAGCACCGGCGGCGCATAGGCGGCGAATGCTTCATGGTCGCCATCGAGCACGGCTTCCATCTGCGCCATGCCCTTCTTGCCCCGTGCGACGTCCTGGTAGGGGATGGCCGCCTCCTCCAGCGCCAGCCGCACGAATTCGCCGCGGCCCTGGATGGTGGGCCAGTAGTACAGGATGTATGGGTCCAAGCTGCCTCCGGAAAGAGTAATTGTCGGTTGTCCGATTGTAGCGCCGGCCGGGCAGCGCACGACAGGCAGCGCCCCGGGGGCGACGCTATAATCGCTTGACCACGCGTTTCGATCTCTCCTGGATTGCGCCTCCCTGAAAGCCTTCATGCCGCCCGTTCCGCCGCTCGACCTGCCCACCATCCTCCTGATCGCCGCCGCCGGCCTGTTCGCCGGCACCCAGAACGCCCTGGCGGGCGGCGGTTCCTTCATCACCTTCCCTGCCCTGCTGCTGGCCGGCCTGAATCCGCTGGCGGCGAACATGACGTCCACCATCGCGATGTTCCCGAGCCAGACCACATCGGCCATTGCCGGCCGCAAGCTGGTCGACGACGTCGGGCCCCTGACCTTCCGCCAGATGTTCGCCATCAGCGTCGTCGGCGGCATCCTTGGCGCCATCCTGCTGCGCGTGACGCCACCCACCTTCTTCGCCCAGCTGGTGCCGTGGCTGGTGCTGTTCGCGACCTCGATGTTCGCCTGGGGGACCTTCCGCAAGCAGCCCCTGCACGCGGCGGCCTCGATGCCGCGCTGGGCCCTGATCGCCACGCAGAGCGCCATCTCGATCTACGGCGGCTACTTCGGCGGCGGCATCGGCTTCCTGATGCTGGCCGCGCTGACCATCGCCGGCCAGCAGATCCGCGCCGCCACTGCCACCAAGAACATGCTGGCGATGGCGATGAACGCAGCGGCGACGCTGATCTTCGCCTTCTCCAGCCTGATCAGCTGGCCCGCGGCGGCCGCGCTGTGCGCCGGCGGCATCGGCGGCGGTTTGCTGGGCGCCTGGCTGATCCACCGCCTGCCGCCGCGCGTGATGCGCATCTTCGTCGTGTGCATCGGCGCGGTGCTGACGGTCTACATGTTCCTGCGCTGATCAGAAGCTCAATCGCAGGGTCACTCGGGCGCTGCGCGGCTCGCCCGGGTGGTAATGGATGTCCTCCACCCCTTCGGCCGGCTCGCCCGGCAGCCGCGATGCATAGTAATACTCGATGTCGCTGACCTTGCGATCGAACAGGTTGAACACGTCCACCGACAGCGCCCACGCCCGGTTGATGCGGTAGCCCGCGCGCAGGTAGGCCAGCGCCGTCGACGAGGAACGCCGGCTGTTGTCCTCGACCAGCGGACGGGGACCGAAGTAGCGCAGCTGGAAGGCGCCCGACCACGGACCGATATCGTTGACGGTGGCACCGAACGAGGCGACCTTCTCCACCGCCCCTGGCACGTGGTCGCCGGCCGGATCGCTTTCCGAGAAACGGGCGCGCGAATACGCCAGGTCCAGGTCGAACAGCAGCCAGCGCGCGGCGATATAGTGGTTGTTCCATTCGATGCCGCTGCGTTTGCTGCCACGGCTGGCCGACGTGTCGCCGGCGTCGCCCGAGAACACCAGTTCGGAGCCGGAGCGCAGCCGCCACAGGGCCATCGAGCTTTGCAGCCCCGGCACGATCTCGCTGCGCAGGCCCAGTTCCGAGCCGCGCGTGCGCACCAGCGGCGTGACGGGATCGACCGGCGTCAGTTCGCGCGGCGCCACGTGGGCCGTGGTGCCCCGCGCGTCATTGCTGTGGAAGCCCGCGCCGTAGTTGACGAAAAATTCCGTCTTGCGCCACGGCCCCAGCACTACCGACAGCTTGGGCGACGTCACGTGGTCGTTCGCGCGGCCGGCGTTGGCGGCCAGCGAGCTGTCGACGTCGAAGCGGTAGCTGTCGTGGCGCAGGGCCACGATCGAACGCAGCCAGCCGTTCCACTGCACCGTGTTCTGCAACCACAGCGCCACGCTCGATTCGTCCACCCGCGACGAGGCATAGGTGCGCAGCGGCTGCTGCTCGCGGGTCGCGCCCAGCACCAGCGGCGAGATGTGGTCGAAGCGACCCTGCACGCCCACAACGGTGCTGGTGGCACGCTCGCCCAGCCGGCCGAACCACGTGTGCGACACGTCGAAACCGGCCATCGTGCGGCGCTCGGCCTGCATGAACTGGTCGCCGTCGACAGGATCGTCGAGGAACCAGGTGAAGTTGTTGTACAGGGTCAGGTCTGATCGCACGACATAGGCATTGGCCTGCCAGGCAGTATCCGCCGTGCGCCGCTTCCATTCGCCCGACAGGCTGTAGCGCGACGTATGGCCGGCATCGCTGGGGTCCTGGGCGCCGAATTCGTCCAGCTGCCCGCCCTGCACGGCGCGCAGCGGAATCTGGCTGGTGGCACGCCAGCCGGCCCGGTAGCCCATTGCCGTGACGGCGAACTTGTCCGCGCCGGCGGCGAAGCTGTAGCGCAGCACGCCGGCCCACTTGTGGAAGGCTTCCGGGGTCTGCCACGGCCCGTCGTTGTGGGCCAGTTCCAGTGCGTACAGCAGGTTGCCGTCGCCCCGTGCGATGGAGTCGGCCACCAGCGCGCGGCGGTACTGGTGCGGCCCCACCGTGACGGTGGCCGTGCCGGCATCGAGACGGTCGGCCAGCCCCATGTGGGCGGCGCCGGCCGAAGAGAAGTCGCCTTCGTCGGCGTAGTACGGGCCCTTGCGGTAGCTGATGCGCGACACCAGTTCGGGGATCAGGAAGTTCAGGTCCGTGTAGCCCTGGCCGTGCGCGTGGGTGCGCATGTTGACGGGCATGCCGTCGACGTAGGTGGCAAAGTCGGTGCCGTGATCGAGGTTGAAGCCGCGCAGGAAGTACTGGTTGGCCTTGCCGTCGCCGCTGTGCTGCGTGACGATCACGCCCGGCACGAATTCGAGCAGCTCGCCCGGACGCAGCGCGGGCCGGTTTGCGATCAGCCCGGCGGTCACCGTGCCCTGGCTGGCCGCGTCGGACGTGCCCACGCTGTTGTCGTAATGACCCAGCACCTTGACCACCGGTGGCGCTTCCTCCTGGGCGCCGGCGCCGGCGGCGATCAGCAAGGATGGCAGGCTCGCGGTCAACACCGTCACGCGGCGCAATGTGGTTCGCTTCATTCGCTTCTCCATTTTATAAATCCGCATGCAGGCGCGCGGCCGCGCCGCGCCGCCACCCGTACCCGAGACCGACCAGCACGGCCGCCAGCGCCAGCAGCACCAGCGCGCCGATGGTCTTCTGCACCGGTGTCATATGTTCGATCGCTTCCATCTGGAAGCCGCTGACTGCCGTGGAAGCCTGCGCCGGAGCCTGCTGCGCCGCCTGCTCCTGCGCCGGTGCCGGAGGCGCGGCCCGGGCAACGTGCGCCGCCGCTTTCGCGACGACGGCTCCGGCCACGGTTTCTCCAGGCGCGCCGTCCTGCCCCGCCGGCCCCGGTGCCAGCAGGGGCGCCGCACGCAAGGTGGCGCGGCTGCACGAATCGGCGCCGCAGGCCACGCCGGCCTGGGCGATGGCCGCGTCGTTCTGCGCCATGAGCTTGTCGCGCACAGCCTGCGAAGGCTGCCAGTAGCCCCGCTCGATGGCCGACAGCATCCGGTCCGTGATGGCCTGGTAGGCGCGCAGGTTGCCGCCGGCGGCGATGCGCTCGCGCACCTTCAGGCCATGGCGGTCGGCCACGTAGGTGTCGTACATGCGCTGCCACGTGCCGTTGTCGACCACTTCCGGCACCGTCACCTGCCACGCCCACAGGTAGTCGACGACGCGGTTGATGAAGCGCGCGCCCGAATACCCTTCCTTGAGCATCGTGTCGGCCCAGCGCGGGTTCAGGTAGCGGCTTTGCATTTCCTGGCCCATGTACTGGGCCAGGGTCTTGTGGCCGGGCCGGCGCGCGTTCGACAGGTCGGACACGATCACTTCCGGCGTCTTGCCGTCGACGGCGCGGATCGCCATCGCCGTGCCGCCCAGGTACTGGAAGAAGTCGTCGTTGTCCAGGGTGGCGAACAGGTTGGAAGAACGGCTGTGCAGCGCGATCTTGCTGCCGGACAGGGCCTGGCGGAACAGCGCGCGGCGCCGCGCCGGGTCGGCCGCATCGTCGCCCCAGTAGCCATTGCCGAAGGGGTGGCTCATGCGGTTGACGAATACGTCGGCGACCTGCTTCTCGTCCTGCCACGCGTTCGTCAGCGGGATCAGCTTTTCGATATTGGTGCCGTAGGCGCCGGAAGGCAGCCCGAAGATGCGCACGCCGGCCAGCCGGGCCGCCTCACCGGCACCGACACCACCGGCGCGTAATGCCGCCGCCGTGGCCTGGGTGCGCGCGCGCAGCGGATTGTCGGCGCCGTCGCCGCCGCCGTCGTCCTGCGCCTGGGCCAGCTGCGTGGCCTGGTCCAGCAACGCCAGCAGGTTGCCGAACAGGTCGCGGAACAGGCCGGAGGACACCATCGTCACGTCCACGCGGGGGCGGCCCAGCGCGCGGCGGCCGATGGCCTCCACGCCCGTCACGCGGCCGCGCTCGTCCCACGTGGGCCTGACGCCCATCAGTGCCATGGCCTGGGCCTCCATCACGCCTTCGTGACGCGACGTCTCCACGCCCCACAGGTTCATCGTGATCCGGTCCGGCCAGCTGCCATGCCGGCGCCGGTAGTCAGTCACCAGGCTGGTGGCCAGCTTGCTTCCCTGTTCGTACACGGCGCGGCTGGGAATGCGCGACGGGTCCAGGCCGAAGAAATTACGCCCCGTCGGCAGCGCGCCGGGATTGCGCAGCAGGTCGGCGCTGGGGCCGGTGGGGATGAAGCGCCCGTCCAGCGCCTGCACCAGCCGGGCCAGCTCGGCCTCGGCGCTGGCGACGATGTCGGCCTCCAGCTGCGCCGTACGCGCGGCCTGCTGTGCCGGGGCGACCGACGTGTCCAGGCTGACGACGGCGCGCGCCGTCGCGTTGCGCAGCGCCGGCGGGGGCGCCACGCCGAAGGTGTGCAGGCCGAAGGGCGTCAGCTTGCTGCCCGTGTCGTCCAGGTACTCCTCCAGCGCCTCCATGTCCGCTTCCGTCGTCAGCGCCTTGCGGCTCATGTCCTTCAGCACGCCGGCCTTGGCGGCCAGCGCGTTCAGCGCGGCCAGGTGGGCCTTCACCAGCAGGGGACTTTTTTGCTCGGCCACGCGGTAGTCGTTCAGCAGTGCGCCCAGCTCGCGCAGGTCGGGGTTCAGGCCGGCCGCGTCGAAGGGAGGCGTCATGTGGTCGATGATGGTGGCCATGCCGCGCCGCTTGGCCTGCAGGCCCTCGCCGACATCGTCCATCACATACGGGTAGATATTCGGCATGGCGCCGATCAGCGCCTCGGTGGCGTCGCTCGCCGACAGGCCTGCCTCCTTCCCCGTCAGCCATTCCTGGGTGCCGTGGGTACCCACGTGAAGCACCGCGCCGGCACCATAGCCGTGCTGCAGCCACAGGTAGAAGGCGATGTACTCGTGCCCCGGCGGCAGGCTGACGTCGTTGTGCAGCTTGGCCAGGTTCTGTTCCCAGGCGCGGCCCGGCTGCGGCGCCAGCAGCACGTTGCCGTGCCGGCGCGCGGGGAAGACGAAATGCGGCACGCCCTGCGCGTCGCGCCACAGCACGGGCGACTTCTCGGGTTTGCCCCACGCCGCTTCGACCGCCGTGCGCAGCGCCGCAGGCAAGGCGTCGTACCAGCGCCGGTAGTCGGCCAGCGGCACCAGCAGCGCCTCGCCGCTGTGGGCCAGCCGCGCCAGGCCGGCCAGGTAATCCTTGCCGCCCTTGCCGGGGTAATTGCCCCACTGCTGGATCTCGGCCTGCAGCGCTGCCGGCGTGGCCGGGTACCGGGCGCCGAAACGGTAACCGGCCGATTGCAGCCGCGCGCCGATCTGCCACAGGCTGTCCGGCAGCACGTTCAGGTAGGCCGCGCCGATGGTCTCGGAACCGTGCGGGTAGTTGTAATACAGGATGGCGACCTTTTTCTCGCCATTGGGCGTGCGGCGCAGCGACAGCCACGCCGCCACGCGGGCATTCAGGCGCTCGATGCGCTCGGCGATCGGCTGCTCTTCCACGTAGACCAGGCCCGTGGCCTCGTCGCGCACCTTCTCGCGGCTGGCCACGACGGTTGGCTGGATCAGCCCGGCGATCTCGGCGCCTGCCATCTGCCACGTGCGTTCCATCAGGTCCAGCCCCGTTTTCGACGCCTCCCACTGGGCCGCGCTGTGCTGGCTCAAGGTGATGGCATTGATGGCAGGGACGCCGATCTGTTCCAGCAGCCCGGCCGTGGCGGCCGTGCCGCCCACCTTCATGCCCAGCGCCACCAGCAGCTCGATGCGGCTGTGCCCCGCCCCGTCCAGGAACAGCCGCAGCGGCACGTCGTAGGGATAGCCGTAGGCCGGCAGCACGTTGTAGCCCGACTGCTCCAGCCGCGCGACGAGGGCGGCCAGCGGCAGGGTCTGCCCCGCTACCAGGTTCGAGCGGTAGAACATCACGCCGATCCACGGCGCACCGGGTCGGTGGCGGACGTAGTGCGCGACGTAGTCGTCGAAGGTGGCCGCGCTGCGGTTGGCCGCCACGTCGTACAGGCCGTGTTCCGGCATCGGCTGCACGGGCGGCACGGTGACGGCGGCGCCGAAGGATTTGTGCAGCACATGGCGCAGCAGGCCTGCCGCGTTCTGCACGCCGCCTTCGCGGTGGTAGGCCTGCACCGCCGCGTCCACGGTCAAGCCGAGCGCGCGCTGGGCGTCGTCCGGCGTGGCGCCCACTGCCAGCACGGTGGCGCGGCGCCGCCGCAAGGCTTCCAGCTCGGGTGCGATGGCCTGCACCAGCTGGCTGCCCTTGACGTTGACGACGGCCACGTCGGCACTGGCCAGCGCCGCATGGTCGTCCGCCGTCATGCCGCTGGCGGGAATGATGCGCACGGCCACGCGCGCGGCCTTCAGCTCGGCGCCCAGTTCGCGCACCGCCAGCACGGCAGGCCGCGATTCGACGTCGCCCAGCAGCAGCGCCAAGGTACGGGTCTGTGCCTGCGCGCCCAACGATGCCAGCAGCGCGCACAGGGCGAACAGCCAGTACGGAAACTTATTCCGGAACATACACGACCTTCCCGTCCGGCAGCTGGTAGGCCGTGCCGAGGCGTTTGCCGTCGCCGGACAGGGGCTTGTCGCTGACCCGGCTGACCTTGATCTCGGCGCCCTTTTTCGTCAGGATCTCGACCTTGCCGTCCGCGCCCTTCTTGGCGATGGTGACTTCCGAGTCCGGGTCGAGCAGGTCCATCATGTTCCAGGCCGAGAACAGGGCCAGCATCATCGCCACGATGAAGACGATGCTGGCGTCGAACAGGTTGGCGACGCCGGCCAGCGGATCGTCGCCACTGTCGGCATGGCGGGCATGCCGGGTGCTGCGCATGAAACGCATCAGGCGTCCTTTCGCAGCAGGTGCAGGGCGCCATGCCGCGCGTGCAGGATCTCCTCGGCCGCATAGGCCACGTCGGTCATGTCGGCCCGCAGCCAGTGTTCGCGCGCCAGCGCCAGCAGGTAGGCCAGCACGCTGCCGGCCAGGCCGACGACGGTGGCGGTGAAGGCCGTGGTCATGCTCTCGGCCATCTTCGGCACGTTGCCCTGGGCCAGGCCGGCCAGCGCGATGCCCATCGGGATCAGGGTCCCCATCAGGCCCAGCGCGGGGCCGACGCGCACGACGAAGCGGACGCGGTCCAGGCGCCGCAGGCCCAGGCCGTCGGCACGCTGGACGATGCGTTCCAGGCGCGCGTCCAGCGGCGCCCCGGCATCCGCGTCACCATTGCCTTCGGCCGCGCAGGCCAGCATCTGGGCCCGGGCCGCATCGACCAGCATGCGCACGCCGCGGCGGCGCTCGCGCCACTCGCCGGCGAAGATGCCCAGGCAGACCAGCATGTACAGGGCCAGCGCCGCGATGCCCAGCAGCACGGGCAGGTACAGCATGGTGGAAACGGAGTACAGCAAACTCTCGACGGCGCGCACGGCGCTGTCGGCAGGCAGGTCGAACATGGAGATCCCGGTCAGCAGGCAAGCGCGCCGACTTCCCCGTGGGCGCGCCTGAACAGAGCGCGCACCGTCCTCGCGGACGGCACGTCGCTCCACCTGTCTGGCCGGTATCCGGGCTGGCAAGTCCGAACCTCTCACCTTCCCATCCGCTTGCGGCGAACAGTGGTTTGCGAAGAGGCTCTGCCGTCATCGACGGCGCTTGCTTACCGTTGCGGGGGCAGCACACCTTGGCGTCACGCCATGTGTTTCCCGTTTAACTGCGCACGTGAGCACGGGCGCGGGCACCAAACGGTGCGGATTATACGTTGGTGGCGAGGGTTTGCAAGATCGGGCAGTCCGGCCGCCCGTCGCCGTGGCAGCACTGCGCCAGCGTGGCCAGCGTGTCGCGCATTTCGGTCAGCTCGCGAATGCGCTCGTCCAGCTCGGCCACGTGATCGAGCGCGATCCGTTTGACGTCGGCGCTGGCGCGGGCGTCGTCGCGCCACAGCGACAGGAGCCCGGCGATGCGCTCGAGCGAGAAACCGAGCTTGCGGGCGCGCCGGATGAAGCGCAGCACATGCAGCTCTTTTTCGCCGTAGACGCGGTAGCCGCTGTCGGTGCGCACCGCCGGCGGCAGCAGCGCGATGCTTTCGTAGTAGCGGATCATCTTGGCGCTGACGCCGGAAGCGCTGGCGGCCTGGCCGATGTTCATGATGCGCCCTCCTCCTCTTCCTTCGTTGGCCGCCAGCGCCGCAGCAGCAGCGCGTTGCCGACCACGCTGACCGAACTCAAGGCCATGGCGGCGCCGGCCAGCACGGGATTGAGCAGCCCGAACGCGGCCAGCGGAATGCCGGCCAGGTTGTAGACGAAGGCCCAGAACAGGTTCTGGCGGATCTTGCCGAAGGTGCGTCGCGAGATGTCGATGGCATCCAGCACGAGGGCCGGGTCGCCTCGCATCAGCGTGATGCCGGCCGCGTGCATCGCCACGTCCGTGCCCGTCGACATGGCGACGCCGACGTCGGCCGCCGCCAGCGCGGGCGCGTCGTTGATGCCGTCGCCCACCATGGCCACGACGGCGCCGCCTGCACGCAACGCGGCCACGGCTGCCGTCTTATCGGCCGGCAGCAGCTGGGCGCGCACGTCATCGATACCGACTGCGCGCGCCACCGAGGCCGCGCTGCCGGCATTGTCGCCGGTCAGCATGACGGTGGCGATGCCGCGCCGCTGCAGGCGCGCCACGGCCACCTGGGCTGTCGGCTTGGGCAGATCGGCGAAGGCCAGCAGGCCAAGCAGGCGGCCGGCGCCGCCGTCGGCCAGCCAGGAAATCGTGTGGCCGGACGCTTCCAGCCGGTCCGCCTGCGCCGCCAGGTCGCCCAATCCGATGCCGCGTTCGCCCATCAGCCGCGAGCTGCCGAGTACCAGTTCGCGCCCTGCCACCGTGGCGGCCAGTCCCCGGCCCGGCAGCGCCGACGCGGCCTGCGCGGCCGGTATCGCCACCTGCCGTTCGCCGGCGGCGTCCAGCACGGCACGTGCCAGCGCATGCTCGCTGCCGCGCTGCACGGCAGCGGCCCAGGCCAGCAGTTCGGCTTCGCTGACGCCCGCGACAGGCACCAGCGCGGCCAGCACGGGCCGGCCCTGGGTCAAGGTGCCCGTCTTGTCGAAGACGACAGTGTCGACCTGGTGCGCCGTCTCCAGCGCCTGGGCGTCCTTGATCAGGATGCCATGGCGCGCCGCGACACCGGTGCCGGCCATGATGGCGGCCGGCGTGGCCAGGCCGAGGGCGCAGGGGCAGGCGATCACCAGCACGGCCACGGCATTGATGATGGCCGCTTCTGCGCCGGCGCCGGCCAGCAGCCAGCCGCCGAACGTCAACGCGGCCAGCACGACGACGACCGGCACGAAGACGGCGCTGACCCGGTCGACCAGGTGCTGCACGGGCGCCTTGGCCGCCTGCGCATCCTCGACCAGCCGGATGATGCGCGCCAGCGTGCTCTCGGCGCCAACCGCCGTGGTGCGCACCAGCAGCAGGCCGTCGCCGTTGATGGCGCCGCCCGTGACGCGGTCGCCCGGGTGGCGCGGCACCGGCAGGCTTTCGCCCGTAATCAGCGCTTCGTCGACCTGGCTGGCGCCTTCGACGACGGTGCCGTCGACGGCGATGCGTTCGCCGGGGCGCACCACGACGATATCGCCCGGCCGCACGGCATCGATCGGCACGTCGACATCCTGCCCGGCACGGCGCACGCGGGCCGACTCGGGCCGCAGCTGTTGCAGCGCACGAATCGCCGACGCCGTCTGACGCCGGGCCCGGGCTTCGAGCCACTTGCCCAGCAGGACAAGCGTGATGACGACAGCGGAGGCTTCGAAATACAAATGGGGTGTGGCGTGCGGACCGCTGGTCAGCAGCAGGTAGACGGACAGGCCATAGGCGGCACTGGTGCCGAGCGCCACCAGCAGGTCCATATTGCCTGCACGGGCCTTCAGCGCCTTCCAGCCGGCGCGGTAGAAGCGCGCGCCCAGCAGGAACTGGACGGGCGTGGCCAGCAGCCATTGCAGCGCCGGCGACGGCAGCCAGGCCGGATGGCTGGTGTCGCCCATGGCGAACATGGGCAACAGCAGCGGCAGCGACAGCAGCGCGGCCAGCACGACGGGCAAGCCGGCGTTTTCGCCGCGCAGCCACGCTCGCGCAGCCGACACCGCGTGGGGTGTGGCGGCAGACGTATCGGCCGCACTCCCCACATCGGGCAGGGCATGGAGCTCGGCCGCCTCATAGCCGGCCTGGCGCACGGCCGCCACCAGCACCGCCGCGTCGAGGGCCTGGGCCGACTGCACGCGCGCCGTTTCGGTGGCGAGATTGACGGAGGCAGCGCCCACGCCGGGTACGGCGGCCAGCGCCTTTTCGACCCGGCCGACGCAGGAGGCACAGCTCATGCCGTCGATGCGCAGGTCGTATGTTTGGTCAGGCGTAAAGGATGGGATCGGGTGGTTCATGGAATACTCCTGGGCCATCATCGGATGACGACAGCTTCAAGTATCCCATGATGGGAAGGTCAAGCGCTTTTTACAAGGCGCGTATCCTTCTCCTGGTCAGCGCACTTCGCAATCGACGCTGGCCGGCGGCGTGGTGCGGTTCGACGCCTGGGGCCCCGTGCTCGCGTTGAATACGGGCGGCGGCGTGAACTGCATGCCGGGATTGGCCGGCACGATCACGGGCGGCAGCGTTGCCCCAGGCACGAAACCGAACTGGCCCGCGTTGAAGCTGGCCGCGCCGCCGGGATTGCTGACGTGGATCATCCCGTCCAGCACCTGCACGTACAGCCCCGGGCTGCGGCTGCCCGTGCCTGTCCCCGGCAAGGCCGGCACGAACTCGGCAATGAAGGTGGTGCCGCGGATACCGATCGTCGCCGTCGGGGTCTTCAGCTCGAATTTCTCCTTGCTGCGCTTGCCCAGCAGGCCCGTGACGGAACGCAGGCCGCCCTTGACGAGGTTGAAGCGGGCCTGGTCGCCCTCCGGCCTGGCGCTGTCGAAGCTGAAGTTCTCGATGGTGAAGGTGGACGCCGGGCGCAAGGTGATCTCGCTGCTGTCGATCATGCGGATCTGGGCGTAGGTGTTCTTCTCGGTGACGAGGGTGTCGCCGTTTTCCACTTCGGATTTGAGCGACAGGATCTTGACGGCGCCGCCGGCCTTCTTGGCCAGCAGCGGGCCGCTCAGCTGGACGACGACGCCGGCCACGGGCGCGGCCCATGCACCGGCCATCGCAAACAGTGTCGACAGCAGCAGCATGGCCGACAGCCATGCTGCGGGCAGCGCGGACCGACGCGCCGCGCATGCAGCCTTAGTTGCAGTAGTTTTTGATGGCGGGTTTTTCATTTGGCGTTCCCTTTGCTGCGTCGGCACTGCCGTCGCTGGTTGTCTTCTTTTCGGCCGGCTCGTCGGCCTGCCGCTGTTCCGGCGCCGGCTGCGATTGCTGCACGGCGGCGATGACCTGGTTGGCGGCGCGCTGGACCGGCTTGTCCGGCTCCGTCACCGACGGCGGCGCGATCACCGCGCATGCCGGCAGCCCCGGTGTCAGGCGGCACTGGTCCACGCTGGTGACGGGCGGGGCCGGCTCCTCGACCGGTGGCGTTACCGGGGGGGTGACTGGCGGGGTGACCGGGTCCACCGGCGGCGTGACGGGTGGCGTCACGGGCGGCGTGACGGGTGGCGTCACGGGCGGCGTGACCGGTGGCGTCTCCGGCTCCACCGGCGGCGTCACGGGCGGCACGGGGTCCACCGGTGCCGGCTCGCCATTGAGGTTGGCCGTGCGCGTAATGCCCCCGGCTGCCGTGACGACGGCGGCCGCATCGACGGCAATGGTCGCACCGGCCCGCAGTGCGATCCGGCCACGCCCGGTGCTGACACGCGCGCCCGGGGCCAAGGTCAGCCGGTCCGACGGCGAGCCGCCGGGTGCTGCTTCCAGCGTGATATCGCCCTGTTGCGACGTGACCGCGCCGTAGATCGTCAACGGGCTGTGGGCGGTCACGGCGATATCGCCGTTGTCGGTGCTGATTTCGCCGTTCTCCTGCAAGGTCACGGCGCCGTAGTTGTTCAGCGTGATGGCACCGCCGTTGCCCAGGCCGAGCTTGAGCCGGCGCACCGTCAGCGTGTCGGCGAAGCCTGGTGCATTGTTGCGGATCGCGATCGGCGACGTGCCGCTGCTGGCCGTGCTTTCCGCGTCCAGCTGCGCGACCGCCGTCAGCAGGGGCCTGGCGGCGCTGCCGATCGCGCCGCCGGCCGTGATGGCCAGCGAGCCGCCGCTGATCGCGGCGTCCGCCACGTCGGCGGACGACAGCGAACCGCCCGCTGCGAGAACGATGTCGGTGCCGCGCACGCCGGCGATGGCAAGGTCGCCGGCGTTGGCGAAGTGCACCTCGCCATCGCCGCGAGCGGTCAGGCTGCGTACCTGGTTGCCCTCGTTCGCCAGCATGATGGACTGGCCGGCGACCGTCAGGCGATTGGCCGCGATGCGGCCGGCCTGCGTCACGTCACCGGTGCTGGCCTGCAGGAACAGGTTGCCGCCCGTGACGAGCGGCGCGTCGACGGCGATGCTGCCGCCGGCAAGCGTCAGTTGCGTGGCCGCCGTCTGCGTCAGGCCGACGGCGCCCGTCACGGTGACGGCGCCGGTATAGCCTTGCCATGTGCCGATCGCAAGCCTGGGCGCGTCGATACGGCCCAGCGCGGCGTTGCTCAACCAGGCGTCGCCGCGGCCCAAGGTCAGGGCCACGTCCAGTCCGTAAGGATCGGCATAGACGGTGTCGCCGGCGACGCGGGCGCCCTCCTGCAGCACCAGGTGATCTGACCGCAGGCGCACCGACGATGCCGTGACGGCGGCGCCGCTGTCCAATACGACGCGGCCGGCGCCATCCTGGTTGCCCAGGTAGACCAGGCTGCCGGCACGGCTCGTGCCCAGCGCCGCGTCCACCGTTACGTCGCCCGCCGATTCCACGTACAGGGCGTCCACGCCTTCGAGCGAGACGGCGCCGGGCACGGTCACGCCGCCCGTGTGCAGGCTCGATCCCACGTGGAGCTCCCCTGTCCCGATGCGGCGCAGTTCGGTGCCGGTCAGGCTCAGCTGGCCGGCCGTTTCGGCGCCCAGCGATATGCCGCGCGATGCCGTGGCCGTCGTCAGCGAGACGGCGCCCCCTGGTGCCGACAGGTCGGCGCCCAGATCCATCGCGTCGGCCGCCAGCGAGATATTGGCCGCGATGACGGGCGCGCCGATGGCCAGGGCCGCGCCGCTCATCGTCACGTCGCCGGTGCCCGTGCGGATCGCTCCGCTGGTCGTGACGGTGCCCCCGGTGAAAGCGGTGCCGGCGGCGGGATCGGCGGCCGCCAGCGTGACAGATCCGCCATGCGTCGTCAGCGAGGCGTTGACGGTGATGTCGTGGCCGGCTTGCGCCGTGATGCCCACGTTCGCCGCCGCCACGTTGACGGCATGGCTGAAGGTGATGTCGTGCTTTGCCTGCAGCACCACATCGGCCTGGGCGTCCGACAGCAGCGCCGTGTCGATCTCGGTCACGCCTTGGGCCGCGCCGGCGCCGAAATCGGCCACGTCGGCCAGGCTGCCGCCGTTGACGGGCACGCGCCGCACGTCGATATCGTAGGGGTCGAGCAGCCACGTGCCGTTACCGGCCGGGCCCCGCGCATCGACGCGAATGCCCGCCACGTCGAGCACATGACCGGAGGTTTCCACCATGCCGCCCTTGCCGCCGCCGGCGCCACGCGCGGACAGCGTGCCATGCACGCGCGCCGCCTCGTCGCCCCAGGCCACCACCGTGCCACCGGCGCCATCGGCCAGCGCATCGGCGGCGATGACGGCACCGGCACCGACGAAGGTGCGCGCCGCATTCGGCACGGCCGCGTCACGGCCCTGCCAGCCACCGCCCACCAGCACGGTGCCGCCGCCATTGACGCCCGAAGCATCCACTTTGGCGTCGCCCGTTACGCCCACCTGCGGGCCGAGTACCTCGATAGTGCCGCCCGTGCCGCCGGCTGCGGCGCGCGCGCTGGTGACGCTGCCCGCCTCGAGCAGGGTTTTCTGGCTGGCCTTCAGCACCACCTTGCCGCCCGCACCGATGACGGCGCTGTCGGCATTGACGGTGCCGCGCTGGTTCAGCAGCGCGCCGTAGATGCCGATCCTGCCGCCGGCCGCCACGATGCTGCCCAGGTTCAGCGCGGCATCGCCCGGTGCCGACACCACCACGTGGACGGCCGGGTTGGCCGGGTCGACCAGCTGCACGCTGCGCCCCGCGGCCAGCAGCACCTCGCCCTGGGGCGACTGGATGATGCCGGTGTTCTGTACATCGGGCGCGATCAGCACGACCTGGCCGCCCTGCGGCGTGACGATGCGCCCGGCATTGGCGACCGGGCCCGGGGTGCTGCCGTCGACGGCGGCGAAGCTGTTCTTGCTGGCCAGGAAATCGGCGTTGGACATGCCCAGGCTGGAGGCAACCAGGCCGTTGACGTCGATGCGGGCGTCCTGCCCGAACAGCACGCCGTTCGGATTGATCAGGTAGACCTTGCCGTTCGACTGCAGCGCACCGAGGATCCGGCTGGGGTCCTGGCCCGTGATCCGGTTCAGCACGCGGCTGTCGGCGTTCTGCTGGATGAAGCGGGTGATTTCGTCGCGTCCGATCGAGAAGCTTTGCCAGTTGATGATGGTGTTGGGGGCGTTCGTGATCGAGAACACCTGGCCCTGCTGGCTGAACGCGGCCTGGCCCGCCACCACCTGCGGGGCGACGGGATTGGCGAGGGCACCGCCGCCGAAGCTGGCGGCGATCAAGGCGGGCAGCAGCTTGCGCCGCAAGGTGGCGCGCAGGGAGCGGGAGGAAATGGAGCTGACAGAAGCGGAATGGGACGGTGTTTTCATCATGGTGCCTCAGTAGGTCATGGCAAGCCGCAGGTGCAGGCGGTCGGCCCCGGCACGGGTCGTGGCGCCGGCGCGCACCACGTGGCCGTAGTCCAGTTGCAGGTTCAGGTTGCGCGCCACGAACAGGCGCAGGCCCAGGCCGGCGCTGGCGATGGCGGTGCTCTCCAACTCGCCCGGCAGCGCATCGACGCGGCGCACCCAGGCCGCATCGTAGAAGGCAAGCGCGCGGCACTGGCTGCCCAGGCGTGCGCACAGGTTCGGCGTGTACAGCTCCACGTTGGCCCCCAGGCCCCGGTCGTTCGCCACTTCGCGCTCCGTGAAGCCGCGCACCGAGGCTGCGCCGCCGGCGCCGAACTGCTCGCCCGGTATCAGCGCATCGTTGGTCCACTGGCCGTTGACGATGGCTCGCACCTGCCAGTCGCGCGGCAGCACCCGGCTGTAGCTGGCGCCGATGCGCACCAGGGTGTAGTCGTCCGGCGCGCCGGCGCGGGCGCGGGTGAAGTCGGCCTGCTTGCCGCGCGAGCCGCCTGGCACGTTGCGCACCAGAGTGACGTTGCCGGCCAGCTCGCCCGTTTCGCGCACCAGGGACCCCTGGTAGGCGACGCTGACGGGGCGCACCGTGACGTCGTTGCCCAGTTCCTGCTCGAACAGCACGATGCTGTTTTTAAAGGCCTTGTAGTCGACGCCATACAGCAGCTTGGCCTGGTAGTCGCCCCGTTTGCGGAGATTCTGCGTGTAGCGCGCGCCGTACACGGCGCCCTTGCCGCTGACGGCCAGGTCGAACACGCCTGCCGTCACGGTGCCCGAATCGATGTTCGAGTAGCTGCCGTAGAAGTCCAGCGCGTCGCCCAGCGCATACAGGGGAACGTGGTAGCCGATGCCGTACACCTTGACCCGTCCCGGATGCTCGACGGTGGTGGTGTACTGGAGGCTGACGACATGGTCCAGGTTCCACAGGTTGGCGTGCTGCAGCACGACGCCGGCGCGGGTGCGGCCCGTCTGGCTGGTGCCCGTATTGTCCAGGTTCAGCATGGCCTGCCAGGGCCGCTCGTCCGTCACCTGCAAGGTGGCGTCGACCTCGTCGGCGGCCTCGCCGCCCTGCAGCTTCAGGCCGACCTTCTTGGCCGGATTGTCGTTGGCCAGGTTCAGCGCCGTGGAAATGGCGGCCACGTTGGGCGTGCTCCCCCCTTCCAGCTGGGGCACGCTGCGGCGGATATTGGCTTCGTCGAACCAGGCATTGCCCTGCACCTTGACTCTGCCGATGCGCGTCTGCACCACGCGCAGGCGCACCACGCCCTGGTCCAGTTCCTGTTCCGGCAGCTCCACGGTGACGATGGTGTAGCCGGCCTGCCGGTAGGCCGCTTCCAGCGCTTCGAGGGCGCGCTGCACGTCGCCGAAATCGCGCTGCGGCCCGGCAAACGGCGCCACGGTCGCGTCGACCGTGGCCGCCGGCAACAGGGTATTGCCGCTGACGTCGAAGCGGCGGATATCGAAACGCACGACATCGGCAGGGACGTCGGCGGGCGCATTGTCGGTGGGGGCGCCGGCAGGCAAGCCGGCACGGGCGCCAGTGGCGAAGGTGGCGCAGGTGGCGCCCAGGACGGCGCCGGCGAAAAGGCGGATGAAGCGGTGGGTCATTGTCAGCTCGGGCTACAGTGGGGCGACGCGGGGTCAAGGCGGCGCAGTTCAGGTGTACCTGTGTACAGCATGCTTGTTACAAGCCGATTATCGTCCTTTTAACGGCCAAAACCTTGCGTTCTTTAATGCCTTTAAGAAATATTTGACGAATTCGATACAAACCAGGCTACCCCGTCCCTGCCGACCCGTGGATCCATGAACAATCCGGCAACGCCGGCGGCTATAATCCGATGCCAAACCGACATCCTTGCCCATGACGACACCTTTCAAATTCTTCGCTGCCGGCGCCGCCGCCCTGGCCTTCTGCACGGCCGCACGGGCCGACCACACCACCGGCGAGCTGGCTGGCGAATACCAGCTGGTGTCGTCGATCGCCGTGCCGGCCAGCACCTGGGGCTACACGAAGGCGCGCCTGTCGATCCGTCCGCTGGACGAGCGGCATGTGCTGATCCTGCTCGCCTGCGAATGGAAGCGCGAGCCGAAGGCCGTCTGCGGCGACCATTTCTTCGCCCAGCAGCACGACGGCGGCGTCTACCTGCAGGACATGAACACGGACTGGCTGCGCCTGTACTTCGATCCGGCCAGCCGCCAGCTGACCATCATCTCGCGCGGCGCCGACGCCAAGGCGAGCGTGCGCCGCGACGTCTTCGCGCCCACCGCCGCGCCGCTGGAGGACAAGGCCCTGCTGCGCCGCATGAAGCGCGAACTGGGCAGCGCCGAGCACAAGGAAAGCGTGCGCGTGTTCGGGCATTACAGCAAGCGGGCCTACGCCAACAACCGCATCGAGTTCCAGAAGAATCCGTAAGGGGCGGCCGCCCCACGATTCATTAGCTGTACTAATGAGTGCATGCGGAATTGGGCGGCTAATAATCTTTTGCCAATCCCGGTACAGTGGCCGTATCCCGTCCCGGCAAGGGACACCCGCGCTGTCCGGACCTCGTCTGGCAGCGCCAGCCAAGCGAGGACGGCCCATGAAATTCGACACGCCCGCGACACGCAATCCCATCGACCGCCTGAAGGTGGTCGGACATGCCACCGAACGGATCGACGGCCCGATGAAGACCACGGGCACGGCCACCTATGCCCACGAGCAGGCCGTGCCCGGCGCTGCCTATGGCTGGATCGTCGGCGCGGGCATTGCCAAGGGCAGCATCGGCGCCATCGACACGCAAGCTGCGCGTGCCGCGCCGGGCGTGCTGGGCATCGTCACGGCCGCCAACGCCGGCCAGCTCGGCACGGGCGCCTTCTTCGTGACGCGGGCGCTGGCCGGACCGAAGGTCGACCACTACCACCAGGCCGTGGCCATCGTCGTGGCGGAGAGCTTCGAACAGGCCCGCGCCGCCGCAGGCCTGCTGCGCATCGACTATGCCGGCGGCAAGGGCAACTTCGACCTGGCACGGGCGAAAGCCTGGCCGGCCGCAGGCCAGCCCTGGCAGTCCGATCCCGCGCTGGCATCGAGGGTGGGCGACTTCGACAAGGCCTTCGCCGCCGCCCCCGTGACCCTGGACGCGACCTACACGACGCCGGACCACGGCCACGCGATGATGGAACCGCATGCCACCATCGCCGCCTGGGAAGGCGACAAGCTGACCTTGTGGACGGCGATCCAGCTGGTGGCCTGGGGCGTGCGCGACGTCGCCCGTACCCTCGGCATCGCCAGGGAAAACATCCGCATCGTCTCGCCCTTTATCGGCGGCGGCTTCGGCGGCAAGGGCTCGATCCTGGCTGACGCCGTGCTGGCCGCCGTGGCGGCGAAGCAGGTGGGCCGCCCCGTCAAGGTGGCGCTGCAGCGTGCGCTGATGTTCAACAATACGACCCACCGCGCCGCCACCATCCAGCGCATCCGCATCGGTGCGGGGACGGACGGGCGCATCACGGCCATCGGCCACGAAAGCTGGTCCGGCAACCTGGGGCCCCGGCCGGAATCGGCCACGGCACCGACCAGGCTTTTATATGCGGGGGCGCACCGCATGACGCGGCTGCACGTGGCCCACCTGGACCTGCCGGAAGCCAGCGCCATGCGCGCGCCCGGCGAGACGCCCGGCATGATGGCGCTGGAAATCGCGATGGACGAAATGGCCGGGAAACTGGGCATGGACCCGGTGGCCTTCCGCATCCTGAACGACACCCAGGTCGACCCCGAAACCCAGCACCCGTTCTCGCGGCGGCAGCTGGTCGAGTGCCTGCAAACGGGCGCGGCGCGCTTCGGCTGGGACCAGCGCGCCCGCAAGGCCGCCGGGCGGCGCGAAGGCGACTGGCTGGTCGGCATGGGCGTGGCGGCCGCGATCCGGGGCGCGCCCGTGGCCAAGTCGGCCGCCCGCGTGAAGCTCGACGCCCGCGGGCACGTCACGGTCGAGACGGACATGACCGATATCGGCACCGGCACCTATACCATCCTGGCCCAGACGGCAGCCGAAATGCTGGGCGTGGGCCTGGACCAGGTGACGGTGCGGCTGGGCGACTCGCGCTTTCCCGAAGGCGCAGGCTCGGGCGGCCAGTGGGGCGCCGCGTCGTCGACGGCCGGCGTGTATGCGGCCTGCGTCAAGCTGCGCGAGCTGGTGACGAAACGCCTGGGATGGATGTCGGTGGACGCCGAATTCACGGCGGGCCGGGTGCGTGCCGGGGGCCTCTCCCGGCCCTTGCTGGACGCCGTCGTTGGCGGCGAGCTGGTGGCACAGGAAGCGATGGAATACGGCGACCTGGCCAAGCGCTATGCCCAGCAGACCTTCGGTGCCCACTTCGCCGAAGTGGCCGTGGACGTCTACACGGGCGAAATCCGCATCCGCCGCATGCTGGCCGTGTGCGCGGCCGGGCGCATCATCAACCCGCTGGCGGCGCGCAGCCAGATCCTGGGCGGCATGACGATGGGCGCCGGCGCGGCGCTGATGGAACATCTGGTGGTGGACAAGCGCGCCGGCTTCTTCGTCAACCACGACCTGGCCGGCTATGAAGTACCGGTGCATGCGGACATGCCGCACCTGGACGTCATGTTCCTGGACGAAGTGGACGCCACGGCCGGGCCCCTGAAGGCCAAGGGCGTGGGCGAACTGGGCATCAGCGGCGTGCCGGCGGCGATCGCCAACGCCGTGTACCACGCCACCGGCATCCGCGTGCGCGACTATCCCATCACCTTGGACAAGCTGCTGCACCGGCTGCCGCCGCCGTGAAGCGGCGCCGCGCCTACTTGGTATCGAAGCTCGTCACGCCATCCCAGCCCGGCCCGGGCGGGTGGGCGCGGTAGAACGCGACGCGGTCGGCATACAGCGCATACAAGGTGCTGCCCGGCGCCAGCGCGCGCAGCGATGCCAACGCATGCTCGGCCTCGCTCCAGCGCTGCGCCCGCACCAAGGCCAGCGCCTCGTGCCAGCCCGCCAGTTCGGCGCGGGCGGGGCCGTCAAGCGCCTCGACCGGGCCCACCGGCTCGAAGATGGCCACCGGTTCCGTCTTGCCCTTGACCCGCACCAGGTCCAGTTCGCGCCAGGCGAAGCCCGGCGCGGCGGCGCGCGTGTTGGCGCCGACGGCGATATCGACCCCGTACACCTTGGTGATGCCTTCCAGCCGGGCCGCCAGGTTGACGGCGTCGCCCATCACCGTGTAGGCGCGCCGGATCGACGAGCCCATGTCGCCCACGTGCATCAGGCCCGTGTTCAGGCCGATGCCGATTTTCAGGGGCGGCCAGCCGCGCTGGCGGAATTCCCGGTCCAGCCGGGCCGCGCTGGCCTGCATCCGCAAGGCCGTGGCCACGCCCCGGCTGGCGTGGTCCGGAAAGGCCACGGGCGCGCCCCAGAACGCCATCACGGCGTCGCCGATGTACTTGTCCAGCGTCCCCCGGTGGCTGTCGCGGATGTCTTCCGACATGGCCGTCAGGTAGCGATTGATGTATTCGCGCAGCTCGCGCGGGGCCAGCCCTTCCGAGATGGTCGTGAAACCGCGCACGTCGACGAACATCACGGTCAGCTCGCGGCTTTCGCCGTCCATCGTGTAGCGCTCGGGATTTTCCGCCATTTCCGCCACCAACTCGGGCGCGACGTATTCGCCGAAGCGCGACACCAGCGCGCGGCCGCGCCGCACCTCGAAGAAGTAGCCCCAGGCCAGGTTGAATACGAACAGCGCCAGGATCAGCAGCACGGGCGCGGCCGCGTTCAGCACGGCGTCCTGGCTTTGATACAAATAGAAATTGAACCATGCCGTGCCGGCCAGCGCGGCCAGCGCCAGCACGATCGACCACAAGGGCGCCAACAACGCCAGCGCGACGGCCAGCACGACGCCGGTGACGCCGACCTGCAGCAGCTCGACGCCGACGGCGTAGTCCGGCCGCGCCTTGAAGCTGCCGTCCAGGATGGACTTGATCAGGTTCGCGTGGACCTCGACACCGGGGTAGACGGCGCTGACGGGCGTGGCCCGCAAGTCGTTCAGGCCGGCCGCCGTCGTGCCGACCAGGACGATGACGCCGTCCAGCTGCGCCTTCGGCACGGCGCCGCGCAGCACGTCGATGGCGGAGACGTAGCGGAAGGCACCGCCGTGCGGGCCACCCGTGCCGCGAAACTGTACCGTCGTGACGAGGCCCTCGCCCACCGGGATGCGGATCGCCCCGTCCGGGTGGAACAGCGCGATGGCATCGAGCCCGCCGCTGGCCCGCTGCGCCGCCGTCAGCGTATCGACGCTGTCCTGCCACAGGGGCGCGATGGCGCGGGCATGCAGCGCGGCGGCCACCGTGGCCAGCGACAAGGTCGGATAGTAGCCGTCGCCGATCTGCTGCAAGAGCGGCGTCGAACGCACCACGCCGTCGCGGTCCGGCAGCACGCTGAAGATGCCGGCGCCTTGCGCGGCCGACTGCAGCCGGGCGATATTGGCCTCGAAGCCGCGCGACTGGTAGGCGTACAGGCTGCGCCCGTTCAAGGCGTCGCGGGTAAATGCCGGCGGCGGCAGCACGCCGCGCTGGCCGCCCCCGCCCGTGGCATAGCCCAGCACCACGGGCTGGCCGGCCATCGCCGCGGCCATCAGGCCGTCGTAGTCCATCCGCGCGCGCAGCCGCTCCAGCTGGTCCGGCAACGCCGCCACGTCCTTCAGTTCGCGCCGCGCCAGCCCTTCGAGCACCTGGAAGCCCGAGCTGTTGTCCGGCTCCGGGAAGGAAACGTCGAAGCCGACGGCCGCCACGCCGTAGTGGCGCGTCAGTTGGGTGATCAGGCGCGCCATCACGTCGCGGCTCCATGGGAAGCGCCCCACTTCGGCCAGGCTGCGCTCGTCGATATCGACGATGACGATGCGCTCGTCCAGCTGCGCCGGCTCGACGCGCATGCGCAGGCCGGCGATGAAGGTGTCGAGGCGGTCGATCGTGTCGCTGTGCAGCCAGCCAGATACCTGCAACGCGCAGACGGCCGTCAGCGAGAGACCTGCCAGCCAGCGCGCGCCATGCCGGCGCAGCACGCGCAGCAGCGCCGTCACGGCACGTAGCCGGGAATCGCCGCTTCGTCCACGGCGTCGATCTGCGCCGGGTCCAGGTTGGCGCGGGCGAAGTCCAGATACACCTTGCGGCGCACGAAGATGTCGAACAGGTCCGGGTCGATATGGCCGTTCTGGCTGAAGCGGCCCAGGATGCGCAGCGCCTCGGACAGGGGCTTGGGCGTCTTGTACGGCCGGTCGTTCGCCGTCAGCGCCTCGAAGATGTCGGCAATCGCCATCACACGGGCGGGAATCGACATCTCGGCGCCCGTCAGGCCTTTCGGGTAGCCCTTGCCGTCCATCCTTTCGTGGTGGCCGCCGGCGAATTCGGGCACGCGGCGCAGGTGCTTCGGCCACGGCAGCGATTCGAGCATGCGCACCGTCATGACGATGTGGTTGTTGATGATCTTGCGCTCGTCCTCCGTCAGCGTGCCGTAGCGCACTGTCAGGTTGGTCACCTCGTCGGCGCTGAGGAAGGGGGCATCCTGGCCGGAGGGGTCGGTCCAGCGGCGCGCGGCGATCCGGTGCACGCGCTGCATGTCTTCCTCGGCCATGCCTTCGCCGCCGACGTTGGCGCGGCGCAGGAAGTCGCGTTCGTCGCGCAGCCTGGCCTGTTCCTGGCGCAGGCGCTCGCCGATGGCTTCGGCGTCGCCGCCGGCCAGCTGCTGCTTCAGCGCGCGGATCTCGGCATCGCGCAGCAGCACCTCGAAACGCGTGTCCACTTCCTCGATGCGATCGTGGATGGTCTGCAGCTTGGTGGCCTTGTCGACCACGTGCACGGGCGTGGTGATCTTGCCACAGTCGTGCAGCAGGCTGGCCAGCCGCAGCTCCTTGCGGTCGTCGTCGTTCAGGTGGAAGTCGGCCAGCGGGCCCTCCGCCGTCGCGCTGGCCGCCTCGGCCAGCAGCATCGTCAAGACCGGCACGTACTGGCAGTGCCGGCCCGTGTACGGCGACTTCTCGTCGATGCCGATATTGATCAGGTTGACCAGCGCTTCCAGCAGCTCTTCCAGCTGGCGCACCAATTGCTGGTTGGCCAGCGCCACGGCCGCCTGCGCCGCCAGGGCTTCGATGAAGCGCTGGTCGGTGGACGAGAAGGTAGCGATGGCGCCGCTGGCCGGGTCTTTGGCGTTGATCAGCTGCAGCACGCCCAGCAGCTCGCCGGCGTGGTCGCGCATCGGCACCGTCAGGAAGGACTGTGAGCGGTAGCCGAACTGCTGGTCGAAGGCGCGCATGCCGGAAAAATTGAAGCCGGCGGCCTGGTAGACGTCGGCGATATTGACCGACTGCCCCATATTGGCGGCGTAGGCCGCCACCGAGGCCAGGTTCGGTTCGCCGTGCTCGCCGGCCAGCGGCACGGGCGGGATGGCGGCGTCGGCCGCGCCGGAGCCGCCCACGTGCAGGCCCAGCGTATCGTTGACGGACAGGTGAAAGCACAGGCTGCGCCGGTCGGCGCTGGGGCGGTACAGGGTGCCGCCGTCGGCGTTGGTGATGCTCTTGGCCACCAGCAGTATCCGTTCGAGCAGCAGGTCGATATCGTGGCTGGCGCCCAAGGCCACGGACAGCTCGGTCAATTGGTCGAGCCGCTGGGCGATTTGCTGTTGATTCAATACTTGCATGGTGAGCGAGGTGGCTGCTGGCCCAAGGGAAACAATGGACGGATATTACACCTTAGCAACGCAATAGCACGCGCCGTTGGGCGCCGACGGCCGAAAATCGGGTCAAGCGGGGCGGCAATTGCAATTTCGAAAGCAGAACGCGCCGAAAAACCGCTATGATCGCGACTAAACGACGAATCAGCGTCAAGCATACCGCCGCCACGCGCCGGCGGCGCAACGTGCTGTAAAAAAGCGACCAGGGGTTCTTTACAATGAAATTCAAATTCTGGGGCGTGCGCGGTTCGATCCCTTCGCCCGGTCCGCGCACGGTGCGCTACGGTGGCAACACCACCTGCATCGAGGTACGCGGCGACGACGACACCTTGATCGTCCTCGACGGCGGCACCGGCCTTTTCTGCCTGGCGCAGGCGCTGGTGGCGAGCGGCAAACGGCCGATCGACGCCAATATCTTCATCACGCACAGTCACTGGGACCATATCCACGGCCTGCCCTTCTTCACGCCCCTGTTCATCAAGGGCAGCCGGGTATGCCTGCACGGCGTGGCCGATCCGCACAGCGGCGCCGGCATCGAGCACGTGATGGGCGTGCAGCTGCAGCACAGCTACTTCCCCGTCAGCGAGGCGCAGCTCAACGCCACCCTGGAATACCGCACCGTGCAGGTGGGCGAAGCGGTCGCCGTGGGCGGCGTCGTCGTGCGCAACGTCGTCATGGGCCACCCGGTCACGGACCTGGGCTACCGGGTCGACTGCAACGGCAAGTCGGTGTTCTTCACGGGCGACCACGAACCGCTGTACAACCTCTACCCGGCCGGCCACCCCGAGCACGAGGCCTGTGCGCGACAGGTTGCGCAGCGCACCGAAGCCATCGACGCGATGGTCGAAGGCGTCGACGCGCTGATCGTCGACTGCTCGTACACGCGCGAGGAGTATCCGGCCAAGGTGGGCTGGGGCCACGGCACCTTCGACGCCGCGCTGGCCATGGCGCTGCGCAACGGCGTGCGCCAGCTGTACTGCACCCATCACGAACCGACCCGCAGCGACGACGAGCTCGAAACGGTCTTCGCCGACGTGATGGCGCGCCACGCGCCGCTGCTGGGCGAGCTGCAGGTATTCCTGGCCTACGAAGGCCTGGAAGTGACGCTCTGATTGGCGCCGGCGATGGAACAGCTTCGGGGAGTCGTCAGCGACCTGCGGCACGGTAAAACCGTGATGTACAAAAAGGAGACGGGCACCAGCACGCTGCACGCGGCCGTGTTCAAGCTGGGCGAGCAGCCGTGCAAGATCGTCGCCAACCATCCCATCGTCATCAACGACGGCGACGAGATGCTGTTGTCCGGCACCCTGCGCGGCGACAGGCTGTTCATCGCACTCGCCCACCGCAACCTGACGCGCAAGGTGGAGGGCCACGAAGGCTGGGCCACGCGCCTGTGCCTGACGGTGCTGCTGGTGGCGGCCGGCATCTGGTTTGCCACCGTGATGCTGGGCGGCGGCTATGCGCTGGTGCTCACGCTCGCGCTGCTCGCGGCCGGCGTGCTGATGGCAGGACGGTCGATCCAGGTAATCATGGCAATCATGGCGCTGCGGCGCCGGAAGGGCAAACGATGACGATGATCAGCGTGGCGGTCGACGGCGAAGTGGTGGCCGCGGCCGATACGGACGGACTGGCGCTGCTGTCCGTTCACCTGTTCGGCAGCGTGACGGAGCCGCACGCGGCGATGCTGTCCTTCGACGGCACCGTGGCGGCGGGTGGCGCCGGCGGCTACCGCACCTGGCTGGAAGCGCTGCAACTGCGCGCCGGCCAGGCCGTCACGGTGCGCTTCGGCGCTGACGGCACGGCGGCGACGCCCGTGCGCACCCAGGCCGGCCTGCACCCGGGCCAGCCGCCCGACATTCGCACGGACGTCAAGCCCACGCCCCAGCAGACGGCGGCGATGCGCAGCCACGCACGCGTGCGCGCCGGCTTTTCCTTCGTGATCGCCACCTCCACCGGCACCGAGTGCGAAGTACGGAGCGGGCCGGAGGACGAGAACTTCCAGTGCCTGGTGCTGTGGACGCTCGATTCGCTGCCGGAAGTGGCCCGCATCCGCACCTCGGTGTCGAACCGGGAGCGCATCGTGCGCCGCGAGCACGGCACGCCCGCTTTCGAAGGCCGCCTGGCCATCGGCGACAGCGTGACGATCCGCTGCGGCGACTGATGATTTCCCACGTCTTTATCGGCGTGACCGATTTCGAGCGGGCCTTCGCCTTTTACGCGCCCCTGATGGCCACCCTGGGCCAGCCGCTGCGCTTTCGCGACGACTCGCGCCCGTGGGCGGGCTGGATGCCGGCCGACGCGCCCCGTCCCCTGCTGCTGATCGGTGCGCCGCAGGACGGCGAGCCCGCCACCGTCGGCAACGGCGCCATGACCGCCCTGCTGGCAGCGAACCGCGCCACGGTGGACGCGGCCCACGCGGCGGCGCTGGCGCACGGCGGCAGCTGCGCCGGCGCGCCGGGCCTGCGCCCCCAATACCACGCCCACTACTACGGTGCCTACGTGCGCGACCCGGACGGCAACAAGCTGTGCGTCGTTTGCCACCAGCCTGAATAAAGCCTTCAGGCGCGCCCGTCCAGCGCGGACAGTACCAGCGCGAACAGTTCCGACGCCCGGTTGGTCGCGCCGAGCGCACCGGCGCGCCGGGCCTCCTCCTGGTGCGCCGCCGCGTTCGAGCCTGCATAGATGATGTAGGGCGTCGTGTCGCCCCGCTCGCGCAGGGCACGCAGCAGGGTGTAGCCGGCGCGGGGATCGGGCGGCCTGCCCATGTCGGAAATGATGACGTCGAACTTGCGCCGCGCCGCCTCGCGCAGCGCCTCCTCGGTGGACGTGGCCAGCACGAAGGACATGCCCAGCGTTTCGAAGGACTGGCGCTCCAGCCGGTTATTGTCGGGCCGGTCGTCCACCCACAGGGCGGTGGCGCCGCTGGCGCGCCGGATGGTGCGGGCGCTGACGGCGTCGGTGGCGGCGCTGGCGGCCTGGCTGGCCTGGCGCAGGGTCGGCGCCGGCATGGCCTCGGCCGCGCGGCTCACTTCGGCCGCCACCAGCCCTGCCTTCACTTCTTCCTTGACCCGCCGCGCGCTGGCTTCGAAGCCGCCGCCCTTGAAGCTGAGCTCTCCCAGGCCGGCCAGGAAATCCTTCAGCGCCGGCGAGAACCGCACCAGGACGAACAGCACCACCAACGGCCACGCCACGGCGGCCACCAGCGCGGTACAGGCCTGCACCAGCCTGATGAGGTCATCGAAGGTCATCGCCTGCTCCCCAGTGCACCATGCAAGCTTCGATTCTACGCCTGCCGGCCGAGCACCTTGCCGAAACAGACCGCGGCCGGATTGCCCGCGTACCTGCCGTAGTTGGGGATGCGCCGGTAGCCCTGGCGCTCGTAGAACCGGATTGCGCGCGTGTTGACGGCGCGCGTTTCCAGCCACAACTCGGCATAGTCCAGCGCTGCGGCGCGTACTTCCAGCGCGGCCAGCAGGGCCGCCCCGGCGCCGCTGCCGGGCCGCGCGTACATCCGTTTGAGTTCGCCGATGCGGCCATCGAGCGGGCGCAAGGCGCCGCAGCCCACGGCAGCGTCGCCGGCGCTGGCCAGCACGAAAGCGGCGCGCGGGCCGCGCACGGTGTCGGGGTCGAAGGAAGCGGTGCCGTCGTCCCCCGTCAGCGCGGCCAGCCGGGCCGACAGCTCGGCCAGCAGGCCGGCCGCCTCGGGCGATGCGGGGTCGCCATCGGCCACGGCCAAGGCCAGGCGAGGCGCCAGCAGCTTGTACATCACCGTGGTGGCGCCCAGCGAGCCGTCATCCAGCCGGGCGAAGGCGGGAATGACGCCGCTGACCTCGAAGCCCAGCTGCTGGTACAGATGCTGGGCGCCGCTGCCGGTCCACGTGTCGAGCACCAGCAGGCTGCGACCCAGTTCCCGGGCGCGCGCCTCGGCCGCCAGCATCAGTTGCCGCGCGATGCCGCGCCGCCGCGCGCGCGTAGGCACCAACATCTTGTTCACTTCGGCCCGGTGCGCGCCGTTGGCGGGCGTGGCCAGGGCCAGCTGCACGGTGCCGCATACGCCCTCGGCGTCGCGTGCAATGAAGACGGTGCGCGCACCGCTGTCGACCTGCTGCGCCACGCCCAGCCAGAAACGGCGCGCATCGGCCGTGTCGAACGGCGGCAGGAAGCCGACGCTGGCGCCATGGCGCACGCAGTCATGCAGCACGTCGGCCAGCGCCGCCGCGTAGAAGCGCACGCCGTCGCCGCGCAGTTCCTCGATGATGCAAGGGGTGTCGGTCATGGTTCGCATACCGCGATCAGGTAGTGGGCCGGCGCGGGGCCGGGGCAGGCAAAGCGGGTGGGACCGTACAGGCGAAAGCGCAGGCAGTCGCCCGCCTGCAGGTGGTAGTCGATGCCGTCGAGCGTGTAATCGAGGGCACCTTCCAGCATCCACAGGTGCTGCTCCATGCCCTGCACGGCCGGCTGGGCGTAGTCGATGACGGCGCCGGCCGGCAGGCGCCCTTCGACCAGTTCGGCGCGCAGGCCCCGCAGCGGCGGCGACACCATGCGCCGCGTGAAACCGCTGGCCGGATCGGTCCACACGGACTGCTCGGCCGCGCGCACCAGGGTGGCGCCGCCCTCCTCGACCTCGGCGATCAGGCGCGACATCGGCAGGCCGTACACGGTGCACAGGCGGCCCAGCAGCGCCGCCGTCGGGCTGCTCTCGCCCCGCTCCAGGCGCGACAAGGTGGCGCGGCTGATGCCGCTCTCTTTCGCCAGCTGGTCCAGCGACCAGCCCCGCTCCTCGCGCAGGGTGGCGAGACGGCGGACCAGCTTCATTTCAAAGATGTCATTTCCCATATCCGAGAGATTATCCCGGATTTGAGAAACGCGCAACGATCAGTCGATGCGCCGGGCAAAACGCTGCGCCAGCACGGCGCACACCATCAGCTGGATCTGGTGGAACAGCATCAGGGGCAGGATGATCATGCCCAGCGACGAGCTGGCAAACAGCACCTTCGCCATCGGCACGCCCGTGGCCAGGCTTTTCTTGGAACCGCAGAACACGATCGTCACTTCGTCCTCGCGCGAAAAGCCCAGGCGCCGGCTGATCCAGAACGACAGACCCAGCACGATGGCCAGCAGCACGCAGCACACGACGGCCAGCGTGACGAGCAGTTGCGGCGACAGCTTGTGCCACAGCCCTTCGGCCACGGCCTCGCTGAAGGCCGTGTACACCACCAGCAGGATCGAGCCCTGGTCGATGTATTTCAGCTTGCCCTTGTGGCGGTCGACCCACCTGCCGATCCAGCGCCGCGTCACTTGCCCGGCCAGAAACGGCACCAGCAGCTGCATGACGATGGTCAGCACGGCGTCGAGCTGGGAGCCGCCGCCCTTGCCGTGCACGATAAAGGCACCCACCAGCAGCGGCGTGAGGAAGATGCCGAAGAAGTTCGAGGCCGACGCGCTGCACACGGCCGCCGGCACGTTGCCCCGGCCCAGGGCCGTCATGGCGATCGAGGACTGCACGGTGGACGGCAGCATGCACAGGAACAGCAGGCCCACCGTCAGGTCCGGCGTCAGCAGCGCCTGCGCGAGCGGCTGCGCGGCCAGGCCGAGCACGGGGAACAGCACGAAGGTGCAGCACAGCACCAGCACGTGCAGGCGCCAGTGCGTCAGGCCGGCAACGATGGCTTCGCGCGGCAGCTTGGCGCCGTGCAGGAAGAACAGCAGGCCGATGGCAATCGCCGTGACGTCGCCGAAGACGATGGCGGCCCGCCCCGTGACGGGCAGCACGGAGGCGATGGCGACGGTGACGAGGAGCGCGAGCGTGAAGGTGTCGGGCTTGAAGCGCGACAGGGAAGCGAAGTTGAAAGGCATCGCGCCATTCTAGCCGAGATAAAAAAAGGGAGCCGAAGCTCCCTTTGTCGTGATGGCCTAGGCCATTACATAATGTGGCGGCCCACCCACCAGGCGATCGCCGCGACGAAGGCCGAGGCGGGAATCGTGAAAATCCAGGCCCACACGATATTGCCCGCCACGCCCCAGCGCACGGCCGACAGGCGGTGCGAGGAACCGACGCCGACGATGGCGCCCGTGATGGTGTGCGTGGTCGATACCGGCACGCCCCAGAACGAAGCCATGATCAGGGTGATGGCGCCGCCCGTTTCGGCGCAGAAGCCGCCCACGGGTTTGAGCTTGGTGATCTTCTGGCCCATCGTCTTGACGATGCGCCAGCCGCCGAACAGCGTGCCGAACGAGATCGTCGCGTAGCAGGCGATGATGACCCACAGCGGCGGCTCGGTGTCGCCGGCGGCGACGTGGCCGGAGGCGATCAGCAGCATCCAGATGATGCCCATGGTCTTTTGCGCGTCGTTGCCGCCGTGGCCCAGGCTGTAGGCGGCCGCGGAGGCCAGCTGCAGCTTGCGGAACCAGCCGTCGATCTTGCGCGGCGTCGATTTGACGAAGATCCACGAGACCAGCAGCATGATGACGGAGCCGAGCACGAAGCCGAGCAGGGGCGCGACGACGATGAAGACGACGGTCTTGATCAGGCCCGCCGAGATCAGCGCGCCGGTACCGGACTTGGCCACCGCGGCGCCCACCAGGCCGCCGATCAGCGCGTGCGACGACGACGAAGGAATGCCGTAGTACCAGGTGATCAGGTTCCACACGATGGCGCCGACCAGGGCGCCGAAGATCACATAGTGGTCGACCACCTGCGGATCGATGGTGCCCTTGCCGATGGTCTGGGCCACCTTCAGGCCGACGATGAAGATGGCGATGAAGTTGAAGAAGGCGGCCATGGCGACGGCCGTCTGGGGTTTCAGCACGCCCGTCGAAACGACCGTTGCGATGGCATTGGCGGCGTCGTGGAAGCCGTTCATGAAATCGAAGACGAGGGCCAGGAAGATCAGGAGAGCCAGCGCATAGATGCTGATATGGAGAGTCTGCATATTGTTTAGTCTTGGCGCGTGCGCTGGTCCGTCGAGTGCTTGTGCATTGGGTGCATGTGCATGTTCTTGTTGTAGCGCTTACGCGTTTTCGACAATGATGCCTTCGATGATGTTGGCCACGTCTTCGCAGCGGTCCGTCACCGTTTCCAGGATTTCGTAGATGGCTTTCATCTTGATCAGGTTGCGCACGTCCGGTTCGTCGCGGAACAGCTTGGACATGGCGGCGCGCATGACGTGGTCGGCGTCCGATTCCAGGCGGTCGATCTCTTCGCAGATGGCGACGATCTGGCGCGCGTTGTCCATGTTCGACAGCAGGGCCACGGCATCCTTGACCTTCTCGCAGCAGGCCAGCACCAGTTCGGCCAGGCGCTTCGCTTCCGGCGTGACGGCGTGCAGGTCGTACAGCGACACGGTCTGGCCGGCGTCTTCCATCATGTCCAGGATGTCGTCCATCTTGGTGATCAGCTTGTGGATGTCGTCACGGTCGATCGGCGTGATGAAGGTCTTGTGCAGCAGGTCGACGGTCGTGTAGGTGATCTTATCGGCCTGTTTTTCGATGCTTTCGATCGCGTGCACGCGATTTTCCAGGTCGTCGAAGTTCGTCATCAGGCCCAGCATTTCTTTCGCGCCTTTGACGCACAGCTCCGCATGCTGGTTGAACAGGTCAAAGAATTTGCCCTCGGTGGGCATCAAGCGTCCAAACATTTTGTTCTCCGTTGGTTGGTTCGGTGGTGCGGGGCTCTCGCGCGAGGAGGACCCGGTGGCAGGCCTGCCGCTATCAGTCGCCCTGATAGACGGACAGGTTACCCGTGTAGTTGCCAAATTTCGTGTACATCCCCATCCACGTGAGGCGGATCGCGCCGATGGGGCCGTTACGCTGCTTGCCGATAATGATCTCGGCGGTACCTTTGTCCGGCGAATCGGGGTTGTACACCTCGTCGCGGTACAGGAATATGATCACGTCCGCATCCTGCTCGATAGCGCCCGATTCGCGCAGGTCGGACATGACGGGACGTTTGTTGGGACGCTGTTCCAGCGAGCGGTTCAGCTGGGACAGGGCGACCACGGGGCAATGCAGTTCCTTCGCCAGGCCCTTCAGCGAGCGCGAGATCTCGGAGATCTCGGCGGCCCGGTTGTCGCCCGGCTGCGAACCCTGCATCAGCTGCAGGTAGTCGACGATGATCAGGCCCAGCTTGCCACACTGGCGGGCCAGGCGGCGCGCCCGAGCGCGCATCTCGATCGGGTTCAGGGCCGGCGTCTCGTCGATATACAGCTGCGCCTCGTTCATCTTCTGGATCGCGTGCGTCAGGCGCGGCCAGTCTTCGTCGTTCAGCTTGCCCGTACGGAGGCGGTGCTGGTCGAGCTGGCCGACCGAACCGAGCATACGCATGGCCAGCTGGGTGCCGCCCATCTCCATCGAGAACACGGCCACGGGCAGGCCCGCTTCGATGGCGACGTTTTCGCCGATGTTGACGGAAAATGCCGTCTTGCCCATCGAAGGACGGCCGGCCACGATGACCAGGTCGCCCGGCTGCAGGCCCGAGGTCATGCGGTCCAGGTCGATGAAGCCGGTCGGCACGCCGGTGATTTCGCTGGTGCTTTCGCGGCTGTACAGCTCGTCGATGCGTTCGACCACCTGGGTCAGCAGCGGCTGCACGGCGGTCCAGCCCGACGCGCCGCGCGAACCCTGTTCGGCGATGGCGAAGATCTTCGACTCGGCCTCGTCCAGCATCTGCTTGACTTCCTTGCCCTGCGGGCTGAAGGCATTGCCGGAGATTTCGTCGGCGACGGTGATCAGCTTGCGCAGCACGCCGCGGTCGCGCACGATTTCCGCGTAACGGCGGATATTCGCCGCCGATGGCGTGTTCTGCGCCATCGCGTTCAGGTACTGCAGGCCGCCTACTTCCTCGGCCTTGCCCAGCATCGTCAGCGCCTCGAAGACGGTGATGACGTCGGCGGGCTTGCTGGCATTGATCAGGCGGATCATCTGTTCGAAGATGATGCGGTGATCGTAGCGGTAGAAATCTTCCGCGTGCATGAAGTCGGCGATGCGGTCCCATGCGGCGTTATCGCGCAGCAGGCCGCCGATGACGGACTGTTCAGCCTCGATGGAATGCGGCGGGATGCGAAGGGAGTCGACTTGCGGGTCGGATGGTGCGGCGTTCATGGCGCGAATTATACCTGCTTAGGATGGGCCTAGTCCGAGATTGCTGGCAATAAAAAAGCCGGGCGAACCCGGCTTTTTCATCTATACGACAGTCTATCCGCGAAAGAATTCCCGGATTGACTTAGGCAGCTTCGCCAACGACGGCCACGGTCACTTCGACCACGACGTCGGTGTGCAGCGCCACGGAGACAGCGTGCTCGCCGGTCGTCTTCAGTGGGCCGGTCGGCATGCGCACGGCAGCTTTTTCGACGGCGAAACCAACTTTCGTCAGCGCTTCGGCGATGTCGTAGTTGGTCACGGAACCGAACAGACGGCCATCGACGCCGGCCTTCTGCGACACGGTCACGGTCATGCCGTTCAGCTTCTCGCCCTGGGCTTGCGAAGCGGCCAGCTTTTCAGCGGCTGCTTTTTCCAGGTCGGCGCGCTTGGCTTCGAATTCGGCCACGGCGGCCGTGGTGGCACGACGTGCCAGCTTTTGCGGGATCAGGAAGTTACGTGCGTAACCGTCCTTGACCTTGACGACGTCGCCCAGGTTGCCGACGTTGATGACTTTTTCCAACAGAATGATTTGCATAGTTCTCTCCAGGATCTATCTGAACCGCAATTAAGCGTGGTGCAGATCGGTGTAAGGCAGCAGGGCCAGGTAGCGGGCGCGCTTGATGGCGGTATCGACTTGACGCTGGTAGTGCGCCTTCGTGCCGGTCAGGCGTGCTGGCATGATCTTGCCGTTTTCCTGGATGAAGTCCTTCAGCGTGTCCACGTCCTTGTAGTCCACTTGCTCAACGCCAGCGGCGGTGAAGCGGCAGAACTTCTTGCGCTTGAACAGAGGATTTTGCTGTTTGCGCTTCTCTTTCAGCTTTGCTTTGTTTTTGTCGAACTTTTTACCGAATGCCATTTTAGGCTCCTGTATCTAAATGTTGTGCCGTCTCGACGGCACGGAAATCAATGATGTGAAAAACCAGGCTCTTGCTGTGGCGATTCTTCTTGGCCAGGAATCCCGTGAACTCATACGTGCCACCCAGTGGCGTTGCACTGAACCGGCCGGAAATCTCGCCCGCGGCAACCGCGGTGATTTCAAACTCGGCCAGGCGTTCAATGCCTGCCTCCATCTGCTTTGAACTGTGCTGCAATACTGCATTCACAAGTGGCAGGCCGGCCGGGGTGTATCGCAATACTTCCCGCTCGGTGATGAGGCCGACGAACTGGAGCTGGTTCAGCTGGACTTCCTGTCAGTCTATCGCCGACGAACTTAAGCTGCTGCGGCTGCTGGAGCGGCGGCGGCTGGTGCTTCCGAGCGGTGGCTCTTGGCTGCGTCTTCACGCTGGACCGACTTCATCATCGGCGAAGGAGCGGTTTCCGCTTTCTTCATCTTGACGGTCAGGTGACGCAGCACGGCATCATTGAATTTGAATGCGGTTTCCAGTTCGACCAGGGTCTCGTTGTCGCATTCGATGTTCAGGCAGATGTAGTGTGCCTTGGCCAGTTTCTGGATCGAGTACGCCATTTGACGGCGGCCCCAATCTTCCACGCGGTGGACGTTACCGCCGCGCGAGGTCACGCTGGCTTTGTAACGTTCGATCATCGCGGGCACTTGCTCGCTCTGGTCCGGATGGACGATAAATACGATTTCATAGTGACGCATGCAAACTCCCTTAAGGACTGTTGATAGCCCACCCCGGCGTCAAGACGAGTGTGGGAAGAGGTAAGCCCGCGACTATATCAGCATTTCTGGCGAAAATCCAGCCCCCGGGAGGGGTCGGCGGCCGAAGCCGGCTGCCTGCGCGCGGGCGGCTGCCGATGCAATAGGGATTGCTCCCACGGCGGTACGGCGGCCGAGTGTCCCCATTTTCGTGGCCCTTACCGGCCGAGTTTGCAATTATTTCGTCAAAATCAACAAATTCCCTTGCAATCCCCCGGGTACTGTACAAAAATACAGACTGTCTATATACACAGCTTATAAGCGCAACGCAACCATGATCAAGCTTACTGCACGACAGGAACAAATTCTCAATCTGATCAGGGATGCCATCGACAACACCGGCTTCCCGCCGACCCGCGCCGAGATCGCCAACGAGTTGGGCTTCAAGTCCGCCAACGCGGCCGAGGAGCACCTGAAGGCGCTGCAACGCAAGGGCGCCATCGAAATCACGGCCGGCACCTCGCGTGGCATCCGCCTGCTCGGCGCCCGCCCCGCTGCCCCTGCCGCTACCGCCGCGCAACCGGCCGACCTGGGGCCGATGCCGCAGGTGCCGGCCGCGCTGCTGATGTCGCTGCCGCTGATCGGCCGCGTCGCCGCCGGCTCGCCCATCCTGGCGCAGGAAAACCTGGAAACGAGCTACAGCGTCGACCCGGCCCTGTTCTCGGCCAAGCCGGACTTCCTGCTGAAGGTGCGGGGCGAATCGATGCGCGATATCGGCATCATGGATGGCGACCTGCTGGCCGTCAAAAAGGTGGACAGCGCCAAGAACGGCCAGATCGTCGTGGCGCGCATCGGCAACGAAGTCACCGTCAAGCGCTACCGCCGCACGGGCTCCACCGTCGAGCTGCTGCCGGAAAATCCGGACTTCAAGGTCATCACCGTCGACCCGGAATCCGATGAATTCGCGCTGGAAGGCCTGGCCGTGGGACTGCTGCGCAGCTGGCACTGATCTTCGCGTGACCCAATGAAAACGGCGGCAGGTGCGCGATGCACTTGCCGCCGTTTTGACTTGCGGGACGGATCAGGCGCCCAGCGCGGCCCGGAAGTCTTCCACCAGGTCGGCGGTGTCCTCGATGCCGACGGATACGCGGATCAGCGATTCGGCAATTCCCATCGAGGCACGCCGCTCGGCGCCCATTTCGAAGAAGATCGTGTGCGCCACGGGAATCACCAGGGTGCGCGTGTCGCCCAGGTTCGAGGCGGGCACGGCGATCTTCAGGCGGTTCAGGTAGTCGAAGCAGTCGATGCCATCCTGCAGTTCGAAGCTGAACAGCGAGCCATAGGCCTTGAACAGGTCGGTGGCGATGCCGTGCTGCGGGTGCGAAGGCAGGCCCGGGTAGTGCACGGCCGCCACGCGCGGATCGCTCGACAGCATCTCCGCCAGCGCCTTGGCATTGGCGCAGGTGCGCTCCATCCGCAGCGCCAGGGTTTCCGCGCCGACGGCGATATGGTGGGCCGCCTCGGGCCCCAGCGACGCGCCGAAGTCGCGCAGGCCCTTGGCGCGGATCTGCGTGATGCCCCACATGGCCGGCGCCGCCTTCTTGTAGTTCTCGAAGATGTTGGCGAAACGGCCCCAGTCGTAGGCGCCCGTGTCCGTCAGGCTGCCGCCCAGCGCGTTGCCATGGCCGCCGATCGACTTCGTCAGCGAGTTGACGACGAGGCCCGCGCCGACGGTCTTCGGCTGGAACAGGTAGGGCGTCGTCATCGTGTTGTCGACGATGTACAGGATGCCCTTCTCCGCGCACAGCGCGCCGATGCGCTGCAGGTCGGCGATCTGCGTGCGGGGATTGGCGATGGTCTCGACGAAGACGATGCGGGTATTGTCGCGAATGGCGGCCGCCACGTTGGCGACATCGGTGGCATCGACGAAATCGACGCCCACGCCCTGCCCCGCCACCGTCTGCCACAGCGAGTTGGTGTTCCCGAACAGGAAGGACGACGACACCACATGGTCGCCCGCGCGCAGCAGCGCCTGGAACACGGCGCCAATGGCGGCCATGCCGGTGGCAAAGCACAGGGTGGCGACGCCGCCCTCCATCTTGTTGACCTTCTCTTCCAGCGCGGAGACGGTCGGATTGCCCTGCCGGCCATACCGGAAGCCCGGCTCGCGCCCCTGGAACACGGACGCGAGCTGGCGCGCATCCGTATAACCGAAGGCCACGGACGTGTGGATGGGTTTGTGCAGCGAGCCCTGTTCGATGGGCTTGGCCCGGTCGCCGTGCAGGATGGTGGTGGTGAAGCCGTAGTTTTTCTTGTCGCTCATAATTTGCCCATGCAAGATCGATAGCGCAGTCCGCCTGCCAGTTCGAATCCGTTTTGTTTCCCGAAAACCGGTGTCAGACACCGGTTTTCGGGCAACTTTTTTCCGCGACCGAATTCAGAACTGGTGCCGGTTGCCGCGGGATATCGTCGTAAAAAAGGGCCCGCCAGGGCCCTTTCACGGATCAGGCCATCACCCTTCGGTGGTGGCGGCGTTCAGGTTCAGTTGCGTGCGGGCCGCGTCCTCGGCACCCTTTTCCTTCGGATTGTGGCGCGCGTGCTCGATGCGGTCCAGGTATTCCGGCGACACGTCGCCCGTCACGTAGATGCCGTCGAAGCAGGATGCCTCGAAGTTCTTCAGGGCCGGGTTGACGTCGGCGATGGCCTGCTTCAAGTCGTCCAGGTCCTGGTAGACCAGTGCATCGGCCGTGATCTCGCGGCACACTTCTTCCGTCGTGCGGCCGTGGGCGATCAGTTCGTCACGCGTCGGCATGTCGATGCCGTACACGTTCGGGTACAGCACCGGTGGCGCGGCCGAAGCAAAGATCACTTTCTTCGCGCCCGAATCGCGTGCCATCTGCACGATTTCGCGGCTGGTGGTACCACGCACGATGGAGTCGTCCACCAGCAGCACGTTCTTGCCCTTGAACTCGTCACCGATGGCGTTGAGTTTCTGGCGCACGGATTTGCGGCGCAGGCCCTGGCCCGGCATGATGAAGGTGCGGCCGATGTAGCGGTTCTTGATGAAGCCTTCGCGGTATTCCTTGCCCAGGCGCAGCGCCAGCTGGATGGCGGCGGGACGCGACGAGTCCGGGATCGGCATGACGACGTCGATATCGTCGGCCAGGCCTTCGCGGCGGATCTTGTCGGCCAGGTACTCGCCCATCTTCAGGCGCGTGTTGTAGACGGAGGCGCCGTCGATGACGGAATCGGGCCGGGCCAGGTAGACGAACTCGAACACGCAGGGGTTCAGCGACGGGTTGTCGGCGCAGATGCGGCTGTGCAGCTTGTTGTCGGCGTCGATGAAGACGGCTTCGCCCGGCGCGATATCGCGCACGAAGCGGAAGCCCATGCCGTCCAGCGCCACCGATTCCGACGCGATCAGGTATTCGACGCCCTGCTCCGTTTCATTGATGCCCAGGCACAGGGGACGGATGCCGAAGGGGTCGCGGAAGCCCAGCAGGCCGACGCCGGCGATCTGCGCCACGGCGGCGTAACCGCCCTGCACACGGCGGTTCAGCACGGTAACGGCCTGGAAGATCGTGTCCGGATCGATCGAGTAACCCGTCGTGGCCTTCTGGATCTCGTGGGCAAGCACGTTGAGCAGCACTTCCGAATCGGAGTCCGTGTTGATGTGCCGGCGGTCGTTCTGGAACATTTCCTTCTTCAACTGTTCCCAGTTGGTCAGGTTGCCGTTGTGGGCCAGGGTGATGCCGAACGGGGCGTTGACGTAGAAAGGCTGTGCTTCTTCTTCCGACGAGGAGCCGGCCGTGGGGTAGCGGCAGTGGCCGATGCCCGAATTGCCCATCAGCGAACGCATATTGCGGGTGCGGAAGACGTCGCGCACGAGGCCGTTGGCCTTGTGCATCGAGAACATGCTGCTGTGGCTGGTTGCGATACCGGCCGCATCCTGGCCGCGGTGCTGCAACAGCAGCAGCGCGTCATACAGCAGCTGATTGACAGGTTGATGGGATACGACGCCGACGATACCACACATGCTGTGCTCCTGAATGGGTGCTACGGATTTAAGAAATTCTAAAATTGCACATGCTGCGCCAGGGCAGCGGGCAGAAAGGGTTTCACGGTGCGCACCCCGCTCTCGGCCAGGGGGCTCAGCAGCGCCTGCTGCCAGAAATCCTGCTGGGGGATCGACGTCATGCCGCACAATATGACGCCGGTCAACACGATTACAAGCCCGCGCCCCAGCCCGAACAGCCCGCCCAGGCCCCGATCCGCCAGCGACAGCCCGCCCGCTTCCACCAGGGCGGCAATGGCCATTGTCAGTAATCCCATCAGGATGCGCACGCCGATGAACAGGGCAATGAAGGCGACGATCAGCCGCACCACGTCGCCCGGCACCGCTTCAGGCAGCATGGCCGCCAGCGGCGCGCTGTAGCGGTTTGCCACGACGAAGGCGACGATCCAGCCGGCCAGCGACAGCATTTCCTTCACCAGGCCGCGCAAGGTGCTGATGATGACGGAGGCAATCAGCACGAACAGCACCACGTAGTCGAATATCGTCACGTCAGGCCGCTAGCGATGCAGGATCAAACGGGTACCAGGCTGCCAGACAGGCCGATCTTCTGCAGCCGTGCCTTGGCCTTTTCCGCTTCTTCCCGGCTGCCGAACGGCCCCACCTTGACGCGGGTCAGCTCGCCCGACGGCGACTTCTGCGTGAACGACTTGATGCCGGCCGCCTGCAGTTTTTCCTGCAGCTCGTCGACCTTGTCCTTGGCGGCCAGCGCGGCGACCTGGACGACGAAGCGGCCGGACTCGGCGGCAGCCGGCTTGGCGGCCGCCTTGCCTTCCAGGATGGCCAGCGCGCGCGACGCATCGTCGCCCTTCGGTTCGGCCTTGTGCTCGGCCTCAAGCTTGGCCTTCGCTTCTGCCTCGGCTTTGGTCTTCGTTTCTGCCTCGGCCTTGGCCCGGCGCACGTCGGCTTTTGCCTCGGCCTTTGCCTCGGCCTTGGCTTCCGCCTTGTGCTCGGCCGTCTTCTCGGCTTTCTCGGCCTTCGTTTCCTTGTGCTCCGGCTTGGCTTCCTTCTTCGGCTCCGGCTTCAAGGCCTTCGGCTCGGTCCACGCAATGGTGTCCTTGGGCGCCGGTTTCGGCGTGACGATGGGTGCGGCGGCGGCCGCGCTGTTTTTCGGCGCCGGCTCGGCCGGTTCGACGATTTCCTCGCTGCCGTCGAGCGCATCGGCCTGGGCTACGTGGCGGCGGGACTCCGGCTCGGCCTCAGGTGCTTCGGCAGGCTCAGCGACAGGCGCGGCTTCGGCCGGCTTGTCCTTGGCGGGAATCTGGATGGCGATATCGTTGGCCAGCGGCTTCGGCTCGGAATCGAGCACCATTGGCAGGCCGATGGCGACGGCCAGGGCCAGTGCGATGGCGCCAACCAGGCGGCGCCGCGCCCGTTTCTTTTCCGGCAGCACCGGGTCCGGCGTCTCGCGCCCGGTACGGCCACGGCCGCGGGCAGCGGCGGCCTCGGCGCCGGCATGCGCGGCCCGTTTGGCGCGGGCACGCTCTGCCAGGTTTCTATCGTCTGCTGCCCTGTAATAGCCACTATCTTCCGTGGACTCTTGCTTGTTTTTATCAGATTTCGAGAACAAGCCCATGCGTGAATATCTCAGTGGAGTGAGGATTTGCGTGCCGCCATGACGGCAGCAACGGTCAGGAACGATCCAAAGACCACAATTCTATCATTCTCACCGGCCCGGCTGACGGCATTTGCGAACGCCGCGGCCGGATCGTCGAACACGTTGACGGTCTTGTCATGGCTGTCGGCCTGGATCATCTGGACCTTGGCGGCCAGCTCGGAAGCGCTGGCGGCGCGGGGCGAGGCCAGATTGGTCAGGCACCAGTGGTCGACGTGCTCGGACATGGCCTTGATGACGCCGTCGATATCCTTGTCATGCATCGAACCGAACACGGCGAAGGTGTACGGGTGGTAACCCATATTGCCCAGGTTCTGGTTCAGCGCGGCGGCCGCGTGCGGGTTGTGCGCCACGTCCAGGATCACGGTCGGGCGGCCCGGCAGTACCTGGAAGCGTCCCGGCAGCTCGACCGTGACGAGGCCATGGCGCACGTCCTGGGCCCCCACCGGCAGCTCGTTGCGCAGCACTTCCAGCGCGGCCAGCGCGGCCGACGCGTTCAGCAGCTGGTTGGCGCCCCGCAGGCTGGGGTAAGCGAGCGAGTTGCGGCGCTGCGAACGGCCGCCGTAGTTCCACTGCTGCTTGTCGCCGGCATAGTTGAAGTCGCGGCCCATCAGCCACAGGTCCGCGCCAATGGCCTCGGCATGGTCGATCAGCGCCTGCGGCGGCACCGGGTCGCTGCAGATGGCGGCCTTGCCCGGGCGGAAGATGCCGGCTTTTTCGAAGCCGATCTGCTCGCGCGTGCCGCCCAGGTAGTCGACATGGTCGATATCGACGCTGGTGACAATGGACACGTCCGCGTCGATGACGTTGACGGCATCCAGGCGCCCGCCCAGGCCCACTTCCAGGATGACGACGTCCAGCGGCGTGCTGGCCATCAGGTGCATGATGGCCAAGGTGGTGAACTCGAAATAGGTCAGCGGCGTGTCGCCCCGTACGGCCTCGACGGCGTCGAATGCCGCCACCAGTTCGGCGTCACCGGCCAGGTCGCCATTGATGCGGGCCCGTTCGTTGAAGTCGAGGAAGTGCGGCTTGATATACAGGCCCACCTTGTAGCCGGCGCGCAACAGGATCGATTCGAGCATCGCGCAGGTGGAACCCTTGCCGTTGGTGCCCGCCACCATGATGACGGGGCAGGCGAACTGCAGTTGCAGGCGTTCCTTGACGGCGCGCACGCGGTCCAGGCCCATGTTGATGACGGTTTCGGCGTGGCGCGATTCGAGCAGCGCCAGCCAGGCTGGCAGGGTGGTGGGAGTGGACATGGAACTTCCGGGAATTCGACAAAGGCGTGATTTTAGCGCGCCGGCGGGTTCCGCGTCAGCGGCCGACGTAACAACGGGGCCATGACGGCCCCGTTTCGTGCAGCGTGCGGTGCGGCTTACGCCAGCACTTCCGCGGCCTGGTTCTGCAGCAGCGCCAGCAGGCGGGCGATTTCTTCGCGCATCTTGCGGCGGTCGACGATCATGTCGATGGCGCCCTTGGTCAGCAGGAACTCGGAACGCTGGAAGCCTTCCGGCAGCTTCTCGCGCACCGTGTTCTCGATGACGCGGGGACCGGCGAAGCCGATCAGCGCTTTCGGCTCGGCCATCACGACGTCGCCCATGAAGGCGAACGAGGCGGACACGCCGCCCATCGTCGGGTCGGTCAGCACGCTGATGAACGGCAGTTTCTTTTCCGACAACTTGGTCAGCATCGACGTGGTTTTTGCCATCTGCATCAGCGACAGCAGGCCTTCCTGCATGCGCGCACCGCCCGTGGCGGTGATGCAGATGAACGGCACCTTCTGCTCGATGGCGACCTGGGCCGCGCGGGCGAAGCGTTCGCCGACGACGGAACCCATCGAGCCGCCCATGAATTCGAACTCGAAGCAGGCCACGACGACGGGCAGGCTCATGATGGAACCGCCCAGGCACACCATCGCATCGGTCTCGCCGGTGGCTTCCATGGCCTGTTTCAGGCGGTCCGGGTATTTCTTGCTGTCCTTGAACTTCAAGGTATCGACGGGCAGGCTTTCCTGGCCGATTTCATAACGACCGCCGGCGTCCAGCAGCGCATCGAGGCGCTCGCGGGCGCGGATGCGCATGTGATGGTCGCACTTGGGGCAGACGTGCAGGTTCGATTCCAGATCGGTACGGTACAGGACGGCCTCGCAGGAGGGGCACTTGACCCACAGGCCTTCGGGCATCGTCTTGCGGGCGGCAGCGTCCGAGCGCTGAATGCGCGGTGGCAGCAGTTTTTCCAACCAGCTCATATTTTCTCCTGTTGCTCTGACTGAGGGGCGAAGTGTAGCCGCAAAAACGGACCGTGTCGAACATTCAACTTTGCCAACTTTACGCACGACCGTGTGATTTTATGCGGTCCACAGGGCTGGATGACGATGCGGATCAGCTTATGTTCACCGTGGGAGCGGAGCGGGGAATTCGATAAGCGCAGCTCTTCGCCCGCGCAGCGGGACTGCCATGCATGTCAGTCCTTCTTCCAGACCCCGACACGGGTACAAGCTCATGCGTTACAAACAGCCGAGGCCGTGTCGACATCGGGGTCAGGCACCGATCTCGCCACAATTACGCATGAGCTCGTGTCGACATTCGTGCCTGACCCCGATGTTGACACGAGCTCATGCGTTATAAGCGGCCAGGGGCAAACGCCCGGGGCTTACTCGTCCAGGGCCTGGCGAATGCCGGCGACGAAGGCTTGCACTGCGGCGGGGGCCTGGTCGGGTGGGCTGGCTTCGATTTCCTGGATGACGCGACTGCCGATGACGACGGCGTCGGCCACCTTCGCCACTGCCTTGGCCGTGGCGCCGTCGCGGATGCCGAAGCCCACGCCGATGGGCAGGCTGACGTGCTGGCGGATGGCGGCGATGCGCTCGGCGACCTGGGCCGTGTCGATATTGCCGGCGCCCGTGACGCCCTTCAGCGACACGTAATACGAGAAGCCGCTGCCCACTTTCGCCACCTGGGCGATGCGCTGCTCGGTGGACGTGGGGGCCAGCAGGAAGATCAGGTCGAGGTCGGCCGCGCGCATCTTGGCGGCGAATTCCTCGCACTCCTCTGGCGGGTAGTCGACGACGATGGCGCCGTCGGCACCGGCTTCCCGGGAGGCGGCGATAAAGGCGTCGGCGCCGATGCGTTCGATCGGGTTGGCATAGCCCATCAGCACGACCGGCGTGTGCTGGTTGGTCTGGCGGAACTCCTTGACGAACTCGAACACGTGGCGGATGCCCACGCCCTGCGCGAGTGCGCGCTCACATGCGCGCTGGATGACGGGGCCTTCGGCCATCGGGTCGGAAAACGGCACGCCCAGCTCCAGCACGTCGGCGCCGCCCGCCACGAGGGCGTGCAGCAGCGCGACGGTATGGCCGGGCGACGGATCGCCGGCCGTGATGAAGGTGACCAGGCCGGTCTTGTTCTGTTCTTTCAGTGCTGCGAAGGTTTGGGCAATACGGGACATTTTTTTCTCGGAAAATATTTCTGATAAATCGGGCAACGCGCCGGCTTGAGCCGACGGGATTCAGGTGTCTGGATTCAGGAGGCTGCCACCGAATTAGGCCTTCGCGCGCCCTTGATTCAGGTGTCTGACACCGAATTGGGCGGCGCTACGGCTCGGGTCAGCCGAAATCCAGCCCCATCCGCTCGGCCACGGTATGCATGTCCTTGTCGCCGCGGCCGGACAGGTTGGCCAGCACGATCTTATCCTTCGGCAAGGTGGCGGCCAGCTTGCTGGCATAAGCCAGCGCGTGGGACGATTCCAGCGCGGGAATGATGCCTTCGATATGGCAGCAGTTGTGGAAGGCCTGCAGCGCTTCCTCGTCCGTGACGGAGACGTACTGGGCACGGCCGCTGTCCTTCAGCCACGCGTGCTCCGGGCCCACGCCGGGGTAGTCCAGGCCGGCCGAGACGGAGTGCGTCTCGATAATCTGGCCATCCTCGCTTTGCAGCAGGTAGGTGCGGTTGCCGTGCAGGACACCGGGATAGCCCTTCGTCAGCGACGCCGCATGCTTGCCCGAGTCCAGCCCCTCCCCGGCCGCTTCCACGCCGATCAGCTGGGTATCCTTCTGGTCGATATACGGGTAGAAGATGCCCATCGCGTTCGAGCCGCCGCCGATGCAGGCCAGCACGTAGTCGGGCTGGCGGCCCGTCATGTCCGGCATCTGCACCAGGCATTCCTCGCCGATCACGGACTGGAAGTCGCGCACCAGCATCGGGTAAGGATGCGGGCCGGCCACGGTGCCGATGATGTAGAAGGTGTTTTCGATATTCGTCACCCAGTCGCGCATGGCTTCGTTGAGCGCGTCCTTCAAGGTCTTCGAACCGGACTCGACGGGCACGACGGTGGCGCCCAGGAGCTTCATACGGTAGACGTTCTGGGCCTGGCGCTTGACGTCCTCGCTGCCCATGTAGACGACGCATTCCAGGCCGAAGCGGGCGCAGATGGTGGCCGTGGCGACGCCGTGCTGGCCGGCGCCCGTCTCGGCGATGATGCGAGGCTTGCCCATGCGCTTGGCCAGGAGGGCCTGGCCGATGACGTTGTTGATCTTGTGCGCGCCCGTGTGGTTCAGGTCTTCGCGCTTGTAGTAGATCTGGGCACCCCCGGCCAGCTCGGACGTGCGCTTGGCGTGGTAGATGGGCGAAGGACGGCCGACGAAGTGCTTCAGTTCGTAGCGGAATTCTTCCAGGAATTCCGGATCCTTGCTGTAGCGGGCATAGGCTTCGTTCAGTTCCGTCAGCGCGTAGGTCAAGGTCTCGGCGACGAAGGAGCCGCCATACGGGCCGAAGTGGCCGGAAGGGTCGGGGAACTGGTAGTCGGTGGCGTGGAACAGGGCGGCGGCGCCGTTATCGATCGTGGTTTTCATGGAGGTTCTCTTTGCATTGACCTCGGCCAGCCGATCGGTGCCGCGATGCGGCGCAAACGGGGTCGGCTAGTCGGAGGCCGCGTTGGGTTCAACGGAATCGGCGGAGCGGACGGCCGCGACGAATTGCGCGATCAGCCCGGCATCCTTGATGCCCTTGGCCGCTTCGACGCCACTGCTGACGTCAACCGCGCAAGGGCGCACGCTGGCCACGGCGCCAGTCGCGTTGTGTACGCTCAAGCCACCACTCAAAACGGCCCGATGCGCGAGATCTTTTGGAATGAGAGACCAATCAAAAACCTTTCCTGCGCCGCCATAGGCCTCGACATGGGTGTCGAACAAAAGACCCGAAAACAGCCTCGAGGAGGCGCGGCATTGTGTCTCGTATTCTAGCAGCTCGTGGCCCGCCGTGTCCCCTTTCACGCGGAACACGGACAGCCACGGCCGGTTCACGGCCGCCGCGGCCGCCGCGCGCTGGGCCACCGTCTCGTCGCCGTGGAACTGCAGCAGGCCGACGGGCGCCACCGCCACCGTGGCGGCCACTTCCTCGCTCGATGCGTTGACGAACAGCCCGACGGCCGTGACGAAGGGCGGCAGCAGCGCGATCAGCTCGGCCGCGCGCTGGGGCGTCACATGGCGCGGGCTTTTCGGATAGAACACGAAGCCGATCGCGTCCGCGCCGGCGGCCACCGCCGCCAGGACGTCTTCCTCGCGGGTCAGGCCGCAGATCTTGATGCGTGTGCGCTGCATGATGTCCCTTGTCTTTGCGAAATCAGAATGCCGGCAGGATGCGCGGCGACTCCTGCGGCAGGTCCCAGCGTGGATCGTATTCGATATTGGCCAGGTACAGGCCGTCCGGCATGAAGGTCGGCGCGGCCACCGTGCGGTCGCGCCCGGCCAGCAGCTGGCCGACCCAGTCCGTGTCCTGACGGCCCTGCCCCACGTAGACCAGCGCGCCCACCAGGTTGCGCACCATGTGGTGCAGGAAGGCGCTGGCGCGCAGGGTGAACAGGATCATGTCGCCATGCCGTTCGATGTCGATCTGGTACATGGCCTTGATGGGCGTCCTGGCCTGGCAGCCGGAGGCGCGGAAGGCGGAAAAATCGTGGGTGCCGATCAGGGGCACGACGGCCGCGCGCATCCGTTCCACATCCAGCGGGCGGTGGCAGAAGCCGGCCCGGCCGGCCAGCAGGGGCGCCCGCACGGCATTGTTGTACAGCAGGTAGTGATAGGTGCGCGACCGGGCCGAGAAACGGGCGTGGAAGTCGGCCTCGGCATCGAACTCGGCGTCGCCGTAGGCCACCACTTCATGCAGCTCGCGGGCCCAGCGCACGCCGATCGAATCGGGCAGGAAGGCATTGATGCCCCGTACCCATGCATGGGATGCGCGGTCCAGGTCCGTATCGAAATGCACGACCTGCCCCAGCGCGTGCACGCCGGCATCGGTGCGCCCGGCACAGGTGGTGCCGATGCGCACGCAGGCGAATTGTTCGATTGCCCGTTCCAGCTTGTCCTGCACGGTCTGGCCGTGCGGCTGCACCTGGTAGCCCTGCCAGTCGGTGCCGTTGTACTGGATGCCCAATGCGATGCGTTTCAATGCCTGCTCTTTGACCTCGGTTGCGGAGGGGGCATTATACAAGTTTCATGCGCGAAGTTCCTTCCGGGCACCGGCCCGGAAGGCCTCAGCCCAGCTGCGCCAGCATCTGGTTGGCACGGGCCACCTGGTCGTCGCTGCCGCCCCGGATGACCTCGTCGAGCAGCTCGCGCGCCCCTTCCTTGTCGCCGATTTCCTGGTAGGCGATCGCCAGGTCCAGCTTGGTATCCATCTCCATCTGCATGGCCGACATCGGTTCGTCGAGGGGGTTGTGCAGTGCCGCCGCCGACGCCACGGCATAGGGGTCCGGTGCCGGCTCGGCCGGGGCACTGGCCTGCGGCTGGGCCGTTTCGTCCAGGTCCAGGTCGATGCCGGACAGGTCGAACTCCGGTGGCGGCGCTGTCGGCGCAACATCGACCGCACGATCCTGGGCCTCGCGGGGCAGTTCCGGCAGGCCGAAGTCCTGCTCGTCCAGGCCCAGCGATGGTTCCTGGGCCGGCGTGCTGGCGGCCTGGCCCGGCGGCACCGAGGCCGGCAGGTCGAAGTCCATCAGGTCCAGTTCGGCCAGCGGATCGGCCGTGGCGCTCGCGGCCGGGGCCGGCGCGGACTTGTCCGTGCCCGGCAGGTCGAGGTCGAAGTCCATGCCCAGCTCGTCCAGCGAGGACGGCGGCGCCGTGGCGGGCGTGGGCGCGGCGGCGGGCTCGTCGCTGTCGAAGGCCAGGTCAAGATGGCCCGGGGCCGGCGCGGCGTCTTCCGGCGTCGGCTGCGGTGCCGGCGCAGCCGGCGGCTCGCCCAGGTCGAAGTCGAGGAAGTGATCGGCATCGGCATCGGCAGCGGCCGTGGCCGGCGCCGCTGGCATGGCGGGACGTTCGTCGCCGAAGTCGAAATCCATCAGGTTGGTATCCGCCGGGGCGCTGGCCTCGGTGGCCGGCAGTGCCGTGGCATCCTGCTCGAAATCGAAGTCCTGTTCGACGGCGCTGCCGGGAGCGCGGTAGTCCGGCGTGGCGGTGCCCAGGTCGAGGTCGAGACCACCGTCATCGGCCGGGGCGCGCGCGCCGGCACCGTAATTGGCGGTGTAGTCGGACAGGCGCGCGGCATCGGATTCGTCGTCGCGGCCGTTGCCCTGCGCATCGGCCGCATAGGCGGCGATGCCACTGGCGGCAGCCACGCCCGCGACGGCCGCGGCGGCGGCATAACTGCCCGGTGCCGGGGCGCCGTCCTCGCCGTACAGGGGATTGGCCGGATCGATCGAGCGACCCAGCGCGGCGGCCTGGGCCCATTCCTCGCCATGACCGCGGGTGGCGCCATGCAGCTCGGTGGCCTGGGCCTCGAAGGCGCGGGTGTCCTTGCGGTTGGCATAGATTTCCAGCAGCTTCAGGCGCACCGCGTGGCGTTCCGGATGGGTGCGCAGCGCTTCCTTCAGGATTTCCTCGGCCTGCAGGTCGCGGCCGTAGGCGATGTAAACATCGGCTTCGGCGATCGGGTCGACTTCATTCGTGTCCAGCTGGCTGGCCGACGGCGCGAAGTTCGAATTGAATACGCTGTTGCTGGTGTCGACGCTCTGGCCGCCCGCCTCGGCGAACAGCGGCTGCGCCGGCGTGGCGTCGGCCAGCGGCGCCGGCGCCGTCTTGGCAATGACGACCTTCTCCTGCGCCTTGCGGCGGCGCGACAGCATCAGGCCGGCGGCGGCCAGCAGCGCCGCCAGGGTCACGCCGATGATGGGGATGTTCTCGGTGATGGTATCCATGATGCCCGGCTGGGCCGGCGGCACCACCGTCGGTGGCGGCGCGGCAGGCTTGGCGGCGGGCTTCGCCGGCGTCGGCTGAGTGGCGGCGGTCAGGTCGACCGGCCCCATCGGCTGCGGCGCGGCGGCCTTGTCGGCCTGGGCCACGGCGGCCGCGTCCTTTGCCTTCGACTGGGCATCGGCACCGCCGTCGGTCTTCACCGTCATCAGCTTTTCCAGGTCGCTGACGTTCTTTTCCAGTTCCTTGACACGGGCGGCCGCATCAGCCACCTGCTGGTCCTTGGCCAGCTTGTCCTCGATGGCCGGGGCCTTGCCCGTCTTGCCCGAACCCTCGCCCGCCTTCGACAGCTTCAGCTGGTCCTTCGCTTCGTTGACGGCGGTCGGGCGCTCTTCCACCTTGGCCGTGATCTTGCCGGTTGCGCTCTGACCCGTCTCGGGGGCCTTGGCCGGCGTGCTGGCGGCCACCTGGCCCGCCAGGCGATTGCGGTAGGCATTGAAGTCTGCCGCGTGGGCGACGACGACGCCACGCGCCTCGCGCTGGCTGGTGCCGCGCACCACGTCGGCGCCCGGCACCGACAGGATGGAGCCGGACTTCAGGCGGTTCATGTTCTTGCCGCTGAACGCTTCCGGATTGGCGCGGTACAGCGCCACCAGCATCATGTCGAGCGATACGCCGGCCGGTTTCAGTTCGCTGGCGATTTCGCTCAGGGTGTCGCCGCGCCGCACTTCCACGTCGGCCCGGTCCTGCTCCTCGCGGCGCTGCTGGGCCGTCGGGGCGGACGACGCCGGCGGAACCGGCGTGGCGGCCGGCGCCGCCTGGCGTGCGGGCGGTTGGGCGCCGCGACCGACGTCGACGGGCGCCGCCACCTGGGGCGACTGGGTATTGCGCAGTTCGGCCGGATCGAGCAGGAAGGTGTACTCGCGCACCAGCCGGCCCTTGGCCCAGGTCAGCTCCAGCAGCATGTCGACGAAGGGCTCGTTGATGGGCTGGCTGGACGACACGCGGATGAACTGCCGGCCGTTGCGCTGTTCGATCTCGAAGCGCAGGTTCAACAGGGCCGGGTTGAAGTCGATATTGGCGGCCCGGAAGGCTTCGGCCGGCGCCAGGCGCGCGACCAGGTCACCCGATTCCTCGGCCGTGACGGCCGTCAGTTCGATCTCGGCGCGCAATGGCTGGCCCAGCGACGACAATACCGTCAGCTTGCCCAGCCCGGCCGCATGGGCGGCGGGTGACAGCAGCGCCGTGCCGATGACGGCGCTGGTCAGGGTGTGCAAGGCAAACGAGGCGATCCTGGAGCGTTTTTGTACAGGCATATTCTGTCGAGTAAAGTTGGCAACGGGAAAAAAGTTACTTTCCCAGACGTCTCAACATAACACCTAGCCCCCGTCACACGCAAGCTTTGCACTCGTACCAGAAGCCATTCCCCGATCTCGACAGCAGCAGCGCAACGAAGCGCCCCGGCTGAGCACGTGTCAACAAAGGGGTCAGGCACCGATGTCGACACGACCTCGACGGTAAAAACGCTGTTTTATAGCCGAGACCGTGTCGACATTGCCTGGAAGGAGGACTGAACTACAAGTCAGTCCCGCTACGCATGCGACGCGCTGCGCTCATCGAATTCCCTGCTCCGCCCCCGATGTTGACACGGACTCGACGGTAGAGAAGGGGGACATGAAAAAAGCCGGGCGAGCCCGGCTTTTCGTGGTGGCAGGATGGCTTACTTGTCCAGCACGATACGCAGCATGCGGCGCAGCGGTTCGGCCGCGCCCCACAGCAGCTGGTCGCCCACCGTGAAGGCGGACAGGTATTCCGGGCCCATCGACATCTTGCGCACGCGGCCGACGGGGATCGTCAGGCTGCCCGTGACGGCGGCCGGGGTCAGGTCCAGCACCGATGCTTCGCGCGTGTTCGGCACGAACTTCACCCACTGGTTGTCATTGGCGATGATGTCGTTGACTTCGTCCAGCGGCACGTCCTTCTTCAGCTTGATGGTCAGTGCCTGCGAATGGCAGCGCATGGCGCCGATGCGCACGCACAGGCCGTCCACGGGGATCTCGGTGGAACCGAAGGCAGCGCCACGGCCCAGGATCTTGTTGGTCTCGGCGCCGCCCTTCCACTCTTCCTTCGACTGGCCGTTGCCCAGGTCCTTGTCGATCCACGGGATCAGGTTGCCGGCCAGCGGCACGCCGAACTGCTTGGTCTCGTCGGCCGACAGGCCGTGCTGGGTGGCCAGCACCTGGCGGTCGATTTCCAGGATGGCGGCGGCCGGGTTGTCCAGCAGCGGCTTGACGGCGCTGTTGATGGTGCCGAACTGGGTCAGCAGCTCGCGCATGTGCTGGGCGCCACCGCCGGACGCGGCCTGGTACGTCATCGACGTCATCCAGTCGACCAGGTCGGCCTTGAACAGGCCGCCCAGGCCCATCAGCATGCACGACACGGTGCAGTTACCGCCGATGAAGTTCTTCACGCCCTGCGTCATCGCATCCTTGATGACGTTCAGGTTGACGGGGTCCAGCACGATGACGGCGTCCTTGTCCATGCGCAGGGTCGACGCGGCGTCGATCCAGTAGCCGTTCCAGCCGGCCGCGCGCAGTTTCGGGAACACTTCGCCCGTGTAGTCGCCGCCCTGGCAGGAGATGATGATCTCGCAGCGTTTCAGCGCGTCGATGTCCATCGCGTCCTTCAGCGTGGTCTCGTTCTTCGCCATGGCCGGGGCCTTGCCGCCCGTGTTCGACGTCGAGAAGAATACCGGCTCGATGAAGTTGAAATCGCCCTCTTCCTGCATGCGCTGCATCAGGACGGAACCGACCATGCCGCGCCAACCTACCAGACCTACTAATTTCATTTGGAATCCCTCGGATATTTTATGTGTTCTCGTGTAACGCGGCGCGGGCCGATTCGGCATACCGCGCCGCGCACATCTTATTTCGCCAGCGCCGCGACGACCGCGTCGCCCATCTGTTCGGTGCCGATCTTGCGCGTGCCGTCTTCATAGATGTCCGGCGTGCGCAGGCCCTGCGCCAGCACGGCCTTGACAGCGTACTCGATGCGGTCGGCCTGTTCGGCGCGGCCCAGCGAGTAGCGCAACATCATCGCGGCGGACAGGATCGTCGCCAGCGGATTGGCCACGCCCTTGCCGGCGATGTCGGGCGCGGAACCGTGCGACGGCTCGTACAGGCCCTTGTTGTTCGCGTCCAGCGAAGCCGACGGCAGCATGCCGATCGAACCGGTCAGCATGGCCGCCGCGTCGGACAGGATATCGCCGAACATATTACCGGTGACGATGACGTCGAACTTCTTCGGCGCGCGCACCAGCTGCATCGCGGCGTTATCGACGTACATGTGGTCCAGCGCCACGTCCGGGTACTCCTTGTGTACGTCGGTGACGATGTCCTTCCAGAACTGGAACGTCTCCAGCACATTGGCCTTGTCCACCGACGTCAGGCGCTTGTCGCGCTTCTGCGCGGCCTGGAAGGCCACGTGGGCGATGCGGCGGATCTCGCCTTCGGCGTAGCGCATCGTGTCGAAGCCTTCGCGCTGGCCCTTGAAGGGGCCGTCCGGGCATTCGCGCACGCCGCGCGGCTGGCCGAAGTAGATGTCGCCCGTCAGTTCGCGGATGATCAGGATGTCCAGGCCCGACACCACTTCCGGCTTCAGGGTCGAGGCGCCGGCCAGTTCCGGATACAGGATGGCCGGGCGCAGATTGGCGAACAGGCCGAGGTTCTTGCGCAGGCCGAGGATGGCCTGCTCCGGGCGCAGCGGCCGATCCAGCGTGTCGTACTTCCAGTCGCCGACGGCGCCGAACAGCACCGCGTCGGCCGCTTTCGCCAGCGCCAGCGTGGCCTCGGGCAGCGGATGGCCGGAGGCCTCGTAGCCGGCGCCGCCGACCGGCGCCGTCTCCAGTTCGAACGTTTCGTCCAGGGCGTTCAGCACCTTGACGGCCTGGGCGACGATCTCGGGACCGATGCCGTCGCCCGGCAGGATTGCGATTTTCATGTTGTGATTCTCGGATGGATGCTCGGGTGGATACTCAGATCGAGTTGGCCAGCCAGGGCTGGTTCGCCAGATGACGCTCTTCGAAGGCGCGGATCGTGTCCGCGTGACGCAGGGTCAGGCCGATGTCGTCGAGGCCATTCATCAGGCAGTATTTGCGGAAGGCGTCCACCTGGAAGGGGTAGGCGATGGCACCGTCCTGCGAGCGGATGACTTGCTGCTCAAGGTCGACCACCAGGCGGTAACCGGGGAAGGCCTTGACTTGATTGAACAGATGATCGATCTGCGCTTCGGTGAGAACGACCGGCAGCAGGCCATTCTTGAAGCAGTTGTTGAAAAAGATGTCGGCGAAGCTGGGCGCCAGGATGGCACGGAAGCCGTATTGGTCCAGTGCCCACGGCGCGTGTTCGCGCGAGGAGCCGCAGCCGAAGTTCTTGCGGGTCAGGAGGATCGAGGCGCCCTGGTACTGCGGCTGGTTCAGCACGAAGTCCGGATTGAGCGGGCGGCGCGCATTGTCCATGCCCGGTTCGCCGTGGTCCAGATAGCGCCACTCGTCGAACAGGTTGGGGCCGAAGCCGGTGCGGCGGATCGACTTCAGGAACTGCTTCGGGATGATGGCATCGGTGTCGACGTTGGGACGGTCGAGGGGAGCGACGAGGCCTTCGTAGATCGTGAATTTTTCCATGGTGCTCTGCTGGTGGGCGGCGCGCCGTGGCGCAGCCGCGATGTTATTTTCTGCCGGCGCCTTCGACGGCCTGGCCGACTTTCTGCACATCCTTGCCGAAGCCGGCGACGGTATTGCAGCCGGTCAGGACGAGGGTAGCGATGGCGATGGCGAACAGGGTTTTCATGATGTCGGAACTAAGGTAAAGACGGGTGAAGACAAGGGCCGTGGGGCGGGTAGCCCGGCACGGCCAGCCAGCGCGGCGTGGTTAACGCAGCGCGCGAACGTCGACAAAGTGGCCGGCGATACCGGCGGCCGCCGCCATGGCGGGCGAGACCAGGTGGGTTCGTCCACCCTGGCCCTGGCGACCTTCGAAATTGCGGTTCGACGTCGAGGCGCAACGCTCGCCCGGCTCCAGCCGGTCGGCGTTCATCGCCAGGCACATCGAGCAGCCCGGCTCGCGCCATTCGAAGCCGGCGGCGCGGAAGATCGTGTCCAGCCCTTCCCGCTCGGCCTGTTCCTTGACCAGGCCGGAGCCCGGCACCACCATCGCCAGCTTGACGTTCGAGGCGCGCTGCTTGCCGCGCACCACGGCGGCGGCCGCGCGCAGGTCCTCGATGCGCGAGTTGGTGCAGGAGCCGATGAAGACCTTGTCGATGCGGATGTCCTCGATCGCCGTATTCGGCTGCAGCGCCATGTAGGTCAGCGCCTTTTCCATCGCGTCGCGCTTGACCGGGTCTTTTTCCTGGTCCGGATCGGGCACGCGGCCATCGACCGACGTCACCATCTCGGGCGAGGTGCCCCAGGTCACCTGCGGCTTGATGTCCGCCGCGTTCAGCGTGACGACCAGGTCAAAGCGGGCGCCCGGGTCGCTGTGCAGGGTGCGCCAGTAGGCCACGGCCTGGTCCCAGTGCGGGCCGGCGGGGGCGAACGGGCGGCCCTTGATGTAGTTGATCGTGGTGTCGTCGACGGCCACCATGCCGGCGCGCGCGCCCGCCTCGATGGCCATGTTACAGACCGTCATGCGCCCTTCCATCGACAGCGAGCGGATCGCCTGGCCGGCGAACTCGATCGCGTAGCCGGTGCCGCCGGCCGTGCCGATGACGCCGATCACGGCCAGCACGATGTCCTTGGCGGTGACGCCGGCCGGCAGCAGCCCGTCTACCTGCACCAGCATGGCCTTCGATTTCTTCGCCAGCAGGGTCTGCGTGGCCAGCACGTGCTCGACTTCGGAGGTGCCGATGCCGTGCGCCAGCGCGCCGAAGGCGCCGTGGGTGGACGTGTGCGAGTCGCCGCAGACCACCGTCATGCCCGGCAGGGTGGCGCCCTGCTCCGGCCCGATCACGTGGACGATGCCCTGGCGCTTGTCGTTCATATTGAAATACGTCAGGCCGTAGGCCTTGGCGTTGCCGTCCAGCGTTTCCACCTGCAGGCGCGAGACGGGATCGGCGATGCCGTGCGAGCGGTCCGTGGTCGGCACGTTGTGGTCGGCCACGGCCAGGTTGGCCGACAGGCGCCACGGCTGGCGATTGGCCTCGCGCAGGCCGTCGAAGGCTTGCGGACTCGTGACTTCATGGAGAAGGTGGCGATCGATGTACAGGATGGCGGTGCCGTCCTCCTCGGTGCGCACCACGTGGGATTCCCAGAGTTTGTCGTAAAGCGTCTTCATGATTGCTGCTACTGCCTGTGAGTAAGAAATACCATTTTGATTATGCCACAGTTTGTGCGCTGCAAAACAAGCCGACTTCCGGCCTTGTGGACCGGCGCCTCTTGATTGGGTGCGGCGCGCCGCTGGCGCCCGTTATTGCAAGAAACTGCCAAAAGTTACCCAAAAAATGGGGACAGACCCCATTTTAGAGGAAACATTGCCAAATAAATGGGGTCTGTCCCCTTTTAATGGCAATAAAAAAAGCCTGCGAGGTAGTCGCAGGCTTCTTGTACAACGCTTGGCGTTTTGATTACGCCGCCATGCGAACACTTCCCCTGCAACCGTCCATCAGGAACGATAGGCCGACCACCAGCACCAGCTCGCCTTCGGCGGAGCGTGCGGTACCGGTGATGCCTTCGACGGCGATCGCCGTCATCGGCTTGATGACGAGGTCGGCCGTGCCATCGACGGCGCCGACGGCCAGGATATACGGTTGCGGCGAATTGATGACGATGCCGACCCGTTCCGGCGACAGCTCGTAGCCCAGCGCACCGGCCAGCGAACGCACCGGCAGCGGACGGCCCTGGTCCTTCAGCACGGGCGCGCCGCCCACTTCCATGAAGTTTTCCGGCAGCTCGACGACGCGCTGCACCACCGCCATCGGCAGCGCCAGCAGCGCGCCCGACGTGGAGACCAGCATGGTCGGCACGATCGACAGCTCGATCGGCAGGCGGATGGCGAACTTGGTGCCCTTGCCCAGCATCGATTCGATGTGGATGGCGCCGCGGTTCTTCTCGACGGCCGTCTTGACGACGTCCATGCCGACGCCGCGGCCGGACACGGACGAAGCCACTTCCTTGGTCGAGAAGCCCGGCAGAAACACCAGCTGGTAGGACTCGTCGTCCGTCATGTTGGCCGACGGCGAGATCAGGCCTTTTTCGCCGGCCTTCTTGCGCAGTGCGGCCGGGTCCATGCCCTTGCCGTCGTCCTGCAGCACGATCATGACGCTGTTGGCTTCCTGCCACGCTTTCAGCAGGATGGTGGCGCGCGGGTTCTTGCCGGCGGCGACGCGCGCATCCGGGCCTTCCACGCCATGGTCCAGCGCGTTACGCAGCATGTGCACCAGCGGGTCGTACAGGCTGTCGACGACGACGCGGTCCACTTCCGTTTCCGCCCCTTCGATGATCAGTTCGACTTCCTTGCCCAGGTCCTTGGCCAGCTCGCGTACCAGGCGGGGGAACTTCTGGAACAGGCGGCCGACCGGCTGCATCCGCGTCGCCAGGGTGGCGCGCTGCAGTTCGGTGGAGTAGCGCGAAGCACGTTCCAGCGTTTCCGTCAGGGCCGACATCAACGTGGCGGCCTGGCCTTCGAACTTGAACTGCTGCAGGCGTTCCAGCAGCACGGCGGCCTGGTTGGCGGCCTGCACGGATTCGCCGGCCACTTCCAGCAGCGCGTCCAGCTTGACCGCGTCGATACGAATGCTTTCTTCCTTGGCCGGCGCGGCGTGGGCCGGCTTGGCCGCTTCGTCGCGGCGCTCGACGCCGTCCCACTTCTTGCCGTCGCCGGCAGGGGTTGCAGCTGGACCTGCGGCCGGGGTCGCAGCTGGGACCGCAGCGGAGGCTTCGGCGGCCGCGGCAGGCGCAGGCTCGGCAGCAGCCGGCGCAGCGGCGGCCGGGGCAGCGCGTTCATAGCTACCCGGTGGCATCACGGCTTCGTACATGCCTTCCCAGTCCAGGCCATCGGCGGACTTGGCGGCCGGCGCGGCAGCGGGAGCGGCGGCAGGCGCGGCGGCCGGTGCCGGCGCAGGAGCCGCGGCCGGCTTGGCCGACGTGACCTTGCCTTCGATGGCGTCCGTCAGGATCTTGTCCAGCGCGGCCGGCATGGCCGGCAGGCTTTCCGGCGCGGCGCCGTTGTTCAGTTCAGCCAGCTGGTCGGCCACGAAACCGGACGCCATCAGCGCCGCCTCGATCGACAGCGGCGTCACCGGCGCGGCACCGGTGCGCAACGCGTCGAACAGGTTTTCCGTCAGGTGGCAGGCCGACACGAGGGCCGGCAGATTCATGAAGCCGGCACCGCCCTTGATCGTATGGAACGAGCGGAACACGGCGTTCAGCGTTTCTTTATTGGTGGGATCGCGTTCGAGGGCAAGCAGATGCTCCTCGACGTTGACCGCCAGGTCCATCGCCTCGACGACGAACTCTTTCAGCATATCGTCCATTAGAACCCCAGATCGGCAAGAAGATCGTCCACACTATCCTGGCTCAGCGCCACCGTGGGTGCCGACGGGCCGCTCATCAATTCCACTTTTTCCACTTCCTTCTGCGCGATCTTCTCGCGCTTGTCCGGTGGTGCGTTGTCCTTCAGCAGCTGGGCCAGTTCGGCTTCCACGGTCTGCGTGATCTTCACGACCTTCTTGATCAGCTGGCCCGTGATGTCCTGGAAGTCCTGGGCCATCATGATTTCCAGCAGGCGGGCCTTCTCGGCCTCGGTCGCTTCGGAGACGGCCTGGGCAAAGGCGCGCGAATCGCCGGCCAGCGTCTTGAATTCTTCCAGGCTGAGCTTGCCGTCGAACAGCGCGGCCCAGCGGTCTTCCATCTGCTTCGACTGTTTCGACAGCACGTCCTGCGCGGGCATGCCGTCGTCCAGCGTATTCAATACCTTGTTGGCGGCCTGCTCGGTCAAGGTGGCCACGTACTCCAGGCGGTCCTGCGCATCCGAGATCTGGCTCGATGCTTCCGTCAGCGCCTTGTCATAACCCAGTTCGCGCAGCGAATCGTGCAACAGGCGGACGATGCCGCCCAGGCGTTCGAACATCGTGCCATCGGCGGCCTGGGCTTCGCCAGCCTCGGCAGCCGGTGCAACGGCGGCCGGTGCCACGGCGGCTGGTGGCGGCGCCGCGGCGATCACGACCGGCGCCGGCGCATCGTTGCCCGATGCGATCTGATCGAACAGACTCTCCAGGTCGTCTTCGGCCGACGCGACCGGCGCGGGGGCCGGGCTCGGGGCGGGTGCCGGAGCGCTGGCGCGCTGCGCAGACACTTCCTCGAATAATGCGTCGAAATCATCAGCGGCGTCGGTCATATCCCTGCTTCTCCATAATCAAATTGGTACTGCCGTCAAGCTGCCGGAAGCTTTGTCATGATGACGCTCGGCAATATTAACGCACTTCCGCGAGTGTAGCGGGGCCTACCCGGAAGTTCAATCATCGTTTCGACAAGAGTCCCGCAAAAATGTGCGCCAGCAGCAAAAGGGTGACTTTGTGTTGTATTTGGGATGCTGGGGTCGTTTGTCTTATACAAACATGTTTTCGCAGACAAGTTTGCGCAACACCGTGTTCACTCTTGAGCAAGATCAAATCTTTACATCCAGACAAGGAACTTAATTCGGACTACAATTGCGCGCATGGGACCGACTGTTTGTCAGCGCCGCCGCATCGACGTACGCGGCTCGCACGATGCCCGGTTCCGCCGCACGCACTGACCGGAGGCCGCCATGTACCGCAAGATCCTGATCACGACCGACGGCTCGGCGGTTTCGCGCATGACCGCCTGCGCCGGCGTCTCCTTCGCCCAGCAGATGGGGGCCGAGGTGCTGGCCCTGTTCGTGGCACCGGAATACCAGTATCCCATATATGTGGAGATCATTCCGCCCAGTTACCCAAGCGAGGACGAATACCGTGCCGCCATGGAGCGCGCGGGGCGGGAACACACGCAGTCCATCGTCGATGCCTGCGCCCGCAAGAACGTGCCCTGCCATAGCATCACGGCGTTTGCCGACAGCGCAGCGCTGAAGATCGTCGACGTGGCCGAACACAACGATTGCAACCTGATCTTCATCGGCTCGCACGGGCGCAGCGGCTGGGGCCAGCTGCTGCTGGGCAGCGTGACGAACAAGGTCTTGTCCCATTCCAAGCTGCCGGTATTGGTGCACCGCCTGCTGAAGGAGCCGGTCGAATGACGCCGGCGCTGGCGGGTTTGCGCAATACGGGTCTTTTTACGCGGTTTATAGTTGTAACACCAGAAACTCGACGTCCCATACCTACTCTATGATCAGAATTGTCATCGCCGACGACCACACCATCATGCGCGAAGGGCTCAAGCGCATTCTCGACGGTGCTCCCGATATCGATATCACCGGCGAGGCGGTGGACGGCTTCGAGGTGCTGCGCCACGTCCGCCAGGGCGGCTTCGACCTGCTGCTGCTGGACCTGTCGATGCCGGGCCGCAGCGGGGTCGACCTGATCCGCCAGATCCGCAGCGAGGCGCCCAAGCTGGCCATCCTGATCCTGACGATGCACGAGGAAGAACAATACGCGGTGCGGGCCATTCGCGCCGGCGCCCAGGGTTACCTGACCAAGGAAAGCGCCGGCACCCAGCTGGTCGGCGCGATCCGCAAGGTGGCCTCGGGCCGCCCCTATATCAGTACCGAGGTGGCCGAGCAGCTGGCGCTGAACATCATGCAGCCGAACGAAAGCCTGCTGCACAAGCAGCTGTCGGACCGGGAGTTCGAAGTGTTCTCGCTGCTCGTGTCCGGCAAGTCGATCACGGAGATCGCCAACAGCCTGCACCTGTCGGTCAAGACCGTCAGTACCCATAAAACCCGCATCATGCAGAAGATGGGCATGAGTTCCCTGTCCGAAATGGTTCAATACGCAGTTGCGCATAAGCTACTCTCGCCGTTCAAGGCTTGAACCCGGCGGGCCCTGCCGGGGCCCCCTCCTACCCCGCTTTTTCCCTCTGTACGCCCTATAACTGCCAGTTCCTCCCAGTAGGATGATTCCTACGCGATGTAGGCGTCTCCTACGTTACATTCAGCGCATGCCGATATGCATGGCCTCCCCCCGTTGGCATACTGAAACCATTCCAGTGAAGTTGCCGCGCAGCCAGTAAGTTAGCCAACAAGTCTTTCTGCGACAGCACAATAACCGGTAGTCGACAAACCGCATCCCCTTGTTCCCGCGGCTTGTTTTATCGAATGTCCCGACATCATATGACCTGAACCAGGAGATCAGCATGCTCCCCACGCAATTGCCCGAAAACCGTGCCGCAGCAACGGCAACCCCCCAATCGATGGAAGCGGGTCGCCAGCGCCAGGGCCGGCTCTGGTCGAACCTGAAGGAAGTGTGCGATCTGCTTCATATTCCGTCCGCCGCCGCCATCAATTCCGAAGAACTGCTGTTCCAGCACGTGCAATTCAAGACGGGCCAGCGCATCCACACGATCGGCCAGCCCTTCGACACGCTGTATATCGTCAACTCGGGCTTCCTGAAAACCGTGCTGATCGATGAGTTCGGCAACGAGCAGGTGCTGAGCTTCCCGATGAAGGGCGACATGCTGGGCGTGGACGGCATCCACAGCCGCCAGTACGCGTCCGAGGCCGTGGCCCTGTCCGACTGCGACCTGATCCTGCTGCCGTTCAAGAAACTGACGGCGCTGGGCCGCGTCCACCTCGAACTGGAAAACATGATGTACGGCGTGATGAGCCGCGAACTGGTGCGCGAACAGGCCATGATCGGCATGCTCGGTGCCCTCAGCGCCGAAGCCCGCGTGGCCCGCTTCCTCGTCTCGCTGGCCGATCGCTTCTCGCAGATGGGTTACTCCAGCAAGCTGTTCAACCTGCGCATGACCCGCCATGAAATCGGCAGCTACCTGGGCCTGACCCTGGAAACGGTCAGCCGCACCTTGTCGGCCTTCAACGAGATCGGCCTGATCACGGTGGACCAGCGCACCATCGGCATCAAGGACCCGGAAGCGCTGAAGACCCTGCGCCGCCTGCCTCCTTCCCGCTCGCGGGCCAAGAGCGCGGCCAGCCGCAACAAGGCCGCCGCCGACGCCGCCGCCGCGGCAGCGACCACCAGCACGGCAGCACCGGCGGCCGAACCGGCACAACTGGTGGCGACGGCCTGAGCATACGTACGCATCGTTGTCCGCGAAGTTGCTCACGTTACTGTCCGCTTTCGGTTTTATCCAGCTTTGGCCCGCTTCGGCGGGCCTTTTTTGTTCCGGCCATTCCGGCCGACCTTTGGAACCGACCGCTTCAACGGGAATCGCTTGCAAATCGCTACCAACCGCCCTGGGGCAAGCGCGTAAAAATCGCTTGCATTTTCTACAGCACCGGCCAATAATGCAAATGCGAATCATTCTTATTTGAGGCCAAACACCATGCAGACACCCACCTTGCAAGCCCATCCCGCCGTCGTGCCAACCCAGCCGGCACAGCGGCAGGCCCAGCCTGTGCAGCGCTTCACCACCAGCGGGCTGATGCAGGATCGCCGCGAAGTCGAAATCGAACACGCCGGCCGCATCTACCGCCTGCGCATCACCCAGCTGAACAAGCTCATCCTGACCGCCTGACGCCTGGCGTGCCCCACGGCACGCCCCCGCATCGCCTCGACGCGGCAGCGTTTTCATCCAGCCAGCCAACCTGAAGGTAGCCAGCCACAGTCCCAAGGAGAATTCCGATGGCTATCGACCATACCGATCCGATCTACCTGACCCCGGCCGCGGGCACCGCCCAGCCTGAACTGATGCTGTCGGCCGTGCTGCACCTGATGTCGCACTACACCGCCAGCGAAGGCCATGCCTGCGTCAAGCTGGCCGCGGTCATCGAGCGGCACCTGAAGGCGCTGTCCACCCTGCCCGGCATGGCGCCCGTGCTGGCCGCCACCTGCCAGCAGCTGTCGGAACAATGGGCCGGCATCGTCGAACGTTCGCTGCCGCAGCCGAAGAAGAAGGAAGACGGCTTCCTCAGCCGCATCATGGCGCGCACCCGCACGACGCCGCAGGTGGCCTGACCATGTGCGACAAACATGCCCTGCCGGCCATGCCGGAAGACGCCGCCGCGCAGACGTCGCGCCGGCGCCGCATCTGGGAACTGTCCCACACCTGCCACTGCCCGCTGGTGGGCGTGGGCATTCCGCTCGGCGCGCTGCGCAAGCTGGTCGGCAAGGTCGCCGGCGGCAAGATTCTGGCGGACGATTACGAAGTACACGTGGGCGCCGTCAGCGAGTGCGGCAGCCGCAACCGCCTGTCCGAGGCCCTGCAGAAGGAACTGGAGCGGCGCTACGCCCCCATCATCGTGCGCTTCCGCGCCGCCCGCACCACCGACGGTCTGGCCGAGCTGTGGCAGGGCGCGGTGGCCAGCGGCGACGTCGCCGGCGCCTTCTGGACAGGCCTGACGCATCCCCGCTGCACGCCCGAGCTGGAAGAAAAGATGTGCCGCGACCTGCACATGATCCAGCACCAGGCCGGCGCCTGCACCCGCGCCGACCTGCACCGCTTCAACAGCGTCGTCGAGGAAAACGCCAGCCTGACGCGCGAAGTGGCCCGGCTGCAGCAGCGCAGCGCCGCCATGCAGCTCGAACGCACGACCGAACAGGATCGCCATGCCGCCGCGCTGATGCAATTGCGTGCCCAGCTGGTCGGACGCGACAGCATCGTCGATTCGCTGCGTACGGAACTGGAACAGCTGCGTAATGCGATCCCCGGGCTGGAGACGCGCGAACGCCTGGCCCACCGGCTGGCCCAGACGGACGAACGGGAACGGGCCCTGCGCAGCCAGATCACGGACCTGCGCAAGCTGCTGATACAGGCCCAGGCGCAACTGGAAGCGGCCGGCCCCGCCGCCCCGGCCAACCCGGCCGACGAGCCGGCGGCAAGCGCCCCCGTGGTCGAGCACATCATCCGCCTGCCGATCCGGCTGGCCGAACGCAGCGTGCTGTGCGTGGGCGGGCGCAGCGGCAACGTGGCGACCTACCGCGCCATGATCGAGCGGGCCGGCGCCCAGTTCGCCCATCACGACGGCGGCCTGGAAGACAATGCGGGCCGGCTCGAGGCGAGCCTGGCGGCGGCCGACCTGGTGATCTGCCAGACCGGCTGCATCAGCCACAGCGCCTACTGGCGCGTCAAGGATTTCTGCAAGCGCACAGGCAAGCGCTGCGTCTTCATCGACAACCCCAGCATCTCCAGCCTGCAGCGGGGCCTGGAGCTGCACGTGGCCAGCGAGGACGAAGCGAAGGTGGATTGAAGCGGCCGCCCATAAAAAACGCCCCGTGCACGTGAGCGCACGGGGCGTTTCGTTTTACCAGGCGTCGCTTAGAAGGTGTAAGCGCCGGTCAGGTAGAAGGTACGGCCCAGCGGGTCGGCGTAGCGCGGGTCGAAGCCGACCTGGTGACCCGACGAGGAACGCAGCGAGAACGGCGGCGTGCGGTCGGCGATGTTTTTCACGCCGGCGCGCAGCGACGCGGCCTTCGTGATCATCCAGCGGCTTTGCCAGTCGAACGTCAGGTACGACGGCACGTGCAGGCGCAGCGTTTCGTTCGCGTTGGTCGACAGGTTACGCACGGTCGCCGACGCATCGGTGTAGCCGTTGCGGTAGTTCGCGATCAGCGTGTTGGTGAAGGCGCCCGTTTCCAGTGCCGTCGACAGGCGAACCACATGACGGAAGGCCACGTTGTTGTCCGAACCGAAGAAGTTCATATTGCTGGTCCACTGGTCCTTGGTGCCGGCCAGCGTGTAGTCGGCCTTCATCAGGTAGGTACCGGCCAGCGTGCTGGTCAGCTTGCCGAAACCGAAGCGCTGGGTCACGGTGGTGTCCCAGTCGATGCCACGGTAGTGGGTCTGGCCGATATTGACGGACAGCGATTTCTGCGCCCAGTACGTGTTGCCCGTTGCCGGTTCCGTGTACGTGGTGAACAGGTCGCGGAACATGTCGACGTTGTTGAAGATCTGCGTTTCGCTGATCGACGACACCTTGTCGCGCATGCGCACATCCCACAGGTCGGCACCGATGACGAAGTTCTTGCTCGGTTCCCAACGCACGCCCACGGTGTACTGCTTCGACTTCTCGGGCGCCAGGTTCTCGTTGCCACCGGACATGACGTTGTACTGGCTCTTGCCAGGACGGCACAGGTTGGCATCCGGGATCGGGCAGGTGTAGCTGCCGGACGTGAAGCCGGCGTTGACCAGCGGCTGGCCGATGTCGAGCATCGACGGGGCCTTGAAGCCGGTGCCGTAGGAACCGCGTACCAGCACGGTCTGTACCGGCTGCCAGCGAGCGCTCAGCTTGTAGGTCGAAGCGTTTTCCTTGTTGCCCATTTCCTTGCCGGTGATGCCATTGTCGACGGCGGTGATGACGTCGTAGCGGCCCGAGGCGGTCACTTCCAGCGACTTCACGACCGGTACCACCAGTTCGAAGAAGGCACCGTAGTTGTCGCGCGACAGGTCGTAGGCGGGCGGCGTGTTCAGGTTGTACACCATGCCGCTGGCGGCGGCCTGCGACGGCGACTGCTCGTAGCGGTACTGGCGGTAGTCGGCGCCGACGGCGACCTGGACCTTGCCGGATGGCAGGGTGAACAGTTCGCGCGAGGCGTGCGCGTCGACACCCTTCAAGGTGGTCGATGCCGTACGCACGGAACCGTGGAAGATCGAGTCTTCGATCAGCTGCTTGGTGGCATCGCTTTGCGCGCCGATCGGTGCGAACGGATCGAAGGAACGGTTCGCCAGCATGGCGCGGAATTGCTGATTCAGCACGTAGCCGCCGACATAGCGCTCGTCGATCTGGTTACGCGACCACGTCAGGCCCGTATCGAAGGCCCATGCGCCCAGGTCGCCCTTGGCGCCGACGACGAAGTGCTGCGCTTCGGTGATGGTCTGGCTGTCGCGGGTGCCCCAGTCATAGGTACGGTAGTTGCCCGAGACGGACTTCACGCTGGCGGCCTGGGCCGGGGTCAGGTAAGGCAGCACGTTGGTGTTGTACATCTCCGAACCGGCGGCGATGGTGAACGGCGCCGTGTTTGGGGCGATGCGTGCGGTCAGGTCGAAACGCGACAGCGACACTTCGGCGAACAGCTGCACGCCTTCGGTCAGCTTGAAGGCGCCACGGCTGAAGAAGGTGTCGCGCTTGCTTTGCGGGACGATCTCGATCGTCGACGCGAAGTCGAAGGCACAATTCTGCGTCGTCGCCGTGTTGGCCAGGCTGACGAAGTTCAGGGTCGGGCAGTTGCCGTTCTTCTTCAGGTACGGGCTGAAGCCGATCGACGGCAGTTTCGGATCGTTGAACGTCACGGCCACGTTGGCCGGCACGGTCGCGGCGCTGGTGCGGTCGTAGATGTAGTTGGTGCCGTTCAGGCCGAATGGCACATAGGCCGTCTTGGCGAATTCGCGGTCGGTGGCCTTCAGCTGCACGCGCTCGTCATGGCGGTAGGTAGCGATGATGTTGAAGCGGTCCGAGTCCAGGTCGCCGTAGCCCACCGTCAGATTGATGTTCTGCTGGCGGCCTGCATGGCTTTCGCCTGGCTGGCTGTAGGTCGCTTCGACGTTTGCGCCCTGGAAGTTTTCCTTCAGCCAGAAGTTGATGACGCCGCCGATGGCATCCGAGCCGTACAGCGCGGAGGCGCCATCGGTCAGGATCTCGACGCGCTCGACAGCGGACATGGGAATGGCGTTCAGGTTGACGGCGCTGCCCGAGCCTTGCGGCGCGATACGGCGGCCGTTCAGCAGGACCAGCGTGTAGTCTTCACCCAGACCGTGGATCGACGCGGAGGCGCGGCCACCGGAGTCGGTGCCGGCGGCAATGGCCTCGCTCGTGAAGCCCTGCATCGCAGGCAGGGCCTGGATCAGTTCGGCAACGTTTTGCGCGCCGGTACGGGCGATGGTTTCAGCGGACAGGCGCTGCACTGGCAGCGCGCTTTCGGCGGCGATACGCTTGATCGCGGAACCGGTCACTTCGACCCGCTGCATCGGCTGTTCCTGCGCGGACGCGAAGCCCGTCAGCATGGCGGAACCTGCCAGGACGCTCAACGCCAGGCGGACGGAGCGGACACCAATTTTCTGTTGCAACACCATTCATTACTCCCTGTTCTAAAAAAAGACAATGAGCAATGAAATAACCGCCGCTGTTTCGCCTTTCCTGATTGCCTGGGAGGTCGAAGCCAACGCCTGGGTGATCGAGAAGCACAAGCGACGAGCCATTCGACTTGTGGTCAATTGCTCATCTCGTTTTATTATGGATGAGTAAAGTAGCGCCGTTTTACCAATTTTTGGCCGGTTTTACTATTTTTATGAAATAGTTACTCAGAAGAATTTATTATTTGCTGCCGTGCAGCACAACCGAATTTTATTTGGTGCCGCATGGCAAAATTGTCGCGTTAACGATACATGATGCGGCGCAGCATTTGCCGTCTACGCCGGTGGTTCGGGTCCGGTACGCGCGTGATGCTCGACAACGACCGTCAGATCCCTGTCGCGGACTGAGCAGTTTTCAGCCAATGTCAACACTCTGGACTGATCGGTCGGGTCACCGCTGTCGGCGCGGATTTAGGTGTCCGACACCGAATTGGGTTTAGGTGTCTGACACCGAATTGGCAGCGGATTGGGGAACAGAGATGTCTGACGCCGGGATTGGAATTCGGTGTCTGACACCGGTTTTTGAGCAACACATGAGCTTTGCCGGGGAATTCGGTGTCTGACACCGGTTTTTGAGCAACATATGAGCTATGCCGGTGTTCGGCGTTCTGACATAGGCGTCTGACGCCGGCGCGTCAGTAGACGTCGCGGCGGTAGCGGCCCTGGGTGGCGAGGGCGTCGACCTGCTCCGCGCCCAGGATGTCGCGCAGGGCCTTGTCGACACCGCCGGCCATGCCGTCCAGGCTACCGCAGACGTAGATGGCGGCGTCCTGACGCATCCACTCGGCCAGGGCGCTGGCTTGGCGACGCAATACGTCCTGGACATACAGGCGCTCAGGCTGGTCGCGCGAGAAGGCCAGGTCCAGTCGTTCCAGCATGCCGGCGTCGCGCAGCGCGTGCAGCTCGGCGCCGTAGTGCAGGTCGTGGGCGGCGTTGCGTTCGCCGAACAGCAGCCAGTTGCGGCCCTGTCCGACGGCAGCGCGGGCGCGCAGGTGGCCGCGCAGGCCGGCGATGCCGCTGCCGTTGCCGATCAGGACCAGGGGCCGGGCGAAGTTTTCCTCCAGCCGGAAGCGGCGGTGCTGGCGCAGGCGCAGCGCCACCGTGGCGCCGACGTCGGCCCCTTCGCACAGCCAGCCCGAGGCGACGCCGAGGGAACCGTCGGCATGGCGGTGCAGCCGCACCAGCAGGTGCACGCGGCCGTCGGCGGGGATCGAGGCGATCGAGTATTCGCGCGGATGCGCCGCGTCGCCGGGCGCGGCCACCTGCACCAGGTCGCCCGACTGCCACGCCGGCAGCGGGCCGTTTTCCGGCACCAGCTCGACATGGTAGACGGGTGCGCCAGCGCTGCCCGGGTTGACCAGGTGGCGCGCCGCCAGGCGCCACGGCGCGAACGCCGGCGCGCCCCAGTCGGGCGCATCGCTGGTGCCGGCCAGGTGGCTCAGTTGCTGGCGCCACAGGCCGATGGCGCTCGCCGCACTGCGGTCGACGTCGATCCGGTCGAACAGGGGTTGGGCGCCCTGCGCCGCCAGCCAGCCGTCCAGCGCGCGGCCGAAGCCGCAGAAGTGGGCGTAGCTGCGGTCGCCCAGCGCCAGCACGCCGTAGTGCAGGCGCGGCAGGGGCAACTGCAGCGTCATCAGCCTGTCGGCAAAAGCGGCGGCCGCGTCGGGAGGATCGCCTTCGCCATAGGTGCTCGTGATGAACAGGATGCGCTCGGTGCGCTGCAATGTTTCCCTTGTCAGCGCGCCGATCTCGCACAGGCGCACGCCGATGCCCGCCAGGCGCAAGGTGGCGGCAGTCTGCTCGGCCAGTTCCGCGCCATTGCCCGTCTGGCTGGCATGGGCGACGATCCAGCCGTCGCTGCCGGTGGCCCTGGCGGCCGCGCGCTTCCTGCGATGGCGCAGCCACGGCAGCAGGCAGGTCAGGCCATACGCGGCAAAGCTGGCTGCCGTCAGCGCCAGGCGCGCCATGTCGCCGGTGACGATCATCATGCCGGGTCGCCCTCTTCCAGCATGGCCGTGAAGCGGCTGCTGGCCGCGTCGGCCAACGTGCCGTCGGGCCGCCGCGCCAGGAAGCGGGCCGCCAGGCCACGCCGCTCCGCCAGCGCCAGGCCCTGCTCCACGCCCAGCACCGTCAAGGCAGTCGACCAAGCGTCGGCCGCCATGCAGCTGGTGTCGACGACGGTGACGGCGGCGATGCCGTTGTCGATGGGGCGGCCGCTGCGCGGGTCAATCGTATGGGGATAGCGGTGGCCGCCGTCCGTGAAGTAGCGCCGGTAATCGCCCGACGTGGCCACGGCCAGGCCATGCAGCGCGACGACGATGCCGTCGTCCTCAGACGCCGCGCCCGGCGGCTGCTCCAGCGCCACCCACCACGGCTGGCCGTCCGGCTTGACGCCGGCGCCGCGCAATTCGCCGCCCACGTCCACCAGGTAATGAACGATGCCCTGCCCTTCGAGCAATTGCGCCAGCCGGTCGACGGCGTGGCCCTTGGCGATGGCGGACAGGTCGAGCTGCACGCCGCCCGGTTGCCAGGCACGGCGGCCGTCGGCGTCGAGGCGCACGTGGCGGCCGGAACGCGCGGCCAGCGCCTGCGCCACCTGCTCGCGGGTGGGCGCGACGAAGCCGGGCTGGTTATAGCGGTTCACGGGGCCGAAGCCCCACAGGTTGACGAGAGCCCCGGCGCACGGATCGCAGGCGCCGCCGGAGGCGTCGCACACGTCCAGCGCGAAGGCCAGCACGCCGAGGAATTCCCGCGGCAGCACCTGCCAGGTGCCGGGCGCCGCGCGGTTGAAGCGGCCCAAATCGGAGTCCGCTTCCCAGTGGCTCATCTGCGCCACCACGCCATCGAGTTCGGCCTGCAGCGCCGCCTGCCAGTGCCCCGCCGGAGCACCGCCTTCGACCAGCCGCACGGACCAGCCGGTGCCCATGCTGGTGCCCTGGAACGTGGCGACGGCCGCGCCAGGCGGCGGCGTGGCGGACGAGATGGCGTGCGGCAGCAGGACCCTGCGCATGCTTACTGCGGCAGCACTTCGACGGTGGCCGCGTACGTGACGCGCAGCGGCGGCATCTGCGGCGGCTGGCCCGGCTGCGCCGGCGCGACGGCGGGCCAGCTGGCGCTGACCAGGTACATGCCGGCGGCGGGGATCGTAAACGTGATCTCGCCCTTGGCATCCGTGCTCTGGCGGATTTCGCCGAGGGTGCCGCGATAGCGCACGCCGCCCGGGATCAGGCTGAAAGCCTGGTTGGCGGCCGGTTTGCCGTCCAGCAGGAAGCGCCACGTGGCCTTCTCGCCCGCGCGCATGTCGTTCGGGTGTGTCACCGGCACCAGTTCCAGGCCGCTGCCGGATGGCTTGAAGACGGCGTTGTCCGGCTCGTTGGCCGACACGAAAGTCTCCAGCCGGCCCTTGGTGCGCGACACCTTCAGGTCCTCCGCGTTGGCGGGCACCTGCTTGGCCATCTCGGACTCCAGGCCGCGCCAGCGCTTCGTTTCGCCGTTGGCCTTCCAGCTGGCGAACACGTTCTGCGACACGAGGGCGATGCGGTAGGTGCCGTTCTTCGTCATCTTGACGTCGAAGGTGCTGCGCAGCTTGCCCGTGCTGGCGTTCTCCAGCGGTACACTCGCGCCGTCCGGGCCGGTCACCGTGATGCCGTCGAGCTTGACGGGCAGGTGGTCGATGTCGAACAGGCCTTCGGACACGGCGGCGTCCACCGTGACCCATGCTTCCTTCGCCTCGACCAGGGTCGACGACGGCAGCAGCCACGGCTTGTGCGCGTGGGCGGAGAATGCCGCGCCGGCCAGGGCCAGGGCGATCAGGGTTTTCTGCAGTTTCATGGCCATCCTTAAGGTTTGACTTGCACGATCACGTTGCCCAGTTCTTCCTTGCCCTTGGCGGCGTACTCCTGCGCCTTCTTCGGCGGCCACGTCACGGGAATCTTCACCAGTTCGCGGCCACCGGCTTCGCGCGCCGCTTCCACCACCAGCTGGTATTGGCCGGCCGGCAGCTGGTTCAGCGCCTCCTTGGCCACGGGGAAGGTCAGGGTGTGCTCGCCCGGGGCGCGGGTGGCGCCGCTGACGCCGTCCAGCGGCAGGGTCAGGTCGCGACCCGTCTTGCGCCACCACTGGCGCATGTCCTTGACCCACTTGGTGCCGACGTTGTCCTTCTTCTTGACGTCGTACAGCACGGCCAGGTTGGCCACCACCTTCTGGTCCGCGTTTTCCATCCATGCGGCGAGGTAGGGTTTGTGGTACTCGGCCACGTTCAGTTGCGGCAGTTCGAACTTCAGGGCCAGGTCGGCCGCCATCGCCGATGCACTGATCAGCGGAAGGCTGAGCGCGATGGAATAGCGTAATTTCATGATGTGCCTGTGGTGGAAAGGTTTAATGAATGAACAACAATGCGATGACGACGGGCACCAGGATGCCCAGCCCCACCATCGGCCACGTGAAGGGGCGGTTGGTGGCATGGAATTTCAGGATCAGCAGGCCCGTGATGCAGAACACGAGGCACAGGCCGGCGAAGATGTCGATGAACCAGTTCCACGCCGTGCCCGTGTTGCGGCCCTTGTGGACGTCGTTCAGCCAGGAGATCCAGCCCCGGTCGGTATTTTCGAATTCGGCCGCGCCGTCTTCCAGGCCGATGCGCACCCAGGCGTCGCCGCCCGCCTTGGGCAGCGGCAGGTAGACTTCGTCGACGGACCATTCCGCCTCGCGCCCGCCGGCCTTGATCGACCAGGTCGCCCGCAGCCAGTCCTCGGCCGCAGCCGGCAGGGGCGCCTTGTCGCCGTCATGCGCAGTGGCGTACCTGGCCAGCTGCGCCACCAGTGCGGGCGGCGCCGTGGCGGCCTTGCGCACGACGACGGGCTTGGCCTCGATATCGGAAGCGTGGTTCAGGGTGATGCCCGTGATACTGAACAGGAACATGCCGAGCAGGCACAGGGCCGAGCTGATCCAGTGCCATTGGTGCAGCTGCCGGAGCCACACGGCGCGGGTGGCGCGGGCCGGGCCGGCGCTCGCCTGGAGGGAAGTCACGTTGTCGCTCAATTGAATGCTTTCTTGGCCCGGCAATAGGTTGGTTCTATAGATTCTTTACAAATGATAATGATTATCATTTGCGGAGTCAATCGCCAGAAATGTTGCGATACAAATCTTGTTGTAATTCGTTATCAGAACGGCATCGCTTCCGGACACATGTACGCCAGCGTACAGAAGAAGCGTCCATGCGGGCGTATTGTCGTGTTTTGTTCTGGACAAACTAAGGGAGCCATCATGACGATATTCACTAAGGACGAACTGGACGACCTGAGCAAACGCATCAAGGACGTCAGGTTCGGCATGTTCACGACGAGCGACGAGGATGGGCAGATGACGAGCCGCCCGATGACGAGCCAGCAGCTCGACGACGACGGCGCGATGTGGTTCTTCGTGTCCGACCAGGAGGAATTCACGGGCCACCTGCTGAACAACCCGTCCGTCAACGTCAGCTTCGCCGACGTCGACGACCACCTGTACGTTTCCGTGGCAGGCCGCGCCGAACTGCTGCACGACCGCGCCAAGATGGAGGAACTGTGGAAGCCGTCCGTCAAGGCCTGGTTCCCCGAAGGCCTGGACGATCCGCACCTGGCCCTGATCAAGGTGCAGATCCGCTCGGCCGAATACTGGGACACGGGCAACAGCAAGATGGTGACCCTGTTCGCGCTGGCCAAGTCCGTCATCACGGGCAAGAAGCCGACGGATATCGGCGAGCACAAGCAGCTGGGGCACTGAGCCTACGGGCAGTTCCGCCCATAAAAAAGGCGCTGTCACCCGGTCGCAGTGAACTGTCCAGCCGGCATCTTGCTGATACTCAGCTGCTCGCCGGGAACAATGCAGCCCGTAAAAATTGCTG
>Ga0209913_1000132_pt1 | contig 79546 bp, 70 predicted proteins | sample PersoiDNA2013203_FD_185805 | JGI IMG/M metagenome (GOLD analysis project Ga0209913, IMG submission 185805) | Permafrost soil microbial communities from the Arctic, to analyse light accelerated degradation of dissolved organic matter (DOM) -... | ecosystem: Environmental > Terrestrial > Soil >...
CCAAATCAAGTCCGATTGTTGTAATCTTCATTTTGGTCGCCTCTCTCGGTTAAGGGAACATCGCAACTTCCACTGTGGCATGTCAATGCCGTTTCGGGAAGGGGCGACCATTCCATTAGCCTCGGCCAGTTACGGTCATTCGATAACTATCGTAGGGATTACATGGAACAGAAAGTGGCGGTAATCGCCAGCTAGGGAGAAAATGCCGAGCTACTAGCGGAGCAGTATGAAAGTATTGAATTTGAAGACGTTTAGACACTCGTTTGCACGTTCAAATTAACCAAAGCCGTCAAAGTGGCTTTTGCTTAAGCATCACGCTAAATTAAGGAATGAAAATACTACATTTGTAGTATTTACCTCGCTCACAGGCTCCTCTAGCATGGCCTTCAGAAAATATCAGTTCGGCAGCTGCCTGCCCGTCCTCTGAAAGATCATCCTATGCCTGCTTCCAATTTCTTCGTCACAATATCTGCCCGAGATGTCAATACCTCGGAGCCTGTTTCGATGCGACACCTCACCCTTGTCCTGTGTTTATTAAGCATGCCGATGGTGACCCAGGCTCAAAGTAGCCCGTCTGGATCCTCCAAGGTCAGTACCATCGCGATGATTGATCAGTTACTGAGTTCCGGGCAAGGCAATTCTGCATCTCAGGCGCGGCTCGCCAATAACGCAATCAACTCAACCCGCGATGATGCACCGACTACCGCGGGAGCCGCTGGAGGCGTGGGTACCGCGGGGCTCTCGATCGGAACGGTAGCAGCCGTTGGTCTGCCATTACTAGCTTCTGCTGCGGCGGCTTCCGGCACACCGACGAACCCTGACACTGTGGCGCCGCCAGCCAATCCCTCTGTGACGCAGAGTCTGCTGCAGCAGCAACTACAGGAATCTGCCAATACGGTATTTAACGACTCGCAAAAATTGGCTTATCAATATGTGACCGCGGGTCTGGTGACGCCTGTCGCCAGTTGGCCAACAGCATTGGTAGCGACCTATAACGGCATCGTCGGCGGCACGCTTAACAACGGTGCCAGTGTGACCGGCACCATTCAGGCGACGGTAGATTTTTCACGGATCAACAGTCAATCCCCGACCATCCCCGGCAGCATGACCTTCGATGGCGGCAAAGGCGGCACCACCTTTACGCTGACTCAAATCGGCGGCTACGTCGGCGGCGGCATGTCAGGAACGTATAACGGTCAGGCGGTCACTGGTTTCATCATGAACGGGGTTTTCTACGGGCCATCCGCCGAGCAGCTCGCGGGTAGCTGGAGTATGCAAAACACAGGCGCATCGGTCACCGCTTCGGGCGCGTTTCAAACCAAGCGTTAAACGAATTCATTAGCTGACGCCCGTTACCGGCACCCGCTATGTTTTCATCCCCCGCCCCTTTCCTCCCGAGTGCTTTCATGCGGTTGCGCCTACAGTCTTGCAGTGTCAGTCCCTTGCTTTTATTATCCTTTCTGAGCGGAGCTTGCAATGTGAGCCTGGCTGCTACATCCGTCGAAGTTGCGGTGCCGTCGCACAACCAGGCAGAGCTGATGCAGGCACACCAGTTGTTTGCAGAGCAACGACCACAGCAGGCTTGTGAACTGCTTAAAGCAAGCACGCCGGACGACAGCACGGATTCCGAGCGTTTGCTGCTGCTGGGACGTTGCTCCAGCGCGCTAAAGCAACGTGAACAGGCCGAAGCGTACTACCGTCGAGCCATTGCATCAGCCCCCCATGATGCCGGGCCACGCATCGAGCTGGCCGGCCTATTGCTAGCGATGCGGCGCGGTGCCGAAGCTGGAGAACTGTTGGCGCAAGCCACACAGGACAGTTCCGGCGAAGCGAAAACCATGCTCGAACAACTGGCCGAACGCTTGCGTCCAAATGATGCAAGCGCGCTGGGTGGCATCGACCGAGGCAAACCTTGGTCAGTGCAGGTGTACGTTGGATTGACCCAAGACGACAATATCAACGCCGGACCGGTTTCACGCAGCGTACCAGCGGTGGTCGGCGGCGTGCCAGTGACCTTCGATCTGGTACAGGATGCGTTGCCGCATGCATCCACCGGTGCGGCGATGGGCATCAATGCCAGCTATGCCATCCCGCTGGACGATCACTTCTCCTTGCTATTTCAGGGCGCGTGGTACGGCACCGGCTATTTTTCTCGACAGGATTTCAACAACGACACGACCACGCTCGCAGCTGCATTGATCTATAACGACAAACGCTATTCGCTCAGTCTTCAGCCGAACATGCGTTACACACGTCTGGACAGCCGCGTGCAGGAGTCATCGCCAGGCATCATCGTACGTGCCGCACGGGTGCTTACGGAGACGCTCTCGCTGACCAGTACCGCGGGCTATGCGCAGCGCAAGCAACGCACTGACAGCGACCGAAATGTCGATATCTGGCAAGGCGGCCTTGGTGCCATGGCCCAGCTAACGCCGGCCCTGCAAGTCGGTGGCGAATACTTGTGGCAGCGCGAGCAAGCCCAGCTCAACATCTATTCTCGTCGCCTTGCCGGTCCCAGCGTATATGCCCAATACAAGGTGACACCGACTTTGCTGCTGGGAGCCAATCTCAGCTATACCGATATTCACTACGATGCACCGATGAGCTTGTTTCCGTCACCGCGTAGTGACCGCCAGACCGTGACTTCACTGTCGGCGTTGTGGGATGTGAGTCGTTACGCCGGACGCAATCTGGTGGTACGCGCCCAGTACAGTAATATCGACAATCCCTCCAATATCGCCTATGACAATTTTCGGCGCAACATCTTTAGCCTAGGTGTGCAAACACAGTTCTAGATTGACTGCGCGGGAGATTATCGTGGCATGAAGTACGGCCTGCATCACGGCTGCAAACTGTTGCCGCGCAAGGCATATGCAGTGACCTCGGCAACATTGTGCAGTGATAATTTTGACATCAGATTTTGACGATGCTTGCGCACCGTGAGTACACTCAGATGCAACCTCTGAGCGATATCGAAACTGGATTCGCCACTGGCGATCAGAGCGAGAATTTCGCGTTCACGGGCGGTGATGGCGATCTCGCTGTCGGTAGTGGCCTCATCGAAAGGGATTGCTGCGGGTTCAATGATCAGCGCCAATCCCTTGCTGATATAGGTAATCCCCGACAGCACCAAAGAGATCGCATGGAGGAGCTCGCCGGCGTCTTCATGTTTGAGCAGGTAACCATGCGCCCCGGCTTCAAGCGCAGCTTGCAGGGAAGCCGGTTGGGCATTAGCGGTGAGAATCAGTATGCGTACTTGCGGTAAAGAAATTCTCAGCTTACGAGTCAAATCGACGCCATGACATCCTGGCAAGTCGAGGTCGAGCAGCAACAGGTCTGCTTCACTGGCTTGGACCAATTGCTCTACGCAACTGCCGTCGCCAGTTTCGGCAACAACCTGCAAATTGGTGCGCGTGGCAATCAGTAACTTGAGGCCGTCGCGAATGATGGCGTGATCTTCCGCCAATACGATCTTTTTCATAAGAGATGAAACACCTTCTGACTTGATACGCTCCCCATGCAAGCCGCCCCTGCGACAGTCAGTGCGCCGGTCAATAGTACAGTAAACTGTACTGATATTTCCTCTTGGGAAACACCTTCCAGGAAAACTGCACAACACAAGCGCCACGACAATGAATAAAATATTTGCCAATTCATCTTCGCCGGCGACTGCTTCGCAGGCCGTGTATCTGGAACTGATCAATACGTTATATCGCCAGTCGCCACCGATCTTCTTTGGCAATTTTGTGGTTGCCGGCATCTCGCTTTTCCTGCTGTGGGATGAAGTCCCACACTTGGCGCTTGCCGGTTGGGTGAGCACGGTCTATCTGGTGACTATCCTGCGCGTGATCATGGTCTGGCGCGATTTGCGTGCGTCGCCTCACACTGAACAGAGCATACGTTACCGCGCCTGGCGTTATGTGTTTTTTGCGGGCTTGTCAGGTTGCCTTTGGGGTGCTATGGGAGCAATTTTTTTCGCACCTGACAATACCGTGATCACCGTCTTCACGTGCATCGTGCTTGCCGGAATGACCGGTGGCTCAGTAGCATCGCTGTCGTCCTTCTGGCCGGCTTACTATGCCTACGCATTACCTACCGTGCTACCGTTTGCGTTCGTCTCGTTTGCATATGGCAGCCATTTATTTACCGTGCTTGGAGTGTTCTCGCTGTTCTTGCTGGCCGTCAATCTGGCCTATAGCCGCACTATTCAACGTACCGTACGCGACGCTGTTGCACTGCGCTTTGAAAATGTCGACCTGATCCGCCAACTGACCGCAGAAAAAGAACGTGCCGAACTGGCCAATCGCAGCAAATCACAATTCCTCGCAGCAGCCAGTCACGACTTGCGCCAGCCGACCCATGCGCTCGGTCTCTACATCGCCACCCTGCGTGCGCTGGCGCATGCACCACAGGTCGAACGCATCGCCGTCGCCGATCTCGCCGTACGATTGGAAGCTGCACTCAAGGACATGTCGCAGTTGCTCAATGTATTGCTCGACATCTCCAAACTGGATGCCGGCGTCATCAAAGTGAGCAACCAGATCTTTGCGCTCCAACCTAAACTGACAGCGCTGGCGAGCCAGTTCGCTCACGCCGCGGCAGGCAAAGGCCTGACCCTGAAAATCCGACCAAGCTCAGCATGGCTCGATACCGACCCGGTCCTGCTGCAAAACATTCTGAGCAACCTGATATCGAATGCACTGCGTTATACCGTGCATGGAAAAATTCTGCTGGCTTGCCGCCGCCGTGGTACAGAGCTAGAGATTTGTGTCATCGACACCGGCATCGGCATCGCAACGGAACAGTTCGAACATATTTTTCGCGAGTTCTACCAGGTTGACAATGTTGCACGCGATCGCGCTCAAGGCCTTGGACTGGGGCTCGCCATCGTACAGCGCACGGCGACTCTCCTGGGCGCACGGCTAACGCTGCGTTCGAGCCTGGGACGAGGATCATGGTTTTCATTATTCCTCCCCTGCAGAGCGGACACGACAAAATCGACGACGCTGGCCATCGCACCGATAGAAGCAAGTCCGCAAGGTTCTTTTATCGGTGACAACCGGCGCAGCATACTGGTCATCGACGATGACCAGCAGGTGCTCGACAGCATGTGCGTGTTACTACGTGCGTGGGGCTATCGGGTCAGCCCGGCCAGATCCATGGAACTGGCGGTCGCAATAGTGACCACTGAGCAGCAGTTACCGGATCTCGTGTTAAGCGACTTCAGGCTGGCGGCCGACATTACCGGCATCGATGCCATTGAGGCAGTTCGTCGCGCTACAGGTCGCATGCTACCGGCAATTATCATTACAGGAGACACCTCCGCCGACGGTATTCACACGGCCACGCTCAGCGGTATCAGTCTCTTGCACAAGCCACTCGATCCCGCTGATATGCAGACGGCAATTGCGGCGGCTTTGCAGAGCGCATCCTGAGTTCATCCCTAGTCGTTGCGACGATGCGCTTGGCGACCATGATCTGTGCTCCGAACCTCGATGATTGCCTGGCTGGTCAACAACACGTCACCGTTTGCCTCGACAACATCGGCGTTTGCCACACCAGCACGGTTGGTATCAAGGATTGGCGCCCGGCCGGTGGCCTGCACCATCCCGTTACCGCTGCTATCGATGCGCGCAGCAGACAGGCCGAAAGTTTTGGTGCACACCAAGACTCATTTCACGTGCTCCTCCGGTTATTTCCATCCAAGAATACCTAGTTCTTGGGATATTCCGTACGCGTGTAGTTGGTTAATCTCGCCAGTTAACTAATACAAGCAGTATTCGAATATCTGGAGCCCGGCGATGAAACCTCTTTTTCAGTCTCTCTGGAGACCAGCCTCTGCGGCCGGTCACAAACCATCCAATCCCGTCCGCTCTGGATGTGCTGTTTTCACAAAAGCCGCACCTGGTGACATCCCAAGAAATGCTGCTATTGGAGCTGCGGTGCTGTCTCTGTGCGGCGTGCTTACAGCGGGACCGGCGCTAGCAGGTGGCGCGGGTGGAGGCGCCGGCGGAGGGAGCCGGCCTGGAAATGGCGGCAATGCCATTGGTGGAGGCTCAGGAGGCGCAGGTTCAAGCAGCGGCGGAAACGTCGGCAATTCTGTGAGCACCGGTTTAGGTAGCAGTGCCGGTGGCAACGCGTCCAGCACCGGGGGTGGCCTTGGCGGCGCAGCAGGGGCGGGCCTCGGCGGTGGCGGTGGTGGCGGTGGTGGCGGCGCATCAGGAGGGAGCGGCGGGGCCGGTGGCGCCGGTGGAGATACCGGGTATGCAACAAATGCCACGGGGATACAGAGCATCTCTGGCAGCCATACGGGCGGAAACGGTGTCACGGCCGGGGCGGGTGACAATGGCGACGGCGGCGGCGGCGGCGGCGGCGGGGATGCCATCGCGATCGGCTCATCTTCCTCAAGCATATCGCTATCCGGTACATCAACCGGCGGCAATGGCGGAACCGGTGGCAACGCAATCAACGGGGGACATGCCGGTGGCGGCGGTGGAGGAGGAAATGGCGTTCTTTTGATGGGAGCATCCAACTCGCTCGTCGTGACTGCGGGCACCAGCGTCCAAGGTGGAAACGGTGGCAACGGCGGGACAGATTGGTGGGGCAATATCGGCGGCGCTGGCGCCGGCGGCGTCGGCATATTCATCAGCGGCAACGGGAATACGCTGATCAACGGCGGCGCTATTGCGGGCGGGCTTTCCGGCGACAATGCAAGTCGCGCCAATGCCGTTATGATCGTTGGAAGCAACAACACCGTGATACTCAACGCGGGCTATAGCTTCACTGGCAATGTGGTGGCCAACGGGGCAAACAACATTTTAGCGTTGGGTGGCGCCACGGATTCCAGCTTCGCTCTTGCGGGCCTGTCCCAATATACCGGTTTCGCCAGCTTCGCCAAAACCGACACATCCAGCTGGACGCTGACCGGCACGACCACCAGCAGCACCGGCTGGAGCGTCAATGCCGGGAGCCTTTTGGTCAACGGCACGATGGCGTCGGCTGCCATGATGGTCAATAGCAGCGGCACCCTGGCCGGCAGCGGAACCGTTGGCGCCACCAGCGTTGCATCTGGCGGCACGCTGGCAGCCGATACTCTGGGCCACGGGCTGACCATCAATGGCAACCTGTCGTTCGCCAGCGGTGCGACCTACCGCGTCGCCGCCGACAATACCGGCGCGTCCGGCCTGACGACGGTCAACGGCAATCTGTCCATCGCCAATGGTGCCACGCTGCAGATGGTGGCGTCCGCCGGCAGCTATGCCGCTGGCACGCGCTACACCATTGCCACCTATACCGGCACCGAGACCGGCAGCTTCTCCACTCTCAATCACAACTTCGCCTTCCTTACGCCCACGGTTTCCTACAACGCAGGGAATGTGTCGGTCCTTCTCAATACCAGCAGAGGCTTCCAGGCGACGGGCTTCAGCCTGCCCAGCGGATCGGCCAATCAGATGGCGGTGGCCAACGCCCTTACCAGAATCCATGCCGCTGGCGGTAATACCTTTACGCAGGCGCTGTTGACGGCGTCCGACAGCCAGGCACGCAGCGCACTCGCCGCCGCCAGTGGCGATGCTGCAACAGCAGCCGTCCAGAATGCCGGCGCCGGCATCCAGTCCTCGCAGCAAGCCATCGGCCAGCGCCTGGCGGCAGTCGACTCCCGCCCCGGTGCACCGGCCATCGATGAAGACCCGTGGATCAGCGTCTCCCTCACCCGCCAGCACCGCGCCACCGGCGACACCGGCGCCAGCGCTTACGACAACAACGGCACCATCGTCTCGTTCGGCCACGACTACATGTTGTCGCCCGACTGGCTGGCCGGCTTCGCCTTCTCGGCCAACAGCGACCGCACCGGTTATCGCGATGTCGCCTCCGACGGTCGCAGCGACGGCCTGCAGGCGGCACTGTACGTACGCTATCGCCCCGAGGGCCACGCCTTCTTCGTGAAGGGCATGGCGGGGTTGGGATGGTGGAGTAGCGAACTCTCCCGGCAACTGTCGGTCGGCGCTTTCTCCAGCAACGTGCGCGGCAAATACAACGTGCGCAGCACTAGCCTCTACGGCGAGGCCGGCTACACCTGGCAAGGGCCACAACTGGTGCTGGAGCCCTACGCCGGCCTGTCGGCGGCGCTGACCTGGCGGCCTGCTTATAGCGAATCCACCCAAAGCGGCAACGACGGCTTCGCACTGACCTACGGCGGCCAGCGCAGCACACAGACTACAAGCATTCTGGGCCTGCGCCTGCGTCAGGCACTGCCGCAAGACGGCAGCACACCGTCCATCCAATGGCAGGCCGACCTCGCATGGCGCCATCGGTTAGGTGCCGACGACAGTACGGTGCAGGCCGCCTTCGTCAACCACGCTGACGACAGCTTTACCGTGCGCGGTTCGCCCCAGGGACGAGACGAGGCATTGATGATCGCCGGCGCGAGCATCCCCGTTGCGCCGACGGCGGCGGCTTTTGGCCAGCTGGGCGCGGCGCTCGGGAAGGGATACCAGAGTTATGGCATGCAGATCGGCGTGCGCTGGTGGTGGTAACCGCGGGAACAACGGCCTGGGCTTGCGTCTCCGCGTGACTCCCAGCCATGTTCTCATTGGGGTACCATGTCACAGCTTTCATGTCTGCTTGCAGGTCTTTTCAACTAAAACAATTGAGCAATGAGCGCGCTTTCCCCTGAAGAATCCATCCTGCCCAGCCCCCTGCTGGTGGTCGAGGACGAACCGTTGGCCCAGGTGCGTCTGCGCGGCGTGCTGGGTTCACTGGGCTATTCGACTGACGCGCTGGTGTTCGCCGACAGCATCGCGCGTGGCGAAGCCTTGTTGCGCGAAAGCCCGTTCGCCATGGTGCTGGTCGACGTGGGACTGCCCGACGGCAACGGCGTAGACCTGATTCGACGGCTCCACGCTCGCGATCCAGCGTTGCCCATTCTGGTGATTTCGACCTGGAACACCGAGCGAGTCATCGTCGATGCGTTGCAGGCCGGCGCTACCGGCTATGTGCTGAAGGAGCGCGAGGATGACGAGATCGCGATCTCGATTCGCAGTGCGCTGCGTGGCGGTGCCCCCATCGATCCTTTCGTCGCTAAACGGATCCTGGAACTGATCACACAGAAAGAACCGGCACCGGCATTGCCGCCTGTACCTGAACACGGCGTGCGCAGCGATCTGCTTAGCGCGCGTGAAACCGAAATCCTGTTGTTCGTTTCCCGCGGGCTGACCAATCGTGAGATCGCCAGCCTCCTCTCCCTGTCCAGGTTCACGGTCGAATGCCATATCCGAAACGTCTACAAAAAACTGGCAGTCAACTCGCGCACGCAAGCGGTATTCGAGGCGCGGGTACTTGGCTTCCTGGAATAATCTTCGTCGTCTTCTGTGCCTTCGCACTATCGTTGGCGCGACCGGCGCAAGCCCAGCCGGCTTCCGGTGAGGCACTAACAGACTTGCGCGTGGAAGTCGCACAAGCGCAAAAGCTGGATCAGCAAGGCGATGCCTTGATCGAAAACGAACGGCCGCCGACAAGCGGCTGGACAGCCACCTCCCTGCCCGATGTGTGGTCGAGCCGCTGGCCCGGCTTCGACGGCGTGGTCTGGTACCGCATGCACTGGGTACAACGCGATGCCGACGAACCAGTGGCATTGACCTTCGACTACCTCAACATGGCCGGCGCGGTCTATTTGAATGGCACCCTGCTCGGACGTGACGTCAGCCTGGCCGAACCGCTGTCGCGGGCCTGGAACATCCCGCGCTATTTCACGCTGCCGGCGGCGCTGTTGCATGCCGGTGACAACACGGTCGAGATCCGCGTATCGGGCCAGGCACGGCACCAGGCCGGCCTCGGACGGATGGCCATTGACTCGCCCGCGGTAGTGCGCGAGGTCTACGACAAGGCGCACTGGCTGCGCGTGCAGTCGCAATGGTTCTGCCTGGCGGTGGCGTTCACCATTGGCTGCTTCTTCCTGGCGATGTGGCTGATGCGCCGCCAGACGACGGTCAACGGCTGGTTCGCGCTGACCTCGCTGGCCTGGTGGGCCTGTACCTACAACCAGATCGCCTACAACACCTGGCCGTTCTCAGGCTCGGATGCCTGGGAGGCGGCCAATACGGTCGCCCTGCTGATCTTCAACGCCGCGTTTACAAGCTTTATTCTGCGCTTTTCGGTGCGATGCTGGCCGCGTTATGAGGCGGCGTTATGGATCTTCGTGGTGGGGGCCAGCATCGCGCTTTGGCTGTCACCGGCAAACTATCTGGCACAGTTGCGCACACTATTGACTGCGCTGCAGAGCCTGCACTACATCGCGGTCTCGCTGGCTTTCGCCGTCTTCGCTTTGCGCAACGGCCGTGCCGATCACCGCATCCTGGCTTTTTTCCTGGTGCTGGCTGTGGCCGCGGCGACCCACGATACACTAATGTTCGTAGGCCTTTCCAAGGACAACATCTACCTCTCGCCACTGTCGGTAGTGGCCGAGATGATCTGCATGGCGCTGATCCTGGGCTGGCAATTCGTCTCCAACCTGCGTCACATTGAGCGCTTCAACAGCGAACTCCAGCAAGTGGTGGACGAGGCGCGCAACGAACTGACGCTGACCTTGCAGCGCCAGCATGAACTGGAAATCAGCAATGCCCGGTTGGGCGCGCGCCTGAACCTGGCGCAGGATCTGCACGACGGTCTGGGCGGAACCCTGGTGAGCAGCATTGTCACTCTGGAGCGGGCGCCCGAGAACATGCCACCGCAACGCTTCCTGTCGGTGTTGAAAGAGCTGCGCGACGACCTGCGCATCATCATCGACTCCTCCACCAACCAGCAATACGGTGCCACCATGCTGGACAGCCAGCTGTCCCCCTTCCGCCATCGCTTGACGCGTCAAGCGGAGGCACACGGAATCGAATGCCGCTGGCTTCTGTCGGGTATTGACACGTGCATGCTGCCGCCGGCCACGTGTCTGGAATTGATGCGGGTGCTGCAGGAGGCATTGACCAACGTGTTTCGACATAGCCAGGCCAACAAGACTGATGTGACGCTGCGCCATGAATTCGGCAACTTGAGCTTGATCGTGAGCGATGATGGTATCGGGTTTCAGACTAACGAACAGCGCGAGGGGCACGGCGCCGGCCTGAACAGCATGCGCGCCCGCGTACAGCGCATGGGCGGGCAGATAGCGATCAGCTCAATTCCTGGTTTGACCATGGTAGAAATACAGCTGCGCGTGCAGTGAGCCGCAGTCTACCGAACGGCTCTGGCTCCTTTGGAGAAGTCCGCTATCGGCCATTTTGAGCAATTCGACTGCAACATACATATTTCAGCATCTCATGAACAACGAGCTCGGCGCAACTGGACACTCATGCCAATTTCTGGTGAACGTCCATGGCCAGCTATTCAGTTTCAACGATCTGGACATCTAGAACGTCGTTATGATCACCGTGCCGGTTGATCTGGACGAGATCACCCCTTCGTCGGAAGCGTCTTACCCTGGATTTCTTGCATCGATTTACCGATTGAAAATGTGAGTACGTTGGATGTTACGGACCATAATTCTTTCTGAACCGAGACGTCATTTCCCGGGGCAACGGGGACAAGTCTGCGCATATCTTTCACGGAAAAATAGCTTCCCGATTCACAGCCAAATTTTGCTTCCATCGCGAGTCGCACAATAATGCCTGCGCCACGTTGAGGATTCCCAATTTTAAAAGCAGCTAACAACCGTTCAAGGATCGCCGCTCCGGCGAGCTCACGGCCAAGACCGGTGACATTGAAGCCGGGATCAAGGCAGTTGACGGAAACACCACTGCCTTGTAATTGGCGAGCCAACTCCATCGAGAACATGATATTCATCAGTTTCGTTCGCCCATATATTTTTGACGAACCGAGGCGTGTAAATGCAGTGGTATCGCATATGTCTCGCCGAGGGTCGAGTCCACCGCTTCGCCGCGACGCTTCGGAGGCAACCACAACGATACGGCTCGGCGCTGATGCAAGAAGCTTGTCTCGGAGAGTGTACGTTAGCAGCCAAGCGGCAAGGTAGTTGACCGCGACCATCTCCGAGAAGCCATCTGCGGTAATGCGTTGTTCAAACGCATGCAGCCCCGCGTTGTGAATAAGAACATCGATACGTTCGTAACTATTTACAATCTCCACACCGACTTTCGCAACCGCATCTAAGTTTTTTAAGTCCGCATAGTGAATATCAATGCGCGCACCAGGTGCAACCGCTTTGATTGCGGCACGAGTCGAGGCCGCTTTTTCCTCATCTCGGGCGATAAAAACAATATGGGCACCTTGACGCGCAAGTTCGACGGTGGCGAGCTTCCCGATACCGCTAGTGGCACCGGTAATGACGATGGTAGGGCTTGGGTTCATGACAGTAAATTGTGGATGAGGATATAATGGATAAAAATCCACTATAGATAATTGATGGATTTTAGTCCATCAATTTTTCACATTAAAGTCACGAGAAACAATGCCCCGACACGCGAGTTCAACTGCTTCCAACACTCCCTCCGCTAACGCTAACTTGCCGGGCGAGCGCCCCGCTTTGGAGGAAGCGCTTGGTGAACAACTCAATGCGCTGCTCAGTGCATCGAGGGCGATAATGGTAGAGGCTGCCGCCACCTTCCATCCGGACGTGCCTCCGGCGGCCTTTCACATTGCTTACCGACTGCATGCGTTCGGAGCAGATAACGCGGGCGTGGTCGCAGAGGCAGTTGCTATGGATAGGAGTGCAACGAGTCGTTTGGCGGCACGGCTCATCGAATTGGGACTGATCGCCACTCATCCAGATCCCAATGATGGACGTGGCGTTATCCTTGAACTGACAGAATCAGGTAGAGCAAGAGTCGATCAAGCAATCGCTTACAAGGGGGATATTTTTCATCAAAAAATCAAGACTTGGAGCAATGCCGATCTGGAGTTGTTCACAACGCTTCTTAGGCGGTTAGCCACCTGAGAAAGACACGATATCCGCAGCACAAAGAGGGTATCGATTGTTCCTTGATGTGCATGTAACCGAACACATCATGTTCGTGTCGCTGAACGAAGTGATCACGCTCACTGAAATACGTACAACGAGCTAGTGATTAATAATCGTGGGTTAAAACGTACTTAACAGGACAGGGTTGATGCAGACTACTCGAGAAACAGTCACTAGCGGCACCGCGCATATAGCGGTTGAATGGGCCGGCGACGGCCAACCGATCCTCTTCTTGCATGCCAACGTCGCCGACAGACGGATGTGGAGTCATCAACTTAACGCGCTGGCTGCCAGCTATCGCGTAATCGCGTTCGACCGCCGGGGTTTCGGTGAGACGGGCATGGTTGACGAGACTTATAGCCAGACCGACGATCTGTTTGCTGTGCTAAACAAACTGGCCGGTAGCAACAAGCCGGCCATTTTAGTTGGCTGCTCAAGGGGTGGTAGCATCGCCATCGACGCAGCCCTCGCCTCTCCAGACCGAATTGCGGCATTGGTGTTGGTCGCGCCGGGTGTCGGCGGCGCACCAGCCGCAACCCCCGGCACTGCGGTGCAGCGGCTGCTCGATGCTACCGAATTGGCGAGGCAGTCAGGAGATCTCAATAAGGTTAATCTACTGCAAGCGGCACTCTGGCTTGATGGACCGCAATCGGACGAGGGGCGCGTGAGCGGCAAGGCCCGCGACCTGTTCTTGGCTATGAACGCGATCGCTTTGGCTACGCCTTCCCTTGGTCGCGCTGTCGAACCCGAGCCCGCATGGGAGCGACTCGATCAAATTACGGTTCCAGTACGAATCCTGTGCGGCGACCTCGATATACCGCACATCCAGACACGTTGCGCGCAACTCGCCGCAACCCTTCCGAAGGGGCAGCTCGATATACTGAGCAGCGCCGCCCATTTGCCAAGTCTTGAGCAGCCCGAACACTTCACTGCGCGGCTACTGAAGATACTGGCTGATTGCTAATGGACCCGCTGACCACGGCGCTCATCTGCAGGAAGACCGTTTTCTCTTCTTTGTGGACCGCGCTGAAAGTTTGCGACCAGCCAGTTGCCGCCCTTCAAACAGGTTAAGGAGCCAATGTGTTTTCTCATATCTTCGTGAGCGTGAGCGACTTCGACCGCGCCTTGAACTTCTACCGCCCCGTGATGAACAGCCTCGGTGTCGAACTGCGATTCTGTGAACACGAGAAGCCGTGGGCCGGATGGCACAGCGCCGGTAGGGAACGCCCATTCTTTGTCATTTGCAAGCCGCATGACGGGCAGCCACATCACGCCGGGAATGGGCAGATGGTTGCCTTCGCAGCGGCTTCTCAGGCTGCGGTCCGAGCGACACATCAGGTTGCCTTGGAGAATGGCGGCACCTGCGAAGGCCCGCCAGGGCTTCGCCCGCAATACCATGCCAATTACTATGGCGCGTACTTTCGAGACCCAGATGGAAACAAGCTCTGCGTTGCTTGTCATGCCTCGACACTCGACGGCTCATGACCCTCTTAACAACGGCAGCAACCGGCCAGAATCAGACATCCATCATTGCTGGGGAATGACGCTTTGAATCAATGTACGTACCGCCAACTACATGACGCACTACTCGACTACGAGGGGGACCGTGCATATGCCGAGGTGTTGCTACCTTGGCTGCAGGCGAATACCGATCAACATCTGTGGTTGTGTTCCATTACGCAGCGCGAGGGTAGGCCGATTCCCTCCGTTAAAGAGGAAGAATTATGGCGCCTCTATGCATTGAGCCGAGTCTTTGATCTCCTGCTTTTACGATTTCAAGACGGAGGAGCTGATGCGGACTGGGATGGTCCGCATATTTCTGCGGACGAATTCGTGGCGTTCACAAAGGCACTTGGTTTAACGGTGGTGACGCCTACTGCCTATTCAGCTTTCTATCATGAGATTGTAAAAGTTGAGCCAGCCGACAAGCTGTCCCGCGCTCCAGCGATCAAGAAGTACCGATGGCCATGCGTGATGCTTGGAAACCTGCTGATCTTGCGCGGCGGCGTGGAATTGACCTCGGGAGCCAATATCCTCAGTCCGGACGTAGCTGAGCACACAACCCTTTATTGGACGTATCGCCGCAAGGGACGTCCACATCAAGACCTGTCGCACGGATGGGGAAGTAACTCGCAGTGGCGAACAGCTTTTCGCCGAGACTACGTAATTGGCAACGTCCAATATTTCAACGTCGACGGCAAACAGGACTTGCGAGCGACGGGGAATGAATTGACTCGGATACTGGAATCAGTCCCTGAGCTGACCTTGGAAGAGCGCATCGAACTGCTGACGAATCGTTGCTTGGTAAAATGCACAAAACCGCATGAAGAATTATGGCCTTACGCTGATCGCTTTCAAATAGTGCTCGGCTAAAGTCCGCTACCAATACCCGCATTGAATTCATTGGAGTTTTCGTGTCAGAAATCACCGCATTCATTGCGCACTCCCCCTCGGAACGTGAAAGGATTGCGTTAGCTTGGAATGAGAAGCACCTTCAACACTTCACTGCGAGCCAGAATAGATGATTTCCAACGATGCTCTACAAGTAGTCCAGGCCCAACTCGATGCCTACAACGCAAAGGACCTCGATGCGCTGTTACGAGCCTATGCACCTGATGCCGAGCTCTTTGACCTGCATGGTGAGCGAACAGCCTCGGGACAAACCGAACTGCGCGCGAGGTTCTCAGTACGACTAGTAGAACCCGATCTCAATGCCCGACTGCTGACGAGGAGCATCATGGGCAGCGTTGTCGTAGACCATGAAATCGTTACTCGCAATTTCCCAGAGGGACTCGGCACCACGGAGATGCTCTGTATCTATGAAGTCCGAAATGGTCTCATTCAAAAGGCCACTTTCGCGGCAGGTGAAAAACGCATAACGGCGCCGGTTCAGCCGTAAGGACACAACAACGATTGTCGCCAACTGTGAGCAATGATTGCTGAAATGATTGAAGTATGGGATATTGAACGCGATGAAAACTTTCTGTCCACCACACTCAGCGATTATTTGCACCATTCAAAAGATGGTGGGATAGCGTTTGTGTTGAAGTAGCTAAAGAACCCGCCCCAAGAGGCGGTTTTTTTTCGACTGCTTTTGGGAAATGAATTGACCCAAGCAATCGGAGCTCCCAATGACAGTACCTGTCTCTCCTACCCTCCATCTGGTATGCGGAAAAATCGCTTCCGGGAAATCAACATTAACTCGTCGACTTGCTGGTACTCCGAAGACCGTGCTAGTCACCGAAGATGATTGGTTAAGCCGCCTTTTTCCCGGTGAAATAAGCACCTTGCATGACTATGTTCGATGCTCCACCAGGCTTCGTGGCGTGATGGGCGAGCATGTGGAACATTTGCTTCGCGCCGGCATTTCGGTAGTACTGGATTTCCCAGCCAATACATTGGAGACTCGCCGATGGATGCGTAGTATTTTTGAGCATGCGGATGCGGCACATTGTCTTCATTACCTGGATGTCTCCGATGAGGAATGTAAGGAACGGCTGCGACGGAGAAATAGTGATGGCGCCCATCGATTCACAACCAGTGACGCAGAGTTCGCTGTGATAACAAGTTATTTTGTTGCCCCCTCTTCTGGGGAAGGTTTTAATATCCTGAAGGAATAAGCACGCTTAGTAAGAGGTCCACTTTCGGCGGCGGGAGTGGACATCAGTGACACCGGCTCACAATCTCAGTTCGCTGGTGATCCTCGTTGCATCCTGCCCCGGCGGCCGGCCGAACTCGCGCGCGTATTCCCGACTGAACTGCGTCGAACTCTGGTAGCCCACTTCATGCGCCGCGGCAGTGACGCTGTAGCCCGTTGCCACCAGCAGGGTACGGGCCTGCAGCAGGCGGATTTGCTTCAGGTATTGCAAGGGGCTCAATGCAGTGACCGCCTTGAAGTGGCGATGAAAGGCCGACACGCTCATCGCGGCGCTGCCAGCCAAGTCTTCCACCCGCAGCGGTTCCGCATAGTCGCGGCGGATCTGCTGGATCGCCAGGTTGACCCGGGCCAGGGCGCTGTCGGGCAGCGCAATGTCACGCAGCATCCACCCCATCGGCCCCTGCAGTACCCTATAGAGAATCTCCCGCTCATATGCCGGCGCCAGCGCAGGAATGTCGGCGGGATGGAGCATGAGCCGCAGCATCCGCACCCACGCATCGAGCAGTTCCGGCGTCACCGGCGCCACGGAGAACGCGCTCGCTTCTCCTAGCCGTTTGGCAGTATCAGGCAGGGCACTCAAGAGGTTGGCGATGATGCTTGCCTCCAGCGTCAGGCTCACCGCGAGGTAAGGCTCCCCATTGTCGGCCGGATGCACGGCGCCTGCCGCCGGCAGGTCCACCGACATGACGAAATAGGTCGCCGGATCGTAGTGCAGGCTGCGCCCGCCCACCGTCATGGACTTGCCGCCCCTGAGGATCAAATTGATCATCGGGTCGTAGACCGCCGCCAGTTGGTGCTGCGGGATTGCGCCCTGCACCATGGCTATGCGTGGGATGCCGGTTTCGGTACGGCGATTCTCGGCGCGTGCGGCAAGCGCGCGCAGCTCCTTCAATTGCTTGTCCATTTCTGGATTAGACCCGAGCCCACCCCTGCTTGCAAGAAAAAAGCAGAAATAGGCAGGTTTTAGGCATGAACCGGCAGGCCAGCTTTTGCTTGATTCTTTATCGTTGAGGTTCCCAGTCACAACGCAACGGAGCTTCAAATGAATCAACCAAACATCGTCGTCATCACCGGCGGCAGCCGCGGCATCGGCGCCGCCACCGCCCTGGAATGCGCCCGCCGCGGCCTGGGCGTCATCCTCACCTACCACCGCCAAGCGGAGCAAGCTGCCCAAGTGGTACGCCGGATCACCGACCAAGGCGGCAACGCCGCCGCCCTCAAGCTGGACGTGGGCGACGCGCACAGCTTCGCCGGATTTCGCAGCGCAGTGGAACACCTCCTGGCCGACGCGTGGGGCGCCACCCAACTGGCCGGCCTGGTGAACAATGCGGGCCACGGCCTCTTCCATCCCATCGAGACCGTAACCGAGGAGCAATTCGACGGCCTCATGAACGTCCACCTCAAAGGCCCCTTCTTCCTGACCCAGGCCTTGCTGCCGCTGATGAGGCAAGATGCCAGCATTGTCAACCTCACCAGCGCCACCACCCGCGTGGCTACCCCCGGCGTGGCGCCCTATGCGGCATTCAAGGGCGGGTTGGAGGTGCTTACACGCTATATGGCCAAGGAATTCGGCGAACGCCGCATTCGCGTCAACTCGGTGGCTCCCGGCGCTATTCGCACCGAATTGGGTGGCGGCCTGAACCAGGAATTTGAAGCACTGCTGGCCGGGCAGACGGCGCTGGGCCGGGTCGGCGAGCCCGAGGACGTGGCCCGTGTTATCGGCATACTGCTCACGGGCGACGGCGGCTGGATCAATGCACAATCCATTGAAGTTGCGGGCGGCTACCTCATCTGAATCAAAAAAAGGAGAACCACCATGCTGGACCATGTATTCCTGTCGGTCAGTGACATTGACCGTTCCATCGCCTTCTATACCGCCGCGCTGGCGCCGCTGGGCATCGTCAACCGGCACGATTATGACGGCGAGGATGGGCCTGCTGGCCACCCCGACCTGAAGGGCTTCGGCGCCAACGGCCGGATCTTCTTCTGGCTGCGAGCGGGCGTGGTCGAAGGACGCGCCGCACATGTCGGCTTCGTCGCCCGCAACCAACAGGAAGTGAACGCCGCCTATGCCGCCGCCATGGCAGCTGGCGCCACCGACAACGGCGCACCCGCGGCACGCGCCTATTACGACCCGCGCTACTACGCCGCCAACGTACTGGATCCGGATGGCTACAGCCTGGAGTTCGTCTACAAGAGCTGGCAACAGGGAGACCAATGATGACCGAGGCGATGGAAATCACCACCTTCCGCCTGGCTAAAGGCGTGACGATGAAGGACTTCATCGCCGCCAATGCCGACGTGGATGCATGGCTTAAGCAGCAGTCCGGATTCATCTTGCGCCGCATCAGCCAACGGGCGGACGGACTGGTCACCGACATGCTGCTGTGGACGTCCGCCAAGAACGGCGAACGCGCCGCCGACGGGATTGTTACCGAACTAGCCGGTTCGCCGGTGCATGCCGCCATCGACCATGCCACGGTCGACTGGTCGGTAAGCCGGTGTCGGCATCGGGTGAATTGATGAGATGTTCACTATCGGAGCCCGGTTCAACTAGTCGCCGCATTCAAGCGATCCGATCTGATTCACTCATTTTTTATTTGAAGTTTCGCTGCGTATTTTCCACGCGGATGGCAAACATCGCAGCGATGAAAGATCGTATCGACGAAGCTTGGCGAACTGCTGAGACTGCCAAGCGTTAAAATAGCATCCTCCACTTTTTCCTCAGTTTGTTTGGGCAAGCTCGCGCGCCCCGTTTACCCATGGCACTCGATCCCTCCACCATACTCATCCTCACCACCGCCTTGGCCGCGGCCGCAGCACTTTACCTGGCCGTGGAATGGCGCAGCGTGCGCGAGAAGTCGCTGCTGTTCTGGAGCGCGGGCTTCGCCGTCATCACCGTGGGTTCGGTCCTGGCCCTGCTGCGTAGCAGTGGCTTTTTGCTGATTGGAATCTGGTTCGCCAACGGCTTGCTGATCGTTGCCCACGGACTATTCCTGGCAGGCGTTGCCTGGTTCACGCGAACCAAGCTATCGCGTGCCTGGTATCTGGTTGCCGTCGTCTGGCTGGCCATGTTGCTGGCGCCCGGCGAAGCCTGGTGGTCCAAGCTGATGCTGTGCGTGCAATCACTGCTGATCGCCGGCATCACCTTGCGCGCCAGCTTCCTGCTCCGGCCGCATGGTGTTTCTCTGAGCGTGGGCGCGGTGCAGTTGCGCTATGTGCTGCTGGTGCACGGCCTGTTCTATTTCGCCAAGGCCGGCTCCGCCGTGGCGTTGGACACCTTCGTCGACCTTGCCGCTTTCCGTGGCGAAGTGATTCAGGTCTCGCTGGTGGAAGGCGCCATGGCGATCATGCTGATTGCCTTGTCGATGACGGGCACCGAACGCCATCGTCGCGAAGAGCGTATCGAACAACTCGCCGCCCGCGATCCCCTCACCGCCCTGTACAACCGTCGCGCGCTCGACATGCGCGCCTCCGCATTGCTGGACAAGGCATCCCCGACCAGCCCCGGCGCCTTGCTGCTGATCGACATCGACAACTTCAAACAGGTCAACGACCTGCACGGCCACAGCGCCGGCGACAAACTGCTGGTAGCCCTGAGCGAAATGATCCGCGATGCCCTGCCTCATGGCGCCCTGGCTGCACGACTGGGAGGCGACGAGTTCGTGATCCTGCTGCGTGAGGCCTCCAGCGACGCTGTGGTGACGCTGAGCAACGGCTTGCGCGAGGCGTTCGGGAAGATGGCGCGGGAGACATTTGCAACACCGACTGCGGTGACCTTGAGCGTGGGTGGGACGCTGTTCAACCGCCCCCCGGAAGGGTTGGCGGCCTTGCTCGAACAGGGGGATGCGGCCTTGTACGAGTCCAAGCGAGGGGGACGGAATAGCGTCAGGATAATGAGCGCCGCTTGATGAAACCTCGCATCAGCGCGGCATGTAGCGCAAGCTCCAGCGCCAGAACAACAAACCCAGCAAACTCATGCCCGCGCCCAGCAGGCACACGCCGTGCCACCCCCACGCCGCATACGTCGCCGTCGACAACACCGCACCGGCGCCGCTGCCGAGCGCATAAAAAATCATGTAGCAGGCCACCAGCCGGCTATGCGCGCCACTGTTGGCGCGAAAGATCATGCTCTGGTTGGTCACGTGGATGGCTTGCGCCGCCAGGTCCAGCATCACGATGCCGAGCGCCAGCGCCCACAGGCTGCAGGATAGCAACGCCAGCGGCAGCCAAGCCAACAATAGCAGCAGCAAGGCGATGCCGCTGGTCCATTGCGCTTTGCCCTGATCCGCCAGCTTGCCCGCGCGTGCCGCGCCCAGCGTGCCGACTACGCCAATCAGTCCGAACGCGCCAATGGCGGTGTGCGACAAACCGTAAGGCGCGATCCGCAGCGGCAACACCAGCGCGCTCCAGAAAATACTGAACACCGCGAACATCAGCATCGCGATCACGCCGCGTATCTGTAGCACGCGGTCGCGCCACATCAGCAGCGCCATCGATCTGAGCAACTGCGCGTACGACAGGCGCTGCACCGCCAGATGCCGCTGCGGCAGGCGTACCTGCAACAACAGCCACATGAGGGCTGCCAGCGCCGCCGAGACGAAATACACCATGCGCCAGCCGGCGATATCAGCCACCAGGCCTGCCATGGTCCGCGCCAGCAACAAGCCGATGACGACGCCGGCCTGCGCCGTGCCAACCACACGGCCGCGCTCGGCCGGAGCCGCCAACACCGCCGCATAAGCAATCAGTCCCTGCGTCATCGCAGTGCCGAACAGGCCAAGCGCGAGCATGCCCAGCAGCAGCAAAGTCGGCGACGACGCCATTCCGATACCGATCAATGCGCCAAATAACAACACCAGCTGGCTCAGCATGAGGCGGCGCCGATCCAGCAGATCGCCGAGCGGCACCACGAAGATCAGCGCCAGCGCCGAACCGATTTGCGTGGCGCTGACCACCACGCCCACCGCCCCCTGAGTGAAGCCGAACTCTGCGGCCAAGGCATCCAGCAAAGGCTGAGCATAGTAGACGTTGGCCACGCTGACGCCGCATGCCAGCGCAAACAAGAGCACCATCAGGCGCGGCATCGGGGCGTCTGCCTGTGCCGCTTCGGATGTATCGGCGGATCCGGCAGCAACGCTCTGCGCCTCATTCTCTTGTGGCAGACAAATGCTTCCCGCGCCCTTGTATTCGGCCATGTGCGCCCTTATTTATCGATTATCCAACATGGTTTCAAATTGAAACTAGTTGAAGTGTAAGTGAGCGAGTTCTAAAATGCAACCATCAGTCAAGCAAGAGGAAGCAGCAAAACCATGGCAAAGCGGAAAAGTCTGAAGAGCGACCCCTGTCCGGTGGCGCGATCCATCGACGTGGTCGGCGACCGCTGGGCGTTGCTGATCATCCGCGACGCTTTTGACGGCATGCGACGTTTCGGCGAGTTTCAGAAGAGCCTGGGGGTGGCCAAAAACATCCTCTCGACGCGCTTGCGCGACCTGGTGGAGGCGGAGATACTGGCCGTCGTGCCGGCCTCCGACGGCAGCGCCTATCAGGAATATGTGTTGACCCTCAAGGGCAAGGAATTATTTTCGGTGGTGCTGTGCCTGCGTCAATGGGGCGAAGGCCATTTGTTTGAAAAAGGCGAGACCTGTGCGCCAATGGTGGAGCGCGACAGCGGCAAGCCGGTGCCAAAAATCAAATTGCATACCTGCGACGGCAAGCCGCTGAAACCGGAAGACACGATGATTAAAAAGAAAGCCAACGCGCATTGATATGAAGCGGCAGCGTGCGCATGCTGCCATTACCCGTCCCGATAACAAAACAAGAGCGGCGCACAAGCAACCGGACCTGCCGGTTTCCCGCTCTCCATAACCAGAAAGTCAACCATGAACAAACCTTTGCTCTGCACGCTGCTCCTGTCGTTTGCCGGTCATGCGTGTGCGCAGCAAGCTGCAGCCGCTTCCGATGCCGATCTGCCCGACCACATCAGCGGCGACATCGGCCCCGGTGTCTTCCGCATGGAGCGTAACGTGCTGGGCAAGAGCGACCAGACCAAGATCCTGCCGTATGCCTACTTCGACTACAAACGTTTCTTCGCCCGCCTGGACACCTTCGGCTTCAAGACCGTGAAGCTCGGCGCCGGCTACCTGGAACTGGCCGCACGCGTGAATTTCGACGGCATGGATGCCGAACGTGGACTGAACCGCCGCTCCAACTCCGTGCCGCTGGGCATCGGCACCCTGCAGGAAACCCGTTTCGGCGCGTTCTTCCTCAATGCTTTTTATGACGTCAACAAGTCGCACGGCACCTTGTTCGAAGCCGTCTACGCAGCGCAATTCGATCTGGGCCGCGCGCACTTCTATCCGCAACTGGGCGTCGAACGTCGCAGCGGTGCCTACAACGATTACTTCTACGGTGTGACGGCGTCCGAATCCGCCGCCAGCGGCTTCCGCGAATACCATGCCGGCGCATCGACCACGCCCATGCTCGGCCTGACCATCGAAGTGCCGCTGTCCGACACCTGGGTCGCCAACATGACCTTCCGTCGCAAATGGCTGGGTAACGGCATTTCGAACAGCCCCATCGTCAATCGCAGCGCCGAAAACATGGGCCTGGTCGCGATCAACTACCACTTCAAATAATCCGCAGCGCGAGTCGGGTGCGCTATGGCGCGGTTGGCTGCCATCTGCGGAAAACCGGGCGCCGCCTTGCGATCCGCCATGGCGGCGCTGTTCTTGAGCTTGCCCCCGATGGTCTCGGCCGCGCCGCCTGCCACGGTGTATTTTCCCGCGACAGACGGCACCGAGCTGGTCGGTTATCTGTTCCAGCCGGCCGGCAACAGTCATGCGCCCCACCCCGCCATCGTCATGCTGCACGGCCGCAGCGGACCGTATTCCAGCAACGTCAACGCGCGCTGCACACGCGTCGGTCGCGATCTGGTTTCTCCGTGCAATGCCCAGACGCTCTCGCAGCGACACAAAATGTGGGGCCAATACTGGGCCGCGCGCGGCTATCTCGCCCTGCACGTCGACAGCTTCGGCCCGCGCGAGCGCGCCCACGGTTATGGCCGCAACTCACACGACCTGCCCGAGCGCCAGGCTGTCAACGAAATGACGGTGCGCCCGTTCGACGCCGAAGCTGCGCTCGCCTACCTGGCCACCCGCGCCGATGTGCAAAAAGACAGGATCATGCTGCAAGGCTGGTCCAACGGCGGCAGCACCGCGCTCAACGTCATGTATCGTCAGGCCCGAGGTGCGTCCTCGGCAGCCCCCTTGCGTTTTCGGGCGGCGCTGGTGTTTTATCCCGGCTGCGGCTCGCGCTCCATCCTCACGCGACGTTTTCGCAGCGACACTGAAGTCTGGGTATTCCTCGCTGCCAATGACGAAGAGGTAGCCCCGCTCAATTGCCACCGGATCTTGCCCGCGGATGCGCCGGACAGCCTGGTCAAGGTGACCGAATACCCAGGCGCCACACACGATTTCGACGATCCCGGCCGGCCGCGCCAGTCCATTGCCGACAACCGTGCGGCGAAGGACGACGCCATGCAGCGCACAGGCCCCTTGCTGGATGCATTGCCGACGCCTGAAGTCGCCGCCTTCGGGAAATAAACGCTGCCGGCGGCCCGATCCGAGGACAGCAGCACCGCTAGCGGACAGGCGTGGCGAGAAGGCGACTGTACGCCAACAAGACGAGATACTCCCGAGGTTGAGTAATTTTCATTATCATATCGACATGAAAAAACATGGTTTTTTATCCCCCAACCTCCCTGCCCTGATTGCAAACATCCGCAAAAACGGAGCCTGCCAGTTTGCCGTAGCTGAGGCCTTCAGCGAATTAGGGATGTGTGCTCTGCGTGACATGGAAATCAATCCGGCATGTCCGCAACAGGTGCTCGGAGCACCGCTCTTTGGCCGCGCAGTCATGTCATTTCAATCCGCGATCATTCTGTGTGAAAGGGGATTATTGTTAGACGCAGGGATACTGGTGCGTTCTGCCGCAGAAACGGCGATTATGCTGACGGCAGTAGCGAAAGACGGCCGGGCATGCAAAACGTTGACACTCGGAATGATGCATCACGAACGAGCGTTGGCGCAGTCGTGGCTGCATGATCCGGAGGTAAAGACCGTCCTGAGCATGGATGACATCGATGCATTGCAGAGTCGCATTGACGAAATCGACAAAAACTACCCAGACGCCAAAGATTTGGAAGGCGATCCGATCAAAGTCCGCTCTTTAGCCGACACGTATGGGACCGCTAGCCTATACAACGTGGTCTACCGCACTACCTCGGGCAATGCGGCACATGCAAGCTTAGGAACCCTCAAGCGACACGTAAAAAATGTTCCTCATCTTGCTCTTCAGAGATTCAAATTCGGTCCCGAAGAAGAAAACCTTGCCGCGACGTTGTCCGATGCTCTCATGGTAATTTCACACGCGCTGACATCGATTTATCGCCTTTTCCCACAGATCGAACATCGGGAGGATTTTGAGGCATCTGTGGCAGCCTGGAAATCTTTGGCGATCTGACTTCCCTGCTGCAAACTATCCCACCATCGTATCCATAGTCCAACCGCAAAACGCCCTCCCGCGGCATCAAATCGGATCACATTTTCCACCCATTCGAGAGGCGCTGCCGAGCGCGCACGTGGCGTTGGTTTTTACGCCAACAGAGAAGTCGCCTGAAGGGTGGAATTGGCTGCCTATCCGGCCACCATCAGTAGGCAAGCCAGTGGCATTACCGTCCACAGCATCTACGCCGTGATCGCGCAGACCAAGGTGCAACAGTGATGATATAGTGACATCCCTGCAGCAAGGGACGCCACGTTGCACTGCCCCCGCTAAGCGTAGCCAAGGAAGTTCGAGAGCTCAATTACCGCGGCTGCCGATTGATAATTAAAGATTTTCTATACCACATGAAGATAGCAACATGGAACGTCAACTCCCTGAAGGTGCGTCTGCCCCAGGTGCTGCAATGGCTCGGTGATAACCCCATCGACGTGCTGTGCCTGCAGGAAACCAAGCTGACCGACGACAAGTTTCCGCTGGCGGAAATCAATGCGGCCGGCTATCAGGTGGTCTACACCGGCCAGAAGACATACAACGGCGTCGCCATCCTGTCGCGCCACGCGATCACCGATGTGGTCAAAAACAATCCGCTGTTCGACGATGAACAACAGCGCATCATTGCCGCCACCATCGAGGGAGTCCGTTTCGTCTGCGCGTATATCCCCAACGGCCAGGCGCCGGATTCGGACAAATTCCAGTACAAGCTGAAATGGCTGGCAGCCTTGCATGCGTGGCTCGCCCAGGAACAATTGCAACACCCGAAGCTGGCTTTGCTGGGCGACTACAACATCGCGCCGGAGGACCGCGACGTCCACGACCCGGCCGCCTGGGTCGGCCAGAACCTGGTGTCGGAGCCGGAACGTGCCGCCTTTCAGCATCTGCAGAAAATGGGTTTCACCGACGCCTTCCGCATGTTCGAGCAACCTGGAAAACTGTATAGCTGGTGGGATTATCGCCAGATGGGCTTCCGCCTCAACAAGGGCATGCGTATCGACCACATCCTGCTGACCGCGCCGCTGGCCGCACTGTGCACCGCCTGCGTGATCGACAAGGTGCCGCGCAAGTGGGAGCAGCCATCGGACCACACGCCGGTGGTGGCGACGCTGGATTGATCCCTGCCTCTGCATGAAAAAAGCCACGGTTCGCGTGGCTTTTTTATTTCCTGTTTCGCTCATCTCAACCACGCATGTATGTAGAAGCTCATGCAACAAAGCGCCCAAACCGTAGAATGCTTCACTGAATCCTTGGCTGGCGACCATTTACAGCTTGGCGTAGCTGACATGCTCGCGGTTGATGTAAACGAGCAGATACAGCAAGCCCGGAAACGGCATCAGTTTCCTGGCCATTTTGGCTATCCATTTTTGCTCGTCGATGACAGTGTGCACTCTATCTGCTTATCGTTTTTCTCAGCGCTCGCGCGCAATTCATGAAAAGGAAAATAGCACAATCAATTGCATTTTTGACAAGCTGGTCACGCGTCATCCGTTTTCATATGCGGATATTTTACGAGTCACTGCCCGCCCCCGACAGACTGCCGCGCTTCACATCCATGGATACGATTGGCGCTGCATCCGATGCTTGCTGGTGTGCTTATATCCAGACATCGTTTTGCCGTGTCCGGTCGCTTTCTTCGGCGCCAGTATTGATCACGCCGCGCGGCTCGACCAACAGGATTTTCGCTTCCTTCTCGGCATACGGTTTGTGCTGCACGCCTTTGGGGATGACGAACATTTCGCCGGCCGCCAACTGCACCGCGCCGTCGCGAAAATCGATGCGCAATTGTCCTTCCAGCACGATGAACACTTCGTCGGTGTCGGCATGTTCGTGCCAGATAAACTCGCCTTCCAGCTTGGCCAGCTTGAACTGGTAGTCGTTCATTTCGGCAATCACGCGTTGCGACCATTGCTCGCTGAACAAAGCCAGTTTTTCGGAGAAATTGATGGCTTGGTAGTCGCGGCCGCCGGCTGCGGCCAATGTCGATGAAGGTGTGTGAATGGACATCGTGGGCTCCTTGTATTGATAACAAGGAGCGAGCTTACGTGTTGCGCCGGTCGCGGTCTTGAACGATCGTGCAATTCATGAACTAGGCCACTTGCATCATGCGCAACCAGCGCGCCGGGGCGATCCCGTAAGTTTTGGTGAACAGTCGCGTCATATGGCTCTGGTCGGCAAAGCCGGCCAGCGCGGCGGCCGTCGCCAGCGGCTGGCCCTGGGCGATCAGGCCTCGCGCCAGGTCAAGCCGGCGCATGCTCAGGTAGCGGTAGGGACTGGTGCCGAAAAAGCTGCGGAAGTCGCGCGTCAGGCTCCAGCGGTCGCGGCCGCTGGCCTGCGCCAGCTCATCCAGCGTCAGCGGGCGATCGAGCGCCGCATGCATGTATTCGCGGGCGCGCTGTGCCGCCTGGAAGTCGGCGGCATGGCGCCGTGGACGCTTGCCGGAAACCGCGTCCATGGCCGCCGCCAGTTCGAAGATGCCGTCGTCCTGTTGCAAGGGTTCGACCGCGCCATCCATTTGCGCCAGCAGCGTACGCAAGGCATGGAACATGCGCGGATCGGTAGAGATGCCGCCGTCGACAAACGGCAAGGCAACGCCGCCCAGCGCATCCTGCAGCACGGATGGTTCGATATACAGCATGCGATAGCGGAAACCGGTGTCGGTACCGGCCTGGCCGTCGTGCGGCTCATCCGGATACAGCGCCATGGTATTGCCAGGCAGGCTGTGGCGCAGCGATTTTTTGTATTGAAAGGATTGCACGCCCGCCAGCGTGATGCCGAGCGCGTAGGTATCGTGGCGATGCATGGCGTAGCCGCTGCCATGGAAAAAAGCTTCGATGCGCTCGACCCCGGACGACTGCGAGCGCAGTATCCAGTCCCGGCCCTGCTCCTTGTCGGCTAATCGATGTCGCACTGCTCCCGCCCTTCTCGCTCCTCATTTCCGCATGCCGCTCCAGGCATGCGCAGGCCCTAGTCCGTATTCTTTTTGACCAACTGCTTTTCGAATGCCGTATCGAGCTTGCTCACGCGTCGTGGCTTTTGCGGGCCGTAGGCGTTGACGAAGGTGACGAACTCGTCAAGCGGCAAGGGCTCGCTCAGTTTCTCCACCGGATTGCCGGCGCTACGCTGCACCAGGAAGAATAATTCGCTCGACGTGCGCACCATGGAATATTGTTTGGTCTCGGCACGGCTGTTCAAGCGCTCAATGGCGCCGGTGGCTCTGGTGGATCTCATGCGGCCTCCTCCTTACAGGATCAGTTGCCAATAGGCGACGTCGATCCATTGATCATGCTTCTTGCCGACCTCGGCGAAATGCGCAACTTTGACGAAACCCATCTTTTCGTGCAAGGCGACGCTGCCTGCATTCGGCAGCGCCACCCCCCCCATCACCGCATGCACACCCAGCGCCTTCAACTCGGCAAACAAGGCGCCATACAGTTGGGAACCGATGCCCTTGCCGCCGCTGCCCTGCGCCATATAGACCGAGCTTTCGACCGAGTGCTGATAGGCCTTGCGCACTTTCCATTTGCTGGCATAGGCATAGCCCAGGATACGCCCGTCTTCTTCATACACCAACCAGGGGAATTGCACGCTGGTCTCGGCAATGCGGCCTTCCATTTCAACAACCGAAACGGCTTCCAGCTCGAAGCTGATGACGGTGTTCAGGACGTAGTAGTTGTAAATCTCACAAATGGCGGCGGCATCGGCGCTGGTGGCCGGACGAATCGAAGAGCTCATGGAAGGCGGTGTGGAGGAAAATTCGGTAGCACATAGTGTAACCAAATTGCAGGCGTCTGGCTTGCCTTCCGGACGCCTGCCGACGGCTCGGGCCCTACCCCTGCAACGCCGTCTTGATCTGCTGCAAAGAATTCGGATCCTCGATGGTCGTCAGGTCGCCCGGATCACGGCCTTCGCAAATGGCTTGTATCGAGCGCCGCAACAGCTTGCCGGAACGCGTCTTCGGCAGCAGGCTGACGAAGTACACACGCGACGGCCGCCCGACTGCGCCGATCTGCTTGTCGACTACGCGCATGATTTCCGCCTCCAATGCCTGGCGACCTTCCGCGTCGGCAATGCCGTCGGCCTTCTTGGGAATCACGAAAGCGATCGCAACCTGCCCCTTCAGCTTGTCTTCGACGCCGACCACCGCCACTTCCGAGACATTGGCGTGGCTGGAAATGCTTTCTTCGATTTCGCGCGTGCCTAGTCTATGCCCGGCGACGTTGATCACGTCGTCAGTGCGGCCGAGGATGAAGTAGTAACCGTCGGCATCGCGGATGCCCCAGTCGAAGGTCGAATACACCTGCTTGCTGAAGTTGGACCAGTAGGTATTGACGAAGCGCTCGTCGTCGCGATACACGGTCTGCATGCAGCCCGGCGGCAATGGTCCTTCAATCACCACCACGCCCTTCTCGTTGGCCCCGCACAGCTCGCCGGTGGCTTCATTGATGATGTGCATCTTGTAGCCGTACAGTGGTACGCCGGGACTGCCCAGCCGGGTCGGCTTGTCGTCGACGCCCTTGGCGATCGACAAGATCGGCCAGCCGCTTTCGGTCTGCCAATAGTTGTCGATCACCGGCACGCCGAGCGCACCGGAAATCCAGTTTGAGGTGGTTTCGTCGAGCGGCTCGCCGGCCAGGTACAAACTCTTGAGCGAAGACAAGTCGTATTTGCTCATGAATTCGGGCGGATGTTTCTTGAGCACGCGGATCGCGGTCGGCGACGAAAACATGCGCGTGACCTTGTATTTTTCCACCAGGCTCCACCAGATGCCGGCGTCGGGCGTAGCCTTGGCCAGCACCGGCAGACCTTCGTAAAGTATCGATGCCATGCCCGCCATCAGCGGCCCGTAGACGATGTAGGAATGGCCGACCACCCAGCCGATATCGGAGGTGCAAAAATAGGTCTCGCCGGGATTGCCGCAAAACACATGCTGCATCGACGCCGTCAACGCCACCGCATAACCGCCGACATCGCGCTGCACGCCTTTCGGCTTACCGGTAGTGCCGGAGGTATACAAAATATAGGACGGCTCGTTCGACTCCAACCAGGTCACCGGCACTTGCGCACCGAGATGTTGCGCACGCGCGGATGCATAGTCGACATCGCGGCCGTCGGTGCGCGCCATCTCCGCCAAGCCGCGATCAACCAGCAAGACATGCGCCGGCTTGTGCTGCGCCAGGCGGATCGCGTCATCGAGCAAGCCCTTGTACGGCACCACTTTACCGCCGCGCGAACCGGCATCGGCGGACACGATCAGGGTCGGCTGCGCATCATCGATACGGGTAGCCAGGCTATTCGACGCAAAGCCGCCGAACACCACCGAATGCACCGCGCCGATGCGCGCGCAGGCCAGCATGGCGAACACCGCTTGAGCGATCATCGGCATGTAAATCAGCACGCGGTCGCCGCGCTTGACGCCCAGCGACAACATGCTCGCCGCCATCGCATTGACCTCGCTGTACAACTCGCGGAAGGTATAGGTTTTTTCCGTATTGGTTTCAGTCGAGACTGCAATCAGGGCCGCCTGGTCGCCGCGTTGCGCCAGATGACGATCGATGGCGTTGTGGCACAGATTGGTCTGGCCGCCAATGAACCAGCGCGCAAACGGCGGCCGCGCATAGTCGAGGGTGTCGGTAAACGGGGTATGCCAGTCGATGCGCCGGGCTTCATTGGCCCAGAAGGTGTTCGGGTCATCGACGGACTGCTGGTAAAACGATGCGAAATTCATGATGTCTCCTCATGGCAATCGGATGCGCAATGACCTTGCTGCGATGTCTTCGCAATGTCGCTACGCGGCAAGTGCGACCTCTTTGTGCCGCATCTTTTATCTGTGTTGTGTACTGCGGTTTACTGTGCCAGTGCTTGCTTACGCCCAGCTTAATCCTGGCTTTTTATTCGCGCTGCACCTACTCGCCGCGCGAAAAAAAAAGGATGCATGGGCATCCTCTTTTCTTTGTCCGACGACACGCGAATTGCCTGCTCGCCAGGGCACTATCCCTGACGGAACAATGATCAGCGATTCTTGCAATCGTTAGCCAGTTGCTGACCGATCTTCGAGTTGAGCAACATCGACTTCGAGGGGATCTGTATCCAGACCAGGCCGTCGCCCTTGTCTTCAAAACGCAGCGCGCCGGTGGACGTCGACACCGGTGTCATCTTGTAGGTACTGCCCTTCCATACCAGGTTGACATTGTTGCCGGCATCGACCTTGACTTCCACCTTATTGCCCATCTCGCACGAGAAGGTGCCGGTGGCCAGGCGACCGGCCCAGGCCGGATTAATGGCAGCCGCGACCGGTTGCAGCGGTGCCGGCACCGGCTTGGTGTCGGTCAGCGGCACGTTTTCGGAAGCGCAGGCCGCGAGCAGGAGGGGCAGGGTCAGTGCAGAGACACGTTGCAAGAAAGTCATGTTTTATTCCAGAGCCGAGGTGAAAGAGAATGTGGACGGCATCTTACCAACTTTCGTTCCCCATTTCCGTTTTCATGCACGGCAATGCGACATGCGACTTGCCTGACCAGCCTGCGCATGATCAGAATGCGTCGCCCGGAACGCGTATCCAGCCTTCCATCAACACCCGCGCACTGCGGCTCATGATGGCCTTGGTCACGCTCCATTCGCCCTTTAACAGCTTCGCTTCCGCCCCCACCCGCAAGGTGCCGGACGGATGGCCGAAGCGCACCGCGCTGCGCTCGCCGCCACCGGCGGCAAGATTGACCAGCGTACCGGGCACTGCCGCTGCAGTGCCGATGGCGACCGCTGCCGTGCCCATCATGGCATGGTGCAGCTTGCCCATGGACATGGCCCGTACCAGCAAGTCGACATCGCTCGCGGCGACCTTCTTGCCGCTGGAGGCGACATAGTCGCGTGGCTTGGCGACGAAGGCCACCTTGGGTGTGTGCTGGCGCTTGGCCGCTTCGTCCACATGCTTGATCAGGCCCATGCGCACGGCGCCGTGCGCGCGTATGGTTTCAAACATCGCCAGCGCTTTCGGATCGCTGTTGATGGCGTCCTGCAGCTCGGCGCCGGCGTAGCCGATGTCTTCCGCGTTCAGGAAAATCGCCGGGATGCCGGCATTGATCATGGTCACCTTGAACGTACCGATGCCCGGCACTTCCAGATCATCGACCACATTGCCGGTCGGGAACATCGAACCGCCACCATCCCCCTCGCCTTCATCGGCCGGATCGAGGAATTCAAGCTGTACTTCGGCCGCGGGAAAGGTCACGCCGTCGAGTTCGAAATCGCCGGTCTCCTGCACCTGGCCGTCGCTGATCGGCACATGCGCGATGATGGTCTTGCCGATGTTGGCTTGCCAAATGCGCACGATGCATACGCCATTGAGCGGAATGCGGTCGGGATTGACCAGCGCATTGCTGATGGCGAACGGACCGACTGCGGCCGACAGGTTGCCGCAGTTGCCGCTCCAGTCGACGAAGGCGCTGTCGATCGAGACCTGGCCGAACAGATAATCGACATCGTGATCGGGCCGGCTCGACTTGGCCAGGATGACGGTTTTGCTGGTGCTCGAGGTGGCGCCGCCCATGCCGTCGATCTGCTTGCCGTAAGGGTCGGGACTGCCGATGACGCGCATCAGCAAGGCGTCGCGCGCCGCACCCGCAACTTGCGCCGTGGCCGGCAAATCCTGCAGGCGGAAGAACACGCCTTTGCTGGTGCCGCCGCGCATGTAGGTGGCGGGAATCTTGAGTTGAGGTACGTGGCTCATGAGCATCTTTCCTGATCAGCTGGGCTGCGCTTCCCGCTCTTGCAGGGCGGGATGCGCAGCAATGAAAAACGATTTAAGCGGCCTTGACCGTCGACTCCAGGAAGTCTTGCGCAAAACGTTGCAAGACGCCGCCGGCTTCGTAGATCGATACTTCTTCGGCAGTATCGAGACGGCAAGTCATGCTTACTTCGACGCGCGCGCCGTTCTTGCGGATGATGACCAGCGTCAGGTCGGCGCGCGGCGTGCGCTTGCCGATGACGTCGAAGGTTTCAGTGCCGTCGATGCCCAGCGTCTTGCGCGTCACGCCGGATTTGAATTCCAGCGGCAACACGCCCATGCCGATCAGGTTGGTGCGGTGAATACGTTCGAAGCCTTCGGCCGCGATCACTTCCACACCCGCCAGGCGCACGCCCTTGGCAGCCCAGTCGCGCGACGAACCCTGGCCGTAATCGGCGCCGGCCACGATGATCAGCGGCTGCTTGCGATTCATGTAGGTTTCGATGGCTTCCCACATGCGCATGACATGGCCTTCAGGTTCGACCCGCGCCAGCGAACCCTTCTTGACTTCGCCATTGACGACCGCCATTTCGTTCACCAGTTGCGGATTGGCGAAGGTGGCGCGCAGCGCGGTCAGGTGATCGCCGCGGTGGGTGGCGTAAGAATTGAAATCTTCTTCCGGCAAACCCATCTTGGCCAGGTATTCGCCGGCAGCCGAATCGGCCAGAATGGCATTCGAGGGCGACAGGTGATCGGTGGTGATGTTGTCCGGCAGCACCGCCAGTGCACGCATGCCGGTCATGGTGCGCGCACCTGCCAGCGCACCTTCCCAATAGGGTGGACGACGGATGTAGGTGCTCATGGCGCGCCAGTCGTACAACGGGCTAACTTGCTCGCCGCTGTCGGCCTGCAGCGCGAACATCGGCGTGTAGACCTGGCGGAATTGTTCCGGCTTGACCGCCGCCTTGACCACGGCGTCGATCTCTTCGTCGCTGGGCCAGATATCCTTGAGGCGAATTTCCTTGCCGTCGATCACGGTCAGCACATCCTTCTCGATATCGAAACGGATGGTGCCGGCAATCGCATACGCCACCACCAGCGGCGGCGATGCCAGGAAGGCTTGCTTGGCATAGGGATGGATGCGGCCGTCGAAGTTGCGGTTACCCGACAACACGGCGGTCGCGTACAGGTCACGCTCGATGATTTCTTTCTGGATCACCGGATCGAGCGCACCCGACATGCCGTTGCACGTGGTGCAGGCAAATGCCACGATGCCGAAACCGAGCTTTTCCAGGTCGCCGGTCAGGCCGGCTTCATCGAGATACAACTCGACGGTCTTGGAGCCGGGCGCCAGCGACGACTTCACCCATGGCTTGCGCGTCAAACCCAGCTTGTTGGCATTGCGCGCCAGCAGGCCGGCGGCGATCACGTTGCGCGGATTGCTGGTGTTGGTGCAGCTGGTAATGGCGGCGATGATGACGGCGCCGTCCGGCATCAGGCCTGCGGCCTCTTGCGCCCTTGCCTGGTCCAGGTCGACGGCGATACCACGCTCGGCCAGGTCGGACACCGGTAAGCGGCGATGCGGATTGGAGGGGCCGGCCAGGGTGCGCACCACGGTCGACAAATCAAATTTCAGCGTGCGCTCATATTGCGCCGCTGCCAGGCTGTCGGCCCACAAGCCGGCTTCTTTGGCGTAGGTCTCGACCAGCTTGACTTGCTCGTCGTCGCGGCCGGTCAGCTTGAGGTAATCGATGGTTTGCTGGTCGATGAAGAACATCGCTGCGGTCGCACCGTATTCGGGCGCCATGTTGGAGATCGTGGCGCGGTCGCCCAGCGTCAGCGCCGAAGCGCCCTCGCCGCGGAATTCCAGATAGGCGCCAACCACTTTTTCCTTGCGCAGGAATTCAGTCAGCGACAACACCACGTCGGTCGCGGTGATGTTGGGTTGCGGCTTGCCCGAGAGTTCGACGCCGATGATTTCCGGCAGACGCATCCACGAGGCGCGGCCCAGCATGACGTTCTCGGCTTCCAGGCCGCCGACGCCGACCGCGATGACGCCCAGCGCATCGACGTGCGGCGTGTGGCTGTCGGTGCCGACGCAGGTGTCGGGATAGGCCAGGCCGTTGTCGTTGTGAATCACCGGCGACATTTTTTCCAGGTTGATCTGGTGCATGATGCCGTTGCCAGGCTGGATCACGTTGACGTTCTTGAAGGCCTTCTTGGTCCAGTTGATGAAATGAAAGCGGTCTTCATTGCGCCGGTCTTCGATGGCGCGGTTTTTCTCGAACGCCTGCGGATCGAAGCCGCCGCATTCCACCGCCAGCGAATGGTCGACGATCAGTTGCACCGGCACCACCGGGTTGACCTGGGCCGGGTCGCCGCCCTGGTCGGCAATCGCGTCACGCAAGCCGGCCAAATCGACCAGCGCAGTCTGGCCGAGGATGTCGTGGCACACCACGCGCGCCGGGAACCATGGAAAATCGTGGTCGCGCTTGCGCTCGATGATCTGCGTCAGAGATTCGGCGAGGATGGCAGGATCACAGCGGCGCACCAGGTTTTCGGCGTGCACGCGCGAGGTATAGGGAAGCTGGTTCCAGGCGCCGGGTTTGATCGCCTCAACCGCGGCACGAGCGTCGAAGTAATCCAGTTTGGTGCCAGGCAGAGGTTTGCGGTTTGCGGTATTCATGGCTCGATCCCGAGAAAAACATTGGTAAGAACGTGTTTACGATCTGTAGCGAGAGGCTGTCAGCCGGTGGCGCAGTAAGATCGCAAACAAGTTCTAAGAGAGGCAGCCTGCCTGCCACCGGGACATGGCAGGCTGCCGGTGCTGCTGATTTACTTGCGCTTGCCTATCGGTACGAACTTCAGGTCTTCCGGACCGACATAGTTGGCCGATGGACGGATGATCTTGTTGTCGATGCGTTGCTCAATGATGTGCGCGGCCCAGCCGGAAGTGCGCGCGATCACGAATAGCGGTGTGAACATCGCAGTCGGCACGCCCATCATGTGATAAGACACGGCCGAGAACCAGTCGAGGTTGGGGAACATTTTCTTGATGTCCCACATCACGGTTTCCAGGCGTTCGGCGATGTCGAACATTTTGAGCGAACCGGCGTCCTTAGACAGGTTGCGCGCGACTTCTTTGATCACCTTGTTGCGCGGATCGGAGATGGTGTAGACCGGATGGCCGAAGCCGATCACGACTTCCTTGTTCTCCACGCGACGCTTGATGTCGGCTTCCGCTTCGTCGGGATTGTCGTAACGCTTCTGGATTTCAAACGCCACTTCATTGGCGCCGCCATGTTTGGGACCGCGCAACGCGCCGATCGCGCCAGTGATGGCCGAGTACATGTCGGAACCGGTGCCGGCGATGACGCGGCCGGTGAAGGTCGAGGCGTTGAATTCGTGTTCCGCGTACAGGATCAACGAAGTGTGCATGGCCTTTTCCCACAACGCTGACGGCTTTTCGCCATGCAGCAGATGGAGGAAGTGGGCGCCGATGGAGTCGTCGTCGGTTTCGACTTCGATGCGATTGCCGTTGTGGCTGTAGTGATACCAGTACAGCAGCATGGAACCCAGCGAAGCCATCAGGCGGTCTGCGATGTCGCGTGCGCCCGGGGTGTTGTGGTCATCCTTTTCAGGCAGCACACAGCCCAATGCCGACACGCCGGTGCGCATCACGTCCATCGGATGCGAGGCCGCAGGCAACCATTCCAGCGCTGCCTTGACGTTGGCCGGCAGGCCGCGCAGCGCTTTGAGCTTGGCCTTGTAGGCCTTCAGTTCGGCGCTGGTCGGCAACTTGCCATGCACCAGCAAGTGGGCGATTTCTTCGAACTGGCAACTGTCGGCGACGTCGAGGATGTCGTAGCCGCGATAGTGCAAGTCATTGCCGGTCTTGCCGACCGTGCACAGCGCCGTATTGCCCGCAGTGACGCCGGACAGGGCGACGGATTTTTTCGGTTTGAAACCTGGTGCCGATGCTGGTGCTTCGCTCATGCCTATCTCCTTGCTGATTTATCGGGAATGTGTGTGCCGTCTCAACGGATGATGCTTATTTGTCGGCGTATTTCTTTTCCAGTTGATCGAACATCGGTTTGTTGACCAGGCGTTGACGCTCGGCGAACGGCGTCACGAAGTTCGGGTCTTCGTCGAGGCGATGGCTGTCGCGCAAGATGGTCAAGGCCTTTTGCATGCCGGCCACGGCGCCTTGCAGCGCCGCATTGGCGTACAGCACGATGCCGTAACCGAGGTCGCCCAGTTCGTCGGCGCTGAAGATGGGTGTTTTGCCGCCGATCACCAGATTCACCAGTTGCGGTTTGTCCAAGGCTTGCGGCAGACGGCGGATTTCTTCCGCGGTCTCGGTGGCTTCGACAAACAGGATGTCGGCACCGGCTTCGCTATAGCGCGCCGCACGTTCCAGCGCATCGTCAAAGCCGTGCACGCTGCGCGCATCGGTACGCGCCATGATCAGCATGCCTTCGTTGGTGCGGGCGTCGACGGCGGCGTGGATCTTGCCGACCATCTCGGCGCAGGAAATGACTTCCTTGCCGCTGAAGTGGCCGCAACGCTTGGGCGAGACCTGGTCTTCCAGTTGTACTGCATCAGCGCCGGCGCGTTCCAGCGTGCGGATGGTGTGGCGCACGTTGAGCGCATTGCCAAAACCGGTATCGGCGTCGACGATGAGCGGGATCTCGACGGCGTCGCGGATGCGGGCGGTATGGTCGGCTAGTTCATTGAGACCGATGAAGCCCTGATCGGGCATGCCGAAATACATGTTGGTGACGCCGGCGCCGGTGATGTAGAGCGCTTCAAATCCGAGATCGGCGATCACGCGCGCCGACAGCGCATTGAATGCGCCCGGCACCAGCAGACCTTTGCGCGCATAGACTTTGTCACGCAGGATTTGTTTGGTGGTTTTGGAAGTGGTGGTCATATAGGTGTCCTGGGTGTTTCAGCGATGTGAATGTTGCTGCTTATTGCAATCGGCATGCCATCCCCGCGGCACCTTTATGCTGCAACGCAAAAGAAAATCGTGTTTCACCACAAGCCTGCGATAAATCAATGACTTATGCCTGATTCACTCTCTACAAAAGCAACTCACCGGCCTGACGTCGAGGCTTTCGATGTGTTACATTTGAAACACTTGAAACATTTATTTGAAACATGAAACGTCCCAGCCACGCCAGAGACAACAGCGACAAACCCGTCATCTGGACGGTCTCGGTGTCGCGCCTGTTTGAATTGTTCCGCGACATCACGCTGGAGTTCGACGACCAGGCCGACATCGAACCGATTCCGCTGGGCTTCGAAGATGCGGTACGCCATATCCGCGAACGCCTCGCCAGCGAGCGCTGCGATGCGGTGATTGCGGCCGGCTCCAACGGCGCCTACCTCAAGAGCCGTTTGTCGGTGCCGGTGATCATCGCCAAGGCCAGCGGCTTCGATGTCATGCAGGCGCTGGCCAAGGCGCGCAAGATCACGCCCGACATCGGCCTGATCACTTACCAGGAAACCATGCCGGCGCTGAGTGAATTCCAAAGCACCTTCGGCCTCAATATCGTGCAGCGCACTTACGCCACCGAAGAAGACGCGCGCTCGCAAATCAATGAACTCAAAGCCGCCGGCATCAAAGCCATCGTGGGCGCCGGCCTGATCACCGACCTGGCTGAAGAAGCAGGCCTGGCCGGCATCTTCGTCTACTCCGCCGCGAGCATCCGGCAAGCCTTCGACGATGCGCTCGAACTGGCCCGCCTGACGCAACTGGAGTCCAGCCGCGGGCGCAGCTTCCCGGTTGCCGACACCTTGCGCGCCAAGCATCACCTCAACGACTTGCGCGGCGATTCAGCAGCGATGGAAGCTGTGCGCCAGTCGATCACGCTATTCGCCAAATCGCCCGCCACCGTATTGATCCAAGGCGAGACCGGCACCGGCAAGGAACTTGCAGCGCAAGCGATCCACCGCGCCCATCCGCAGATGCAAGGCAAGGTGCAGGCGCACCACCCTTTCGTCGCGGTCAATTGCGGCGCGCTGGCGGAGTCGCTGCTGGAGTCGGAATTATTCGGCTACGAAGAAGGCGCCTTCACCGGCTCCCGCCGCGGCGGTCGCGCCGGCTTGTTCGAAGCGGCGCATCGCGGCACCCTGTTGCTGGATGAAATCGGCGAGATGCCGCTGCCGCTGCAAACCCGTTTGCTGCGGGTACTCGAAGAACGCGAAGTGGTGCGTGTGGGCGGCACGCGACCCATCCCGGTTAACGTGCGCATCATCAGCGCCACCCATTGCGACCTCGACAGCCGCATCAAGGATGGCCGTTTTCGCGCCGACCTGTTTTACCGCCTGAGCGTGCTGCGCATGACGCTGCCGCCCTTGCGTGAACGCCCCGACGATCTGGCGCCGCTGGCGGAGTGGTGCCTGAAACATGCGCTGGCGGCGATGGACATTCGCCCGCACGCCAACCTGCATGCCGAGATCTTGCGTTGCACACCGCTACTGGCGCGCTACGACTGGCCCGGCAATGTGCGCGAGTTGCGCAACATGATGGAGCGGCTGGCGCTGTTCCTTGCGGCCGAACCCTTGCAGGCGCTGACGCCGAATCTGATCGCGCGCATTGCGCCTGAGCTGACGCAAGGCGACCCGACAACGGCCGCCCTGCGCTCGCCGTCGATGGCCGCCGCTGCCGGTGAATCGCTGCAAGAAGTGCTGGCGCGTTTCTCGGGCAACCGCGCTGCCACTGCCAACTACCTGGGCATCAGCCGCACCACGCTGTGGCGCAAACTGGGTGAAAAAGCCTGACCCAGTTGGCTGCGCACGCGTCTGCTTGACCATGCACTTGATTCACCCATGAAGCAGGCGCAGATAGATTCCCGCCCAATAGGAATCGTCGAGAATGCGTGATTGACAGTTTCTCTTGCCAGCACGTATTCTCGGTCGGTTGTCGATGGCAATCGCGGAGCCTCGCTATATTGTTTGCGCATTTGTCGCACACACAATCTGCCGATCCGCAACCAGACGGCACTTACATCAACAATCTTACCAATCGGACCAATGGGAGAACGCATGAACAATAATAGTTCAGCAGCAACCGGTAATGACGCGTCAGTCAAGCTTCATCCACAAACCTGGCGAGCGGTTATCTCGTCGTCGATCGGCAATGCGCTGGAATGGTTTGACGTCCTGATCTACGGCGCGTTTGCAGTGGTCATCGCCAAGCTGTTCTTCCCTACCGATAACGAAACGGTCTCACTGCTGGTGACCTTTGCCACCTTCGGTGTGTCCTTCTTCATGCGTCCGCTCGGCGCCGTCATCCTCGGCGCCTATTCCGATCGCGTCGGCCGCAAGGCGGCGCTGTCGCTGTCGATCGTGCTGATGACCATCGGCACCGCCATGATCGCCTTCATGCCGACTTACTCCAGCATCGGTCTGTGGGCGCCGGCAGGCATCGTGTTGGCGCGCCTGATCCAGGGTTTTTCGGCAGGCGGCGAGTTCGGCAGCTCCACCGCATTTTTGGTGGAACATGCGCCGCATCGTCGTGGTTTCTTCTCGAGCTGGCAAGTCGCCAGCCAGGGCTTGAGCCTGCTCATGGCAGCGGCGTTCGGCGCCGGCCTGAACGGCTTGCTGACGCCTGAACAGCTCTACTCCTGGGGCTGGCGCCTGCCCTTCCTGTTCGGCCTGCTGATCGGTCCGGCCGGTTTCTACATCCGCCGCCACCTGGAAGAGTCGCCGGAATTCGCAGCGGCAGAACGCACTGAAACACCGCTGCGCGACACCTTCTCGAGCCAGAAGATGCGCCTGCTGATCGGTACCGGCAGCGTGATCATGGCGACCGTGTCGGTGTATCTGTCGCTGTACATGCCGACCTACGCCATCAAGCAACTGGGCATGCCTGCATGGTCGTCGTATGCGGCCACGCTGGTGTCGGGCCTGATCATGATGCTGGCCTCGCCGCTGGTGGGCGAGCTGTCCGACAAGCACGGCCGCACGCCGTTCATGATCGTCAGCAGCCTGGCATTTGTATTGCTGACCTATCCGATGTTCGTGTTCCTCACCGGTTCGCCCAGCTTCATCAACCTGCTGTTGCTGCAAATCGTCATCGGCGTCTTGATGACCATGTACTTTGCATCCATGCCGGCGCTGCTGGCGGACATCTTCCCGGTGCAAACACGCGGCACCGGCATGTCGCTGAGCTATAACATCGCCGTGATGCTGTTCGGCGGCTTTGCCGGCCTGATCATCACTTGGCTGATCCAGGCCACCGGCAACAAGCTGTCGGTGAGCTATTTCGTGATCGTCGGCGCGGCACTGAGCTTCATCGCTTCGATGGCGGCGCGTTACGTCTTGAAACTGCGTTGAGGCAGGATCGCCGGCGTCGCCGCGAGGCGAGTGCCGGCGTCGCCGCAGACATCAGACAGTCGTAAAAAAAGGGCCGGATTCGTCAACGAATCCGGCCCTTGTTATTTTGTTTTCATCGTGCGGCTTGCCTTCTTTGCGAGGCATGCCCGTGGCGATGTGATTGCTTCCCTACCCCCTACTACTCTCCCGCTTCCCCTTAACCGTTTGCTCAGTCGTCCTCGGCACCGCCGATGCCGAGCTCCTGGATCTTGCGCGTGATGGTGTTGCGACCGATGCCCAGGCGCACCGCTGCATCGTTCTTGCGGCCATGCGTGTGCTTGAGTGCGATCTTGATCAGCGCCGCTTCGAATTGGCGACCGAGGATGTCCATGACTTCCGGACGTTCTTCCGCCAGCATCTGTGCCGCTTCGGTTTCCAGCAGGCTGATCCAGTTGCGATCGACACCGCCGAAGTCGCCCTCGCTACCCGCCGCGATGCCGCCGTGCGACTCGACCACCGGCGCCGAAGACGATGCCGCTTGCGACGATACCGGTTGGAAGTTGCTGCTGCGCTCTTCGATCAGGTCCTGCGGCAAGTCCTTGACTTCGACCGTCTGGCCGGGCGCCATCACGGTGATCCAGTTGCATAGGTTTTCCAGTTGGCGCACGTTGCCAGGCAACTCCAGTTGCGACAGGAACTGCATCGCCTGCGGCGACAGGCGCTTGGCTTCGACGCCGAGCTGACGCGCGCTTTGCGTGAGGAAGTGGCGCGCCAGGATAGGCACGTCTTCGCGCCGTTCGCGCAAGCTCGGCAAGCGCAGGCGGATCACGTTGAGGCGATGGTACAAGTCTTCGCGGAACAAGCCTTCGCGCACGCGATGTTCGAGGTTCTGGTGCGTCGCTGCAATCACGCGCACATTCGCCTTGAGCGATTGATGGCCGCCGACGCGATAGAAATGGCCGTCCGACAACACCCGCAGCAAACGCGTTTGCAGGTCGAGCGGCATGTCGCCGATTTCATCGAGGAACAGCGTGCCGCCCTCGGCTTGCTCAAAACGGCCGCGCCGCATTGCCTGCGCACCGGTGAAGGCACCGCGTTCATGGCCGAACAGTTCGGATTCCAGCAAGTCTTTCGGAATCGCCGCCGTGTTGAGCGCCACGAAAGGCTGTGCGGCGCGCGGACTGTGCTTGTGCAAGGCGCGTGCGACCAGCTCCTTGCCGGAACCGGATTCACCGGTGATCAGCACCGTCACATTCGATTGCGACAAACGGCCGATGGCGCGGAAGACATCTTGCATCGCCGGTGCCTGGCCGAGGATTTCCGGCGCGTCCGCAGACGATTGCTCGACCGCGGTTTCGCGCAGGCTTTCTTCCAATGCGCGACGAATCAGTTCAACTGCCTTGTCGACGTCGAAAGGCTTGGCCAGATATTCGAACGCGCCACCCTGAAAGGCTGACACCGCCGAATCGAGATCCGAGAACGCGGTGATGATGATGACCGGGATGCCGGGATGCTTGGCCTTGATGGTCTGCAACAGCTCCAGACCGGATGCGCCGGGCATGCGGATATCGGAAACCAATACTTGCGGCGTACCGGTCTGCAGTGCCTGCATGGCGTCACGCGCGCTGGAAAAACTTTGTGTGGCGAGATTTTCTCGCGCGAGGGCTTTTTCCAATACCCAGCGTATCGATTCGTCGTCGTCAACAATCCAGATCGGTTTCATAGTCTTATCTTTTCCTGCGTGTGGTAGACAGCGTAAAAGGCATTTGCCCGTATTGCCTTGCTTTGTCCGGAACTTGCCCGATCAATCCGCGTGATCAGGGAAGTGGGATCAAAATTCTGAAATCCGTATATCCCGGCCGGCTTTCACATTCGATAACGCCCATATGCTGCTGTACGAATGTTTGCGCCAACGTCAGTCCCAAACCGCTACCTCCTTCCCGACCGGAAACCAGCGGGTAAAAAATACGGTCCTGGATGTCTGGTGAGATACCGGGGCCATTGTCGATGATATGCAAGTCTAGTGCCAGCCGGTATCGGACCTTGGCCAGCGTCACCTGACGCGCAACTCGCGTCTGCAAAATCAGTTCGGCGTCGCCGGCGCGGATGCGTTCGGCAAGCGCTTGTGCGGCGTTGTGGACGATGTTGAGCAAGGCCTGGATCAGTTGCTCCTTGTCGCCGCGGAATTCCGGAATCGACAAGTCATAATTGCGCTGAATGGTCAGGCCGTTCGGAAACTCGGCGAGGATCAGGCTGCGCACACGCTCACAGACTTCGTGGATGTTGACGTCGCCGACGATGTGCGGTCGCCGGTGCGGCGCCAGCAAGCGATCCACCAGCGTCTGCAGCCGGTCGGCTTCCTTGATGATGACCTGGGTATATTCGCGCAACTCTTTCAGATGGCGCTCGGGCAACTCCAGCTCCAGCAATTGCGCGGCGCCACGAATGCCCCCCAGCGGATTCTTGATTTCATGCGCGAGGTTGCGAATCAACTCCTTGTTGGCCTGGCTCTGGTCGAGCAAACGCTCTTCCCGGTCCAGCTTGAGTTGCTGTACGTTTTCGCGCAACTCCAGCAGCACCGGTGTGGCGGCGCTGTCGAGCGCGGTGACGATGGTGTGCACCTGCAGCGGCTCGCGTCCTGCGCGCTCCAACACCAGGTCGAGACGTTTGTCGGCGAACTGATGTTCGACCGCCTGATAAAACAGGTTGGCGAGCTCCTTGCCATTGAGGAAAAGCTCGCTGAGCTTCTGCTGGGAAAGCACTTTGAACGAGCTTTCCAGGAGATTTTCAGCAGCGGCGTTGGCGTAGACGATGCCGCCGTTTGCATCGAGAATGATGACTGCCGATGCCAGCAAGTCGAGACCATCCAATGAAGGTAGCGTTGTTTTCATGCGTTCCAGTAAACCTTGTGATATGCACCCGACAACCCGATACCTGCCTGCACAAAAAATGCAGCAATGGAATTGTCAGCTTCCCCCTCAGCCAGGGCCTGTTAACAATTAATTTGGGAGATGCGTTTCAGTCAGAAAGCGTGCTGGCAAGGCGCGTGGCGTAGCAGGTGGTGGGCCCACCTGCAAGCCATGCAACGCGGCCAGCGCGCTTTCTGACTGAAACCCTGCGGGAACGCGCGGCAGGCGTCACCTGCCGTTGTTGCAGCTCCTTGCCGTAGCACCGCTACGACGCGTCGCTGCGCCTAGGCAGTTAACGCCTGCCGCGCGTTCGCACTCCCAAATTAATTGTTAACAGGCCCTAAGCAAGATCTGGGCGAGCCTGCTCGCTGCCTGTATCGCAGCCCCGAGTGTCATATGAACATCGCGCTGTGGCGCTCACGGCAGCTTGCTGAGCTCCCGTTTCAATGCCGCGATGTTGCGTTCGCTCCGGGCAATGTCGTCCTTCGTATCTGCCACGCGCTGTTGATATTTGGCGTAATTGCGCTCGTCGCCACGACGCTCGGGCTCACCGTTGTTGAAGTCGGCCTTGAGTCCGGCCAGCTTCTTTTCTTCGGATGTCAATTCGTCCTGCAGGATCCGCTTGCGCTCGCTGTCGCGCGCCTTCTGCGTCGCGCCGTTGACCTTGGGGAAGCTGGCCGCCGCAGCATTGCCTTCGCCCACTGCCGCCGGCGCCTTGCGCCTGGCGGGCGGCGTACTGCTCAGGCCCGGCAACTCGAGCTTCTTGCAACCCTTGCCGGCGCCGGTGTTTTTATATTCTTTGACGCCGTTTTCATCGCTGCAAACATAAACGTCGTTTTGCGCATGCGCGCAGTTCAGTGAGGCTATGCACAACAGCACGGCGAATGCATAAGGTTTCATCTTGATCGGGTCAACGGCAACAATGCCGACCAGTGTAAGACAAGATGAAAATCCCGACCAAACAGCGCCATCACCGGCAATAACAAAACAAATAAATATAAAAAAAGGGAAGCAAGCTTCCCTTTTTTATCAATGCAAAATCGACGATTACAGCGAGTAGTACATGTCGAATTCGATTGGGTGTGTCGTCATGCGATAACGCTGCACTTCCTGGCCCTTCAGGTCCAGGTAGGCATCGATCATGCTGTCGGTGAAGACGCCGCCGCGTGTCAGGAACTCGCGATCAGCGTTCAGTGCATCCAGTGCTTCTTCCAGCGATGCGCACACTGTTGGGATCAGCTTGTCTTCTTCCGGTGGCAGATGGTACAGATCCTTCGAAGCAGCTTCGCCCGGATGGATCTTGTTTTGCACGCCGTCCAGGCCGGCCATCAACAGCGCTGCGAAGCACAGGTATGGGTTCGCCAGTGGATCCGGGAAACGGGTTTCAATACGACGACCCTTCGGATTCGGAACGTGTGGAATACGGATCGATGCGGAACGGTTACGCGCCGAGTAAGCCAGCTTGACCGGTGCTTCGAAACCTGGAACCAGACGCTTGTACGAGTTGGTGCCTGGGTTGGTGATCGCGTTCAGCGCCTTGGCGTGCTTGATGATGCCGCCGATGTAGAACAGCGCGAATTCGGACAGACCAGCATAGCCGTCGCCTGCGAACAGGTTCTTGCCGTCTTTCCAGACCGATTGGTGAACGTGCATGCCGGAACCGTTGTCGCCAACCAATGGCTTAGGCATGAAAGTCGCTGTCTTGCCGTAGGTGTGAGCAACGTTCCAGACCACGTACTTCAGTGTCTGTGTCCAGTCAGCGCGCTCAACCAGCGTCGAGAAGCGGGTGCCCAGTTCGTTTTGACCGGCGCCGGCAACTTCGTGGTGATGCACTTCAACCGGGATGCCCAGGGATTCGAGGATCAGGGACATTTCCGAACGCATGTCCTGGAAGCTGTCGACTGGTGGCACTGGGAAGTAGCCGCCCTTGACGGTCGGACGGTGGCCGGTGTTGCCGCCTTCGAGCTTGGCGCCGGTGCTCCACGATGCTTCTTCGGATTCGATCTTGACGAAGGAACCGGACATGTCCGCACCCCAACGCACGCCGTCGAAAATGAAGAATTCTGGCTCAGGACCAAAGTAAGCGGTGTCGCCCAGGCCGGAGGACTTCAGGTAAGCTTCAGCGCGCTTGGCGATGGAGCGTGGATCACGGTCGTAACCCTTGCCATCGGACGGCTCGATCACGTCACATTGCATGAACAATGTGGTTTCTTCCATGAACGGGTCGATGTTGGCGGTATTTGGATCAGGGATCAGCAACATGTCCGACGCTTCGATGCCCTTCCAGCCAGCGATCGAGGAACCGTCGAAGGCGTGACCGGATTCGAACTTGTCGATGTCGAAATGGGACACTGGAACTGTTACGTGCTGCTCTTTACCCCGGGTGTCGGCAAAACGGAAATCAACAAACTTGACTTCATTGTCTTTCACCAACTTCAAAACCTCTGCGGCCGTCCTTGCCATGCGAATCTCCTAAAACGAGGAAGTAGTATAAATTTGTACAATTTGGGTGATGAGCCGACTACGTGCGACTTAATGTATGCAGCAAATACAACAGATAGTGCGCCAGAACTCAGGCGGGAATGATAGCAGATTCCATGCCATCAACTGCCTTGTGTTGATGCACATGGCATATTTTAGGGAGTTATTGGGCGGCAGGCGATTCCACGCAGTGCATGACGGATGCCGCAGTGATTTATTATGGTGCAAATTTAATTATTTGCACCAATTAAATACGTTTTTATAACAATGCATTAATTTGGTGCGGATATTTTTTACGGTGTCGTCCGCGTGTAGTTTCTTTGTCAACTTATTAATTATTCCCAGGAAACAACATGAGCTCCAGCAACACCTTGCTTTCCACTGCGCAACAACGTGCGCAAACCGGTCAATTTCCTTACGCCGGCGCCGTCACACCGGCCGAGGCTTTTGCCCTGCTGCAAGAAAATGCCGCAGTCAGGCTGGTCGATGTGCGCACCAAGGCCGAACGCGACTGGATCGGCCAGGTGACGCTACCGGCCGAACAACACCTGGCGGTGCAATGGAATCTGTACCCGGAAGGCACGCCGAATCCGCAATTCCTCGACCAACTGGGCATGGTGGCGCAGAAGGACACCGTGCTGCTGTTTTTGTGCCGCTCCGGCGTGCGCTCGCGCCATGCCGCCAAACTGGCGACTGAAAACGGCTACACGCAGTGCTATGACATTCTGGAGGGCTTCGAAGGCAACAAGGACAGCGCCGGCCACCGCAAGACAATAGAAGGCTGGTGCAAGGCGGGACTGCCCTGGCTGGGCGCGTAGCTGAACAGATCGCCACGGACAGCGCCCGGCCTAGAGGCGTAACAAAACGCCGGCGGCAAGGCACGCCGGCGCAGACAATACGAAGGGACAGCGAAGCAACGCGGTCAGCGGTGTTTTGTCAGCGCTTCCGAGCCGCTGTCAGTGTCGTTTGTGCTTGACGTGAACTCAGAGCGCCTGCAGTTGCCGGCGCAAGTTCTCGACCTCGGCATCAAGCCCGGATACCGGCGCAGTCCTGTGCGTGGCAATCGCCTCAATACGTTCCAGCGTCATCACGATCTGCGGCGCGCCCATGGTCAGCGCGGCGCCTTTCATGCGATGCGCCATGCGCCCTACGCCCGCCATGTCGGCCACCCCGAGCGCCGCTTGCATGGCGCCCAGATCTTCCAGCGAGGTCGAGCGGAACAAGGCCGGCAGATCGATATTTTTCATATCGTCCAGATTGATCGTGGACGGCGCCGTCACATCGACATCACACCACAGCGACAAAATCTTTTTCAATTCTTCAACCGGCAGCGGTTTCCCCAAGACACCGTCCATGCCGCTATCGAGGCACAACTGCATGTGCGCCGCGTCGGTTTCCGCCGAAATCGCAATGATGGGCGTATGCGCGCTCTCGTCTTCACGCTCGCGCTTGCGCACCAGCCGGGCGACGTCGTAGCCGCTCATGTCGGGCATCTGGCAATCGAGCAGGACCAGATCGAATTCCACCTTCTCCATTGCCGCCAGCCCCGAACTGCCGTCGTGCGCAGTGCTCACCCGGCAGCCCAGTTTTTTCAATTGCTTTTCGATGACGACGCGGCTGGTTGCCGAATCATCGATGATAAGAATCAGCAGTTCTGGTGTCGACACAGTAGTAGTCATGATGCACCTTATAGATCCTGAAGTTGATGCTGAATCTTGAACAATTCGTTATCGTTGCGTACCCCAAGCTTGCGAAACGCCGCCTGCTTCTGGCCGCTGATGGTCTTCACGCTGCGGGCAAATTTTTCTGCAATTTGGGTCACGCTCATACCATCCAGGCAGCAGCGCAGCACCTCTCGTTCGCGCGGCGACAAGTCGGTGTTGTCGGTCAGCGAATCAGTGCCGTTGGCATCATCCTCAACCCCATGGCTAGACAGCATGGAAGAGATCTCGGCTGCCATCAGCGGATTGAGGTGCACGCGCCCGACCGAGACCGAACGTATGGCTGCCACCAGCTCGGATAATTCCTGCTCCTTGCCGACGAAACCGCGCGCGCCGGCGCGCATGGCCAGGGCCACGGTGGCGGGGTTGTAGTGGGAGGACGAGACCAGGATTTTACTGTCGGGAAAACGCACCTTCAATGCGCGGATCAGGTTCAGTCCATCGATATCATTGGCGCCCAGCGAATAGTCGATCAGCAGGATGTCTGCGGGCGAGGCCCGCAAGGCCGCCATCATGTCCTTGCTGGTGGCATAGGCACCCACCACCTGGAAATCGGATTCCTCTTTCAGTCGTGCCGCAAGGCCATGCCGCACGACAGCATGATCGTCCAGCAAGGCAATACGAATCGCATTTGTTCCAGCCCATGTCATCACGACATCCTTTCGCGAAAGCATATCTATACAGCAGAAACAACGCGCATCGGTATCGATGGTCGGCTTCGCTGCCATGAGATGACGATAAGGTCCAGGTCCACGACCAAGCGAATCATGATCGAGTGTACCAAAGATGACAAAAATCCAATAGAAAGTTCACACATTGACGAGGCCGTTGTTAAAAAGCTGCGACGCGCCGACTTTACTCAAGAATTCTTCCTGCTGCATCGGGCTGGAGATCGCACCCAGTCCCTGCAGACATCCCATTGCCGCCAGCACTTCCATTTGCCGCGCGTTCTCTATGCCTTCCGCCGTGACTTTAAGTTTCAGTCGCTTGGCGATGTTGATGATGGATTCGACGATGACGCGGCATTGTGCTTGCCGCAAGAACTGCCGCACGAAATAGCTGTCGATGCGAATCTCCGTGAACGGCATCTGCGACAACAGCTTCATTGTCGAGATGCCCGAGCCGAAGTCGTCAATCGACAAACCGAAGCCGCGCAGACGCAAGCGGTTCAGCGAAGCGGCCAGCCTCAAGGCCTGCTGCGGCGGCTCCTCTTCCGAAATGCCGACGGTGATCAGCGACGCGGCCACTTCATGCCGTTGTATGCGCTCGTAGAGATAGTCGGCGATCTCCGGCGTTTCCAGCGTAAATGCCGACGCCTTGACGCAGATGGGAATGCTGCAACCGATTTTTTCCAGCTTCTGCTGCGTCTTCAACACATGGTTAATGGTGCGGTAGAACAACATGAGTCCGAGCCCTTGCTTCTCGACGAGGCTGGTGAACTGACTCGGCGACAGGTAGCTGAATTTGGGGTGACGCCAGCGCACCAGCGCATCGGCGCCGATGACCATTTTGGTTTTCAAGGACAATTGCGGCTGATACCACACCTCGAACTCACTGGTGTCGCATATCGCGCGCAAGATATCGCCATCGTCGATGGTGTCGTCGCCGGCCGGACGCGGCGATTTTGTCGCTTTTTGCTGCACAGCATTGAGGGCATTCAATAAGGCCAGCGCTGCGTCGGCGACCACGCTCAAGGCCGACAAGCTGATCGGCTTGGCCAGCGCCTCGACAAACGGGAAGCCGGCCGAGCGCGCCATTTGCAGGTGCGATTCCAGCACGTCGCCGTCATGCACGCTCATCCAGATCAGCATGGGCAACTCTTTTCCGGAGCAAGGGCGCATTTCATCTTGCGCCAGCACGAACTGGGAACCGTCCATGTTCGGCATGCCGATATCGCAAAAAATCAAATCGATAGCGTGCTCTTTCAACACCTTGATTGCATCGATTCCATCGGTCGCGTCGTGGATATCAACACAGCCCAGTTCTCTCAATTTTTCAGCGACGAAGGCGCGTTGCAATGGCTCGTCTTCGACGATCAAAATGGATAGATCCCCGATAGTTTTCATAGTTTCTCCAGATCGATGATGCTTGCCGCTGCGTGTCCGTTACCGCAGTACAGTGTGGCAATTGTGACCATCTTGCTGGAGAGCGTAAATGAGAATCTTCTTAATTTCAGCACCCGTTTTTGTCCTAAATCATGCCGCTTTTTGACAATTCTTAAGACAAAGAAATGCAATATAAAAATATTCGATATTTATAAATAATTGATTTAATTATTTATTAGATATTTGACTGAATATAAACCGTCAAAACGCGGAAAACATATCGAGATCGATAGTCCTTGCGAACATCCGTACACAAACATTCGCAGACCCCTTTTTAGCGAATGCCTGACCGCTGCACAAAATCAACTTCGCCTCTGGAAGCCCCGCCTGTCAACCATTTCCCCCGTTCAATGGTTAGTTCCACATGCTGCGACACAGCCGTGCAACTGACAGGATTTTGTCAGCTTCACCGCTTCTTACACTTTATTACAGCGGTCGCGAACCAGCATGCACATACTTAGCCTATCGACTTCTCGTAAAGCGACCATGCGCATCTCATACAACTTCAGACTTGGCTTGATCGGATTGCTGACATTCGGCCTCTGCGGTGTTGCTGCCGCACAAGCACTGAGTTCGCAGGAACAGGCCTTGCACGTGCTTAACCGCCTGGCCTACGGCCCGCGTCCCGGCGACGTTGCCGCAGTCGAAAAAACCGGTGTGAAGCGCTATATCGATGAGCAGCTCAATCCTGAGCGTGTTCCCTTTCCTGCCGATCTGCAGGCGCGCCTGGACAGCCTTTCCACCTACAAGCTGAGCAGTGCGCAACTGTATATCCAGTACGGGCCGCCGTCCTTCCCGGGCAACAACGCCAGCCCCGAAGAAAAGAACGCTGCACGCCAACGCGCCGGCCAGGAAATCACACCACAGAGCCATCTCGCGCGCTTCTGGATGGCCACGGAAAGTCCGCGCCAGCTGCAAGAAGTGATGACCGAGTTCTGGTTCAATCACTTCAATGTGTTTGAAGGCAAAGAATGGGTGCGCTACTGGAATGCCGAATACGAGAAGGACGCCATCCGTCCCAACGCGCTCGGCAATTTCCGCCAGTTGCTGGGCGCGGTCGCGCATCACCCTGCGATGCTTTACTACCTCGACAACTGGCTCAGCAGCGGCGCCAATACGCCGCAAGCCAAGGGTCGCTTCAAGGGCCTCAACGAGAACTACGCGCGCGAGCTGATGGAATTGCATACGCTGGGCGTCAACGGTGGCTACAGCCAGGCTGACGTGATTTCGCTGGCGCGCATCCTGAGCGGCTGGACCATCGCCGTGCGCGAATTGAAAGAAGACTCGGACGACGCCACCTTCATCTTCCGCCCCGGTCGCCACGACATGGGCGACAAGCAGTTCCTGGGACGCGTGATCCCGCGCGGCGGCCGCCAGGAAGGTGAAGTCGCGCTCGACATGCTGGCCCGTCATCCGGCCACGGCCCGCTTCATCTCGACCAAGCTGGTGCAATACTTTGTGTCCGATCAGCCGGATCCGGCGCTGGTCAACCAACTGGCGCAACGCTTCCTCGCCACCGACGGCGACATCAAGGCGGTGCTGCGCGTCTTGTTCGACAGCCCGCAATTCTGGTCGCGCCAAAACTACCAGAGCCAGTTCAAGACGCCTTACCAATACGTCATTTCTTCGCTGCGCGCGACCGCTACCCCGGTGCTCAACGGCAAGCCGATCAGCGGCGCCTTGAATCAATTCGGCATGCCTTTGTATGGCTGGCTCACCCCCGAGGGTTACAAGTACTCGCAAGAAGCCTGGCTCAATCCGGATGCCTTGCTGCGCCGTATCAATTTCGTCAATGGACTGAGCAACGGCAAGTCGCCGATTGCGCGGCCCGAAAACACTCCGCCGGCGCCGGATGCGGCGCCGGTCGATCCGGTGCAATTGATCCAGACGCTGGCGCCGATGCTGAGCCAGGACAGCGTGACGACGATCGTCTCGTCGCCGCCCAATTTGCAAGTCGGCCTGATCCTGGGCAGCCCTGCATTCATGAAACGTTAGAGGTCATCATGAACCGTCGTGAATTCATTCGTTACATGGGGATTGCCGGCGGCAGCGCCATGGTCATTCCGATCGGCCTGTCCGGCTGCGCGGTGGTGCCGGTCGGCAAACCGAATCAAGCAGTTGCCGCCGGCAACGCCCCACTCGCCTACGGTACGCCCAAGCAACGTGCGCATGCCAACGGCGACGGTACGCCGCGCATGGTGGTGGTGTTTTTGCGCGGTGCCGTCGACGGCCTGAACGTCGTGGTGCCGCATGGCGACCGCGAGTACTACCAGGCCCGTTCGAGCATCGCCGTCGCGCGTCCGGGACAAAACAACGGCGCCATCGACCTCACCGGTTATTTCGGCCTGCATCCCTCATTGCGACCATTGATGCCGTATTGGGAAAGCGGTCAGCTGGCCTTCGTGCACGCCTCCGGCTCGCCGGACGGTTCGCGCTCCCATTTCGAAGCGCAGGACTACATGGAAACCGGCACCCCCGGCCAGCACAATACCCGCGATGGCTGGATGAATCGCCTGCAGGGTAATTTACCGCGCTCGGACTCGCCGGTGCAAGCCTTGACGCTGGGGGAAGCAACGCCGCGCATCCTCAGCGGCAGGCAGGTGGTGGCGAACTTGCCGACCGGCCGCGATGCTGCGCGCCAGACCCTGATCGACCAGCCCAAGGTCAGCCAGGCCTACGGCGCCATCTATGCCAGCGACGACGCGCTCGGCAAGGCCTACCGCGACGGCATCGCCGCACGCAAAGAATTGATGGCCGAAATGAGCAGCAATGAGCAGCGCATGGCCAACAACGGCGCGCCGCTGCCGAACGGCTTGTCCATCGACACCGCGCGCCTGGGTCGCCTGATGCGCGGCGATCCCAAGATACGCCTGGGCTTCCTCGCGGTCGGCGGCTGGGACACCCACGCCAACCAGGGCAACGGCGCCGGCCAGCTGGCCGGTCGCCTCAATCCGCTCGCCACCGGCCTGGCAACGCTGGCGCAGGAACTCGGTCCAGCCTTCAACGATACCGTGATCGTGGTGGTGTCGGAATTCGGCCGCACCTTCCGCGAAAACGGCAACGGCGGCACCGACCATGGCCACGGCAACGTGATGTGGCTGCTCGGCGGCAATGTGCGCGGGCACACGATCTACGGTCAGTGGCCGGGCTTGAACAAGACCGAACTCAATGAAGGGCGTGACCTGGCGATCACCACCGATTTCCGTGCTGTCATGTCGACGCTGGCCGAGAAACACATGCGCATTCCCGACAGCGCCTTGCAGCAAATCTTCCCGCAATACACCACCGGCATGCAGCACGTTTCCAACATCCTGGTGTAACAACGTGTCTGCGATCTTACTGCGAGGCCGTGATCCGGCGTCTCGGCACTGGCGCGGGCAATAAAAAAGGAGCGATGATCGCTCCTTTTTTGTTACCGGTTTCTTATTCCGCCTCTTCGATCCAGGCCGCCTGTATCGCCTCCAGGATCTTTTCACCGGAACGATTGGCATCGTCGTCGAAGCCCTCCAACGCCATCACCCATCGGTGCAGATCGGTGAAGCGTATCGTTTTGGGATCGATGTCCGGAAACTTGTCGTTGAGTTCCTCAGCAATATGCTGAATATCAGTCCATTTCATGGCTGCCTCGCAAAGGTGGATCAGTCGCCATCAAGTCAGCGCCGCAATCAGTGATTTTCGCTGGCGTGGTTGATGGTGTACTTCGGAATTTCGACGACCAGATCGTCGTCGCCCAGCACCACTTGGCAGGACAGGCGCGAATTCGCTTCCAGGCCCCAGGCCATGTCGAGCAAATCTTCTTCCTTGTCGGTCGGCTCACCCAGGGTTTCAAAACCTTCGCGGATCACCACGTGGCAAGTGGTACAGGCGCACGACTTTTCGCAGGCGTGCTCGATGTCGACATCGCTGTCGAGCATGGCGTCGCACAGCGTCTTGCCGACCGGTGCGTCGATGACGACGCCGTCAGGACAGAAAGTGGGGTGTGGGAGTATGACGATTTGTGGCACGGTATTTACCTTTGATCTTGATCTTTACGAAACTTCATCCAATTTCTTGCCGGCCAATGCGGCGTGTACGCTGCGGTCCATGCGACGCGCGGCGAATTCTTCAGTACCCTGTGCCAGCGCTTCGACCGCGGCCTTGATCGCCAGGTGATCCTCGCCCTGCGCCTTCTCGCGCACCACCACGATCAATGCCGCGATATCGCTGCGCTCCTGCTCATTGAGCAAGGCGCTGTCGACGTCCAGCGCCGATTGCGTGGCCAGCACGATACGTTCGGCTTCAACCTGCTCTTCGCGCAAGGCGCGACGCAGCATGTCTTCGTCGGCCGACTGGAAGGATTCCTGCAACATGCGCGCGACATCGTCATCGGCCAGGCCATACGAAGGCTTGACCGTGATCGCCGCTTCCACACCCGAATTCATTTCACGTGCAGACACCGACAGCAAACCATCGGCATCGACCTGATAGGTCACGCGGATGCGTGCTGCCCCGGCCGCCATCGGCGGAATGCCGCGCAGTTCGAAGCGCGCCAGCGAGCGGCAATCGGCGACCAGTTCGCGCTCGCCCTGCACCACCTGGATCGCCATCGCCGTCTGGCCGTCCTTGAAAGTAGTGAACTCTTGCGCACGCGCACAGGGAATCGTCGAGTTGCGCGGGATCACTTTCTCCGCCAGGCCGCCCATGGTTTCGATGCCCAGCGACAGCGGAATCACGTCCAGCAACAACCAGTCGTCGCCGGCGGCGCGGTTGCCCGCCAGCAGGTTGGCTTGCACTGCCGCGCCCAGCGCGACCACCTTGTCCGGATCGATATTGGCCAGCGGCGTGGTCTGGAAGAATTCGCCGACGGCCTTGCGCACCTGCGGCATGCGCGTGGCGCCGCCGACCAGCACCACACCGTCGACATCATCGACCGACAAGCCGGCGTCGCGCAGCGCCTTGCGGCTAGGCGTGATGGTCTTGGCGACCAGATGCTGCGTCAGTGTGACGAACTCTTCAGCCGTGATCGACAGATGCACTTCTTCACCCGAATTCAGGGATGCATCGATTTGCGTGTAAGCCTTGGAAGACAGCAATTCTTTTGCCTCGCGCGCCTTCACCAACAAGATGCGCGTGTCTTCATCCGACAGCGGCGCCAGCTGCGCCTGTTCGCACATCCAGCAGAACAGGCGCTGGTCGAAATCGTCGCCGCCGAGAGCGGAATCGCCACCGGTCGACAACACCTCGAACACGCCCTTGGTCAGCTTGAGTATGGAAATATCGAAGGTGCCGCCACCCAGGTCGTAGATCGCGAAAGTACCTTCGGAACCATTGTCGAGGCCGTAGGCGATCGCCGCGGCAGTAGGCTCATTCAGCAAACGCAGCACATTCAGACCGGCCAGTTGCGCGGCGTCCTTGGTGGCCTGGCGTTGCGCATCGTCAAAATAAGCCGGCACCGTAATCACCGCACCGACCAGGTCGTCGCCGAGCGCGTCTTCGGCAGTCTGGCGCAGGGTCGCGAGGATTTGCGCCGAGATCTCTACCGGGCTTTTCACGCCGGCCACGGTCTTCAACTGCACCATGCCGGGCGCGTCCTGAAAATCGTAAGGCAGGTTTTCGACGTAGGCGATGTCTTTCAGGCCGCGTCCCATGAAGCGCTTGACCGAGACGATGGTGTTCTTGGGATCGGTGGTCTGCGCGGCTTGCGCCTTGTAGCCGATGTTGGCGTTGCCGTTCGGCAGATAGCGCACCACCGACGGCAACAGGCTACGGCCTTCTTCGTCGGTAAGAACTTCAGGGATGCTGTTGCGCACGGTGGCGACCAGCGAATTGGTGGTGCCGAGGTCGATGCCTACCGCCAGCCGATGCTGGTGCGGCGCGGTGGACATGCCCGGTTCAGAGATTTGGAGAAGAGCCATAGTCGATTTATTCCGGCAAAGCGATGCGGATGCCAAGTCCCACAAACGCACAGCCGGCAAGCCTGTTCAAATAGAGAGCGGCACGCGCCTGACGCTGGAAATACGCGCCGACGATGCCCGAGAAAAATGCGATGGTGCTGAAAATGGCCAGCGCCTGGAGGATGAAAACCAGCGCCAGCAACAACATCTGCCAGGCCACATGGCCGGCCTGCTCGTTGACGAATTGCGGCAGGAAGGCGATGAAGAACAGCGTTACCTTGGGATTGAGGATATTGGCGATCACGCTTTGCCAGTAAATGCGCGACAGGCTGATCGGCGTCATGCGGGCGTCCAGCGACATCGCGCTCGCCGCGCGCAAGGTGCGCACGCCGAGATAGACCAGATAGGCCGCGCCCGCATATTGCAGGGCGTGATAAGCAGCCGGATACGCCTTCATGATGGCGGCAAAACCGAGCACTGCCAGCAAGGTGTGGAAGAACAGGCCAGAAGAGAAACCCAGCGCCGCCACCAACCCGGCTTGCTTACCCTGGGCGATGCCGCGCGTGAGCACATAAATATTGTCCGGCCCCGGTGCCAGGGTCAGCATCATGGCGGCGATCAGAAACAGAAAAACGTCAGGCATGGCGCATCAACCTTCGATCAGGGCGAAGGCATTGCCGATCTCTTCGCCAAATTTTTCAAGGAACATCAACTGACGCACCAGTTGCGCCGCACCGGCAAAGTCGTCGGCGTCGAGCAGAGTTTCGATGCGGGCAACCGCGTCTTTCTTGGCGCCGCGCAAAGCGCCGTCGAGCTGCTCCAGCGCCGGGACATGCTTGCCGGCCTTGGCGTCATCGAGTTCTTCGCGCCATTCCATCTGCTGCATCAGGAACGCCGTCGGCATGGCCGTATTGGATTCGGTTTGCAGATCGACGCCGTTGAGCTCGCACAGATAGGTGGCGCGCTTGAGCGGATTCTTGAGCGTTTGATAGGCTTCGTTGGCGCGCGTGGCCCACTGCATGGCGACGCGCTTTTCAGCGCCGGTGGCCTGCGCAAACTTGTCCGGATGGGCCTGGTTCTGCACGCCGTGAAAGGCCTTTTCCAAGGCAGTCAGGTCGACGGCAAAGCGTTGCGGCAACTGGAAAAGTGCGAAGTGATTTTGCATACGTTGTGCAAACTTGGTGCAGGTGGGCAAAAAATAAAAAGCCTGTTCGGACTTCAACAGGCTTGGCAGAACTAAGAAGGCGATCGCTGAAACGATACTAAAACGCGATTCTGGCTCAGCACTGCTGCCGCCAATTGGTCGGCAGCTGAACGCCGGGATTGCCCGGCGCTGACGCGCGTCAGATGCGGAAGCTTTCGCCGCAACCGCACTCATCCTTCATGTTCGGGTTCTGGAACTTGAAACCTTCGTTGAGACCTTCACGGGCGAAATCGAGTTCGGTGCCGTCGATGTAAGGCAAGCTCTTGGGATCCACATAAACGCGAATGCCGCGCGATTCGAACACCTCGTCTTCCGGTGTTTCCTCGTCCACATATTCCAGCTTGTAGGCCAGGCCGGAGCAACCGGTGGTGCGCACGCCCAGGCGCAGGCCGAGGCCTTTACCGCGGCGCTCCATATAGCGGCTGATGTGTTTTGCAGCTTTTTCAGTCAGTGTGATTGCCATGATGCTTGCCCTTCGTTTTAGGCTGCAGCCTTTTGTTCAACGCTGCCGTGCTTGGTCTTGTAGTCCAGCACCGCGGCCTTGATGGCGTCTTCCGCCAGGATCGAGCAGTGGATCTTCACCGGCGGCAACGCCAGTTCTTCAGCGATCTGGGTGTTCTTGATCGACAGCGCTTGATCCAGCGTCTTGCCCTTGACCCATTCGGTCACCAGCGAGGACGATGCGATTGCCGAACCGCAACCGTAAGTTTTGAATTTTGCATCCTGGATCACGCCGTCGGCGCCGACCTTGATCTGCAACTTCATGACGTCGCCACATGCGGGCGCGCCGACCATACCTGTGCCTACGGTCTCGTCGCCCTTTTCGAAGGCGCCGACGTTACGTGGGTTTTCGTAGTGGTCGAGTACTTTTTCCGAGTAAGACATTTTGATGCTCCTTGATGAGGTCGCCCCACTATGTATATGGGGGCGGTTTTCATTTTCGCGATGATTAGTGTGCGGCCCATTGGATCGTGCTGATGTCGATCCCATCCTTGTACATATCCCACAGCGGCGACAATTCGCGCAGCTTGCCGACCTTGCTCTTGATCAAGTCGATGGTGAAGTCGATGTCTTCTTCCGTCGTGAAACGACCGATGGTGAAGCGGATCGAGCTGTGCGCCAACTCGTCGCTGCGGCCCAGCGCGCGCAACACGTAAGACGGTTCCAGGCTGGCCGAGGTGCAAGCCGAGCCGGACGACACCGCGATGTCCTTGATCGCCATGATCAGGGATTCGCCTTCGACGTAGTTGAAGCTGACGTTCAGGTTGTGCGGCACACGGTGTTCCATGTCGCCGTTGATATAGGTTTCTTCGATTTCCTGCAGGCCCTTGGCCAGGCGATCGCGCATGGCGCGGATGTGCGCCAGTTCGCTTTCCATCTCTTCGCGGGCGATGCGAAAGGCTTCGCCCATGCCGACGATCTGGTGCGTCGCCAATGTGCCCGAACGCAGGCCGCGCTCGTGACCGCCGCCGTGGATCTGCGCTTCAATGCGTACCCGCGGCTTGCGGCGAACATACAGCGCGCCGATGCCCTTGGGGCCGTAAGTCTTGTGCGCCGAGAAGCTCATCAGGTCGACTTTCCAGTTTTCCAGGTCGATCTTGACCTTGCCGGTAGCCTGGGCCGCGTCGCAATGGAAAATGATGCCCTTGGAACGGCAGAATTCGCCGATTTCCGGCACTGGCTGGATCACGCCGATTTCATTGTTGACCAGCATCACCGAAATCAGGATGGTGTCGGGACGCACCGCCGCAGCGATTTGCTCAACCGTCACCAGACCGTTGTCCTGCGGTTGCAGGTAAGTCGCTTCAAAGCCCTGGCGCTCGAGTTCCCGGAAAGTATCCAGCACCGCCTTGTGCTCGGTCTTGACCGTGATGATGTGCTTGCCCTTGGTCTTGTAGAACTGCGCTGCGCCCTTGATGGCCAGGTTGTTGCTCTCGGTCGCGCCGGAAGTCCAGATGATTTCGCGGGAGTCCGCGTTGACCAGCTTGGCGACTTCTTCGCGGGCATCTTCCACCGCTTTCTCTGCAGTCCAGCCATACATATGGCTGCGCGAAGCCGGATTACCGAACTGCTCGCGCAGGTAAGGAATCATCTTGTCGGCCACGCGCGGGTCGACCGGTGTGGTTGCCGAGTAATCCAGGTAAATCGGGAAATGCGGCGCCTTGAGTGTGTCCAACAGGCTTTTTTCCAGAGGTGCGTTCATTTGTTCTAGCTCCAATCAAACCGCTGCGTGAGGGCGGTGCATGACAACCACGCTTTGTTCAGTGTTAAGAGTTCTGTGTTCCGGATGCTTCTGTTCTTTCTGGTGCTGCTGGTCGACCAGGTCTTGCAGGGAAACCGAGTCGAGGTATTCGACCATCTTTTCATTGAGCGTCGACCACAGGTCGTGCGTCATGCAGCGCGTGCCGCCGGGATGGGTAACGCTATGGCAATTTTCCTTGCCGCCGCATTGGGTTGCATCCAGCGGTTCATCGACGGCGATGATGATGTCGGCTACCGACACATCGCCCGCCTTGCGCGCCAGGTTGTAACCGCCGCCGGGTCCGCGCACGGACTCAACGATCTGGTGGCGCCGCAATTTGCCGAACAACTGCTCCAGATATGATAAAGAAATTTCCTGCCTCTCGCTGATGGCGGACAACGTGACGGGTCCATTGCCCTGGCGCAGCGCCAGGTCAATCATTGCTGTCACAGCAAAACGGCCTTTAGTAGTTAATCGCATGAAATCTCGACTCCAGAAACAGTTTTCAGAACCACTCCCTGAATTCCCGAATATTTAAGTCAAGTATAGCAAACTTGAGTAATCTTGTCAGGTACTGAAAAACACCGATAAAACCCCGCGGCAACGGGGCCCGGATGGCCGCAGCACAGGCGACTTGCTACAGTAACAACGAACTGGAACCCACAAAAAGAAACGCCCCGCCATCCTGAGCGGATGGGGGGGCGCGCAATCCAAATTTCTGTTTTCTGCCGCAGCGGCAAACAGGTGTTTATACCGGTATCGCTGAAAGCGACGCTGTAGCCGCCATCCGGCCAAGCTCCCTGCCCGGCTCCTGGGTTGCCGCGGCAGCGGGAACGCCGTCAAAGATCACCTGGCCGTTTTCCATCTTGACCAGCCGATCCGCGAGATGGAAATACTGGTCGTCGTGCGTAATCACCAGCACCGCCTTGCCGGCCGCGCGCAAGCCAGGCAGCACGTCGTGATAGAACACCTTCTTGAACAAGGGGTCCTGGTCCGCCGCCCATTCATCAAAGATGAAGAAAGGCCGATCTTCCAGATACGCCACCACCAAAGCCAGGCGCTTGCGTTGCCCCTGCGACAAGGCGCGCGTCGTGAAGGCGCCATCCTTGAGCTGCACCTTGTGATGCAGGTAGAGATGCTTGAGCAGTCGGTTGCCTTCTTCGTCCAGATCGGGATGGCCGCTTTCCAGCAAGCGCTCGAACAAATGGAAATCCGAAAACACCGCCGAAAAAGTCTGCCGATAACGGTCGCGACTGGCGTCATCGACCACGTCGCCGTTGAGCGTCACGGTGCCCTGATCCGGCGGATACAGTCCCGCCACCATCTTGGCCAACGTGGTCTTGCCGCTGCCGTTGCCGCCCACCAGAAACACCAGCTCGCCGGCCCGGAACGCCAGGTCGACCGGCCCCAGTGTGAAGAAATCGTCGTGTTGCTCGTGATAATAACGATGCACCACGCCTGCCAGGCTCAGGCGGCGCAATTGCGTAGCCGGCACCGCCTCGGCGTTCACGGCCGGTGCCAGCTCATCGCCTTCCAGCTTGGTCATGACGTCAGCGATATGCACCGCCGACACCTTTGCCATATTGGCGCGCGGCAGGTTCATCAACAACACTTCCAGCGGCGTGATCATATAGATGAACAATATCGAAAAACCGGTCATCACGCGCGCCCGGTCGGGCACATCGCCGACCAGCACAAACAGCACCAGCCCGATGAACGCGTAAATCAGGAAATTGCCCCAACTGGATGCCATCACGAAAATCGACATCCCCAGGGTGCGTTGCCGGCGCACCGATTCGATCGAACCGCCCAGCACTTCGGAACCGAACAAACTGCGTTTGCGGCGATTCAAGCGCAACTCCTTGGCACCATCGGTCATCGCACGAAAATGACCGAACAAAGCATCCTGCTCCACCGACGCTGCCCGCAAATAGCGAATCGCATGCAAGTGCGCCCAATGATAGCCCAGCATGCCCAGCCCGACCACCACCACGGCAATCGCAAACACTTGCCACGACAGCAAGGCCATGTAGACCATGCAGCCGCACACCACGATGGTATTGGTCAGAATCGCCGGCACGCTGACAAAGAAAGCTGCGACGTTGGTGCTGTGCTCGGCCAGCACCGACTGGATCCGCGCCGGCCCGATATGCTCGAGGCGCACATAGTCGGCATTCATCACCTTATCGGAAATCAGCCGACGCATATTGGCATGGGTGCGATGGCTCAAGCGCTCGAACAACACATTGCACAGCATGTGGCTGAGCCACAAGGCCAGCACCGTCAGTCCGAAACGCCAGGCCATGCCGGCGCTGGCCGCCCCGCCGGCAGCCAGCGCCGCCGTGATCTGCGACACCATCAACACACTGCAAACGCCGCGCGCGACGCTCGCCAGCGTGGCGGCGGCGAGCAGGGCCCGCGATTGTTTCATCAACTCTTTAAGCACTTGGCGTTCCCGTCATGGTGAAATTGGCCCATGTAGAAGAGACGATCCGGCGCTGCTTATATTTAGGGCCTAAATTTTTCCCATGCACGCTCGTCATCTTTGTATGATGCCGTCCCGAACATTCTCCAGCCCCTGCCTATCTTGATTCCCGTCCTGGCGCCGTTGTTCACCGAAGCCCGTGCTGCTGCCGCAGCAAGGCTCACTTGCGACGCCGCACATTACGCCGAAGCGATGCCCTTGCAGCAACTGTTGCAAGACGACGTACTGCTCGGCGACATGATGGCGCGCTACGGCCGCCACTGGCGCAGCGACGACCAGCGCGCCGTCGCGTCCGCCTGGAGCCTGAATTATTTCGCCGCCCTGCTGCCACCCGCAGTGGCGGCGTCCAGCGTCTTGCACCGAACGCTGCCGCTCGGCATCGACGACACCCGTATCCTGCTCAACGAACAGGGCGCAGTGCGCCTGCTGTGCCTGCCCGATGACGGTGTGGTGGTGCAGAACGCCGATGCGCAGGAACGCTATCAACAGCTCGTCTGGGAGCATCTGGCGCCCATCATCGGGCGCCTTGCGCAAGCGTTTCGCAGCTCGCCGCGTGTCTTGTGGGGCAACACCATCCGCCGCATCCGCGCCACACTTGTTGCCGCGGAACAATTTCCCCTGCCGAAAAATCGCCTGCGCGATATCGTCGCCGACCGGCAATTCCTCCTGAACCAGCCGGCCTGGCCCGACGGCCGCGCCAATCCCCTCCACCATAAAGGCGACGCCCTCGCCGCGCAGACGCCGCAGCGCAAGTACCTGCATCGCAACTGCTGCCTGTATTACCGCCTGCCGGACGAAGGATATTGCGGCGCCTGCCCGCTGGCGCCGACAAATCGCCATCGATCCTAAACAAAAATAATTCCCATTCGTCTATTAAGTGGAGCCTGAACGCGCAGCGTATTGCACGCACCGCGCAAGCAAGGGAATCACAACAGGCCGTCACGAAAGGCAGACGAGATGGAGAGAGCTTCGCTCAATCGATTACCCCCCGGGACCACGCCGGATGCGGCGCATGCGCAGCCGGTTTATCGCGCCTGCATTGCGGGTGCAGACATCCGCCTGACTGTGGAAAACGACGTCCTCAGCGCCTACATCGACGCAGCTTCCACACCTGCAGCGACATGGCAATTGCGACAAGATGAGGGCAACACCAGCCTGGTCGCGACCTCTGCTGCCGACGACGACGCCAGCCAGACCGCGCTCGCCGCCGCGCTGGAGATGCTGTTCTGCCGCAGCAACCGCACCGCCGCCATTACGCTCAGCCTGCCGCCCGGACAAACTGTCCGTCTGCGCCAGGTCGGCCTGGCCATCGCCACTGAAAACGGCGACCTGCAAGTACACGCCGGCATGTTCTGGCAGCAAGCGCATCACTGGCTCAACGCCGGCAACGCTGCCGCTGCGTTGCCTTTGCATTACCGCATGAGCGACGGCAAACGCCATCCCTTGCGTCCGACCAAACCGCAAGGCACGGTCTATCGCCGCTACATCCCCTGGTTGCAAGCCAGCTTGTCGTTTCGCCGGCTGGAGGTCGCACGAGAGCTGGCGCACTTCAACCGCTGGATGAACGATCCCGTAGTAGCCCATTTCTGGCAAGAAACCGGCAGCATCGAACAGCATCGTGAGTATCTGGCAAAGCTCGACGCCGACGCTCACGTCTTCCCGCTGATCGCCAGCCTCGACGAGCGCCCTTTCGCTTACTTCGAGATTTACTGGGCCAAGGAAGATCGCATTGCGCCTTTCTCAGATGCCGGCGACTACGACCGCGGCTGGCACGTCCTCGTCGGCGACGAACAATGTCGTGGCCAGGCCTTCGTCAGCGCCTGGATGCCTTCGATTTCCCACTATCTGTTTCTCGACGATCCCCGTACCCAGCGTCTGCTGATCGAGCCACGCAGCGACAACCGGAAAATGTTGCGCAGCCTCGACCGCAGCGGCTACGCGCTGCTCAAGGAGTTCGACTTCCCGCACAAGCGCGCCATGCTCGGCATGGTCTCGCGCGAGCGATTTTTCAGCGAGCAACTCTGGATTCCCAGACCAGCCAGCGTCACCTGAATATGGATAGACACATGCAAATTCACGATCTGATCGGCGTCGGCTTCGGCCCCTCCAACATTGCCCTGGCCATCGCGCTGCAGGAACAAAGCCGCCAACCCGGCGCGAAGAACATGTTCTTCATCGAGAAACAGCCCCAATTCGCCTGGCATGGCGACATGCTGCTCGACAATTCGCACATGCAGATTTCCTTCCTCAAGGATCTCGCCACCATGCGCAATCCGGCCAGTCGCTTCACCTTCCTGAACTACCTGCATCAAAAGCAGCGCTTGCAGGATTTCATCAACCTCAAGACCTTCTACCCCAGCCGTCACGAGTTCAGCGACTACCTGCGCTGGGCCGCCGACCAGTTCGCCGAGTATTGCTCGTACGGCGATGAAGTCATCGAAGTGCTGCCCGAAAAACGCGGCGACCGCGTGCATCTGCTGCGCGTACGATCGCGTACCGCCGACGGCCTGGTGCATGAACGCCTGACCCGCAACCTGGTGGTCAGCGTCGGTGGCAGCGCCAATATTCCCGACAGCTTCCGGCCCTTGCGCAACGATAGCCGCGTATTCCACTCCAGCAGCTATCTCACCAACATCGCGCGCCAGAACGACTGCCGCCACATCGCCGTGATCGGCGCCGGCCAAAGCGCCACCGAGATCTTCCTCGACCTGCACGCGCGCAATCCGCAATTCGAAGTCGATTTCGTCACCCGCGGCCGCACCATCAAACCCTCCGACGACAGCCCTTTCGTCAACGAGATCTTCAATCCCGAATACACCGACTATGTATTCCGCCAGCCCGACGATATCCGCAGCGCGCTGCTCGAAGAATTCATGCAGACCAATTACGCCGCGCCCGACCTGGCCTTGATCGAACAGGTCTACGACGTGCTGTACAAGCAAAAGGTCACCGGCGTGCAGCGTCATCGCCTGCTGCGCAGCCACGATGTCCAGGGCGTACGCGCCGAGCAGGACGGCATCTGGCTGGATTTGTTCGACCTCGACTGCGGCGCCCGCAAGCCCAGCCGCTACGACGCCGTCGTGCTGGCCACCGGCTATACGCGCGACCAGCACAAATCGCTGCTGGCCCCGCTCGCCTCCTATTTGCCGGGCTTCAAAGCCGACCGCTACTACCGCGTCGAAAGCCATGACAACTTCGAGCCGTCGATCTTCCTGCAAGGCAGTTGCGAGCCCTCGCATGGCATCAGCGACACGCTGCTCTCCGTGGTCGCCATCCGCACTGATGAAATCGGCCAGGCCCTGCGCTGGGCCAAACCACTCAGCGATGCCAACCCGACGGCGCCGGAACCGCGCGTCCCGCAGTTTTCGTTTTAATCCATGCGTCTAAATAGAACTTGCGCAAAATTGTCCTGGCTAGGCGTGCTGACGAAGACAGTACGGTTGTACGACTAGGAAGCACAACGACACCAGGGCGGTTTTGCGTAAGTTCTACTCAATTTTCAAGCAGTCAATCGCAGCTCCATTCAACCTTAATCCAACCATAAGCAATCTCAGCAAAGATGAACAATAAAACTCAGGGGTGGCCGTCGATACGCCGCAAAGTTCTTTTCCATTCGATACATTGTGCATTCCTCGGCCTGGGCGCCGGCGCCGGCGTCAATGCCCTGGCACAGGAGGATTCCAATCTGCCAGCCGTCACGGTCACCTCGGCCCCTGACGCCGAAAGCCCGACCGGCCCGGTCAAAGGCTACGTCGCCAAGCGCAGTATCTCGGCCACCAAGACCGACACGCCCATCATCGAAATTCCACAATCGATCTCGGTCGTCACACGCGACGAAATGGATGCACGCGGCGCCACCAGCATTCTGGAAGTATTGCGCTACACGGCGGGCGCCAATAGCGAAACCCACGGCGTCGATCCGCGCGGCTACGAATACTTCAACCTGCGCGGCTTCATCAATGCCCAGACCACCAGCAACTTCCTCAACGGCCTGCGCCAGGTACCAGGCGGCTTCGGCATGTTCCGCACCGAGCCTTACGGCCTCGAACGCGTCGAGATCCTGCGCGGCACCGGCTCAGTCATGTTCGGCCAGGGCGATCCGGGCGGCACCATCAACCGCGTCAGCAAGATGCCGGGCACCGGCGCACCGAATGAACTGATGGTCGACATCGGCTCCTTCAACCGCAAGGAAGTCGGCGTCGACGTCGGCGGCAAGATCGACGACGACGGCAAATTCCAGTACCGTTTCGTCGGCCTCGGCCTCGACGGCGATACCCAATTCAAGTACGGCAACGGTCAATCCGGCAACAACGACCGCGTCTATCTGGCGCCGTCGTTCACCTGGCGGCCATCGGCAGACACCTCCTTCACGCTGCTCACCGAATACACCGATGACCACACCGGCAGCGGCCGCTGGACCGTAGTGCGTCCCGGCAACGTGCTCACGCACACCATGATCGGTGACCCTAATTACGACAAGCAGACCAATGAACAATGGTCGGTCGGCTACATGTTCGAACACAAGCTGAACGGCACCTGGACCTTGCGCCAGAATTTCCGCCAAGCCAGCCTGAAATCGGTGTATCAGACCTTGAATCCCGGCGTGCTCACCGGCAGCACCTTGACGCGCGCCTCGACCATCTACAACAGCCAGATCGACAATATGGTGGTGGACAATCAGGCCCAGGCCAAATTCAATTGGGGCAGCACCGAGCACACCTTGCTGATGGGCCTGGACTGGACCCGCATGGCCGACCGCGAAGTCCGTTACCGCGGCACCGCACCTAGCCTCAACATCGACAATCCGGTGTACGGCGTCGCCATTCCCGCCGCCACCACCTTGTTCGGCAACCTGCACGAAACGCTGACCCAAACCGGCGTCTACGCACAAGACCAGATCAAGTTCGACAAGCGCCTGATCCTGACCCTGGGCGCCCGTTACGACAAGGCCAAGGACACCACCGAGAACTATCTCGCCAATACCGTCACCAAGTCCGACGACGGCGCCGCCAGCGGCCGCATCGGCCTGAGCTACCTGATCACGCCGGACCTCGCGCCGTATGTCAGCTACAGCACCTCGTTCCTGCCACAAGCCGGTTCCGATTTCAACGGCAAGCCCTTCGATCCGAGCAAGGCGCGACAATATGAAGTCGGTATCAAGTACATCCCGGCCGGCGGCAAGACCTCCTTCACCGCGGCCTTGTTCGACCTGACCAAGACCAATGTGCAGACGCCCGATCCGCTGCACACCAACTTCTCGGTCCTGACCGGCGAAATCGAATCGCGCGGCCTGGAGCTCGAAGCCAAGGGTGAAATCCTCAAGGGTCTGAACGTCACCGCAGCCTATACCTACACCGACGTCAAGAACACCAAGAACAACACCGCCAACCTGGTCAACAAGATGCCTATCCTGGTGCCCAAACAAGCGGCCTCGGTCTGGCTCGACTACACCGTCCAGGGCGGCGCGCTGGCCGGCGCAGGCGTTGGCGGCGGTGCACGCTATACCGGCAAGAACTACGCCGACAGCGTCAACACGGTCGTGAACGGCGCGTCGACGATCTTCGACGCGGTCATTCACTACAGCATCAACCGCTGGCGCTATGCGTTAAACGTCAGCAACATCACCAACAAGCAGTACACCTCCTGCCTGGCTGAGCCGACCCTGACCTGCTTCTGGGCGCCGGAACGCACTGCCGTCCTGAGCGCGCGCTATCGCTGGTAATTCGCGCTCTGTCCTTACCTTTAGCCGGTGCCAAGGCCTCTTAACAATTAATTGTTAACAGGCCCTAGATCACCGGCTTTTTTATTTTTCAGATGGAGTCTCACGATGCAACTTCACCCCGATCTCGACGCCTTCCTGATGCTGGTGGAAGCCGGCATCGCCAGCGGCCGGCAACAGCCGATGCACAGCAAATTGCCGGCACAGGCGCGCATCGATTATGAAACCGCTTCGCCGCTGCTCGACAGCGCCCCCGATACGCTGGCGCAACGACAGGAACTGCGCATCGCCACCCGCGATGGTCAGCATCTGGGCGCGCGGCTGTATGCGCCGGCGCCGTTGTCGGCCGAGGCGCCGCAAGCGGTGCTGCTGTTTTTCCACGGCGGCGGCTATTGCGTCGGCAGCCTCGCGTCGCATGATGCGCTGTGCGCTGCGCTGGCTGCGCGCACGCCCTGCTGCGTGCTCGCGGTCGACTATCGGCTGGCGCCGGAGCATCGTTTTCCGACCGCCTTCGAAGATGCCCTGGACGCCTATCGCTGGCTGCTGCAACAAGGTCGCGAACTGGGTCTCGACCTGCACCGCATGGCGGTCGGCGGCGACAGTGCCGGCGGCACGCTGGCGGCGACACTGGCATTGGCAACCCGTGGCGAACGCATCCGGCCGCGTCACCAGTTGCTGCTCTATCCCTGCACCAGCGCGCGTCAGGACAGCGCATCGCACCAGCAATTCGGCAGCGGCCACTTGCTGGAAGCCGACACGCTGGCATGGATGTTCGACAATTACCTGCGCACGCCGGCAGATCGTCTCGACTGGCGCTTCGCACCGATGCAAGCCGCCGACGTCACCGGCGCCCCGCCCGCCACCATCGTCATCGGCGATCACGACCCCTTGCTGGATGACAGCACGGCCTATGCCGACAAGCTGCGCCAGGCCGGCGTGACGGTCGACCTCAGGATATGCGCCGGCATGATTCACGACTTCCTGCGGCTGGCCAACGTCGTCACCGATGCCGACCTCATCCGCAGCGACGTCGCCGGTGCGCTGGCGGCGGCGCTACGTTAAAGCGCTGAATTAAAAAATGCATCCGCAACGTCTTTACCTATCCCTTCATCTCCATCAGACGCTCCCCGGATCGGCGTGTTTGGCACGCATGCCGTGGTTATGAAAATCAGAATGCAAAATTGATGCTAAATCCTCCGGTTACCGCCGCCGTTCTAAACCCCTCCGGCTTGTTCAACGGCGTGGCGATAAAAGCGTCATAGCTCATCGTCCAGAATGCGCCGCGCAAACCGATGACCGCGCCGGCCAGACGTTCTCCAAGGAGATACTGCGCCGACGGTCCGCTGACCTGCCCGGCATCAATGCCGGCATAGAGCTCTTGATTGCTCTGACCTAACGCCAACGCCAGTTCATTACGGACCAACCAACCACGTTCGGCTTGCAGGATCAACTCACCATCGAAGCCGCGCACGGTGTAGCGGCCGCCGATAGAAAACTGGTCTTGCGAAGGCACCACCCCGCCATTCCATTGCGCACGCACGCTGCCGTTGTAACGCAGGCGCTGACCGGCGATCTGGAATGGTGCATTGATTGTGGCATCAGTCACGAACAGGCTGTAGCGCGTCGCCAATTGCGGCAAGTCGGCTACGGATTCCGGCTCCCTACCTTGCTTGTCGAGTGCGCGGCGGTAAGCGATGTTGGCATCGACGGTGGCATTGCCGATGAATTCACGATGATTCACGCCAATTTCCCAGGCGCTGGTCTGATGGCGTTGCGGCCCAACTTCAGTGTCGTCGATAAAATTGCGGGAGTTGCGCAACAGCCCCTTGAGCGATAGCGTCGTTTTACGCACGTCGTCGCGGTAGATCAGGCGAGATAGCTTCAATTCTGCATTTTCGCTTTGGCCGCTGTAAATAATAGGACTGTTCGCACCGGCGACTTGCTGGTGGTAGCGACTGCCTGACATGGTGCCGCCCAGCATCCAATAACCGGCGGGCACCGAGTAATGGACCGTGTAGCTGTTGACACCGTGATCGCCGTAGTGACCGAGGCTGCGGTTCCAGCTTGCATAGAACAGATCGTTGAGCGTGAACCAATTGTCGTAAGACAGCGTGGCGCCGGCCTGATATTTACCAGTGGCCTTGGAGCCGCCATCGTCCAGCGAGACATTGAAGCGGAATGGAAAACGCTGTTGATAGTGGATCACCAGGTCGCTATCGCCTGGTTGGGTAGCGGCTTCCGTCGGGGTGATCTGAATATCGGCCTCAGCCGTCGGCACGCGTTTGAAATTCTCCAGTCCTTGCTCGATATCGCGCAAATTGAGGATATCGCCCTCGTTGATCGGCAGCGCATTCCAGGCGGTGCCGCGCGGGCTGGCGTCGGCAGCGAAACGGATATGGCGCACATGGCCGGGCAAGACGGTCAAGACCAGCTCACCGGTCTTGAGGTTTTGCGTTGTCGCTCGGATCTGGGATGTGGTATAGCCGCGCAAGATGAGCGCATTTTGCATGCGAACAAGGACGGTATTGACACCCTCCGTGCCCAGGCAACGGCTGAGTGCGCCGTGCTCGCCGGTGACGCTGTCCAAGGCAAACTGGAAACGTTCTGCCGCTTCGCCGATCAGGCTGATTTTAGAAATAGGAAAGCAAGGCGATTCCTCTACCGGAAAAATCGTCGAGACATCGACTTCCTTGGGAGCAGGCAAGCGCACATTGGGTGTCTGCTCTTGCTGCTGACGCAATAGGCGCTCACGTTCGCGTTGCAGTTGTTCCTGGCTGGCGGCGATGTCAGCACCGGTGGTTTGGGCCTGGGCCGCTGCGCTGGCGAGCAGGATGACGATGCCGCTCAGCAAGCGCGGTGTGATGCTGTGCATGACTGTATTTCCGTTGTTGTTTGACTTTGAGGCGTTAGGGGCAGCTTTAATGCACATATCAAGACCTGGTATCGCGCTGTTGCTCATCAAGGCATTCATGCCTCTGGTTCAGAGTCCTCAAATTCGCACCATGCAAAATATCTGCCGTCTTTCTCGCGAAGACGAAGTCGCAAGGATTCTGGAAGTAATCCTCGCGAAGGAAGCTCATTTGGGGCGGATCATCACATTCAATCCCCTGACGATGTCGGCCTCATTGTTCCAGACGTATCCAGATCGAATTGCCGCCTGTTACCGACCAGAAAAGCGGAGCGCATTTTGCTGAGGATCTTGGGGCAGCCTGAGATGCCTATGCGTGTCGGCTTGATCGGCAGTCTATCGAATTGCACCGAACTCAGGACGTCGCCCGCATCTTTACGAAACAGCTCGACGACGCATTGTCTTTTGGAGCCGCCCCCGAAGAAAGCCGGCAACTCATTTTCTGGCGCCAAGTAACGGTTATCCGTTCGAAGCACATAATGCCTGCCTTGCTGCGGCACGAAACGCAAGTTGACATCACAGTATTCGTTATAGTCGATTCTGTTGTATCGAAGCACCTGAGGCTCGCTTGCGGGAATCGTGACTTGCTTGGCCGGCCGTGTTTTTTCATTTCCGGGACGAGAATTCTGCACCGCATAAAGGGGCGAAAATTCGAAGCAATCGTTAGCATCGGTTTTCCCGTAGGATATTTTTAGGTCTCCTGTTTCGCTTCCGAACTCGATGGATAAAGAGGCGCTCGCCTCATTTGGCGCCGGCTCTTTATAAGGCGGTACGGAGGCGCAACCCGCAAGTAGGAGCGGTGACGTGACTAATAGATAAAATAGCTTCATTTTCGAAATGCTCTCGTGTGTTGTGAATAAAATATTTTTCCTTTCCAACTTTTCAAACGTTGATGCCGACTCAATAAAATTGAGTTTTCAACTATTGATGGAAAGCATAAGTGATACAGAAAAATAAAAACCCCAGAACAATCCCTAACCATGAAGCGATTTTTATGATGGACTCTATTAGTTTTGTTGAAATGGCTCTGCCATAACTGTCAAACTCTTCTGCACCAAATTCGTTTCGACGATTGAATGCGCGTTTGCCAAGCCAATACACGCCAAGCCCGCCAAGGATAAACAGCGTAATGCCAAATATTTTCATGGTTTAGATTTGAGGTTTGTTATAAGAATTCGATGCAGGACGCTTTGCATACGTTTCTCTAAGATCAAGGCTAGTCTTTTTCTTTGCGGTAGCTATCTCTTGCTTGCTTGTATGTATTGTCGAAGGGCTTTAATTTAAGAGCATTTGCTTTTTCCGCATATGCACCGATAGATCCTATGACGAGGCCTGTCGTTAATCCTATAAACATCCAAATTTCTGCCAGAAATTGGTACGATAAATACATTATAAAAAGGCCGAAAAATGCAAGAAAAACTCTAAACCACGGAGAAAAGTTGCCATTTTTTATAAATTTCATTTTTTGCCTTTACTATTAATGGTGTTTTGCAAATTGATTGCAGGCGTTGTATCTTTTACTGCCTCCCCAAATTCCGTAAATGCGGGGCTAAGTAATGGAAATTTATTTCCTAAGGAACCCGTCAATATGTCTACTCCGCCACCAATCCAAGTCTGCCCGACGTTAGGCCGCAACAACTGCTCAAGCGCACTCGCCCCAAATCCCACCACCGTCGCTGTTCCCGCCATGCCAAATTGCGTAAGTGCACCAGCTTGAGAAACCGCATTAGGCTGCGATGCCAGATAGGTTCCGTAGGCAGTCGCTGCCGAGCTAAACCTGCCTGACTGCGTCGAAACCCAACTCGCAAAATCAGCCGCATTATTTTGTCTGTTGGCAAGCATCTCTGGCGTCACCGTCCCCGGCAGGATCGAAGGCAACCCAGCCGATGGCGTCCCCGACAATTGCGGCGCAGCCGTATTCCAGCTATAGGTATTGCCGGTGCTGTTCTTTATGTAGGCTTGCAAATCTGAAGGAGGCGTGGCGAGCATGGCGGGGTTTTGCATCAGCACGGGCGAGCCATCGGGGGCTTTTCCCAACATCATGCCCGTAGGATCATAAACCCGGAAATTCGTCTTGGCGTCATACGGCACAACCGCACCAGTAGACGCCGTTTCACCCAACTGATTATTGTTAGCCGCACGTAGCGCATCTTCAATCTGTGCTTGCGTATATTGACCATTACTCCCGTCGGCAAGCTTCTTGGCGAGCGTTTTCTCTTTCGCCTTGCCGTCCTCATGCAACTGCCGATTGTTGGCGTCTGCACAGCTCGACATGGTTATTTTTTGAAACGTCTTAAATTTAGGACTCGAGTGTCGTGTTGTATCCCTAGCCCAAATACGCCAGTGATTGCTAGAAAAACAAAGCCAAGTATGGATGAATACAGGCGCAAATTTTCTGTCGTGGCTTTAGCTGCAAAATAAATACAAATAAATACTCCGACAGTAGAGCCATAACATAAACATCCGTAAACCAATAATTCGAGTTTCGTCAAATTATCCTTTTTTTGTTTTTGATTTAACATTTTTTCGGTGGACTACATGTAGTCGCTTGATTAAGAGAATTGTCCAAATATGGCGTTATGATAGGTTGCAATATCGCAGCGCCCATTCCAAAACCTGTTTGCACAAATTTCGTTTGAGGTAAAAAAATTGGTAGGACTGTAAAAGTCGAGTCTAATAGCGCAGAAGCTGGACTTGGCGGACTCAGTAAATAATTAGTCCCTTTAAACACCCCTGACAGTCCTGCCAATGCCAAGTCAAAAGGTGGCGGAGCCCAAATAGCCGCGAGACCTGTCCCAGTAGAAAGTTTATCCGTAGCATCCACCGCGTAAATTTTTCTGTTGGCAAGCATCTCTGGCGTCACCGTCCCCGGCATGATCGAAGGCAATCCAGCCGACGGTGTCCCCGACAATTGCGGCGCAACCGTATTCCAACTATACGTATTGCCGGTGCTGTTCTTTATGTAGGCTTGCAAATCTGAGGAAGGCGTCGCGAGCATGGCCGGGTTTTGCATCAGCACGGGCGAGCCATCGGGCGCTTTGCCCAACATCATGCCCGTAGAATCATAAACACGGAAATTCGTCTTGCCGTCATACGGCACAACCGCACCAGCAGACGCCGTTTCACCCAACTGATTATTGTTAGCCGCACGTAGCGCATCTTCAATCTGCGCCTGCGTATATTTTCCGTTGCTCTTGTCGGCAAGCTGCTTGGCGAGTGTCTTTTCTTTCGCCTTACCGTCTTGGTGGAGCTGCCGATTGTTGGCTTCCACACTCACCGACGATGCTAACCCGGCGCTTCCACCCACCGCAGCCCCGATCGCTGCTGCTGCCACCTGTGCTAACGCCAGTTTGACTGCATCAGGCGCATCCATTTTTTTGATCTGCTCGGCAATCGCAGGCATGGCTACTGACGAGGCCGTGGCACCCAGCGCACCGCCCACGCCGCCACCCAATGCGCCTGCTGCTGCATGCAAGGTAGTGCGGTAGACGCCGCCTTCATCCCAGTTCTTCGCTTCGTTTTGCAGTGCCGCTTTCTTTGCTGGATCGCTTTCAGCCTTGATCTGATCTTTGAGGGCGTTGAGCTTGCTCGTGGCGTAAGTGCCGATGCCTTTGGCGGCTTCTTTGCCGAACGCTTCGGAGATCTTGGCCTGCGCTTCTACATCTTGCTGCAACTCCTTGCCGTTCCAGGTTTTCTTGAGGGCGTTGCTGTTGTCTTTGTCGCTTCTGACAGTCTTGTCACCGGCGATGCCGGAGACGCCGGATGTGGTGGTGCTGGAAGCGCTGCCGCTGTCCTTGCCAAATCCGATGCCCGTGCCGTTCAGGGCGCTGTTGCCGCCGCCATAGCCGCCACCGGCACTAAAGCTCTGGCTCTCGGCCTTGTAGTCGCTCTTGTTCTGGATGTCGCTGGTGGTCAGACTGGCAGTCGTGAAGCTGTTCTTGTTGTCGGCGACCGCCTTGTCGGTGCTGGCAATCTTGGCTCCCTTCAAGTCGGTGTTGCCGTTGACCGCAACCTTGAAGCCGTCGTCGCCCGCCAGGATGCCGCTTTGCTCGGTGACGCTCTGGTAGTTGCCGTCGACTTTGCTTCTTGATGCATTGATGCTGCCTGACACAAAGCCTTTAGGCCGATGCCCACACTGACGCTGCCGCCCAGACTTTGCTGCTGGCTCTTGTATTGGCTGCTGTCTTGCTGGCTTTCTACATTGAGGTTGCCCTTTCCATTCGTGCCGACGTTATACACAAGTGCATTGCTACCGTTCGCCAATCCAGCGCTTAGAGTGCTAAATACGTGAACAAAATCCGGACAAACACGCTGCATAAAATCCATCGGTTGGAAGACAAAATTCTGGTGGAAACTCAAACCACCCAGTAATAGATAAGCGGCGATAAAATTAAAATCAAGGCAAGCCAATAAATTGGCTTTGCCCAAAAAGGCATTTTTTTATATTGCTCTCGCGAGAGTCCTGGTCCTGTCATTTTTCTCTCTTCATTTCTATTTTCGTCATCGCCACCATGGACCGAATATCCAAATGGAAAGGATGAGTGAAAACACAGAAATAACAATTACCCAATAAATTGCCTTTTGCATCTTAGAAAGTTTCTGATATTCGCCTGGGCGAAAAGTAGGTCCAGCCATTTTCTTATTTCCTATTTTCATTGATTGTTGAGCTATTTTTATTGAAGTCAAATCCATAGCTAACGGGATTCACTGCTGCTCCTGGCGGGATGCTAACGCCTGCTTCTACAGAAGTAGATCCACCATAGGAATGATTGATACCTCCCCCAGCCCCAATAAGAGGGGAAACAGGTAGAGGGTAAAAATATGATGCAGATCCGCCGCCACCTTTTAAGAAATCGTTTGTAGAGGCTGCATTGGCTCCGCCAATAATTTTTCCAAATGTCAACGAAGCCCCTGGCGTAGCCGAATAGCCAGGATACGAGCGTCCTAAACTCCATTGCCCAAAAATTTCTCCGTCATGTAGATTAATCGCTATTCCGCCGGATGCAATATAGAAATTTCCTTGTAATGATAAGTAATCCGGCGGCCGTCCATTACCACTCATTATCGAAGGCAACCCAGCCGATGGTGTCCCCGACAATTGCGGTGCAGTGCCGTTCCAGCTATAAGTATTACCCGTGTTATTTTTGATATAGCTCTGCAAATCCGAAGAAGGTATCGCGAGCATGGCCGGGTTTTGCATCAGCACCGGCGAGCCATCGGGTGCTTTGCCCAGCATCATTCCTGTTTTGTCATAAATAGTGAAGTTCGTCTTGGCGTCATAAGGAACAACTGCTCCTGTGGAAGCCGTTTCCCCGAGTTTGTTATTGTTCGCAGAACGTAGCGCATCTTCAATCTGTGCTTGCGTATATTTTCCGCTACTTCCTTCTGCTAATTTTTTGGCGAGCGTTTTCTCTTTGGCTTTTCCATCTTCGTGCAACTGCCGATTGTTTGCTTCCACGCTTACCGACGACGCTAACCCTGCGTTTCCACCCACGGCAGCTCCGATCGCTGCTGCTGCCACCTGTGCCAACGCCAGTTTGACTGCATCAGGCGCATCCATTTTTTTGATCTGCTCGGCAATGGCCGGCATCGATACTGACGAGGCCGTCGCACCCAGCGCACCGGCCACTCCGCCACCCAATGCACCGGCTGCGGCATGCAGGGCGGTGCGGTAGACGCCGCCTTCATCCCAGTTCTTCGCTTCGTTTTGCAGTGCCGCTTTCTTTGCTGGATCGCTTTCTGCCTTGATCTGATCTTTGAGGGCGTTGAGCTTGCTCGTGGCGTAGGTTCCGATGCCCTTGGCGGCTTCTTTGCCGAACGCTTCGGAGATCTTGGCCTGCGCTTCTACGTCTTGCTGCAACTCCTTGCCGTTCCAGGTCTTCTTGAGGGCGTTGCTGTTGTCTTTGTCGCTGCGCACAGTTTTGTCACCGGCAATGCCGGAGACTCCGGATGTGGTGGTGCTGGCTGCACTGCCGCTGTCTTTGCCGAATCCGATGCCTGTGCCGTTCAGGGCGCTGTTGCCGCCGCCATAGCCGCCACCGGCACTAAAGCTCTGGCTCTCGGCCTTGTAGTCGCTCTTGTTCTGGATATCACTGGTGGTAAGGCTGGCAGTGGTGAAGCTGTTCTTGTTGTCGGCGACCGCCTTGTCCGTGCTGGCGATCTTGGCGCCTTTCAGGTCGGTGTTGCCGTTGACCGTGACCTTGAAGCCGTCATCTCCCGCCAGAATGCCGCTTTGCTCCGTGACGCTCTGATAGTTGCCGTCAACCTTGCTTCTGGATGCGTTGATACTGCCGGAGAAGCCGGTGCCGACACTGATGCTGCCGCCCAGGCTTTGCTGCTGGCTCTTGTATTGGCTGGTGTCTTGCAGGCTTTCAATATTGAGGCTACCGTTTCCATTCGTGCCGACGTTGGCCGTGACTTGCTTGCCTGATGCCGTTGCACCCTTGATGTTGGTATCGCCGCCGGAGTTCATGGCGAGCTGGTTACTCGCGTTGATGTGCGTATTGGTGACATCGCTGTCGCTGCCGTCACCCTTGCCGCGACTGCCCGAGGCGCTGGCGTTGACTCTCCACCCGGAACTGCCGAAGGAGAAGCCGATGCTGGCCGAGCTACCCTTATTTGTGCTGTGTTCTTCGTTGCTGTTGCGCTGACCAATCAGATTGATCTGGTTGTCAGCCTTGAGGTTGACGTTCTTGCCGTTGACTTCACTGCCGACTATATTGAGGTTGCTGTCTTTACCGGCACCGGTGGCGCTGATGTTGGTGTTGCCACCTGCGGCGACGGTCGAACCCGCCGACGTTGTGCTGTTTTGCACGGTGTTGCTCTGGTTGCTGGAGGCGCCCATCGAGATGGCGAGGTCGACACCACCGGCCGGTGCGGCGGTGGCACCCACCGCTGCGACGGCATTCGCTGCTGCCAGCGCAGAGGCAGCGTCGGCCAGCACTTTGCTGCGACCGTTCTTGGTCTTGCTCTTGGCATCCTGCATGCTCATCACGGTTTGCACGGCGCTGACCACCGGGTTGGTGATTTGCACGGTGACGCCTTGCTGTTTGGACTTGGTTTCTTGCGTGTTCTGCTCGGTGTTGACGCCGGCGGTGATGTCGACTTGCTTGCCGCTGATGTTGACGTCTCCCTGCGGAGCGATGACGGTGCTGGCGGTCTGGGTGTAGTGCTGGCCGGCGGCCAGCGTCACATTGCCGTTGGTGGCGCCCACGGTCGAGCCGCTTGCCGTGGTGGTCGTGCGGGCCTGGGCTGTGCTTTGCATCTTGCTGCCGACGGTGACACCGAGGCCGCCGCCGGTGAACATGCCGGAGGTGGTTTCTTTCTTGTAGTGGCTTTCGGTGCTGGTGTCGGTAGCGGCGATGACGTTAAGATTATTGCCTGCCGTAACCTGCGTGCCTTGCGTGGAGACGACATCACTGCCGGTGATGGTGGCATTGTTGCCGGCGGCCAGCACGGTGGTGTTGCCGCTGAAGGTGCTGCCGTTTTGCCTGCTATAGCTGCTGGCGTCGTCGGTTTGCGTGGTCTTGCCGCTGAGGATGCCGCTGGCGCTCTTCTGGTGTTCGTCGCGGGCGCTGGCCGATTCGTTGGCGGTGCCGATGTTCAGATTGTTGCCGGCGGTGGCGGCCAGTGCCGCGACGGCCGTGACTTGCGTGCCTTTGGTGGTGAGGTCGTGGCCGGCGTTGATGCTGATGTTGTTGCCGTTGATCTGGGTGGCGACGTCCTGGCTGGCGGTCAGTGTGGCGCGATTGACGCCGACTTCTTTGGTGCCGTGCGCGCCGTTGGCGTCATCGAGGAAGTTGGGGCCGGTGAGGACTTCAACCATATTGGAGGCACCCTTGTCATCGGCCCAGCGTATTTGCTCGGTATAGCCCTCCGTCACCGTGCCGAGATTGACGTCGCGCACTGCCGAGAGATTGGCGTTGCCGGTGGCGTTGATGACAGCGGCGTTGGCGGTGATATCACGTCCGGCGGCCATGGTGAGCGTGTTGCCGGTGACGCTGGCGACGCTGTCGATGTTGGTGCCGGTAGTGGTGGCGTTGGCGGTCGAGACACTGGTGCTGTTGACGTTGATGTCGCGCCCGGCCGTAGCGGTGACGCTGTTGCTGCCGTCGACGGCCCCGCCCAGGTTGTTGATGTCGGTCTGTGCCTGCAATACCGTGTCGGTGCCGGACACGCGCCCGCCGAAATTGTTGATGTTGTTGCCGACTAACACAGCGTTGTTTTTAGCGGCAATCGTGCCGTTGTTGAGGATGTCGCCGGCGGTCTGGTAATTGACGTTGGTGCCGGCGATCAGCGTGCCTTCGCCGGTGACTTGCAGGCGGTTGGCGCGCAGATAGACCTGCGGCACCAGCACGTCTTGCTGGCTGCCATCGGCCAGTGTCACGGTCTGTTTGACCAGCCAGACGATGTCTGAGGTCAGCATGGCCATCTGGGTGGCGGTGAGCGCGACGCCGAGTTCGTAATGGAAGGTTTGGGCCATCTGCACGCCGGCCGTCATGAGGGCTTGGTATTGCGCTTCGTTGCTGGTGGTGTTGCCGGCATAGCGTTGGCCGATGGCTTTCTGGATCTGCTGCTGCACCAGGAGCTGCTCGTAGAAGCCGTCGCCGATGCGTTTCATGACCAGATTCGGATCCTGACTCAATTGGGTGAGCATGAAGTCGGAACTGAGCCAGGTGC
>Ga0209913_1000133_pt1 | contig 78372 bp, 62 predicted proteins | sample PersoiDNA2013203_FD_185805 | JGI IMG/M metagenome (GOLD analysis project Ga0209913, IMG submission 185805) | Permafrost soil microbial communities from the Arctic, to analyse light accelerated degradation of dissolved organic matter (DOM) -... | ecosystem: Environmental > Terrestrial > Soil >...
GCTTATTTGGTGGAGCCGGGGGGATTTGAACCCCCGTCCGCCAGTACTCCGCTGTCGGTACTACATGCGTAGCCGTGTCTATTAAGTTAACCCTCAGCGACCCGACGGGCAGGGTGCTTTGGGCGAGTTGTGTAAGTTTTAGCCGCTTCGTCCACAACGTACTGCACGGCGATTCTGTTCTATATGACAATCATTTTGGGTTTACAGACATCCCCTGATGATTGCTGGACCCGAAGGTACCAGGAGGGAAGGGCTAAGGCTGCTTACGCAGCGAGAGCGTATTCCCCGTAGGTTTCGTCATTGGCAACTATAGAAAGTTGCAACAGTGGATTTACGAGTTCTGTTACCAACTCGGCATGCACCTAAAGTTTCGCGACCGGCGTCGAATCCTAAACGGCCCCGTGCTTGTAACTCGTTGTTTCTTAGTGAGTGACAAGCCTATGCAGTGTACGTCAAACGGTCACAGAAGGCCAACCCGAAGGTTGGCCTTGAGCGTCGGGGCGTTATTGATTGCCGCCTTTGTCGCTGTTCTGTAGGTCTTGCAGGGCCTTGGACGTGATCTCTATGCACTTCTTGTCATCGCCTGCCGCGTGTGCGGCCTTGGCTTGAGACACGGCAGTATCGATTTCGCCGCTTTTGCCACTGGTGTCGGTGGCGAGCAGGGCTTTGCCGTTGTTGATTTTGTCGAGATTAATCTGACACAGCTGGTCGGTTTTTTCGGCTGCAAACACCGGTGAGGCCAGCATCGCAGCGGTAATGAACAAGCCAGCAAGAGCGGAACGCTTCATAGGTGTATCTCCTTGCGAAAAAGGGCTCGACGCTGCTGGCGTTCACGTGCTGCCAGCGACATCACTGATGAGCCTCGATCGCCGAGGCCTATGCAGATGACTACGCCGGTGCGCAGGGGTTCTGTTTTTTGCGGGTTTTAATGTGCCCTCGGCTGGGTCACGCGGTCCACGAGGTAGACCAACCCGTGGTAATCGATGCCGCCATGCTGGCTCAGGCCGATCTCGCAGGTGCGGCTGGTGGAGATGCCTTCGCTGCAATATTGCACGGCGTCCTTGAGCGAGCGCAGGGAGTGGGCGTTGAGTTCCGGTGTGGTAAAGCCTTTGTCGCCGGCAAAGCCGCAGCAATGAATGCCTTCCGGAATCACCACGTTTTTGGAGCAGCGGCGGGCCAGGTCGATCAATGCCTGGCTTTCCCCAAGGTGCTGGGTGCTGCAGGTGACGTGTACGGCGATCGGTGCTTCCTGGGGCGTGAAGTCGAGGCGGTCCATCAGGTGCGTGCGGATAAACCGCACCGGGTCGTACAGGTCCAGGCGTGTTTCGCCCAGGTCTTGCACCAGGCGCAGGGTGCAGGGGCTGGTGTCGCAGTAGATCGGGTCGAGGCCGCCACGGCTGGCGTGGAGCAATGCACCGATCAGTTCCTGGCGCTTGTGTTCGGCCTGTTCGGCGTAGCCCTTGGAGGCAAAGGGCTGGCCGCAGCACAGGTTGTCCTGGTTGTCGGGGATAACGACTTGGTAGCCGGCTTTTTCCAGCAGGCCACGGGTTTTGTCGTACAGCGACATCTGCTCTTTATCGCCAGCCGCCGGCCCCATGGCGCGTGAGACGCACGCCGCGAGGTAAACCACGCGTGGTCGCTCATCCGTCACCGCCGGGCTGAAGCGAATGGCTTTTTCCGGCTGCGGCATGGCGTTGGTCCATTGTGGGATTTGTCCCTTGGACAGCTTGGTCACTGTGGCCGACAACTTAGCCAGGCGCGGCGCGCCCAACAGCATGCGTGCACCGTTGGCGACGTGCAGGGTAAAGCGCGCGCCTTGCAGCGCAGTGGCGAAGTGGGTGGCAAGCCATTCGGCGGTTTTCGTATGGTCGGCGTCGCGGGCCCGGAGTTTTTTCACCAGGTCGCCGGTGTTGATTCCCACAGGGCAGCGCTGGGCACATAGCCCGGTGGCGGCGCAGGTGTCGATGCCCTGGTAGTGGTAGGCCGTTTCCAGTTCAGTCGTGTCGATGCCGGCGCGTTTCTTCGCCTGGATATCGCGCCAGATCACGATGCGCTGGCGCGGGCTCAAGGTCAGACCTTTCGACGGGCACACCGGCTCGCAGAAACCGCACTCGATACACTTATCCACAAGCTCGTCGGCGGCAGGCAGCGGCTTGAGGTGTTTAAGGTGGATCTGCGGGTCTTCACTGAGCACCACGTCCGGGTTGAGAATACCGTTGGGGTCGAGCAGGCGCTTGAGTTGCCACATCAGTTGGTAGGCGTCGCTGCCCCATTCCAGCTCGACGAACGGCGCCATGTTGCGGCCGGTGCCATGTTCGGCTTTCAGTGAGCCGCCAAACTCCACCGCCACCAGTTGCGCGACGTCGTCCATGAACGCTTGGTAGCGTGCGACTTCTTCGCTGCTGTTGAAGCCTTGGGTGAACACAAAGTGCAGATTGCCTTCCAGGGCGTGTCCGAAAAGGATGGCTTCGTCGTAGTGATGTTTGTCGAACAGCTCGATCAAGCGGTTAACGCCGATGGCCAGTTGTTCGACCGGGAAGGTTACGTCTTCGATGATCACCGTGGTGCCGGTTTTGCGCACGGCGCCGACGGCGGGGAAGGTGTCTTTGCGGATCGCCCACAAGCGTGCGTTTTCCACGGGATCTTCGGTGAAGTCGACCTGTTTTTCCACCGGAAACGCCGCCAGCGACGCCATGATCAGCGCCAGTTGCTCGTGGAGCAAAGACGGCGATGCGGCGCGGGATTCGATCAGCAGCGCGCAGGCATTTTCCGATAGATGCTGTACGAAGGCCGGCATGCCGGGCTTGTCCTGCACCGAACGCATGCTGCGTCGGTCGAGCAGCTCAACCGCTGAGACCGGTTGGGTTTTCAGGACGGTCACCGCATTGCAGCAGGTCTCGACATCGGGGAATACGATCAGCGCCGAGGCTTTGTTCGGGTGGTCGATGACGGTGTTGTAGGTCACCGCGCTGATAAAGCCCAGGGTGCCTTCGGAGCCCACCAGCAGGTGGCTGAGAATATCCAGCGGCTCATCGAAATCCACCAGGGCGTTGAGTGACAGGCCGGTGGTATTTTTCAGACGGTATTTGTGGCGGATTTTGGCGGCCAGTTCAGCGTTTGCCCGCGTCTCTCGACCGAGTGTGGCGAGGCGCTCAAGCAGTGTGCTGTGCTGCTGACGAAATGCCGCGACGCTGGCGGCATCTTCGGTGTCCAGGCGGCTGCCGTCGGCCAGTACCAGGCGAATGCCGGCCAGGGTGTGGTAGGTGTTTTGCGCCGTACCGCAGCACATGCCGCTGGCATTGTTGGCGACGATGCCGCCGATTTTGCAGGCGTTGATCGATGCCGGATCCGGTCCGATCTTGCGCCCGAAGGGTGCCAGCCAGGCGTTGGCCTGGGCGCCGATCACGCCGGGTTGCAGGCGGATCTGCGTGCCTTGCCCGCGAATTTCGCGGCCGTTCCAGTTGTCCCCCAGTACGATCAGCACCGAATCGCTGATGGCCTGCCCGGACAAGCTGGTACCTGCTGCGCGGAAGGTCACCGGAACATGATCGCGCTGGGCCAGTTGCAGCAGCGCCACGACTTCGTCTTCTGACTCGACGCGGATCACCAGCTGTGGGATCAGTCGGTAAAAACTGGCGTCTGTGCCAAATGCCAAGGTGGAAAGCGGGTCGTCGAAGCGACGACTTTTCGGGATCAGTTGTGTGACGTCAGCAAGGAAAGCGGCAGGCAGACTCATTGGTCCTCCAGGATCAGCACCACCAGGTCCTTCGGACCGTGGGCGCCATAAGCCAGAACTTGTTCGATGTCAGCCGTCTTCGACGGGCCGGACACCAGCAGGGCATTGGTGGGCATGCCTTGGGCCCAGGTGAATTGCTGCTGGACCTGATAAAAGTTGTCGTAAATCTCACTGGCCTTGAGCAGTGCAAAATGTACCGGTGGCACCAGGCTCATCAGGCGCGGTTCTTCCCGCGAGGGCCACAGAATCAGGCTACCGGTGGCGGCGATGGCGCCGAGGGTAGTGGTCAGGCTGGCCGGTGTGTCATTAAACAGCTCGGCTTTCCATTCTTCCACTGGGCGGTCATAGGCTTTGAGCCGTGGCAATTGCGGGTTGTTCGACCAGTGCTCGGTGATGCGCCGTCCATGCTCGGTTGTCGGCGCGATGAGCAGGCTGGGCAGTTCGCGCTTTTGCAGCAGTTGCGCGAGCAAGGCCGGCCATTCGGCGCCGCGGGTCAGGTGGATCTCGGTATGCACCGCTTCCATCAGCTTGCGCAATTGTGCGATGCGCTGCTCTGGCGGGTAGGTGTAGATCTGTGTGACCAGAGTCTCATCGAAGTTGTCGGGCACCGGTGTTGTTCCCGTCAGGCTGTGGCGCAACTTGCCGAGGATATTTTGCTTGGCGCTCATCAACGCGCTCCCTGTTTGGCCAAATGCTCGCGTGCCAGGTCATGCAGCGAACGGGCGGCGGGTTTAGGCGCGCTATGGTTTTGCGTCCATGGCCCGACATTGCTCGGTACGAGGGCGCGCAGGCGCGTGGCGGCGAATGTGAACACGCGGTATAGCGTCGGTGAGCTGTGGAGCTTGGCCCAGGCGTTCCAGATAAACCGCTCCTGGCGCGAATACTTGCTGCCTTGGCCGCGCATCACGGGGTGTGGGCTATCCGGCGCTTTTACGTTCTCTTCCCGCAGACGGCGCAGCAAGGCCGGGATCGGGATTTTTACCGGGCACACTTCTCCACAGGCGCCGCACAACGAAGACGCACTGGGGTGGTCCGGCACTTTCGCCAGGCCGACCATATGCGGCGTGATGATTTTTCCGATCGGGCCGGGGTACACCTCGCCGTAGGCATGGCCGCCGATTCGGGTATACACCGGGCAATGATTCATACAGGCGCCACAGCGAATGCAGTTGAGCGTCTGGCGCAATTCACTGTCGGCAAACGCCTGGCTGCGCCCATTGTCCAGCAATACCAGGTGGACTTCTTCTGGGCCGTCGAGCTCATCGGGCTTGCGCGGGCCGGAGATCATATTGACGTAGGTGGTGATCGGCTGACCGAGCGCGGAGCGGGTCAGCAGCGATAGCAACGGCACTACGTCGCGCAGGTTTTCCACGACCTTCTCGATGCCGGTCACGGCGATATGCACCGGTGGCACCGTGGTCGACATACGGCCGTTACCTTCGTTTTCCACCAGCAGCAGCGTGCCGGTTTCGGCCACGGCGAAGTTGACGCCGGAGACGCCGATATCTGCTTCGAAGAACTTTTCCCGCAGCACGCGGCGACCAATCTGAATCAACTGGTCGACATCCTTGGTGTACTCCACGCCGAGTTTTTCGTGGAACAGCGACGCGACCTGGCTGGCGTTCTTGTGGATCGCCGGCATGATGATGTGGGATGGCTTCTCGTGGTCGAGTTGAACAATAAACTCACCCATGTCCGACTCAAGGCATTCGATGCCTTGGGTGGCGAGTACGTGGTTCATCTCCATCTCTTCGCTGACCATGGATTTGCCTTTGATCACCTGCGTGGCTTCACGCCGGCGGATGATCGACAAGACGATCGCATTGGCCTCTTCAACCGTTTCGGCCCAATGCACGGTAACGCCGTTACGGGTCAGGTTGGCTTCCAGTTGTTCGAGCAGATCGGGCAGCTTCGACAGGGCTCGGGCGCGCACCGCGTTGCCGAGGGCGCGCAGGTGTTCGCGTTCGTGGGCGTCGCTGAAAGACGCCGCCCGTTTGCTCATCAGGGAATCCATCGCGTTGCGAAAGTTGTTTCGCAGTTGCGCGTCGCCCAGCGCCTGGTGGGCGCGGGTGCGGAAGTCTTCCGACACATCGACGGTCGGAATCAGCGCGGCGGCGTTCATCGCTCACCCCCGGTGCGTTGCCAGAGAAAGCTGGCCAGGTGTTGGCCGCGTAAGGCGGCTTGTTGTTTCTCCAGGGCGCCATTGATGTTCATCAGGCAACCGCAATCAGCACTCAGTACTTGATGGGCGCCGGATTCCTGTAAGGCTCGGGTCTTGTCGGCCACCATAGCGCCGGAAATGTCCGGCATGCGCACGCTGAACGTCCCACCAAAGCCACAGCATTCGCTTTCGTGGCTGTGGTCGACGCGTTCGACATTGCGCAGTTGGGCCAGCAATTCGCGGCCGTGGAGGTGGGTGTTCATTTCCCTGCGCGCGGAGCATGAAGTGTGCAGGGCGACTTTGACCGGCGTCCCGCTGTCGTTGAGTTGTACCTTGCACACGAACAACAGGAACTCCGCCAACTCATAAGTACGGGCCGCGAGGGCCTGCACTTGTTTGAGGGTGTCGGGTTCGTCCTTGAAAAGGTCGACGTAGTGCTCGCGTAACATGCCGGCACAGGAGCCGGACGGCACCACCACTGGGTAGTCGCCAGCGAACAGCGCCAGTTGCGCGCGTGCCACTTGTCGGGCCTGGTCGGTATAACCCGATGTGTAGGCCGGTTGCCCGCAGCAGCTTTGTCCTTGGGGATAGTCCACGCAGATCCCTTCGCGCTCCAGCAGGTGGATCGCGTCCATGCCGGCTTCGGGATAGAACAGGTCCACCACGCAGGTGCCGAACAGGTAGACCTTCTGCGGTTTTTCGTGGGGGTATTCACGTGGCTGGGCCAGGGGCGGCGCGACACGAGTGGCATTCGGCACGGCGTTGTAAAAAAGCTCGCTCATCAGGCGCGTTCTCCGGGTAGTCCCGGTTGTCCGTCCGTCAGGGCCGCAGCGTGTTCAGCGGCCCGGCAGATGGGTTGTGGAAAGCTGACGCCGAAATCGCTGTTCGGCGTCGGTTATTGCTTGATTGCCTGTGGTCTCAATGCACCAGCATGCCGGTGAACCAGTAGGCCTGGGCCAGCGTGATCAGCCCGACGATGGTGGCGAAAAACAGGCTGTGCTTGAGGGTGAAGCGGAACAGGTCGGATTCCTTGCCGACCAGGCCGGTCGCGGCGCAGGCCACGGCGATCGATTGCGGCGAAATCATCTTGCCGGTCACGCCGCCGCTGGTGTTCGCCGCTACCAGCAAGATGTCGTTGACACCGATCTGGTGGGCGGTGGTGGCTTGCAGCGAGCTGAACAGGGCGTTGGACGAGGTGTCGGAGCCTGTCAGGAAAACCCCCAGCCAGCCGAGGAACGGCGAGAAGAACGGGAAGGCTGCACCGGTGCCGGCCAGGACCAACGCCATGGTCGAGGACATGCCCGAGTAGTTGGTGACGAAGGCGAAGGCCAGCACCATGCCGATGGACAAGATCGGCCAGCGCAGTTCGTAGAAGGTCTCTTTCAAAGTGGTAAGACCAGTTTTGATGTCGATCTTCAATATCAGCATCGAGATCAGCGCGGAAAAGAAGATCGCGGTGCCGGTCGCTGAAATCGGGTCCAGTTTGAATATGGCGGGGATGGCCGTCGGATTGGTCACGATAGGCGCAACCTTGACCACCATTTGGTCCAGATGCGGGATCGCGAAGTTGAACACCCAGCTGTACATCGAGCCGCCCGCGGCGAACATCGCCTTGAATGGCTTGAGGGTCCAGATGGTCACCAGCACGGTCAGGATCAGGAACGGCGACCAGGCCTTGAAAATTCGCCCCAGGCTGTAGGGCGAAGCGACAGTGCTGCGTGGCAGGCCGAAGCCGCCGACGCTGGCGGTGACCGTTGCGCTGGAGGTTGCACCGGCAATCTGGGCGCCGGCGGTGCGCTTGGGTTGCCAGACTTTCAGGAACAGGGTCAAGGAAACCAGGCTGGCCAGGGCTGAGGTGATGTCCGGCAGTTCCGGGCCGATGAAGTTGGACGTGAAGTATTGGGTGACGGCGAAGCTCAAGCCTGCCACCAAGGCGGCCGGCCAGGTTTCGCGCACGCCGCGCAGGCCGTCCATCATGAACACCAGCCAGAACGGAACGAACAGCGACAGCAGTGGCAATTGGCGACCGGTCATGGCGCCGATCTTGAACGCGTCGATGCCGGTCACTTGTCCTGCAACGATGATCGGAATCCCCAGGGCGCCGAAGGCGACAGGTGCGGTGTTGGCAATCAGGCACAGGCCGGCGGCGTACAGTGGGTTGAAGCCCAGACCGACCAGCAGCGCGGCGGTAATCGCTACGGGAGCACCGAAGCCGGCGGCACCTTCCAGGAAGGCGCCGAAGCAGAAGCCGATCAGTAACACCTGCAGGCGTTGGTCGTCGGTAATCGACAGCACCGAGCTGCGGATGATCTCGAACTGGCCGCTTTTGACCGTCAGTTTGTAGAGGAATACCGCAGCGACGATGATCCAGGCGATTGGCCACAGGCCGTAGGCAAAGCCGTAGCCGGCAGCGGCCAGTGCCATGTCTACCGGCATCTGGAAGGCAAAGATTGCCACCAGGATCGACAGCGCCAGCGTGATGCTGCCGGCGACGTGGCCTTTAAGGCGAAACACGGCCAGAGCCAGGAAGAAAAATACGATTGGAATAACGGCGGCCAGTGCGGACAGGCCGAGGCTGCCGAGCGGGCTGTAGAGCTGTTGCCAGGTTTGCATATGGGGTGGCCCCTAATTGTTGTTGGTCAGGCACATTTTAGTCGGCTTGGGTAATTGGTAATACCAATTTACAGCCGCTGTTGGCTAGAGTAAAAGCCTAGGCGGCGGTGTGTCAATTTGCCGCCTACGAAACTTTGGTCTTAAGGTTATGGGCGGCCGCTCTGATCGGATAAATCGAAGGTGTTCTGATGGGTGCTGCAAGCGTTGCGATAGGCCAGAATAGAGGCCCCGGCGAGTGGTCGGGATCGTGGAGAGAGAGTTATGGGGTTTGATCAGGTGCGTCAGCGCCGTTTGTCTGACGATATTGTCGAGCAGCTTGAGGGCATGATCCTTGAGGGCACGCTGAAGTCGGGCGAGCGCTTGCCGGCCGAGCGTGCGTTGGCTGAAAAGTTCGGCGTTTCGCGCCCCTCGCTGCGTGAGGCGATTCAGAAACTGGCGGCCAAGGGGTTGCTGGTCAGTCGCCAGGGCGGTGGCAATTACGTGGCTGAGTCGTTGGGGTCGACTTTCAGTGATCCGCTGTTGCACCTGCTGGAAAACAACCCCGAGGCTCAGCGTGATTTGCTTGAGTTTCGCCAGACCCTCGAAGCGTCCTGTGCTTATTACGCGGCGTTGCGCGCTACCGAGGTCGACCGGGAGCGGCTGACGGCGGCCTTTGACGCGCTACAGGATTGTTACGCGCGTGACGATAAAGTCAGCCGGGCAGAGGAGGGGGCGGCGGATGCGCGGTTTCACCTGGCCATTGCCGAGGCCAGCCACAACGCCGTGCTGTTGCACACAATTCGTGGGTTGTTCGACCTGCTCAAGCGGAACGTGGTGACCAACATTGGCGGCATGTACCAGCAACGTACGGAAACCCGCGACATGCTGATCAGTCAGCACCGCGATTTGTACCTGACAATTATTGAGGGGCGGGCCGAGCAGGCGCGAGAAGTCTCAACACGTCATTTACTGTACGTGCAGGAGGTGTTGGAAGAAGTGCGTCAGGAAGTTCAGCGCGTGGCCCGTGCGGAGCGGCGCAAAGGCATGTAGCCAAGGGTGAGGCACCCAAGGCTACAGCGTCACAAGGATTATTCTTCCTTGCCCTTGTTGCGCACGGCGCGATGCAGCTCACGATCGGAATCGCGCTCGCGCTCGGTATCGCGCTTGTCGTATTCCTTCTTGCCCTTGCCCAGTGCGATCTCGCACTTGACCAGATGCTTGCTCCAATACCAGGACAGGCAGATGCAGGCATAGCCTTTCTGCTGTACGGCGGCGGCGAGCTTGTCCAGTTCGCGGGCGTTGAGCAGCAGCTTGCGCGTGCGCACCGGGTCGGCAATCACGTGCGTGCTCGCGGTGGTCAGCGGGGTGATATGACTGCCAAGCAGCCACGCCTCGCCATCCTTGAGCAGCACATAGCTGTCGACCAGTTGCAGCTTGCTGGCTCGCAGACTTTTTACTTCCCAGCCGGCCAGGACCAGACCAGCCTCGAACCGATGTTCGATGAAGTAATCGTGTCGCGCCTTTTTATTTTGCGCGATGGTCCCTGTGGGGTGTTTCTTTTGTTTAGCCATAGGGGCGGCATTATAGGGAGTTGCGAGCGTGTCGGCTACGGTCAACCTGCGTGCTTGAGCGTGTTGGACGAATCCCGGACAATACCGGCAGTTCTTTGGTTTTTCTCTCTCGCGGATCGGGCTGTTCTTTCGCGATGTTTGCCGCTCAGCTGTGGAAATAACGCTCACATGACGACGCATATTCAACGTTCGGCCCTGCTGCCCTATCCGGCCCAGGCGCTTTATGACCTGGTCAACGACGTGGCGCGTTACCCGGAGTTCCTGCCGTGGTGCTCGACCGCCGAGGTGCTGGAAAGCAGTGATGAGCACATGGTTGCCAGTGTCGGGGTGGCCAAGGGAGGGCTCAGCCAGCACTTTGTCACACGCAATGTCCTGGTGCCGGGCAAATCCATTGAAATGAATCTGCAGGAAGGGCCGTTCACCCAGTTGCATGGTGTCTGGGTATTCAAGGTGTTGACCGAGCAGGCCTGCAAGATCAGCCTGGATCTGTCCTTCGATTATGCGGGGCCCATTGTGCGGGCGACGTTGGGGCCTCTGTTCAATCAGGCCGCCAATACCCTGGTCGACGCGTTCTGTCAGCGAGCCAAGCAACTGCATGTTTGAGATTGAAGTGGTGTATGCCGGCGTGGATCGCCAGGTGTTGCTGACGGTCGCGGTGGCATCGGGCACGAGCCTGCGGGCGGCTGTGCGGGCGTCGGGTATTGCGGCGCACTTTCCTGAGGCGGACCTTGTTGATTGCCCGCTGGGGATATTCGGCAAGGTGGTGGTGGACCCCGATACGCGCACCGTGCAGTCAGGTGATCGCATTGAAATTTACCGCCCGTTGCTGGCCGACCCCAAAGAAGTGCGCAGGCTGCGAGCGGCCAAGGCGGCGCTGGCCAAGCAACAGCGTTCATAGGCCGGCCAATCAGCAGGCAACAAAAAGCCCGGCATGCCGGGCTTTTTATCGAGCGCCGCACACTTACTGCGGGCTGGTGTCCAGAGGCTGTGGCGTCGGGACTGGAACGCTTTGCACGCCGTCGACGTCTTTCTGGATCTTGTCGAGCAATGAGCCTGGCTTGGCCGGTACTTCGGACTTCGGCTTCTCGGCTCCCTGCGCTGGCGCAGTCACGTTGGTGCCGTTGTCCTTGCCTAGCAAGGCTTCATCGCGGCTTACGCCAGGCATGAAGTCGCCGGACAGGCTGACCAGTTGATCATTGCCATTAAAGATGACAGCGACACGCTCCTGTTGGCGTTCACCGCCCCCAGGCTGGATGCTGTAGAGATAATCCCAGCGATCGGCATGGAAAGTGTCAGTCAGCAGGGGGTTACCCATAATAAACCGCACTTGCCGTCGGGTCATTCCCGGGCGTAACTGGTCTATCATGTCCTGCGTGACGACATTGCCCTGCTGGATGTCGATTTTGTAAACCCCGGGGAATGAACAACCGGCGAGTGCGAGCAGTCCCACAAAGGTGAAACTGGTTAGCAAGAGCTTGGTGTTTTGCATCGGTGGGCGACTTCCACTATCTTGGCTGGGACAACGTAAACGCCGATCATACCCGTATTAAGAGAAGCTGCGAAGCAGCATCCGCGAGAAAGCTAACCATGGTTGAAAATAGCGAACTACGCAAAGCCGGTCTTAAAGTGACTCTGCCACGCGTCAAAATTCTACAAATGCTTGATTCTGCTGAGCAGCGCCACATGAGTGCCGAGGATGTTTACAAGGCGCTGATGGAGTCTAACGAGGACGTTGGCCTGGCCACGGTTTACCGCGTGCTGACCCAGTTTGAAGCCGCAGGGCTGGTGGTTCGTCATAATTTCGACGGCGGTCATGCAGTGTTCGAATTGGCTGACGGTGGTCATCACGACCACATGGTCGACGTGGACAGTGGTGAGGTTATCGAATTCACCAACCCGGAAATCGAGCGGCTTCAGAAGGCAATTGCCGAGGAGCATGGCTACGACTTGGCGGACCACAATTTGGTTCTTTACGTTCGTAAGAAAAAGTAAAAGTCGGCGCAGATTGACTCTGCGAAACGATTGAAGGCGACCCTAGGGTCGCCTTCGTGCTTTCTATAAGACAGAAAATTGCTGGTTCGGTCAGGCCTTCGCCGCCACCACCATTTTCTTCGCGTGGGCCAGGGACTCTTTGGTCAGGTCGATACCGCCGAGCATGCGCGCCACTTCCTCCACTCGCTCTGACTTACTCAGCTTGGACACCGCAGTGCGTGTCGCATCGCTGCCCCGTACTTTATGTACAAACAAATGCTGATGCCCTTGGGCGGCCACTTGCGGCAAGTGGGTGACCGTCAGCACCTGGCCGCGATCTCCCAGGCGGCGCAGCAGTTGACCGACAATTTCTGCGGTCGGGCCACCAATGCCAACGTCCACCTCGTCAAAGACCAGTGTCGGAACCCGCGAGGTCTGGGCGGTGATCACCTGAATCGCCAGGCTGATTCGTGAGAGCTCACCACCGGAGGCGACTTTTGCCAGCGCCTTGAGCGGCTGCCCCGGGTTGGCGCTGACCAGCAGTTCTACCTGTTCCAGGCCATGGGGCTGCAGTTCGCTGCTGGTGTTGGTGCGCAGTTCGATGGTGAAGCGGCCGCCGGGCATGCCCAAGCGCTGGATTTCCTGCTCTACCGCGCTGGCCAGGCCTGTGGCGGCCTGATGGCGCAGGTCGCTCAGTTCGCGGGCCTTCTCTTGATAGTGGCGGGCGAAAGAAGCCAGTTCGTCGCTCAGGCGCTCAATGGATTCGTCATTCGCGTTCAGGGTTTCGATTTCATCCAGCAGCTTCTGCTGCATCGCTGCCACTTCAGTGGGCTGGATTCGATGTTTGCGCGCCAGGGTGTAGATGGTGTCCAGGCGTTCTTCTATTTCCTGCAGGCGTGCCGGGTCGGCGTCGAAGTGGTCCAGGAAACGGTTCAGTTCGCCTACCGCTTCTTCTACCTGAATTTGCGCACTGGTCAGCAAGGTCGTGGCTTCATTCAGCGAACCGGACGCATTGTTCACACTGGACAGCCGATTGAGGCTGACGGTCAGTGCATTCAGCACATTGCCCGAATCGCTCTCGCTGCATTGCTCCACCACCTGGCGGCAAATACCCAGCAGGGTTTCGGCGTTGGTGAGGTTCTTGTGTTCCTGCTCAAGCTGTTCCAGCTCGCTTTCGCCAAGGCCGAGGCTTTCCAGCTCTTCGAGTTGATAGCTGAGCAATTGATGGCGTGCGCGCTGCTCGTCGCCGGAATTGGAGAGGCGCTCCAGTTCCAGGCGGGTCTGGCGCCAGCGCTGCGCGGCTAGCTGGACCTGGCGGGCCAGGTCGGTGGTGCCGGCGTATTCATCGAGCAGGCGGCGATGGGTGTCGGTTTTGAGCAGGGATTGATGTTCGTGCTGGCTGTGGATATCGATCAGCAGCTCGCCAAGGGCTTTCAAGTCACCCAGGGGGCAGGGCGTGCCGTTGATATAGCCGCGTGAGCGTCCTTCGGCGGTGATGACCCGGCGCAGGATGCACGGCCCTTCATTATTAAGGTCGCGTTCGGCAAGCCAGGCTTCTGCTTCGGGGATGTCTGCCAGGTCGAAGGTCGCCAGGATATCGGCCTTGTCTGCGCCGGGGCGTACCACGCCACTGTCGGCGCGGTCTCCCAGGGTCAGGCCGAGGGCATCGAGCATGATCGACTTGCCGGCGCCGGTTTCGCCTGTGATTACGCTCATCCCGCGATCCAGTTCGAGATCCAGATGTTCAACGATGGCGTAGTTATGTACGGACAGGTGCACGAGCATGACGGCCGCTCCCAGGCTTTAGGTATGGTTATTTATACAGTGTTTTGTTCTGGGCTGACAATCCTGACGCTTAGCTCGATTTGCTTGGTCTGATGTCTTTTTTAGTGCGAAGGGGAATGATCGGGTCGGAATTGATCTGTGTCAGCTGAAAGACTTTTGGTAACGCCTGCACCCTTGAACCTGGAAATTGTGGCCCCATATACCGGAACAGAAGCGCGAGTTGAGTTCGCGCATGATTTTGAAAGGAGAAATCTATGGCTGACGAACAGACGCAGGATACGCAAACTCCAGACGCCAATTCGGCTGCCGGTGATGAGCTGGCAACTCGTGTGCAAGTGCTCGAAGAGCAATTGGCCGCTGCGCAGGACCAATCTTTGCGTGTTGCCGCCGATCTGCAGAACGTCCGCCGCCGCGCTGAGCAGGATGTAGAAAAGGCCCACAAGTTCGCGCTGGAAAAATTCGCCGGTGATCTGTTGCCGATCATCGACAGCCTGGAGCGCGGCCTCGAGTTGTCCAGCCCGGACGACGAAAACATCCGCCCGATGCGTGAAGGTATCGAGCTGACCCTGAAAATGTTCCAGGACACCCTGAAGCGTTATCAGTTGGAGGCGATCGATCCGCAAGGTGGCGAGCCGTTCAACGCTGAGCATCACCAGGCCATGGCTATGCAGGAAAGTCATGACCATGAGCCAAACCGCGTGTTGAAAGTATTCCAGAAGGGATACCAGCTCAACGGTCGCCTGCTGCGCCCGGCAATGGTCGTGGTCAGCAAGGCGCCTGCGCCGGTTTCACCTTCGATTGATGAGCAGGCTTGAAATTCGCCGCAAGGCCCCCATCTATAAGTCAAGCGTTTAAGTGCTACCGCAGTTAGCCACCACTGCTGCGGCATCCAAATTCAAGTTTCGGGAGAGTAAATCATGGGCAAAATTATCGGTATCGACCTGGGGACTACCAACTCCTGTGTCTCCGTGCTGGAAAACGGCGTTGCAAAAGTCATCGAAAACGCCGAAGGCGCGCGTACTACGCCGTCGATCGTTGCTTACGCCAACGACGGTGAAATCCTCGTCGGTCAGTCGGCCAAGCGCCAGGCTGTGACCAATCCGCACAACACCCTGTACGCGGTGAAGCGTTTGATCGGTCGTAAGTTCGACGAAGAAGTCGTACAGAAAGACATCAAGATGGTCCCTTACAAAATCGCCAAGGCTGACAACGGTGACGCCTGGGTTGAAGTAAACGGCCAGAAAATGTCGCCGCCACAAATCTCGGCTGAAATCTTGAAAAAGATGAAGAAAACCGCCGAAGACTACCTCGGTGAAGCAGTGACCGAGGCGGTGATCACCGTTCCGGCCTACTTCAACGACAGCCAGCGCCAGGCGACCAAAGACGCCGGCCGCATCGCGGGCCTGGACGTAAAACGTATCATCAACGAACCAACCGCAGCCGCTCTGGCTTACGGCATGGACAAGGCCAAAGGCGACCACACCGTCATCGTTTATGACCTGGGTGGCGGTACCTTCGACGTGTCCGTGATCGAAATCGCTGAAGTTGATGGCGAGCACCAGTTCGAAGTGTTGGCCACCAACGGCGACACTTTCCTGGGTGGTGAAGACTTCGACATCCGTCTGATCGACTACCTCGTTGACGAGTTCAAGAAAGAAAGCGGCATGAACCTCAAGGGCGACCCGCTGGCGATGCAGCGTCTGAAAGAGGCTGCTGAGAAAGCCAAGATCGAGCTGTCCTCGGCTCAGTCGACCGACGTTAACCTGCCGTACATCACCGCAGACGCTACCGGTCCTAAGCACTTGAACGTGAAGATCTCGCGCTCCAAGCTGGAAGCGCTGGTTGAAGACTTGGTTCAGCGCACCATCGAACCTTGCCGCATCGCACTGAAAGACTCCGGTATCGAAGTGGGTGCGATCAACGACGTGATCCTGGTCGGCGGTCAGACCCGTATGCCACTGGTTCAGAAGTTGGTGACCGAGTTCTTCGGCAAAGAAGCACGTAAAGACGTGAACCCGGACGAAGCGGTTGCCATGGGTGCTGCCATCCAGGGTGCGGTACTGGCCGGCGACGTGAAAGACGTACTGCTGCTGGACGTCAGCCCGCTGACCCTGGGTATCGAAACCATGGGCGGCGTGATGACCGCGCTGATCGAGAAAAACACCACGATTCCTACCAAGAAATCGCAAGTGTTCTCGACTGCCGATGACAACCAGGGCGCCGTGACCATTCACGTCCTGCAAGGTGAGCGTAAGCAAGCAGCGCAGAACAAGTCCCTGGGCAAGTTCGACCTGGCTGAGATCCCGCCAGCACCACGTGGCGTGCCACAAATCGAAGTGACCTTCGACATCGACGCCAACGGCATCTTGCACGTAGGCGCCAAAGACAAGGCGACTGGCAAAGAGCAGAAGATCACCATCAAGGCCAACTCTGGTCTGTCTGATGAAGAAATTCAGCAGATGATTCGTGATGCGGAAACCAATGCCGAGGCTGACAAGAAGTTTGAAGAGTTGGCCGCTGCTCGTAACCAGGGCGACGCACTGGTTCACTCGACACGCAAAATGATCACTGAAGCTGGTGATAAAGTGACTGCCGAAGAGAAAACCGCAATCGAAGCAGCCCTGGTTGCCCTGGAAGCCGCGATTAAAGGCGACGACAAGGCGACCATCGAAGCCAAGGTTGAGGAACTGTCGAAAGTCTCCGCACCGGTTGCTCAGAAAATGTACGCCGAACAAGGTCAGCCAGCTGACGGTGCTGCACATCAGGCAGAGCCTGAAGCCAAGCACGATGACGTTGTCGATGCCGAGTTCGAAGAAGTCAAAGAGCAGAAGTAATCTGCTTGGCCGGTTGACCGCTATCAAGCGGTGACTGGTAGGATGTCGCCGCGCGGGAGCTTGCTCCCGCGTTGGCGTGTCTGGGGTATGCGAATTTTTACAGCATGCGACAACGCTCGGATGCTGGCGGTGTGATCGGGAATGCTCCTGCTTTCCGGCGACAGTCACCGCGTTTTTGGCCGGATTCCTGGCTGAAGGCAGTTATGACCAGGATCGTTGAATTGACGTGAGTTGGGTCCGGGCCTGTATTGGGGCTCAACGAGTTCGGCAAGGCTCAGGAGGGTCTGGCTGAACGTCCTTAAGAGTGCAAAGACTTATGGCAAAGCGTGACTATTACGAAGTATTGGGTGTGGAGCGCGGTTCCAGCGAGGCGGACCTGAAGAAGGCTTACCGTCGCCTGGCGATGAAGCACCACCCGGACCGTAATCCGGATAACAAAGAATCCGAAGACATGTTCAAAGAGGCCAATGAGGCCTACGAATGCCTGTGTGATCCCAACAAGCGTGCAGCCTACGACCAGTATGGTCACGCTGGCGTTGACCCGAGCATGGGTGGCGGCGGTGCCGGCTTTGGCGGTCAGAACTTCTCCGATATTTTCGGCGATGTGTTCAGCGACTTCTTCGGCGGTGGCCGTGGTGGTCAGCGTGGTGGCGCCCAGCGTGGCAGCGACCTGCGCTACACCCTGGAACTGAACCTGGAAGAAGCCGTGCGCGGCACCAGCGTCAATATCCGCGTGCCAACGCTGGTCAACTGCAAGCCGTGCGACGGTTCGGGTGCCAAGAAAGGCTCATCGCCAATCACCTGCCCGACCTGCGGCGGTATCGGTCAGGTCCGCATGCAGCAGGGCTTCTTCTCGGTGCAGCAGACCTGCCCGCGCTGCCATGGCCAGGGCAAGATCATCTCTGACCCGTGCGATTCTTGCCACGGCGAAGGGCGTGTCGAAGAGTCCAAAACCCTGTCGGTCAAAGTGCCGGCGGGCGTGGATACCGGTGACCGCATTCGCCTGTCGGGCGAAGGCGAGGCGGGGACCCAGGGCGGTCCGACGGGTGATCTGTACGTGGTGATCAATGTGCGCGAGCACTCGATCTTCCAGCGTGACGGCAAGCACCTGTTCTGCGAAGTGCCGATCAGCTTTGTCGACGCGGCGCTGGGTGGCGAGCTGGAGATTCCGACCCTGGATGGCCGGGTCAAGCTCAAGATCCCTGAGGGGACGCAGACCGGCAAGCAGTTCCGTATCCGTGGCAAAGGCGTTGCGCCGGTGCGTGGTGGCGGTGCGGGCGACCTGATGTGTCGTGTCACGGTGGAAACGCCGGTCAACCTGGGCCGTCGTCAGCGTGAACTGCTCGAAGAGTTCCGCAGTTCGTTGGCGGGCGACGATTCCCATTCGCCGAAAACCACTGGCTTCTTCGATGGCGTGAAGCGCTTCTTCGGCGACCTGTAAGGAATTGAGTATGCGACGTATAGCCGTAATGGGCGCTGCCGGGCGCATGGGTAAAACCTTGGTCGAGGCGGTGCAGCAGCGCTCGCCGGCCTCCGGCCTGACGGCGGCGATCGTTCGCCCTGGCAGTACGTTGATCGGTGCCGATGCCGGTGAGCTGGCTTCGCTGGGGCGTATCGGAGTGTCGTTGTCCGGCAACCTGGAGCTGGTGGTGGACGAATTCGACGTACTGATCGACTTTACGCTGCCAGACGTGATGCTGAAAAACCTGGCGTTCTGCCGCAAGGCGGGCAAAGCCATGGTGATTGGCACCACCGGTTTGAGTGCTGAGCAGAAGCAGTTGCTGGTCGAGGCGGGCAAGGACATTCCCATCGTGTTTGCCGCCAACTTCAGTGTGGGTGTGAACCTGTCGCTCAAGCTGCTGGATCTGGCGGCGCGCGTGCTGGGTGATGAGGCGGATATCGAAATCATCGAAACCCATCATCGCCACAAGATCGATGCGCCGTCGGGAACGGCATTGCGCATGGGTGAGGCTATCGCCGATGCCCTTGGCCGAGACTTGTCGAAGGTGGCGGTGTACGGGCGTGAAGGCCATACCGGTGCGCGTGCGCGTGACACCATTGGCTTTGCCACTGTTCGCGGTGGCGACGTCGTCGGCGATCACACCGTGCTGTTCGCCGCTGAAGGCGAGCGCCTGGAAATCACGCACAAAGCCTCCAGTCGCATGACGTTCGCCAAGGGTGCGGTACGTGCTGCGCTCTGGCTGGACGGTCGTGCGCCGGGTCTGTATGACATGCGCGATGTGCTGGATCTGCACTAATCAGTAGCTAAAATGGGGGCTCGGGATTATCCTGAGGCCCCGTTTTTACCCGCTCAGCGACGTCCTGTCGCATTCTCCTGCCTTTAAGGCTCATTAGCGGTGGACCAAAATAGCCTTTTTCTGTAAGCTACAGCTTTAGTGTGTCCACTAAAAGCGCGCAGAATAATTCAGTGAAGAAGCGGGGTGACGTGTCCATACGTCACTCCGCTTTTTTACAACCTGCGATCGCCCTTTCAGGCTTTATTTACGGGAGGTCTTCTTGACTAAGCCAGCCATACTCGCCCTTGCTGATGGCAGCATTTTTCGCGGCGAAGCCATTGGAGCCGACGGTCAAACCGTTGGAGAGGTGGTGTTTAACACTGCCATGACCGGCTATCAGGAAATCCTTACCGATCCTTCCTACGCCCAACAGATCGTTACCCTGACCTATCCGCACATCGGCAACACCGGTACTACACCGGAAGACGTCGAATCTGATCGTGTCTGGTCGGCGGGCCTGGTGATTCGTGACCTGCCACTGGTTGCGAGCAACTGGCGTAACACGATGTCGCTGTCCGATTACCTGAAAGCCAACAACGTTGTGGCGATCGCCGGTATCGATACGCGTCGTCTGACACGCATCCTGCGTGAAAAAGGTTCGCAGAACGGCTGCATCATGGCCGGTGACAATATTTCCGAAGCGGCAGCGATCGCTGCCGCGCAAGGTTTCCCAGGCCTGAAAGGCATGGACCTGGCGAAAGTCGTCAGCACCCAGGAAAAGTACGAATGGCGCTCCACTGTCTGGGACTTGAAGACCGACAGCCACGAGACCATCGATGCTGCTGATCTGCCCTACCACGTAGTGGCCTACGACTACGGCATCAAGTACAACATCCTGCGCATGCTGGTTGAACGCGGTTGCCGCGTGACCGTCGTGCCGGCGCAAACCCCGGCCAGCGACGTCCTGGCCCTGCAGCCGGACGGTGTGTTCCTGTCCAACGGCCCGGGCGACCCTGAGCCCTGCGACTACGCCATCAAGGCGATCAAGGAAGTGCTGGAGACCGAGATCCCGGTGTTCGGTATCTGCCTGGGCCACCAGTTGCTGGCTCTGGCCTCCGGTGCCAAGACCCTGAAAATGGGGCACGGCCACCACGGCGCCAACCACCCTGTGCAGGACCTGGACACTGGTGTGGTGATGATCACCAGCCAGAACCACGGTTTTGCGGTGGATGAAGTGACCTTGCCGGCCAACGTCCGCGCAACTCACAAGTCGCTGTTCGACGGTTCCCTGCAAGGCATCGAGCGCACCGACAAGAGCGCGTTCAGCTTCCAGGGCCACCCTGAAGCCAGCCCGGGCCCGAACGACGTAGCGCCGCTGTTCGACCGTTTCATCAATGAGATGGCCAAGCGACGCTGACTGAGCGGCGTGCGGGCGGCCCCGAATGTCGGTGGCCCCCGCAGGCTCTTCAAAGATTGTTCAAGACGGCTTGCCGACTGACCTGCGGATTTGAGTGACAAACCCATGCCAAAACGTACAGACATAAAAAGCATCCTGATTCTCGGCGCTGGCCCGATCGTGATCGGCCAGGCCTGCGAATTCGACTACTCCGGCGCCCAGGCCTGTAAAGCCCTGCGCGAGGAGGGTTACCGCGTCATCCTGGTGAACTCCAACCCGGCCACCATCATGACCGACCCGGACATGGCCGACGCCACCTACATCGAACCGATCAAGTGGCAGACCGTTGCCAAGATCATCGAGAAAGAGCGTCCGGACGCACTGCTGCCGACCATGGGTGGCCAGACCGCTCTGAACTGCGCCCTGGATCTGGAGCGCGAAGGCATCCTGGAAAAATTCGGCGTGGAGATGATCGGTGCAAACGCCGACACCATCGACAAGGCTGAAGACCGTTCGCGCTTCGACAAGGCAATGAAGTCCATCGGCCTGGCGTGCCCGCGTTCCGGTATCGCCCACAACATGGAAGAAGCCAATGCGGTCCTCGAGACCCTGGGCTTCCCGTGCATCATCCGTCCGTCCTTCACCATGGGCGGCACCGGTGGCGGTATTGCGTACAACCGTGAAGAGTTCGAAGAAATCTGCGCCCGTGGCTTGGACCTGTCGCCGACCAAAGAGCTGCTGATCGACGAATCCCTGATCGGCTGGAAAGAATATGAGATGGAGGTTGTCCGCGATAAGAAGGACAACTGCATCATCGTCTGCTCCATCGAAAACTTCGACCCGATGGGCGTACACACCGGTGACTCGATCACCGTTGCTCCGGCACAGACCCTGACTGACAAGGAATACCAGATCCTGCGTAACGCCTCCCTGGCGGTACTGCGCGAGATCGGCGTAGAGACGGGCGGTTCCAACGTACAGTTCGGTATCTGCCCGACCACCGGCCGCATGGTCGTGATCGAGATGAACCCGCGTGTGTCGCGTTCGTCGGCCCTGGCCTCGAAAGCCACCGGTTTCCCGATCGCCAAGGTCGCGGCCAAGCTGGCCGTGGGTTACACCCTGGACGAACTGTCGAACGACATCACCGGCGGCAAGACCCCGGCGTCCTTCGAGCCGTCCATCGACTACGTTGTGACCAAGCTGCCACGTTTCGCCTTTGAGAAGTTCCCCAAGGCTGATGCGCGCCTGACTACCCAGATGAAGTCGGTCGGTGAGGTCATGGCCATTGGCCGGACCTTCCAGGAATCCCTGCAGAAAGCCCTGCGCGGCCTCGAAGTAGGCGTTTGCGGCCTGGACGAGAAGCTCGACCTGAGCAATCCGGAAAGCATGAGCGTGCTCAAGCGCGAGCTGACCGTGCCGGGCGCCGAGCGTATCTGGTACGTTGCTGACGCGTTCCGTGCCGGCATGACTGTCGAAGACATCTTCGGCATGAACATGATCGATCCGTGGTTCCTGGTGCAGATCGAAGATCTGATCAAGGAAGAAGAGAAGGTCAAGACCATGGGTCTGGCCAGCATCGACCGCGACACGATGTTCCGCCTCAAGCGCAAAGGGTTCTCCGACCAGCGCCTGGCCAAGCTGCTGGGTGTGACCGAGAAAAACCTGCGGACCCATCGCCACAAGCTGGAAATCTTCCCGGTCTACAAGCGCGTTGACACCTGCGCCGCCGAGTTTTCCACCGACACCGCTTACCTGTACTCCACCTACGAGGAAGAGTGCGAAGCTGCGCCGTCGGGTCGCGACAAGATCATGATCCTGGGTGGCGGTCCGAACCGTATCGGCCAGGGCATCGAGTTCGACTACTGCTGCGTACACGCCGCCCTCGCCCTGCGCGAAGACGGGTACGAGACCATCATGGTCAACTGCAACCCCGAAACCGTATCCACAGACTACGATACCTCCGATCGCCTGTACTTCGAGCCGGTAACCCTGGAAGACGTGCTGGAAATCGTGCGGGTCGAGAAGCCTAAAGGCGTGATCGTCCAGTACGGCGGCCAAACCCCGCTGAAACTGGCTCGTGCCCTGGAAGCCGCCGGCGTGCCGATCATCGGCACCAGCCCGGACGCCATCGACCGTGCCGAAGACCGTGAGCGCTTCCAGCAAATGGTCGAGCGCCTGAACCTGCGTCAGCCGCCAAACGCTACCGTGCGCAGCGAAGACGAAGCCCTCCGTGCGGCCGGCAAGATCGGCTACCCGCTGGTGGTACGTCCTTCCTACGTGCTGGGCGGCCGGGCGATGGAAATCGTCTACGAAGAAGAAGAGCTCAAGCGTTACCTGCGTGATGCGGTGAAAGTGTCCAACGACAGCCCGGTGCTGCTGGACCACTTCCTCAACTGCGCCATCGAGATGGACGTGGACGCAGTTTGCGACGGTACCGACGTGGTCATCGGCGCGATCATGCAGCACATCGAACAGGCGGGCGTTCACTCCGGTGACTCCGCGTGCTCGCTGCCGCCATACTCGCTGCCGGCGCACATCCAGGACGAGATGCGCGAACAGGTCAAGAAAATGGCCCTGGAACTGGGCGTGGTCGGCCTGATGAACGTACAGTTGGCGCTGCAAGGCGACGATATCTACGTCATTGAAGTCAACCCGCGCGCCTCGCGTACCGTGCCGTTCGTGTCCAAGTGCATCGGTGTGTCCCTGGCCATGATCGCTGCCCGCGTGATGGCCGGTAAGACCCTGAAGGAAATCGGCTTCACCAAGGAAATCATTCCGAACTTCTACAGCGTGAAAGAGGCGGTGTTCCCATTCGCCAAATTCCCTGGTGTGGACCCGATCCTGGGCCCAGAGATGAAGTCCACCGGTGAAGTGATGGGCGTGGGCGATACCTTCGGTGAAGCCTTTGCCAAGGCCCAGATGGGCGCCAGCGAAGTGCTGCCGACCGGCGGTACTGCTTTCATCAGCGTGCGCGATGATGACAAGCCACTGGTTGCAGGCGTCGCCCGTGATCTGATCAACTTGGGCTTCGAGATCGTGGCCACCGCCGGGACCGCCAGGCTGATTGAAGCGGCGGGCCTGAAAGTGCGTCGCGTGAACAAGGTGACGGAAGGCCGTCCGCACGTGGTCGATATGATCAAGAATGACGAAGTCACCCTGATCATCAACACCACCGAGGGTCGTCAGTCGATCGCGGATTCTTACTCCATTCGTCGTAATGCCTTGCAGCACAAGATTTACTGCACCACTACCATTGCTGCTGGCGAAGCTATCTGCGAAGCGCTTAAGTTCGGTCCGGAAAAGACCGTGCGTCGCTTGCAGGATCTACACGCAGGATTGAAGGCATGATCAAATACCCAATGACCGTCCGGGGCGCCAAGGCCCTGGAAGAGGAGCACGCCCATCTGACCAAGGTCGTACGTCCAAAGCTGAGCCAGGACATCGGTACGGCCCGCGAACTGGGTGACTTGAAGGAAAACGCCGAATACCACGCTGCCCGCGAGCAGCAGGGTATGGTCGAGGCGCGGATACGTGATATCGAAGGCCGTATGCAGAATGCGGTGATCATCGATGTCACGACCATCCCGCACACCGGCAAAGTTATTTTCGGCACCACGGTGGAAATCGCCAACGTCGAGACTGACGAAAGCGTGGTCTACCACATCGTGGGTGAGGACGAGGCTGACTTCAAACTCGGCAAGATCTCCGTCGGTTCGCCACTGGCCCGTGCCTTGATTGCCAAGGAAGAGGGGGATGTGGTGGTTGTGAAAACGCCCGGTGGCGTGATCGAGTACGAGATTGTCGAAGTTCGCCATGTCTGAAAGGCGGCGCCCGCTTCGTGCGGGCGCCATGCTTTGGCAGCTTGCCCAGATGCTTTGGGTGGGCGGCCTGTGGTTGCTGCATATTGGCGTGTTACCGGCGTTGGGCCTGATTGGCCTGGCGCCGTTGTTGATCGATGAGATCGACGGATTACTGAGTGCGCTGCTGGTGGGTTTTGCGGCGGCGTGCGTGACGCTTCAGGCGCTGGTGCTGATCAAGGCCGAAGGCTTGGGGAGTTTGTGGCGGGATATTCGCGGCCAACTGCTGTTGATGGCGCTGTATGCGTGTGCAATGTATTGCATCGTGCATGTGTGGCTGCCGGAAGCGTTGCGCTGGCAGCTATTCAGCTATCTTGTGCTAGGGTTTTCCGGCCTGGTGCTGGTGATGCAACCGGCGCCGGGGTGGAGTGGCGGGGCGCGCGAAGCACGCCCGTGACCCTTGTTATCATTTGAAGCGATGAACGTTCGACAGTTGCTTGTTGACGCTGAAGTTCTTGCGATACAGCAGCGCCATCTTGCCGATGACCTGAACCAGGTCTGCCTTGCCAACCTTGCACAGTTCTGCAATGGCTGCCAGGCGCGCTTCGCGGTCAAGGATGTTGACCTTGATCTTGATCAGTTCGTGATCGCCCAATGCGCGTTCAAGTTCGGCTAACACACCTTCAGTCAAACCGTTGTCGGCCACGATCAAAACTGGTTTCAGATGGTGGCCAATGGATTTGTACTGTTTCTTCTGCTCTTGAGTGAGCGGCATAATCTGACCCCTGCGTCTGATCTTGTAAAAAGCGGCGGCCAGTTTACCCGAGCGAGTCCGGGACCGCCCAGTTAATCACGACCCGTTTTATTTTCGAGGTGGCCCGTGGCCCGTTCCAAAACTAGCCTTAAGTGGCTGCAAGAGCATTTCAACGACCCTTACGTCAAAAAGGCGCAAAAGGACGGCTACCGCTCCCGGGCCAGCTACAAGCTGCTGGAGCTGCAGGAAAAGGACAAATTGTTCCGCCCCGGCATGAGCGTGATCGACCTGGGGGCCGCCCCAGGTGGCTGGTCTCAGGTGGCCAGTCGTCTGATTGGTGGTCAAGGCCGTTTGATCGCTTCCGATATTCTGGAGATGGACAGCATCCCGGATGTGACCTTCGTCCATGGTGACTTTACCCAGGACGCGGTGTTGGCTGAGATCCTGCGGGCGGTGGGAAATTCGCAGGTGGACCTTGTGATTTCCGACATGGCCCCCAATATGAGTGGATTACCGGCTGTTGATATGCCACGAGCCATGTTCCTGTGCGAGTTGGCGCTGGATCTGGCGGGGCGGGTATTGCGCCCGGGTGGTGATTTCCTGGTCAAAGTCTTCCAGGGTGAGGGCTTCGACGAGTACCACAAGAACATCCGCAAGCTGTTCGACAAGGTGCAGATGCGCAAACCGGACTCTTCCCGGGACCGGTCTCGCGAGCAATATCTGCTGGCGCGGGGGTACCGCGGGATCGAAGGCGCAGCGAGTGATGAGCGTCTTTGAAGGCTTGAAGGGAGTCGATAGGTTTTTTTATATCGCTTTCGTCACGAAGCTTTACGAATATTGTGTAGTCAAAGTTTCACAAAGGGTTACAGACGGTGCCTGCCAGAGTTGTAGGTAATGTAGTAAGTTAGGCTGGTGAATATCATGCGAAGCGCGCGCCAGTAGCGGAGCTTGCTTCAGAGGGTAGTTAATTGAACGATATGGCAAAGAATCTGATCCTGTGGTTGATCATCGCGGCTGTCCTAGTGACGGTGATGAACAACTTCTCCAGCCCTAACGAGCCGCAGACCCTCAACTATTCCGACTTCATCCAGCAAGTTAAGGATGGCAAGGTCGAGCGCGTAGCGGTTGATGGCTACGTGATTACCGGCAAGCGCAACGATGGCGACGGCTTCAAGACCATTCGTCCGGCAATCCAGGACAACGGTCTGATCGGCGACCTGGTGAATAACCACGTGGTTGTCGAAGGCAAACTGCCTGAGCAGCAGAGCATCTGGACTCAACTCCTGGTGGCGAGCTTCCCGATCCTGGTGATCATCGCCGTGTTCATGTTCTTCATGCGCCAGATGCAAGGTGGTGCGGGAGGCAAGGGCGGGCCGATGAGTTTCGGCAAGAGCAAGGCGCGTCTGCTCTCCGAAGACCAAGTGAAGACAACCCTGGGCGATGTCGCCGGTTGCGACGAAGCCAAGGAAGAAGTGGGCGAGCTGGTCGAGTTCCTGCGTGATCCGGGCAAATTCCAGCGCCTGGGCGGTCGCATTCCTCGCGGCGTGCTGATGGTTGGCCCTCCGGGGACCGGTAAAACCTTGCTGGCCAAGGCGATTGCCGGCGAAGCCAAGGTGCCTTTCTTCACCATTTCCGGTTCGGACTTCGTCGAGATGTTCGTTGGCGTCGGTGCCAGCCGTGTTCGTGACATGTTCGAGCAGGCCAAGAAACACGCGCCATGCATCATCTTTATCGATGAAATCGACGCCGTCGGTCGCCATCGTGGTGCTGGCATGGGTGGTGGTCACGATGAGCGTGAGCAGACCCTCAACCAGTTGCTGGTGGAGATGGATGGTTTTGAAATGAATGACGGCATCATCGTCATTGCCGCAACCAACCGTCCGGACGTACTGGACCCTGCGTTGCTGCGTCCAGGCCGTTTCGACCGTCAGGTCGTGGTTGGCTTGCCGGATATCCGCGGTCGTGAACAGATCCTGAAAGTACACATGCGTAAAGTGCCCATGGGCGACGACGTGGCTCCGGCCGTGATTGCCCGCGGTACGCCAGGCTTCTCCGGTGCTGACCTGGCCAACCTGGTGAACGAGGCTTCGCTATTTGCGGCCCGTACCGGCAAGCGCATCGTTGAAATGAAAGAGTTCGAGCTGGCGAAAGACAAGATCATGATGGGCGCCGAGCGCAAATCCATGGTCATGTCCGAGAAAGAGAAGCAGAACACCGCTTATCACGAAGCGGGTCACGCCATTGTGGGGCGCGTCGTGCCTGAGCATGACCCGGTCTACAAAGTGTCGATCATTCCTCGTGGTCGAGCGCTGGGTGTCACCATGTTCCTGCCGGAAGAGGATCGCTACAGCCTCTCCAAGCGTGCCCTGATCAGCCAGATCTGCTCGCTGTACGGTGGCCGAATTGCCGAAGAGATGACCCTGGGCTTTGACGGTGTAACCACCGGCGCTTCCAACGACATCATGCGCGCCAGCCAGATTGCGCGGAACATGGTGACCAAGTGGGGCTTGTCGGAAAAACTCGGTCCTTTGATGTACGCCGAGGAAGAAGGCGAAGTGTTCCTGGGGCGTGGCGGTGGCGGTCAAAGTGCCAGCTTCTCCGGCGAGACAGCCAAGCTGATCGACTCCGAAGTGCGCAGCATCATTGACCAGTGCTACGGCACGGCCAAGCAGATCCTCACCGAGAACCGCGACAAGCTTGATGCTATGGCGGATGCGTTGATGAAGTACGAAACCATTGATGCCGACCAGATCGACGACATCATGGCTGGCCGTACACCGCGTGAACCTCGCGATTGGGAAGGTGGTTCGGGCACCTCTGGCACACCGCCAGTGGTTCAGAACGAACGCCCTGAAAACCCGATCGGCGGTCCTGCAGCTGACCACTAAGGTTTGAAATGACTTCTGCGTCGTCCTCCACCCGGTTGCCTTGCGGCAACCGGGTTCTTGATTTGGCCCATACACATGTCATGGGCATTCTTAATGTAACCCCCGATTCCTTTTCCGATGGTGGCCGCTTCAATCAGCTTGATGCTGCGTTGCGTCACGCCGAGGCGATGGTGGTGGCGGGTGCGACCTTGATCGATGTCGGTGGCGAGTCGACCCGGCCCGGCGCTCGCGTTGTTTCTCCCACGGAGGAACTGGAGCGGGTGGCGCCGATCGTCGAGCGCATCGCTCGCGAGTTGGATGTGATCATTTCAGTGGATACATCGACCCCGGCCGTGATGCGCGAAACGGCGCGCCTGGGGGCGGGGCTGATCAACGATGTGCGTTCGTTGCGGCGTGATGGCGCGCTGGACGCTGCTGCGGCTACCGGCCTGCCGGTCTGTCTGATGCATATGCTGGGTGAACCCGGCAATATGCAGGATAATCCGCACTACGATGATCTGGTTGGCGAAGTAAGTGGGTTCCTGGCTGATCGCATTGCTCAATGCGCCGCAGCAGGGATCGCTGCTGACAAGATCATCCTCGATCCGGGGTTTGGCTTCGCCAAGACCCTGCAGCACAATCTAAGTCTGTTCAAACATATGGAAGCCTTGCATGCCCTGGGTCGGCCTTTGTTGGTCGGCGTTTCGCGCAAGAGCATGATAGGTCAGGCGCTGAATCGTCCGTTGGGCGAGCGGCTTTATGGTGGGTTGGCGCTTGCGGCACTTGCTGTGACCAAGGGTGCGCGCATCTTGCGCGTGCACGATGTCGCTGAGACCGTGGATGTCGTCCGCATGCTTGCCGCAGTAGAATCGGCCGAATAAGAATGATGGAGCACTTATGACAAAGAAATACTTTGGCACCGACGGTATCCGCGGTCGGGTCGGCGAGTTTCCGATTACCCCCGATTTCATGCTCAAGCTGGGTTGGGCGGCAGGCATGGCGTTCCGCAGCATGGGCGCGTGCCGCATCCTGGTAGGCAAGGACACGCGTATCTCAGGCTATATGTTTGAGTCTGCGCTGGAGGCTGGATTGTCCGCCGCCGGTGCTGATGTGATGCTGCTGGGCCCCATGCCGACCCCGGCGATCGCTTACCTGACGCGTACCTTTCACGCTGAAGCCGGTATTGTGATCAGTGCCTCGCACAATCCCCATGATGACAACGGCATCAAGTTCTTCTCGGGGCAGGGCACCAAGCTGCCGGACGAGATCGAGTTGATGATCGAAGAGCTGCTGGATGCGCCGATGACGGTGGTCGAGTCCAGCAAGCTGGGCAAGGTGTCGCGGATCAATGACGCCTCTGGCCGATATATCGAGTTCTGTAAGAGCAGTGTGCCAAGCAGCACCAATTTCGCCGGGCTTAAGATCGTCGTCGACTGTGCTCATGGTGCGACCTATAAGGTGGCGCCGAGCGTATTCAAGGAGCTGGGTGCGGAAGTGACGGTGCTGTCGGCCCAGCCTAACGGGTTGAACATCAACGACAACTGCGGCTCCACGCATATGGAGCAGCTGCAGGCTGCCGTCCTTGCCGAGCATGCGGACCTGGGTATTGCCTTTGATGGTGATGGCGACCGCGTCTTGATGGTGGATCACACCGGCGCCGTGGTTGATGGCGATGACCTGCTGTTCATCATTGCTCGCGACCTGCATGAGCGTAATCGGCTGCAGGGTGGTGTTGTCGGCACGCTGATGAGCAATCTCGGGTTGGAGTTGGCGCTGGCCGAACTGGGAATTCCTTTTGTGCGGGCCAATGTCGGGGATCGCTATGTGATTGCCGAGCTGCAGGAGCGCAATTGGCAGATCGGTGGCGAGAACTCCGGCCATGTCGTGTGCTTCCAGCACACCACCACGGGCGACGCGATCATTGCGGCGCTGCAGGTACTGTTGTCGTTGCGCCGTCGCCAAGAGAGCCTGGCCCAGGCGCGTCAGGCCTTGCGTAAGTGCCCGCAGGTGCTGCTCAATGTGCGCTTTGCCGGTGGCGACAACCCGATCGAACACCCGGCTGTCAAAGAGGCCTGCGAGCGCGTGACCCTGGCAATGGCGGGGCGTGGGCGAGTGTTGCTGCGCAAGTCTGGCACAGAGCCTCTGGTGCGCGTCATGGTCGAAGGCGAGGACGAAACCCAGGTTCGCGGCCATGCTGAAGACCTGGCAAAACTGGTAACTGCAGTTTGCGCCTGAATTCGGCTTGCCAGTGATGATGTGGTTGGGTAACATCTGCGCCCACTTTGACCGACGAGGTACAGCATGCGTCGCACTATGGTAGCTGGTAACTGGAAGATGCACGGTACCCGCGCCAGTGTCGCTGAGCTGATCAATGGCCTTCGTCATTTGGCTTTGCCGAGCGGTGTTGATGTCGCGGTTTTTCCATCTTGCTTGCATATCAACCAAGTGGTTGATGGCTTGAAAGGTAAGTCGATTCAGATCGGCGCGCAGAATTCCGCGATGGAGCCCATGCAAGGTGCGCTGACAGGTGAGGTTTCGCCAGGTCAGTTGGTTGATGCGGGTTGTTCCTATGTGCTTGTCGGGCACTCCGAGCGCCGTCAGTTGATGGGCGAGCGTGACGGAACACTCAATCGCAAGTTCGCAGCGGCACAGGCTTGTGGCTTGATTCCAGTGTTGTGCATAGGGGAGACCCTTGAGCAGCGTGAATCGGGCAATACTTTTGAAGTTGTCTCGCGTCAGTTGGGCAGCATCATCGAAGAGCTGGGTGTTGGTGCGTTTGCGAAGGCAGTCATTGCTTACGAGCCGGTCTGGGCCATTGGCACCGGGCTGACTGCAACACCGCAACAGGCGCAGGATGTGCATGCAGCCATCCGCGCGCAGTTGGCGGCAGAGAATTCTGAGGTCGCACAAGGTGTGCGGCTTCTATACGGCGGCAGCGTGAAGGCGGCCAATGCGGTCGAACTGTTCGGCATGCCGGATATCGATGGGGGGCTCATTGGTGGAGCTTCCCTGAATGCAGATGAGTTCGGTGCGATTTGTCGCGCCGCGGGAAACTGAAAAAATGCTGGAAACAGTCGTAGTCGTTTTTCATCTGTTGGCTGCCCTGGGCGTAATTGCCCTGGTTTTGTTGCAACAGGGTAAAGGTGCGGATGCTGGTGCGTCTTTCGGTGCAGGTGCTTCAAATACTGTATTCGGAAGCCAAGGTTCCTCTACCTTTCTTAGTAAGTTTACTGCTATACTTGCCGCAGGTTTCTTCATAACCAGCTTAGGGTTAGGTTACTTTGCTAAAGAGAAAGCTCATGTGCTGACTCAAGTAGGTTTGCCAAACCCAGCAGTGTTGGAAGTACCAAAAGCAAAGCCGGCTTCTGATGATGTCCCGGTGCTTCAAGAGCAAAAGTCGGCTACTCCAGCGACTGACGTACCTCCAGCTCAAGAGCAAAAGTAAGAAGGGTTGTAAGCGCTGTATTGCCGAGGTGGTGGAATTGGTAGACACGCAACCTTGAGGTGGTTGTGCCCATAGGGTGTAGGGGTTCGAGTCCCCTTCTCGGTACCAATTATCAGGAGAGCCCGCTGTTGCGGGCTTTCTTGTAGGTGGAAGGTTACATTGACCCTGTAAGGGATCGGTCGTATACTTCCGCCCCAGCTTTGTCGCGGGGTGGAGCAGTCTGGTAGCTCGTCGGGCTCATAACCCGAAGGTCGTCGGTTCAAATCCGGCCCCCGCAACCAGTTTTAGCGGAGCCCCTTATTAAGGGGCTTTTTGTTAGCTGGACACTTTCAACGCCGCTATTCGACGGCGTTTCAAGGATGGGCGTTTCGCCCATTTTTTTATTTTGCACAGCATGCACATACATGCACGAGGGGGTTCAGGTGTCGAGCAAGCTAGAAGAGTTGCAGGCCTTGCTGGCCCCGGTGGTCGTGGCCCTAGGCTATGAATGCTGGGGTATTGAGTTTTCGGCTCAAGGTCGCCACTCAATGTTGCGCGTTTATATTGATAAAGAGGGCGGCGTGCTGGTGGACGATTGTGCCATTGTCAGCCGTCAGATCAGTGGTGTCCTGGATGTTGAAGATCCAATCGCCGTTGAGTACACCCTCGAAGTTTCCTCGCCTGGCATGGAACGCCCACTGTTCACTCTCGAGCAGTTTGCAAAATTTGCCGGTGGACAAGTGAAAATCAAGCTGCGATCTCCCTTTGAAGGGCGGCGCAATTTTCAGGGCCTTCTGCGCGGTGTAGAAGAGCAGGATGTTGTGGTGCAAGTAGAAGACCATGAGTTCCTGTTGCCGATCGATATGATCGACAAGGCCAACATTATTCCCAGTTTTGACTGAGACGCGGATCCCGCGGATCCAATGGCTTGCGAAAGGCGAGGCGTACGATGAGCAAAGAAGTACTGCTGGTTGTTGAGTCGGTATCCAATGAAAAGGGCGTACCGGCAAACGTGATTTTTGAAGCGCTGGAGCTGGCCCTGGCCACTGCTACCAAAAAGCGTTTTGAAGACGAAGTTGATCTGCGTGTGGAAATCAACCGCCACACCGGTGCCTATGAGACTTTCCGTCGCTGGACGGTCGTTGAAGAAGCCGATCTTGATGATCCGGCCATCGAAACCTGGCCGAGCAAGGTTGCTGAAACGCACCCTGGCGCCAATGTGGGTGATGTTGTCGAAGAAAAGATCGAATCGATCGAGTTCGGCCGTATTGCTGCGCAAACTGCCAAGCAGGTCATTGTGCAGAAGGTTCGCGAAGCTGAGCGTGCTCAAGTCGTTGACGCCTATCGCGAGCGCCTGGGGGAAATCATCTCCGGCACCGTGAAAAAAGTCACCCGCGACAACGTGATCGTCGACCTGGGCAACAACGCCGAAGCGTTGCTGGCCCGCGAAGACATCATCTCTCGCGAAACCTTCCGTGTCGGCGTGCGTCTGCGTGCGTTGCTCAAGGAAATCCGCACCGAGAACCGCGGCCCTCAGTTGATCCTGTCGCGTACCGCGCCGGAAATGCTGATCGAGCTGTTCCGTATCGAAGTGCCGGAAATCGCCGAAGGCCTGATCGAAGTCATGGCTGCGGCCCGCGACCCGGGTTCGCGCGCCAAGATCGCGGTCCGCTCCAAGGACAAACGCATCGACCCGCAGGGTGCTTGCATTGGTATGCGCGGTTCGCGCGTCCAGGCAGTGTCGGGCGAGTTGGGCGGTGAGCGTGTGGATATCGTCCTGTGGGACGATAACCCGGCGCAGTTCGTGATCAACGCCATGTCGCCGGCTGAAGTGGCGGCAATTATCGTTGACGAAGATGCCCATGCAATGGACATCGCCGTTGGCGCTGACAATCTGGCTCAGGCCATTGGTCGTGGAGGTCAGAACGTGCGTCTGGCCAGCCAACTGACCGGCTGGACCCTGAACGTGATGACCGAATCGGACATCCAGGCTAAGCAGCAAGCTGAAACCGGTGACATCCTGCGCAACTTCATCGACGAGCTGGAAGTCGACGAAGACCTGGCGCAGGTGCTGGTAGATGAAGGCTTCACCAGCCTGGAAGAGATTGCCTACGTACCGTTGGAAGAAATGCTCAACATCGATGGCTTTGACGAAGACACCGTCAACGAGCTTCGCGCTCGGGCCAAGGATCGTTTGTTGACTAAAGCCATCGCTACTGAGGAAAAGCTGGCAGACGCCCATCCGGCCGAAGACCTGCTCTCGCTTGAGGGTATGGACAAGGATTTGGCGATGGAACTGGCGGTGCGCGGCGTAATTACCCGCGAAGACCTGGCCGAGCAGTCTATTGACGATCTGCTCGACATCGACGGCATTGACGATGATCGTGCCGGCAAGTTGATCATGGCCGCCCGAGCCCATTGGTTCGAGTAATTAGGCGCGGCCTGAGGAGAGAAGTGCATGACGCAAGTCACGGTGAAACAACTGGCCGATGAGGTCAAAACACCGGTAGAGCGCCTGTTGCAGCAGATGCGTGAGGCAGGTCTGCCGCACACCGCCGCCGATGAAGGTGTGAGCGATAGTGAGAAGCAGTCTTTGCTGACTCACTTGAAGAGCAGCCACAAGGCGAAAGTGGAAGAACCGCGCAAGATTACATTGCAGCGCAAAACCACCAGCACCCTGCGTGTTGCTGGTAGCAAGAGCATCAGCGTTGAAGTACGCAAGAAGAAAGTCTTCGTACAGCGCAGCCCGGAAGAAATCGAAGCCGAGCGCAAACGCGAACTGGAAGAACGTCGCGCAGTAGATAATGCTGCTCGTCAGAAGGCTGAAGAAGAAGCCAAGCGTCGCGCCGAAGAAGAAGCGCGTCGCCAGCCTACTGCTGCGCAACCTGCTGGTACTGAAGCGGTCGCTGCTCCTGCTGCGCCTGTAGAAGCTGTGCGTGAGGCCACTCCGGTTGCCGCTGCACCAGCACCTGCTGCTGACGCCCGCAAGCGTGACGAACCTCGTCGTCCGGACAAACCACGTGCCGACGATAATAGTCGTCGCGGTGGCGGCGGTGATGGCGAGCGCAAAAACGCTCCGCATCGCGCCTCGGTCAAAGAGAAAGCGCCTGCTCCACGCGTTGCGCCACGTACTACCGACGAAGAAAACGATAGCTTCCGTCGTGGTGGTCGCGGCAAGGCCAAGCTGAAAAAACGCAACGCCCACGGTTTCCAGAGCCCAACCGGCCCTGTCGTGCGTGATGTGCAGATCGGCGAGACCATCACTGTTGGCGATCTCGCCAATCAGATGTCGGTCAAGGCTGCTGAAATCATCAAGTTCATGTTCAAACTGGGTACTCCAGCGACCATCAACCAGGTGCTTGATCAGGAAACTGCTCAACTGGTAGCCGAAGAACTGGGCCACAAAGTGACCCTGGTCAGCGACACCGCCCTGGAAGATTCCCTGGCCGAGTCCCTGAAGTTTGAAGGTGAGACGTTCTCCCGTGCGCCAGTTGTGACCGTAATGGGCCACGTTGACCATGGTAAGACATCGCTGCTCGACTACATTCGTCGTGCCAAGGTAGCTGCTGGCGAAGCCGGCGGTATCACCCAGCACATCGGCGCTTACCACGTTGAAACCGATCGCGGCATGGTCACCTTCCTCGACACCCCAGGTCACGCCGCGTTTACCGCAATGCGTGCCCGTGGTGCCAAGGCGACTGACATCGTGATCCTGGTGGTTGCAGCGGACGACGGCGTGATGCCGCAGACCATTGAAGCTGTCCAGCACGCCAAGGCCGCTGGTGTTCCACTGGTTGTGGCAGTGAACAAAATCGACAAGCCGGGCGCCGATCTCGATCGCATCCGTAGCGAACTGTCGGTTCACGGCGTGACTTCTGAAGAGTGGGGCGGTGATACGCCGTTCGTTTCGGTTTCGGCGAAAGTCGGTACTGGCGTGGACGAACTGCTCGAAGCGGTCTTGCTGCAAGCTGAAGTACTCGAACTGAAAGCAACGCCATCGGCCCCAGGTCGCGGTGTTGTGGTTGAGTCGCGTCTCGACAAAGGTCGTGGCCCGGTTGCAACCGTTCTGGTTCAAGACGGCACCCTGCGTCAAGGCGACATGGTGCTGGTCGGTTCGAACTACGGCCGTGTACGTGCCATGCTCGACGAGAACGGCAAGCAAATCAAGGAAGCCGGTCCTTCCATCCCTGTCGAGATCCTCGGCCTGGACGGTACCCCGGACGCTGGCGACGAGATGAGCGTGCTGTCGGACGAGAAGAAAGCCCGTGAAGTGGCTCTGTTCCGTCAAGGCAAGTTCCGCGAAGTCAAACTGGCTCGCGCTCACGCCGGCAAGCTGGAAAACATCTTCGAGAACATGGGCCAGGCAGAGAAGAAGACGCTCAACATCGTCCTCAAATCTGACGTTCGTGGTTCCCTCGAAGCGTTGAACGGCGCCTTGAACGGCCTGGGTAACGACGAAGTGCAAGTGCGTGTCGTCGGTGGCGGTGTCGGTGGTATCACCGAGTCCGACGCTAACCTGGCACTGGCTTCCAACGCTGTACTGTTCGGCTTCAACGTGCGTGCCGATGCTGGCGCTCGCAAGATCGTCGAGCAGGAAGGCCTGGACATGCGTTACTACAACGTCATCTACGACATCATCGAAGACGTCAAGAAAGCCCTTACCGGCATGCTTGGCAGCGACGTTCGGGAGAATATCCTGGGTATCGCCGAGGTGCGTGACGTGTTCCGCTCGCCGAAATTTGGCGCGATCGCCGGTTGCATGGTTATCGAAGGTGTTGTGCACCGTAACCGTCCAATCCGTGTACTGCGTGAAGACATCGTTATCTTCGAAGGCGAGCTGGAATCCCTGCGCCGCTTCAAGGATGACGCTTCCGAAGTACGTGCCGGCATGGAATGCGGTATCGGCGTCAAGAGCTACAACGACGTCAAGGCTGGCGACAAGATCGAAGTCTACGAGAAGGTTCAGGTTGCTCGCAGCCTCTAACTCGCGCACTTCAGGAGCCACGCCGCGCGTGGGCATGCAAATGCCCCGCGTAGCGTCCGGACTCTAAACGCAACGCCCGGTCTGGCTTTTGTCAGGCCGGGCGTTTGCCGCTTTCAGACCCCACGGGTTTCACCGTGTGGCAGTAACAGGTAACAAGACATGGCAAAAGAATACAGCCGTACCCAGCGTATCGGCGATCAGATGCAGCGCGAGCTGGCCCAACTGATCCGTCGCGAAGTCAAAGACCCCCGTGTTGGCCTGGTCACCATCACCGCCGTTGACGTGAGTCGTGACGTGGGTCACGCCAAAATCTTCATCACCGTGATGGGTGAGGACAGCAGCGAAGAAATTGCGCAAAGCATCAAGGTGCTCAACTCGGCCGCAGGTTTCCTGCGCATGCAGTTGGCCCGCGAAATGAAGCTGCGCAGCGTGCCTCAGTTGCACTTCCACTACGACGAAAGCGTCGTGCGTGGTGCGCACCTGTCGGCACTGATCGAGCGCGCCGTGGCTGAGGATAATCAGCACCCGTCCACACCTGAAGACGCCAAGGAGTAAGCGGTGGCTCAGGTCAAACGTATCCGTCGCAACGTCAGCGGCATCATTCTGCTCGATAAACCCATTGGCTTTACCTCCAATGCGGCGTTGCAGAAAGTCCGCTGGCTGCTCAATGCCGAGAAGGCCGGGCACACCGGCAGCCTCGATCCGCTGGCCACCGGCGTGTTGCCGTTGTGCTTTGGCGAGGCCACCAAGTTCTCGCAATACCTGCTCGATTCCGACAAGGGTTACGAAACCCTGATGCAGATGGGCAAGACCACCACCACGGCCGATGCCGAAGGTGATGTTTTGCAGGTTCGCGACGTGACCGTTGGTCGTGCTGATATCGAGGCTGCTTTGCCCGCTTTTCGTGGGAAAATCAGCCAGATACCGCCGATGTACTCGGCGCTCAAGCGGGATGGGCAGCCACTTTACAAGCTGGCACGTGCGGGCGAAGTAGTGGAGCGCGAACCGCGTTCTGTTACTATTGCGCGCTTGGAATTGCTCGCCTGTGAAGGCGACACCGCACGCCTGGCCGTGGACTGTAGCAAAGGCACCTATATCCGTACCCTGGTGGAAGATATTGGTGAAACGCTCGGTTGCGGCGCGTATGTTGCAGAACTGCGACGCACCCAGGCCGGCCCTTTCAGTCTGGCCCAGACAGTTACGCTGGAAGAGTTGGAAGCGGTACACGCCGAAGGCGGCAATGAAGCGGTTGATCGCTTTCTGATGCCATCGGACAGCGGTTTGCTCGATTGGCCATTGCTGCACTTTTCGGAGCACAGCGCGTTCTACTGGCTCAACGGCCAGCCGGTACGTGCCCCGGACGCCCCGAAATTCGGCATGGTGCGGGTACAGGATCATAACGGTCGCTTTATCGGTATCGGTGAAGTGAGCGAAGACGGGCGCATCGCGCCGCGTCGACTGATTCGGTCAGAATGACCGGAACCAGTTTGTGGTAAAAGCGCAGTAGCTTTTACGCAAACTGGAACGAGGGTGGCTGTTAGCAGGCACGGTCACTACTCATTTTTAGATACAGGGATTTGTCCCTGGCCTGTTGAAACTGCCCTTTGGGTGGTTTCCTGAAAAAAGGATTGCCTCATGGCTCTCGACGTTCAAGAAAAAGCACAAATCGTAGCTGACTATCAGCAAGCTGTTGGTGACACTGGTTCGCCAGAAGTGCAAGTTGCACTGCTGACCCACAACATCAACAAGCTGCAAGGTCACTTCAAGGCCAACGGTAAAGATCACCACTCCCGTCGTGGTCTGATCCGCATGGTAAACCAGCGCCGTAAGCTGCTGGACTACCTGAAAGGCAAGGATCTGGGTCGTTATCAGGCTCTGATCGGTCGCCTGGGTCTGCGTCGCTAATAAGCGATTGCGCTAGAGGTTGGTTGTTTGTCGTGTGTCAGTGGGATTCCCGCTGGCCCATGGCAGGCTTCCAGCCTCAAGTTTTATCTGGATACACGTTTTACCCCTGGACAAGGGTTGGGCCGATTCCCGACATTGCCCAAGAATTTCGCAAGAAGACAAGTTCCCCAAGAGCCACAAAGAAGGTAGGACACCGTGAACCCGGTTATCAAAAAATTTCAGTTCGGTCAGTCGACCGTTACCCTCGAGACAGGCCGTATCGCCCGTCAAGCCTCCGGCGCAGTGCTGGTTACCGTTGACGACGACGTCACCGTATTGGTGACCGTGGTTGGCGCCAAGCACGCGGACCCAAGCAAGGGCTTCTTCCCTCTGTCCGTTCACTACCAGGAAAAGACTTACGCTGCCGGTAAGATCCCTGGCGGTTTCTTCAAGCGCGAAGGCCGTCCTTCCGAGAAAGAAACCCTGACTTCCCGACTGATCGACCGTCCGATCCGTCCGCTGTTCCCAGAAGGCTTCATGAACGAAGTGCAGGTTGTCTGCACCGTCGTTTCCACCAGCAAAAAGACCGATCCGGACATCGCTGCGATGATCGGTACCTCGGCTGCCCTGGCCATCTCCGGTATTCCTTTCGATGGCCCGATCGGCGCTGCGCGCGTTGCTTTCCACGAAAGCACCGGCTACCTGCTGAACCCGACTTACGAGCAGCAAAAAGCCTCGAGCCTGGACATGGTCGTTGCCGGTACCTCGGAAGCCGTATTGATGGTTGAATCGGAAGCCAAAGAGCTGACCGAAGACCAGATGCTGGGCGCTGTACTGTTTGCTCACGACGAGTTCCAGGTTGTGATCAACGCTGTTAAAGAACTCGCTGCCGAAGCTGCCAAGCCAACTTGGGCCTGGGCTCCACAAGCCGAAGCCACCGAACTGCTGGGCGCTATCCGCTCCGAATTCGGCGAAGCGATCTCCCAGGCCTACACCATCACCGTCAAGGCCGACCGTTACGCTCGCCTGGGCGAGTTGAAGGATCAGGTTGTGGCCAAGCTGTCCGGTGAAGAAGGCCAGCCTTCTTCCAGCGACGTCAAAGCGGCTTTCGGCGAAATCGAATACCGCACCGTTCGCGAAAACATCGTGAACGGCAAGCCACGTATCGACGGTCGCGACACTCGCACCGTGCGTCCGCTGAACATCGAAGTTGGCGTTCTGCCGAAGACTCACGGTTCGGCGCTGTTCACCCGTGGTGAAACCCAGGCTCTGGTAGTCGCGACGCTGGGTACTGCCCGTGACGCACAACTGCTGGACACCCTGGAAGGCGAGAAAAAAGACCCGTTCATGCTGCACTACAACTTCCCTCCGTTCTCGGTGGGCGAGTGTGGTCGCATGGGTGGTGCTGGTCGTCGTGAAATCGGTCACGGCCGTCTGGCCCGTCGTTCGATTGCGGCCATGCTGCCTGCTGCAGACGTGTTCCCGTACACCATCCGTGTTGTGTCGGAAATCACCGAGTCCAACGGTTCCAGCTCCATGGCTTCGGTCTGCGGTGCTTCCCTGGCACTGATGGACGCTGGTGTGCCAATGAAGGCACCGGTTGCCGGTATCGCCATGGGCCTGGTTAAAGAAGGCGAGAAGTTCGCCATCCTGACCGACATCCTGGGCGACGAAGATCACCTGGGCGACATGGACTTCAAGGTAGCCGGTACCGCCAAAGGTGTGACCGCGCTGCAGATGGACATCAAGATCAAAGGCATCACCGAAGAAATCATGGAAATCGCTCTGGGCCAAGCCCTGGAAGCGCGCCTGAACATCCTCGGTCAGATGAACCAGATCATTGGTCAGTCCCGCACCGAACTGTCGGAAAATGCTCCGACCATGATCGCGATGAAAATCGACACCGACAAAATCCGCGATGTTATCGGTAAAGGCGGCGCGACTATTCGTGCGATCTGTGAAGAAACCAAGGCTTCGATCGACATCGAAGACGACGGCTCGATCAAGATCTTCGGCGAAACCAAGGAAGCTGCAGAAGCTGCGCGTCAGCGCGTTCTGGGCATCACTGCCGAAGCCGAGATCGGCAAGATCTACGTCGGTAAAGTTGAGCGCATCGTCGATTTCGGCGCATTCGTCAACATCCTGCCGGGCAAAGACGGTCTGGTTCACATCTCCATGCTGAGCGACGCTCGTGTTGAGAAAGTGACCGACATTCTGAAAGAAGGCCAGGAAGTGGAAGTGCTGGTACTGGACGTGGACAACCGCGGCCGCATCAAGCTGTCCATCAAAGACGTTGCAGCAGCCAAGGCTTCGGGCGTTTAAATACCCGCAGGCTTCACGCTGAAAAAGGACTCTTCGGAGTCCTTTTTTTATGCGCGTAGGAAAATGCCGAAAAATCAGGCGCTTAATCACATCCAAAAACCGCAACTTGCATGCAGGCACGATCCGCTTCATGCAAATTGCACGAATGCGAAAACTAGTAAAACTCCTAACATGTTGTTTTTAAAGGTTTTATTTGTCTGATTCGACTTGGCACAGTGCCTGCAATATTCCTGTTAACGCTGCAGCATCAAGGTACACACACTGCAGACTTTTAATAAAACAGGAGTTACTCGTATGAAGAAGTTCGCTCTCGCTACCGCAGCTGCTACCGCTCTGACCCTGGCCATGGCCAACGTCGCCTTCGCTCAAACCTCCCAGGCGCCTATGACGCTGGCTGCTGGCGAAATGACCAAAGCCAAAGAGTCCACCTCGGACACTTGGATCACCACCAAAGTCAAAGCTGACCTGCTGACCGAAAAGGGCATCCCAGGTTCGGACATCAAGGTTGAGACCAACAAAGGTGTGGTTTCCCTGTCTTCGAGCGTTGCCATCTCCGACTCGCAGAAAGCCACTGCTGTAGCCATCACCAAGCGTATCAAGGGTGTCACCGCGGTGTCCGCTGACGGCCTGCTGGCTGGCGGTGCGGTAAAAGCTGACAACGTGGATAAATCCAAGGAAGCCACTTCGGACACTTGGATCACTACCAAAGTGAAGGCTGACTTGGTCACCGAGAAAGGTATTCCTGGTACCGACATCAAAGTCGAAACCAACAAGGGTGTAGTTTCCCTGTCTTCTTCCGTCGCAGTGACTGAAGCGCAGAAAACTACCGCGGTGAACATCACCAAAAAAATCAAAGGCGTGAAAGCTGTATCGGCCGATGGCCTCAAAGCACAGTAACGCTCAATCAATCGTCTGAACTAGACGTCGGCGGCAACGAGTGAGTTAGATATCCACTCAATGCACCTCACGGGTTCATGCGACCGACCATAGGGATGTGGTCATTACAGGCCCCGGCACATGTGTCGGGGCCTGTTCTATTCTGCATTTCTTCGGTGTATGACGACCGAATGTAGCCGTTGGGGGGTTACTCGGAGTCCAGATGCATCGGCGTTATCACCCGGCCATCCTTCTCGGCTTGGCCCAGTTTGGCATCGATGAAGTACACCCGGTCATCTTCCAACTGCCCTTTGTCCACCAGGTAGTCCTTGATGGTGCTCGCGCGGTCTTGACCGAGCTGGCGCAGCAGCACGTCGCTGCCACTCCAGAACGTGATCACGCCGTCCTTCAGTTTGGCTGTGCGCTCATCGTCGCTCAGGTTTTTCCATTCCGCCGGTGGCTGTAGTTTCAGGCGGGTGCGGTAGATGCCTTCGAGCAAGGGGGCTTTTTCCTTTTCCGGTACTTGCAGCAAGGACGCCTGGGCCGGAACCTTGTCGCCACGGCGCTGCAGCATCTTGTAGTAGTTGTACTGGTATTCACGCTCCAGGCGCTGCGCTGCCAGGAACTTGCCGTCACTGTCGGCAGCCGCGGTGCCTTCGATTTCCAGGCGCAGGGTCGGGCGCTCTTTGAGGGCGTTGGCCAGCGTGTTCAGGGCGCCCTCGGCGTCTTTGTTCAGTTCGCTGGAGCCTGCGGCGAACGAGACATTGCCGAGATCTTCCGAACCGCCGCCGGTCACCAGCCCACCGATAAACTTGAAGGGCGCCGTTGCTGCGCGCACCACCAGGTTGCGCAAGGTCTGCCACACGATCGGCATCACGCTGAATTGCGGGTTATTCAAGTCGCCGCTGACGGGCAGTTCAATCGAGATCTTGCCGTCAGAGTCCTTGAGCAGAGCGATCGCGAGGCGAATCGGCAGGTCTACCGCATCGGCACTGTCGACCTTCTCACCCAGTTGCAGTTGCTCGACCACCACTTTGTTCTCGGCCTTCAACTGGCCTTTGATGATCACATAATGCAGGTCGAGGTTGAGGCGGCCCTTGCGAATACGGAAGCCGGCGAATTTACCCGAGTAGGGCGTCAGGGTTGTCAGTTCGACACGTTTGAAGCTGGTGGCGATATCCAGCGCCGCCATCGGATCGAACGGGTTCACGCTGCCTTTGATGGTGACCGGTGCATAGCGATCCACTTTACCCTTGATGTCGACACTGGCCGGTTTGGCTTGGCGGCTGTCAATGGTGCCGATCTGCCCGTTGAGCTGTTGAATCGCGGTGGCGAAGTTGGGCGTGAGGCTGAAGTCGGCGAAGTTCGCCGAACCGTCGTTGATCGCAATCTGCCCGATATGAATACCCAGAGGTTTTTCATTACTTGCAGCCGCCTTGGCCGCTGGCTTGGCGCCGCTGTTGGCCGGCTGTGGAATCAGCAGATCGTCGACGTTGGTGGTGCGATCATCGTTGATCATGAAGCGCACGTAGGGCTGCAGCAGGTTGACCTTGTCGATCGACAGGCTGTTGCCATGCTGGTAGTTCACGCCTTCGAGCACCAGGCGCTGCCATTTTAGGAAGTCGCGGGTCTTGAGGGTGTCGAGGGTGTGCAACTGATCGACCTGCGCCCGGCCGGTGATCTGCAGGGCCAGTGGATCGGTGCTTTTCAGGTTCACATCGAGGTTGCTGCCGAGCATGCCGCTACGCAGCTCCAGGCGTATGAACGGGCTGATATAAGACTGCGCGACCCGCAGGTCGATATCCTGGGTGTTCACTTTCAACTTGGCGCTGACCGGGTTGAGGTTGACCTCGCCGGTTGCCTGGATCTTGCCTTGCTTGCCCAGGCCGGTGTCGACCTTGAGGGTAAAAGGGCTGCGGTTGAGGCTGTCGAAGTTCTGCACATCGACGTTCAGCGGGCCCAGTTCCAGTGCAACTACGGGTTTGGCCTGGCGGTCGGCCAGGTGGACCTGATAGTTACGCAGTTGCACATCCTTGAGCAGGACTTGCCACGGTTTGCTGGGCGCTGCAGCAGCGGGTTTTGGCGAGTCGGCAGCCGCTGGAGCGCTGGCCGGTTCCGGCGCCTTGGCCGGCTGGCTCGGCTGGCTGGCGAACAGTTTCTGCCAGTCCAGTTGCCCATCGGCTTCGCGGGCGGCCCAGGTTTCCAGCTTGTTGCTGCGGATCTTGCCGACCACCACCTGCTGCTTGGCCAGGTCGATCGTGGTTTCGCTGACGTCCAGGCGTTCCAGGCGCACCAGTGGCCGGCCATCCGGCGCCTTGATGGCGAACGGCGCGATGCTGGCGGCGGTGTTGGTCAGGTTCAGCTCGGTTTCTTTGGACAGGCTGAACGTGTAGTCCGCGCTGAAGTTGAGCACGCCGTCTTCGAGCACCAACGGCAGTGCGTCACGCACGTAGGGCCACCAGGCTTTCATCTTGCCGTCGGTGATTTTCAGGGTGCCTTTGGAGGTGATCGGCACGAGGCTGACGTTACCCTTCCAGTCGATCTGCCCACCTTCCGGGCCGGCGGCGACCAGGGTCATGTCGGCATTGTCTTCCGGCAGGGTGCTGAGGTTCTTCAGCTCGAAGTCGAGTTTGTCGTAGAGGAACTCAATCGGCTCGCTGGGGCGCAGATCCTGGAAATGCACATAGCCGCCAGCCAGTTTGATCCGCTCGATACGCAGCGGGAACGGCTTGGCGTTGGGCTCTGCCGGGGTCGGTTCGCTGGGCGGCAGTTTGAACAACTGCGCCAGGTTCAACTGGCCGGACTTGTCGAACAGCAACTCGGTCTTGGGTTTGTCGAGTTGCACATCGGCCAGGTGCAGGGCGCGGGTCCACAGGCTGTCGAGCTGCAGGTTGGCGTACAGCCGCTCGAAACCCACTTGTTCCTTGCCGGGTTCGCCGATTTTAAGGCCCCACAGCGTCAGTTCCAGACTGAACGGGTTGAGCTCGATACGCTCGATGCGCGCCGGCACCGTAGCGTAGTTGGCCAACTGTTGGTTGGCTATGCGAAGGGCAATGCCGGGCAAAATCAAAAAGCCCAGCAAGCTGTACAGGGCAACAGCAGTCAACAAGGCGCCAGTGGCGCGGATCAATCCTTTGGGCATGGGGCGGCGCCATCTATGTTGAACAGGAGTGCCTTGGAGTATGGCACGGGTTTTCGGTTCCGAAGAGCCAGCTCCTTTCAGAAAAATCCTATAACTGCAGGATCAGAGTCTTCAGCGGTGGTTGCTGGTCTTGCGACGGAAAGTCGGCGCCAGGTGGCATGATTTGCCAGTCGCGTACCGGACGCCCGGCTTTCTCGGCGCAACGTAGCACCTGCTCACGCCAGTCGTCCATGCTCACTTTTGCCAGGTTATTGCAGCAGATCAGCACGCCGTCATCGGCGGTTGCCAGCAGCGCCGGCTTGAGCAGGCTTTGATAGTCGCGCAACAGGTCGACGGTGCCGAAGGCGCTCTTGGCCCAGGCCGGCGGGTCAAGTAGCACCAGGTCATATTGACGCGGTTCCAGGCGGGGATAGCTCGGCAGTTTCTGCCCGCGCCGCTGGGTGATCGGCAGGCCGGCCAGTTGGCGAATCGCCGGGAAATAATCGGATTGCACGAACGTCATGGTTGCCAACTGCGGGTTGAGCAAGCCGTTTTCGCGTCCGACCGCCAGGTTGCCTTCGGCAAAATCCAGGTTGCACACTTCACGGGCACCGCCGGCAGCGGCGCTCAGGCCCACGCCACAGGTGTAGGCGAACAGGTTCAGCACGCTTTTGCTGGCACTGTGTGCCTTGACCCAGCCGCGAGTGTTGCGCAAGTCGAGGAACAGCAACGGGTCTTGCCCGGCATGGCGCCCACGCACGCGGTAATTGAGGCCCCATTCGTGGCCGACCAGATCCTGCAGCGCCTCGGGTGTGGCGCGGTAGACCGTGTCTTCGCGGTCGATCCGCGAGTTGCCACGGGAACGATCGTTGTACACCAGCAGCAATTCCAGGCCCATGTACTGGTTGATCAGTTGATGCAGCTCCAGCAGGTCCGTGGTTTCCAGCGCCTGGTGGAAGCTCTGCACCAGCAATTGCGGGCCATAGCGGTCGATGGTCAGGCCACCGGCACCTTCCTGGCTGCCATGGAACAGCCGGTAGCAGTCGGTGCCTTGGGCGTGCAGCTCGCTGATCAGGTCTTGGCGATGATCGAGGGCGGCGCGCAGCGCCTGGTTCAGGGGAGACATGGAGCGCGCCTTGCTGGGTAAATGTGGGCGCGGAGTTTAGCAGTTATGCAGCGTCGTCTACATCAACCCCATCCGCCGATGCGCGCGCTGCACCGAGCCATTGCGCATCGCCCAACGCAGCAACGGTGCGCTGCGCTTGACCCCGGCACGCACCAACTGGCGTTGCAGCAGGCTTGGGTGTTGCCCCAGCATCGCGCCCGCCCAGTCCGGCAGCAGGTCGATCCCGGCCTGCATCATCAGGGCGCCAAAGGGCTTTGCCAGCGTGCTGGGAGCCGGCGCATCGAGCAGTAGGCGCAGCACTTCGCGGCTGCGCTCGTCGCACAACAATTGCGGACGAATACACGCCAGATAATCCGCAATTTCCTCGCGTGAACGTGGCACATTCCGTGCGCCCAGGCGTTCGGCGACCAGCGCGATTTCGTCGTAGTAACGATCCTGATCACGTCCCGACAGGTGTGGGTTGCGATAACGCAGGTGAGCGGCGAGGAAGCTGCTGACCTCCGCCACATGCACCCAGGTCAGCAGCTCCGGGTCGCTGGCCGCGTAGGGGCGGCCGTCCGGCGCATGCCCGACGACCTGGAGGTGGACGGTGCGCACTTTTTCGATCAGCCATTCGGCGTCTTTACGCGAGCCGAAGGTGGTGCCGGAAATGAACTGCGAAGTGCGGCGCAGGCGCCCGAGCATGTCCTGGCGAAAATTCGAATGGTCCCACACGCCGGCCAGCGCCAAGGGGTGCAAGGCTTGCAGCATCAAGGCGCTGATGCCGCCGATGAGCATGCTGCTGAAGTCGCCATGCACTTGCCAACTGACCGAATCCGGGCCGAACAGGCCGGGGTCGCCCTTGGGGTTTTCCAGGTCCAACTGGCCCAGCGACAAGCCGGTGAGGCTCATCAACTGGGTTTCGATACGGCTGCGGATAAATTCCATGGCGATGCGCGGGTTCCTATCGGTTCAGGCGTTTGTCGATCAGGCCGGCGACCACGCTGGGGTCGGCCAGGGTGGAGGTATCCCCGAGGCTGTCCAGCTCGTTGCAGGCGATCTTGCGCAAAATGCGTCGCATGATCTTACCCGAGCGGGTTTTCGGCAAGGCCGGGGCCCATTGGATCAGTTCCGGTTTGGCAAAGCTGCCGATTTCCTTGCTGACCAGTTCGAGCAGATGTTGTTTCAGCGTATCGCTGGGTTCCACGCCATTCATCGGCGTGACGAACGCATAGATGGCCTGGCCTTTGATGTCATGGGGATACCCCACCACCGCAGCTTCGGCCACCCAGTCATGCAGCACCAGGGCACTTTCCACCTCGGCGGTGCCGATACGGTGGCCGGACACATTGATCACATCGTCAATGCGCCCGGTGATCCAGTAGTCGCCGTCTTCATCGCGCCGTGCGCCATCGCCGGTGAAGTAATAACCGGGGTAGGGTTTGAAGTACGTGTCGATCATGCGCTGCGGGTCGCCATAGACACTGCGGATCTGCCCCGGCCAGCTGGATTTGATGGCCAGCACGCCGCTGCCGGGTCCGTTGATTTCCTTGCCGTGTTCATCGAGCAGCACCGGCACTACGCCGAACATCGGTTGGGTCGCGCAGCCGGGCTTGATCCGCTGGGCACTGACCAGCGGGCTGAGCATGATGCCGCCGGTTTCGGTCTGCCACCAGGTATCGACAATCGGGCAGCGTTGTTCGCCGACGGCGTTGAAGTACCAGTCCCAGGCTTCCGGGTTGATCGGCTCGCCGACGCTGCCCAGCAGGCGCAGGCTGGCACGTGAGGTGTTTTCCAACGGGGCGTGGCCCTCGCGCATCAACGCGCGCAGGGCCGTGGGCGCGGTGTAGAAGATATTGACCTGGTGCTTGTCGATGACCTGCCAGAAGCGCGAGCTGCTCGGGTAGACGGGCACGCCTTCGAACATCAGCGACGTGGCGCCGTTCGCCAGCGGGCCGTACACGATGTAGCTGTGGCCGGTGACCCAGCCCACATCGGCGGTACACCAGAACACTTCGCCATCGCGGTAGTCGAGCACGTATTTGAAGGTCATCGCGGCTTGCAGCAGGTAGCCGCCAGTGGTGTGCAGCACGCCCTTGGGTTTGCCGGTGCTGCCGGAGGTGTAGAGGATAAACAGCGGGTCTTCGGCGTCCATCGGCTCGGGCGGGCAATCGTCGCTGGCGGCATCCACGGCCTGTTGATAGTTGAGGTCGCGGCCGTCGCTCCAGTTCACTGCCGCCCCGGTACGCACGACCACCAGTACGGTGCTGACGTTCGGGCAACTGGCCAGGGCCTTGTCGACATTTTGTTTCAACGCCACCGGCTTGCCGCCGCGCACGCCTTCATCGGCGGTGATCACCGTGCGGCAGTCGGCGTCGAGAATGCGGTCGCGCAGGGCGTCGGGTGAGAAACCACCAAACACCACTGAATGCACCGCCCCAATCCGCGTACAGGCCAGCATGGCGTAGGCCGCTTGAGGAATCATCGGCATGTAGATACACACCCGGTCGCCCTTTTTCACGCCACGGCTTTTCAGCACATTGGCCAGGCGGCTGACGTTTTGGTGCAGTTGGCGGTAGGTGATGGTGGAAGACGTGGTCGGATCATCGCCCTCCCAGATGAAGGCTGGCTGATCGGCGCGTTGCGCCAGGTGCCGGTCGATGCAGTTGTAGCTGACGTTCAATTGGCCGCCGGCAAACCACTGGGTGGCACCGGTCTTGATGTCCGAGGTATTTACGGTGTGCCAGGGGGTTATCCAGTCGAGAAAGCGCTTGGCCTGTTCAGCCCAGAACGTGTCCGGCTGTTCGATGGATTGGCGATAGAGGCGCTGGTAGTCCTCTTGACTCAGTTGCGCAGCACGGCGGACGGCATCGGCGATGGGAAACGTGCTGATATCGAACATGAGCGATCCTTATTCTTGTTTTTGCGACAAGTCATAAAGATGCACCCAGTAGGGGGAGGGTTCAAGGCCGACGTCCAAATGGACGTCGGCCCTGTATGACCGACGTCAGCCGCGGTGACGACCGCGGAAGTAGTTGATCAGGCCCTGGGTCGACGCATCGTCGGCAGGGGTTTCTTCGGCGCCGGTCAGGCGGTTGTAAACGCCTTTGCCCAGCTCCTTGCCCAGCTCCACGCCCCATTGGTCGAAGGCGTTGATGCCCCAGATCACGCTTTGCACGAACACTTTGTGCTCATACATGGCGACCAGTGCGCCCAGGCGCCGCGGGCTGATGCGCTCGACCACCAGGGTGTTGCTCGGACGGTTGCCCGGGATCACCTTGTGCGGGGCCAGCTTTTGCACTTCGGCTTCCGGCAGGCCCTTGTCACGCAGCTCGGCTTCGGCTTCGCTGCGGGTCTTGCCGAGCATCAGTGCCTGGCTCTGGGACAGGCAATTGGCGTACAGCCACTGATGGTGGTCGGACACCGGGTTGAAGCTGACGATCGGCACGATAAAGTCGGCCGGGATCAGTTGGGTGCCCTGGTGCAGCAACTGGTGGTACGCGTGCTGACCGTTGCAGCCCACGCCGCCCCAGATCACCGGACCGGTATCGGTGGACACTGGCGTACCGTCCTGGCGCACGCTCTTGCCGTTGGATTCCATGTCCAGCTGCTGCAAGTGCTTGGTGATGTTACGCAGGTAGTGGTCGTAGGGCAGGATCGCATGGCTCTGCGCGCCCCAGAAGTTGCCGTACCACACACCCAGCAGGCCAAGTAGCACCGGCATGTTCTGTTCGAACGGCGTGTTCTGGAAATGCTGGTCCATGGTGTAGGCCCCAGACAGCAGCTCCTTGAAGTTCGACATGCCGATGGCCAGGGCGATTGGCAAGCCGATGGCCGACCACAGCGAGTAACGGCCGCCGACCCAGTCCCACATCGGGAAGATGTTTTCTTCGCGAATACCGAAGGCCACGGCTGCCGCGTTGTTGCTCGATACGGCGATGAAGTGGCGATACAGCTCGGCTTCCGAGCCACCCTGGGCCAGGTACCAGGCGCGGGCGGCCTGGGCGTTTTTCAGGGTTTCGAGGGTGTTGAAGGATTTCGACGAGACGATGAACAGCGTGGTCTCGGCGCGCAGCTTCATGGTCAGTTCGTGGAACTCACTGCCGTCGATATTCGCCAGGTAGTGGCAGCGCACGCCTTTGTGGGCGTAGGACAGCAGCGCTTCGGAGACCAGCTCCGGGCCGAGGAACGAACCACCGATGCCGATGTTCACCACGTCGGTGATCGGCTTCTCGCTGTAGCCACGCCACAGGCCGTCGTGGATGCGGCCCACGAGGTCGGTGATCTGGTTCAGCACCTTGTGTACGTCCGGCATGATGTTCACGCCGTTGACCGACAACTTGTCACCCACCGGGCGGCGCAGGGCGGTGTGCAGGGCAGGGCGACCCTCGGAGGAGTTCACCGGTTCGCCGGCATACAGCGCGTCAATCGCGGCTTTAAGGTCGACTTCCTTGGCCAGGCCCACGAGCAGGTCGCGGGTTTCGCTGGTGATCAGGTTTTTCGAGTAATCGAGGAAAAGCCCGCAGCTACTCAAGGTGAATTGGGAAAAACGCTGAGGATTGGCATTGAACGCGTCGCGCATGCTGAAATCCTGCATGGCTTGGCGATGTTGATTGAGCGCTTGCCAGGCGGGCAGAGCGGTAACGTCATGAGGGGTGCGGTAGTACGCCATCGCTGCGGGTTTCCTTTTATTACGGGGACTGCCTTTAGGACACTTCAAGGCCCGAAATATCCAGTGTTTCATCAAACAATGGGTTCCGGACAGCGCTAACCATAGCGCAGGGCGAATACATTAAACCTAGCGTGTCGATATGTCTTGGCTTTGTCTGCGCTGTGGCCGGTACTTTTTTATACCGGCGCATCAGGCTGGGCAACAGGCGGGGGTCAGTCGAGGTTCAGGTGCAGGTTATCGATGAGGCGTGTCGCCCCCAGATAGGCCGCGACCAGGATCACCACGTCGCGATCCTCGGCCGTGGCTGGACGCAGGTGGACGCCTTGGCGCACTTCGAGGTAATCCAGGCGCATCCCGGCGGCCTCGATCTGCTGGACCTGTTCGGCACGCAGTTTGGCGAAGTCGCGGTCACCGTGTTTGATGGCGGCGGCCATCTGACTCAGGCTGCGGTACAGCAACGGCGCGATCGCCCGCTGCTCAGCGGTGAGGTAACCGTTACGCGATGACAGCGCGAGGCCGTCGTCGGCGCGGACGGTCGGTTCACCGATGATCTGGATCGGCATGTTCAGGTCATGGACCATGGCGCGAATCACGGCCAGTTGCTGGTAGTCCTTCTGGCCAAACACGGCCATGTCCGGTTGGACCATGTTGAACAGCTTATTGACCACCGTGGCCACGCCTTCAAAGTGCCCGGGACGGCTGGCGCCGCACAGGCCTTCGGACAATTGCGGCACGCTGACGCGGGTCTGGCCGGCCATGCCGCCGGGGTACATTTCCTCGACGGTCGGCGCGAACAACAGGTTGCAGCCGGCTTGCAGGAGCTTTTCCTGGTCGGCGGCGAGGGTGCGCGGGTAAGTGTCCAGGTCTTCGCCGGCGCCAAACTGCAGCGGGTTGACGAAGATGCTCGCCACCACGAAGTCCGCCTGCTGGGCAGCCTTGGCCACCAGGGTCGCGTGCCCGCTGTGCAGGTTGCCCATGGTGGGTACAAAGCCTATGCGTTTGCCGGCGTTGCGGGCATGGGCGACGGCAGCCCGCAGCTCGCGGACGGTTTTTACGGTGTTCATGCAGAGAATCCGTGTTCGGCGCCAGGGAAGGTCACGCCTTTGACTTCGGCAACGTATGCGCTCAACGCGGCGTGGATGCTGTCCTGGCCGGTCATGAAGTTCTTCACGAACTTCGGCACGCGGCCGGTCATCGACAGGCCGAGCATGTCGTGCAGCACCAGGACCTGGCCGTCGGTGGCCGACCCGGCCCCAATGCCGATTACTGGCACTTTAACCGCATGGGTGATTTCCTCGGCCAGTTCGCTGGGCACGCATTCGAGCACGATCATCGCCGCGCCGGCTTGTTCCAGCGCGATGGCATCGGCACGCATCTGGCGCGCCTGAGCTTCATTGCGGCCTTGGACCTTATAGCCGCCGAGGATATTCACGGACTGCGGCGTCAGGCCCATGTGCGCACACACCGGCACGCCACGTTCAGCCAGCAGGCGGATCGACTCGGCGAGCCAGACAGCGCCTTCCAGCTTGACCATGTGTGCGCCGGCCTGCATCAGTTTGCCGGCGTTCTGGAAGGTTTGTTCGAGGGTGGCATAACCCATGAACGGCAGGTCGGCGATGATAAAGGCGCCGTCGTTACCGCGCTTGACGCTGGCGGTGTGGTAGGCGAGTTCATCCGTGGTGACGGGCAGGGTGCTGTCATTCCCTTGAAGAACCATGCCCAGGGAGTCGCCCACCAGTAACACCTCGACACCGGCTTGGCAGCAGGCGTGGGCGAAGGTGGCGTCATAGCAGGTCAGCATGGTGATTTTTTCACCTTTGAGCTTGAGACTCTGCAAGGTGGTCAGGGTAACGTCTGGCATGAAAAGGGTCCTCGTTCAGGCGCTTGGAAACAGCGAGTAACGCGCGTGAGTCTTCGTTTATACAGGCGCACTTTCTTGATATTAGTGCTTATAAGGCCTGGATTGCGCCCTTTAGCGCCGGTTGGCGGCAGCGGGACGCCTATAGTCGTGAGGAGGACACGGGAAGTCAATTGCATGTGTTACCGCATTGTTACGGCGGTGGTGTTACCGCTGTAACTGATGCGATTCAGCAGGGAGGGGGGATAGCAGATCAAAGGCGTGAGTCAGGCAGCAGCGATGCGTTCCAGACCGACAAACGGGCAGGCTGCCAGCAGGTCGCTGAGGCGCTGGCCATTCGGCAATTGCAGGGTGGCTGGCGCCAGTTCGGCCAGCGGGTACAGCACGAAGGCGCGCAGGTGCATTTGATAATGCGGCACTTGCAAGCGTGGTTCGTCGATCAGGCGCTCGCCGTACAGCAGGATATCCAGGTCGAGCGTGCGTGGGCCCCAACGCTCAAGGCGTTCGCGGCCTTGGTCGTTCTCGATGGCTTGCAGCGCATCGAGCAGTTCCAGCGGCGCCAGGCTGCTGTCCAGGGCCGCGACCGCATTGGTGTAGCGCGGTTGGCCGGGGAGCAGGGAGTCGCTTTGATAGAAGGCCGACACCCCGGTGACGGTAGTGTCCGGCAATTGCGCCAACGCTTCGATAGCGCTGCGCAATTGTTGCTCCGGGGCCGCCAGGTTGCTGCCCATGCCGATGTAGATGCGTTCCACGTTTATTCGCCTGCGGCGCCCGAGGCATCGCCGGCGCTGCGCTTACGTTTGCTGCCGCTGCGACGACGTTTTTTCGGGCCTTCGCTGACGCCATCGCCTTTGCTGCCGAGCTCACGAATCATCTCGCGGCGCTCGCTGTCATTGGCGTCCTGGTAGTCGGTCCACCATTCGCCCAGGCCGTCGGTCTGCTCGCCGGCGCTTTCACGCAGCAGCAGAAAGTCGTAGCCAGCGCGAAAGCGCGGGTTGTCCAGCAACAGGTCGGCGCGCTTGCCGCTGCGACGCGGCAGGCGTTCCTGCATGTCCCAGATCTCGCGGATCGGCATAGTGAAGCGTTTCGGAATGGCGATGCGCTGGCACTGCTCGGCGATCAGCTCGTGAGCGGCTTCCTGCATGGCCGGGATCGGCGGCATGCCGCGATCCTGCTGGCGCAGTACGCGTTTTGGCAAGGCCGGCCACAACAGGGCGGCAAACAGGAACGCCGGGGTTACCGGTTTGTTCTGCTTGATGCGCAGGTCGGTGTTGATCAACGCTTCGCTGATCAGGGTGTGGGTATACGTCGGGTTGTATTCCAGTGCTTCGGCACTCGCCGGGAACAATGGATCGAACAACTGCAGGTCGACGAGCATTTCGAAGGTGTCGGCGGCGTAGCCCGAGAGAAACAGCTTGAGCACTTCTTCGAACAGGCGCGCCGAGGGGATTTCCCGCAGCATCGGCGCCAGTTCGCGAATCGGCGCAGCGGTGTGTCGCTCGATACCGAAGTTCAGCTTCGCAGCGAAACGCACCGCCCGCAGCATGCGCACCGGGTCTTCCTGGTAGCGCTGCGTCGGGTCGCCGATCAGGCGGATCAGGTTGTTGCGAATGTCGTGTACGCCGTTGGCGTAATCGAGGATGCGCTCACTGACCGGGTCGTAATACAGGGCGTTGATGGTGAAGTCGCGGCGCTGCGCGTCTTCTTCCAAGGTGCCGTAGACGTTGTCGCGCAGGATGCGTCCGCTTTCGTTGCGGGAAGACTGATTGGTGTCTTCTTCCTCATCGTTTTGCGGATGACCGGCGCGGAAGGTCGCGACCTCGATGATTTCGCGGCCAAAGTGAATGTGCACCAGCTTGAAGCGGCGGCCGATGATTCGCGCATTGCGAAACTCGGCACGCACTTGCTCGGGCGTGGCGCTCGTGGCGACGTCGAAGTCCTTGGGCGTGATATTGAGCAACATGTCGCGTACGCACCCGCCCACCAGATAAGCCTGGTAGCCGGCGTTCTGCAAGCGTTCGACGATGTTCACTGCATAACGGCTGAACTGAGCGCGTTGCAGCGAATGTTGGCTGCTGTTGAGCACTTCAGGCGTGCTGCGTTTGTGTTGCGTTCGACGCAAGGGAGAACGGAATGACTGGAACAACTTCTTCAGCATGGGATGCACTGTTTGAAGGAATGTTCGGCCATAACAAAGAATGACCGCATGATGGGCCGGGATTCTAGCATTTAGTCGGGGGATGGTGTAGGAACAAGCTGCAGGCCTTGCGCCATAAGCCTCAAAACGTTAAATACCGGAAACTACAAGGGGAGCCGAAGCTCCCCCAGAAGTAGTTGCGTGCTCTATTTTTATTATTGGTTTCGGGCTTCTTGTTTTTGTTGATCGCCCTCGCCATGAAGTGTGACCTTCATGACACTCCCAATCGGGAGTCAAGAGCAAACGGATTGCTTTGGTCGCTGTGTTGCTGATCTACGATCCAACCAGTTCAGGCTCTGCCTTAGGGCAGTTTTTGTTGTTCTCGGCCTGGTTGCGGGGCAAGCCCCAAATGCAACGCCTCTCCAAAAGAATCAGTTAGCTGCGCCTCCGCCGTGTTGTTTTTATTGTGCGTGAGTCGATTCGTCTTATTTTTATTGTCTTGTACAAAGCTTGTTATTGTTTTTGTACTAAGCATATAGCAGGGTGCGTGCCAACTTTTGCGCCGACCAGCAAAAACAGGGGGTTGAGGGGTTTTTGGCTGTTTGGCGGCGAAAAAAAAGCCGGGGCTTCGTTACCGTAAGCCCCGGCTTTTGTTACGCGAAATATCCGCGGTAACAGTTTTTTCACATCGGCGGGTGTTACCTGTGGGGCGCCCCCTCAACTCTCGCTGGCCACTCCGGTCTTGCGTCGTGGAATGCCCAAGCGCTGGCGCCGTTCCCACAGGCACTTGCGGCTTACGCCCAGCTTGCGCGCCAGTTCGGTCTCGGTCATGTGGTCCTGGTGCTCCAGGACGAAATGCTGGAAGTAGTCTTCCAGTGACAAATCTTCCGTCGGTTCATGGCTGGTATTGCCGGCGGCGCCCTGTTGCGGGGCCAGGCCGAGGAAATCGTCGTCGTCCAGGTCGCTGAGCTCTATATCGATACCCAGCATTTCGGCGGAAATTTCCGGGCTCTCCGACAGAATCACCGCACGCTCGACCGCATTCTCCAACTCCCGCACGTTACCCGGCCACGAGTAGTGCCGAATCGCCTGCTCGGCGTCCGCCGCGAACCGCAGGTCGGTACGGTTGATGCGTGCGCTCTGGCGCAACAGGAACGCATTGGCGATCTCGTTGACGTCGGCGCCCCGTTCACGCAGGGCCGGCAGCTTGAGCGCGATGACATGCAGGCGGTAATACAAGTCTTCGCGGAACTGGCCGATCTTGGCCAGGCTCTTGAGGTCGCGGTGAGTCGCCGCGATCAGGCGAACATCGACCTTCTGCGATTGCACCGAACCTACGCGGCGGATTTCCCCTTCCTGCAGCACGCGCAGCAGACGCGCCTGGGCTTCGAGGGGCAACTCGCCGATTTCGTCGAGGAACAGCGTGCCGCCGTCCGCCGCTTCCACCAGGCCCGCGCGCCCGGCGCTGGCGCCGGTAAACGCGCCTTTCTCGTGGCCGAACAATTCGGATTCGATCAGGGATTCAGGAATTGCCGCGCAGTTCACCGAGATCATCGGTGCCTTGGCGCGCTTGGACAGGTTGTGCAGGGCGCGGGCCACCAGTTCCTTACCGGTCCCCGATTCGCCTTGGATCAGCACATTCGAGTCCGTCGGCGCCACTTTGCGGATCTTGCTGTACAGGTCCTGCATCGGTGGGCAGGAACCGATGATGCCGATCTCGCCATTGCTGTTGTCGATGCCCGGCTTGTCGGCGCCGTTGGCAGCCTTGCCGGCGGGACGCTGTTCGGCGGGAGCGCTGCTTGCCGATTGGCGGTCGCGCAGGATGCGGGCCACGGCCTGGAGCATCTCATCGTGGTCGAACGGCTTGGCGATGTAGTCCACCGCGCCCATCTTCATCGAGTCCACTGCCGAGCGCAGGCTGGCGTAGCTGGTCATGATCAGCACCGGGGTGCCCTGGCCGAGCTTGATCAACTCGGTGCCCGGCGCGCCCGGCAGGCGCAGGTCGCTGACAATCAGGTCGAACGTGGGAATGCTGAATCGCTCTTGGGCTTCCTGCACCGAGCCGGCTTCGCTGACCTGGTACTGATTACGTTCAAGCAGGCGACGCAAGGCAGAGCGGATAATTGTTTCGTCTTCGACGATCAAAATGTGCGGCATTGATTCAATTCTCTCGACGGTCTCAGTTCACAGCGGACGTCGCTTCGACATGACGCGGCAAGGTCACCCGAATACGGGTGCCGCGTTGGCTTTCTGTGTCAGCCGGGCTGTCGATGGTGATTTGTCCATAATGCTCTTCAACGATGGAATAGACCAGTGCAAGGCCCAGACCGGTGCCTTCACCGGGGTCCTTGGTGGTGAAGAAGGGTTCGAACAAACGGTCCTTGATGTTCTGTGGAATGCCGCTGCCTTCGTCCTCCACGATCAAGTCGACCGTGTGCTCGAATGCCTCGCTCTTGACGCGTACCGCACTGCCGGCCGGGGAGGCGTCACGGGCGTTCGACAATAGGTTGATCAGCACCTGCGCCAAGCGCTGGGAGTCTCCGTCGACCCAGTGGTCCGGGTCACACAGATTGAAGAACTGTACTTCGAAATTGCGCCGGTTCAAGGCCAGCAGCCCAATGGCATCCTGTGCCACTTCGGCCAGGCACACCGCTTCGTCGTGGTTCTGATGGGCACCGGCGTGGGCGAAGCTCATCAGCGACTGCACGATGCGCGACACGCGCTTGGTCTGTTCGAGGATCTGCCCGCTGATCTCGGTGATTTCGCCGTCTTCCTCGCGCTCTTCGCGCAGGTTCTGCGCGAGGCAGGCGATACCGGTGATCGGGTTGCCGATTTCATGGGCCACGCCGGCCGCCAGGCGACCGATACTCGCCAGGCGTTCGGAATGCACCAGTTTGTCTTCGAGCATCTGGGTTTCGGTCAGGTCTTCCACCAGCAACACCAGGCCGCTGTTCCCGGGGGCCAGGGGCTCGTCGATCGCCGCCTTGTGCAGGTTGAGCCAGCGGGTCTGGCCGTCGAGGGCCAGGTGCTGCTTGTGCAAGTGCTCGTCGGGCAGGTTGATAAAGCCTTGCAGCAGTTCCTTCCAAGGGTCGCCCAGGGTATTGAGGCGCGAGCCCACGACCCGTTGCGCGGCGATCCCGGTGAGTTCCTCCATGGCTTTGTTCCACATCAGAATCTCTTGGTCCTTGGCCAGGGAACAGACCCCCATCGGCAGTTCCTGCAGGGTCTGGCGATGGTAACGGCGCAAGGCATCGAGTTCGGCGGCGAGGCCGGTGAGGCGTGAGTGGTAATCCTCCAGCCGGCTTTCGATGAAATGGATGTCCTCAGTGACGTAGTTTTCACCGCTCGCCTTGTAAGGCAGGAACGTTTCCACCATGTCCTGTGACACGCTGGGGCCCATCAGCCCGGACAGGTTGGCTTCGATTCGGTCGCGCAGGCGGCGCAGCGCGTAAGGCCTGCGCTCGTCGAACGGCAGATAGAGATCGCGCAACGCCTGTTCGACTTCCTTTTGCGCGGCCTTGGCGCCCAGGGGCTTGGCCAGTTGCGTGGCGAACTCCTGGGGCGAGGCTGCATGCAGCTCGCGGCGTTGCGGACGGCGCACGTTGTCCACCGCGCAGGCTTCGGCGGCGCTGGTTTCTTCCGGGCTGGCGTTGGTGAACAGCGAGATCAGGGTGAACATCAGCACGTTGGCGGCCAACGAGGCAATCGCCGCCATGTGCCAACTGGTGTCGTCGAGCACGTAGATCATGTTCAGCAGCGGGATGTAGAAACCCTGCAGATTGCCGACCAGCGGCAGCAGCATGGTGATCATCCACACCAGAATCCCTGCGAGCAGCCCGGCGATAAAACCGCGCCGATTGGCCGTCGGCCAGTACAGCACCGACAACACCCCCGGCAGGAACTGCAAGGTGGCGACAAACGCGACGATCCCCAGGTTGGCCAGGTCTTGTCCGGCGCCCAGCAGCAGGTAGAAACCGTAGCCGGCCATGATGATCGCGACGATCAGCGCGCGGCGGGTCCATTTCAGCCAGCGGTAGATATTACCTTCGGCCGGCGGCTGGTACAGCGGCAGCACCAGGTGATTGAGCGCCATGCCCGAGAGGGCCAGCGTCGTGACGATGATCAAACCGCTGGCCGCTGACAAACCGCCAACATAGGCCAGCAGCGCCAGGGCCTTGCTGTTGGCGGCAATGCCGACGCCGAGGGTGAAGTATTCGGGGTTGGTGGTGGCGCCCAACTTGAGGCCGGCCCAGAGGATCAGCGGCACCGCCAGGCTCATCAACAGCAGGAACAGCGGCAAGCCCCAACTGGCGCTGACCAGCGAGCGCGGGTTGAGGTTCTCGGTGAACGTCATGTGGTACATGTGCGGCATCACGATGGCCGAGGCGAAGAACACCAGCAGCAGCGTGCGCCACGGGCCTTCCTGCAGCGGGGTGTGCAGCGCGGCGAGGGCGGTCTGGTTTTGCAGCAGCCACAACTCCAGCTGTTGCGGGCCGTCGAACACGCCGTAGAGCGCATAGAGGCCAACGCCACCGATGGCGATCAGCTTGATCACCGACTCGAAAGCAATCGCAAAGACCAGGCCTTCGTGTTTCTCGCGGGTGGCGATGTGGCGCGAACCGAAGAAAATCGTGAACAGGCTGATCAGCGCGCAGAAGGCCAGGGCGACACGATATTGCACCGGCTCACGGGTCAGGATGCTGATGGAGTCGGCGACCGCCTGGATCTGCAGGGCCAGCAAGGGCAGCACACCGATCAGCATGAAAATCGTGGTCAGCGCGCCGGCCCAGGTACTGCGAAAGCGAAAGGCGAACAGGTCGGCCAGGGACGACAGCTGATAGGTCCGGGTGATCTTCAGGATCGGGTACAGCAGCACCGGCGCCAGCAAAAAGGCCCCGGACACCCCGAGGTAACTGGACAGAAAGCCATACCCGTACTGATAAGCCAGGCCCACCGTGCCATAAAACGCCCAGGCACTGGCGTACACGCCCAAGGACAAGGTGTAGGTCAACGGATGGCGAATGATCGCCCGCGGAATCATTCCGCGCTCACTGATCCAGGCGACACCGAACAACGCGGCCAGATAGGCGGCGCTGATCAGCAGCATCTGGGTGAGGCTAAAGCTCATCGGCATCTTTTTGGCTCTGCAGGATGAAAGTCACGACGATCAGGATCAGCCATAGCAGATAGGGGCGATACCAGGCGCCTGTGGCGTCGATCCACCAATCCATGATGGCGGGAGAAAACAGGTAGATCCCGACGACCAGCAGCAGGACCAAGCGATAGATGTACATGTTGGCCTCTGATTGAATAATTGCGGCGATGGTAACGGATGCCTGGCCGGCTGCAAGCGCCTTCAGCGTAACTGCGCTTCGGCCAGCGTGAGTGTGCGCGGGATCAGCAGCGCATCCCAGTGTGCAATGCCCCAATCCAGCAACTCCCGTGGGCTGGCATGAAGCAGCTCGTCGCCGGGTTGCTGGCCGAGGGCGCGCAAGGCTCTCAACAGCAAAGGCGTGGCCTGGTCCGTGGTCAAGGGCGGGGAACGATAGGATTTGCCCAACTTGTTACCGTCCGGCTGGATGATCAGCGGCACGTGCAGGTAGCGCGGTTGGCGCAGCCCCAATAATTCTTGCAGATACAACTGGCGTGGTGTGGAGTCGAGCAGGTCGGCGCCGCGCACGATGTCGGTAACACCTTGCCAGGCGTCATCCAGCACTACGGCCAGTTGGTAGGCGTAGAGGCCGTCGCGGCGGCGGATGACGAAATCGCCCACATCGCGGCCCAGGTGTTGTCGGAATTCGCCCTGTACGCGGTCGGTAAAGTGGTACTCCAGCTCCGGAACGCGCAGGCGGATGGCCGCATCGTGCTGGTCGTGACCAGCATTCCGGCACAAACCTGGGTAAATCCCGTGGTAGGGCTCCAGTTGTTTACGCGAGCAGGTGCAGGCATAGGCTAAGCCGTGGTTGAACAGGTCGTTCAGCACCTTGGCGTAGGCGTCGTGCCGATCGCTTTGTCGGACCCGTTCACCGTCCCACTCAAAACCGTAGCTTTCCAGGGCGTGCAGGATTGCCGCCTGGGCGCCGGGTTCTTCGCGTGGAGGGTCGAGGTCTTCCATGCGCATCAACCAGCGGCCATGGTTGGCGCGGGCGTCGAGGTAGGAGGCGAGGGCGGCGACCAGCGAGCCGAAGTGCAGGTGGCCGCTGGGCGTGGGGGCGAAACGCCCGATATAGGGAGAGGCTGTCATGGGCCGGATACTACTGAAAAATCACTAAACGCCAGAAACAAAAATGGGGCGTTTGTACGCCCCATTCGTTCAGTTCGGCAGGGATTACTTGCCGACCTGTTTTTCCTTTATTTCTGCCAGGTTCTTGCAGTCCACGCACATATCGGCGGTCGGACGTGCTTCCAAACGGCGAATACCGATTTCGATGCCGCAGGATTCGCACCAGCCGTATTCTTCGTCTTTGATCAACTGCAGCGTCTTGTCGATCTTCTTGATCAGCTTGCGCTCGCGATCACGGGCGCGCAGTTCAAGGGCGAACTCTTCTTCCTGGCTCGCACGGTCGGCCGGATCAGGAAAATTGGCAGCTTCGTCCTTCATATGGTCAACGGTACGGTCGACCTCCTGCATCAAGTCCTGTTTCCACTTGTTAAGGATCTTGGTGAAGTGCTCGCGCATGGGCTCGCCCATGTACTCCTCACCTTTCTTCTCGACGTAAGGTTCGAAGCCGCTGAGGCCTGGGGATTGCTGTTGCTTTGCTTGGGTGGACATGAATAGACCGCCTCTCACTCTTCTAATCCATTGCGCAGGATTGCAACGTCACCGACACCTGCCGGCCCTGCGGCTGCAAGCGGGCGAACTTACCAGATAGATTCAGGGCGCGCCACTCCCGGTTGTCGAGGCCCGTCACGCAGGGGTTGCAAATGGCAGCAGCCCGCTGTGGCTGGGTATGAATCGCCTCGAAGGTTAATTTTAGTCGTTTTGCAAGCGCTTGCCGGGCTCATCTTGGATGGCTGAGCAGGCAATAGAGCATGTTTTACCGCGAGGGTTCGGTAGAATCGCTGTTTTTGTCCTCACCGTTAAGGAAGGCTAATGGCTCAGCCCTACAGTGCGCGCAGTCGCGCCATCGAACCTTTTCATGTCATGGCGTTGCTGGCGCGAGCCAATGAACTGCAGGCGGCAGGCCATGATGTGATCCATCTGGAAATCGGCGAACCGGATTTCACCACCGCCGAACCGATCATCCAGGCCGGCCAGGCCGCGCTGGCCAATGGCAAAACCCGCTATACCGCAGCTCGCGGCCTGCCGGAACTGCGCCATGCCATCAGCGGTTTCTACCAGCAACGTTACGGCCTGAGCGTGGACCCTGAGCGCATCCTGATCACCCCGGGCGGCTCCGGGGCGTTGCTGTTGGCCAGCAGCCTGCTGGTGGACCCCGGTAAACATTGGCTGTTGGCCGACCCAGGTTACCCGTGTAACCGGCACTTCCTGCGCCTGGTGGAAGGCGCGGCGCAGTTGGTGCCCGTCGGCCCGGACGTGCGTTATCAATTGACCGCCGACCTGGTGGCCAAGCACTGGAACCAGGACAGCGTCGGCGCGCTGGTCGCGTCGCCAGCCAACCCGACCGGCACCATCCTTACGCGGGACGAACTGGCCGGGTTGTCGAGCGCAATCAAGGCGCGTAACGGCCATCTGGTGGTGGACGAGATCTACCACGGGCTTACTTATGGCACCGACGCTGCCAGCGTGCTGGAAGTCGACGATGACGCGTTTGTCCTAAATAGTTTTTCGAAGTATTTCGGCATGACCGGCTGGCGCCTGGGTTGGCTGGTGGCGCCGCCCGATGCGGTCGGTGAACTGGAGAAGCTGGCGCAAAACCTCTACATCAGCGCTCCCAGCATGGCGCAGTACGCCGCGCTGGCCTGTTTTACCCCGCAAACCCTGAGCATTTTGGAAGAGCGTCGCGCCGAGTTCGGTCGCCGTCGTGATTTCCTGCTGCCAGCCCTGCGCGAGTTGGGCTTCGGTATTGCCGTCGAACCGGAAGGGGCGTTTTATTTGTACGCCGATATCAGCGCGTTCGGCGGTGATGCCTTCGCGTTCTGCCGTCATTTCCTTGAAACCGAGCATGTGGCGTTCACCCCAGGGCTGGATTTTGGTCGCTATCAAGCCGGTCACCATGTGCGCTTTGCCTACACGCAAAACCTTGATCGGCTACAAGAGGCGGTGGAGCGTATCGCCCGTGGCCTGCGGAGCTGGCAGGGCTGATGCGCTTTCATCCTCCCCTCGAAGAGGCGCGGCTGATTCGCCGCTACAAGCGTTTTCTCACCGATATCGAAACCGTTACCGGCGAGTTCTTGACCATTCACTGCCCAAATACCGGTTCGATGCTCAATTGCATGGTCGAGGGCGGGCAGGTCTGGTTCAGTCGCTCCACTGACCCCAAGCGCAAGTTGCCCGGCACCTGGGAAATTGCCGAGACGCCTCAAGGCCGCCTCGCGTGCGTCAATACGGCGCGTGCCAACCAACTGGTTGAGGAAGCGTTGCATGCCGGGGTCATCACCGAGCTCAACGGCTTTATCGCATTGAAGCGTGAAGTGCCTTACGGCCAAGAGAAAAGCCGCATTGATTTTCGCCTGGATTACCCCGAGGGGGCGGCCTATGTCGAAGTCAAAAGTGTGACCCTGGGGTTTGATGGCACCTCGATTGCGGCGTTCCCGGACGCCGTGACCCTGCGCGGTGCCAAGCATCTGCGCGAGCTGGCACACCTGGCCCGTGATGGCGTGCGGGCGGTGCAGTTGTATTGCGTCAACCTCTCGGGGATTGACGCGGTGCGCCCCGCAGTGGAAATCGACGCGGCCTACGCTGCTGCTCTGCGCGAGGCCAAAGCCGCTGGCGTGGAGGTGTTGGCGTATGGCGTGCGCGTCACGGCCGAGGAAATTTACGTCGAGCGTCGCTTGGACGTGCTGCTCGGCGACTAGAGTTCCACCCACAGGCCCTGTTCGTCTTCACGGCCGGGCAGGGCGGTGAGGCTTTGACCCGCGCAGGGGCCGGCGATGCATTCGCCGCTCTCGATCAGGAACAGTGCGCCGTGGGTGGCGCATTGGATCAGGCTGGCGCTGGCGTCGAGGAAGTGATCGGGCTGCCATTCCAGCGGGATACCGCGATGGGGGCAGCGATTGAGATAGAAGTAGGCAATGCCGTCGCGGCGGACAGCCAACAGTTTGCGCCCGTCGATATCAAAACCACGGCTGCTGTCAGGGGCGAGGGTGTCAGAGGGGCAGAGAAACTTCATTCCAATCCTTAAGTGCCTTGACGTTCAAATGCAAACATTTATCAAATGCAGGCTTCGCCCGTTAGCTGACTGGGCGCTCAGTACGATGCCCGGCAAGGGGCATCTGTCACATCCATGAGTGTTTCAGCGGCCCCGTCCTTGGAAGGAAACCCTGTTATGCGCCTGAGTGCCAGCGCTATTGCGCTTGTTGTCGGACTGATGCTCAACCACGCGGCGCACGCCTCGCAACTGCCGCAGCGCTGGGTGAGTGCCGGTGGGGCGTTATCGGAGTGGGTGGCGGCCCTGGGCGGTGAGTCGAAGTGGGTGGGGGTCGACACCACCCGCCAGCATCCGGCTTCGCTCAAGGCGTTGCCGAGCATCGGCTATCAGCGGCAGTTGTCCGCCGGCGTCTATCCGTCCCTGGTCACACTGGCCCGATGAGCACGCTGGTTAAACCCCGAACGCTGTTTATCGGCCTGACGCTGTTGTGTGTCCTGGCGATCTGGCTTTCATTGGCGCTGGGGCCGGTCAGCTTGCCGTTGCTGGATACGCTCAGGGCGGCCTTGCGCCTGATGGGCGTGCCGATCGAGGCCAGCGGCTTGGAGCAGGCAGAGCTGATTCTCGGGCAGATCCGTTTGCCGCGGACCTTGCTGGGGCTGGCGGTGGGCGGCGTATTGGCATTGTCGGGCGTGGCGATGCAGGGGTTGTTTCGCAACCCGCTGGCTGATCCGGGGTTGGTCGGCGTGTCCAGCGGTGCGGCACTGGGGGCGGCTTTCGCTATTGTCGGTGGTTCGTTTTTGGGCGGGTTGCCGGAGGTGTTCGGCCCGTATCTGTTGTCGTTGTGCGCGTTTCTCGGTGGGTTGGGGGTTACGGCGCTGGTCTATCGACTGGGCCGGCGCAACGGCCAGACCCATGTCGCCACCATGCTGCTCGCCGGCATTGCCCTCACGGCGCTCGCCAGTTCGGCGGTGGGCCTGTTTACCTACTTGGCTGATGACGCCACCCTGCGCACGCTGACCTTCTGGAACCTGGGCAGCCTCAATGGCGCCAGCTATTCGCGCCTGTGGCCGTTGCTGCTGGTGAGCGCCGGCGTGGCGTTGTGGTTGCCGCGCCGGGCGAAGGCATTGAATGCACTGTTGCTCGGCGAATCCGAGGCCAGTCATCTCGGGGTTGATGTTGAGCGGCTCAAGCGCGAGTTGGTGTTCTGCACTGCGCTAGGCGTAGGTGCGGCGGTAGCGGCGGCGGGGATGATCGGTTTTGTCGGCCTGGTGGTGCCGCACCTTGTGCGGTTGCTGGCGGGGCCGGATCACCGCGTGCTGTTACCCGCCTCGGTGTTGACGGGGGCGAGCTTGCTGCTGTTGGCGGATCTGGTCGCGCGCCTGGCCTTGGCGCCAGCGGAATTGCCGATCGGTATTGTCACCGCGTTGATTGGCGCGCCATTTTTTCTTTACCTGTTATTGCGAGGGCGCGCCTGATGCTGCGAGTGGAAGGGCTGAAGATCCGTCGCGGTCGCAAAACCGTACTGGCGGATGTCACTTTGGAGCTGTTGCCTGGCCAGGTGCTTGGCGTGCTGGGCCCGAATGGCGCGGGTAAGAGTACTTTGCTCGGCGCGTTGTGCGGGGAGCTGCACCCGGATCAAGGCACGGTGTGGCTGGATCAGCACGAACTGAAGGATTGGAGCGGGTCGCAACGCGCCCAGCGCCTGGCGGTGTTGCCGCAGGTCTCAACCCTGGATTTCGCCTTTCGTGTCGAGGAGGTGGTCGGCATGGGCCGTTTGCCCCATCAGACCGGGCGAGTGCGTGATGACGAGATTATCGACGCCGCGTTGCAGGCGGCGGATGTCGCGCACTTGAGTGGTCGCAGTTACCTGGCATTGTCGGGCGGCGAGCGTCAGCGTGTGCACCTGGCGCGGGTACTGGCGCAATTATGGCCCGGGCAGGCGGGGCAGACGTTGTTGCTGGATGAGCCGACCTCGATGCTTGATCCCTTGCATCAACACACGACCTTGCAGGCGATACGCACCTTTGCCGACCGAGGAGCCGCGGTGTTGGTGATTCTCCATGACCTGAACCTGGCGGCGCGTTACTGCGACCGGATTCTGTTGCTGGACGAGGGCCGGCCCCATGCGCTGGATACCCCGGCACAGGTTCTGCGACCTGAGCCGCTTAAAGCGGTATTTGGGCTGGATGTACTGGTGCAACCGCATCCGGAGCGCGGGCATCCATTGATCATTGCTCGCTGAGGCTTTTTATAGGCAAAAAAAGACCCGGCAAGAGCCGGGTCAAATAACCGTGATTAGCCTGATGAGGAGATAATCTGAGAGTCCGAACCAATGGTCTTTCAGTTATCGGCTGATCTCGCGACCAGTTGTGATAATCATAACGATTCTCATTTAAGAGTCAAGATTTGTTTTCGCAATCCCTCCCGTTTTTCTCAAGCGTTTGTTCGGAATGCCAATAAGCGTTGGGTGGGATCGCCGATCTAATTCTTCTGGCGCGCCGAGATAGCCTCCAGTTGGCGGTTCAACGCTTCCTTGCGTTCGGCAGGAATGTCGTTCCAATGCACGTCCATCAACGCCCCTTCGATTGCATACAGCAATACTTTCGATGCGCGGAAGCCGCGAGTGCGTACGGCTCGATAAGCATCGACCGCCCCCAGGCGACGCAGGTCTGACGCACTGTGGATGCCCACCGCATGCAGCCATTGCGCCGAGGTCTTGCCAAGGTTTCTCAGGTGTTGCAGCTCATCGTTCATCGAGCCTCCTTGCGACGGCCGAATGGTGCGGTGGGTGTCGTGACCAGGCAAGCCTGAAAAGGAGTGTAGCGCTCAGTAGGAAAAGCGTAGTTCTTTGCTCAGGAACGGCGCAAATGCTTATAAGAATGGCGCGAGCGTTTTATGGCGGGCAGGCAGGAAGTCCCCGGTCCGTGTTGCACGTAACCGGGGCTTGGGGGGAGCATATTACTTGGTGCGGTAGCGCAGACGCGTGCCGAAATTGACCGACATGAGGATCTCGTCGGCCGTCAGTTCCGACGGGAAGTAGGTGCCCGAAATCTGCGCGTGGGCCAGGCTCGCGCCTTCCAGTGAGCTCTCGCGCAAGTCCAGCCCGCGCAAATCGGCAGAACGGAAATACGCGTCGGTGAAATCCACGCCGCGGGCATTCAGATCGCGCAGATCCAGCCCTCGGAAGTCGCCACCACGCATGTCGATGACGCCGTCTGTGGGGCGTTCCTGGTTGAAACCGCGAATATCGTCTTTATGCAGGAGCGAATAGAGCGGGGTATCAAGAAGCTTGGGATGACTCATGATAGCGACACCTGTTGGATGTATGGCGCCATTATAGTGCCACTATTGTTTGGCCGCTCGCCTAAGACGACGACGCGACCAAGAAGTTTTTCTTACAAACCTGGCAGGCGCTGGCGAATTTGCGCAACCAGTGCGTCGAGGGTTCCGCTTTGATTGGTCTCGACGCGCTTGCTCAGCAGCAGCTCTTCGGCCGTCAGGGGTTCGCGATGGGCTTGCTGTTCTTCAATAACCGTCAGTGTAGCGTCGGACGGGTCGTTGTGGTCTGCCTGACGTTGTGCCAGCCAGTTGGCAATAACGGCCTGCGGCGCGTTGCAGTCCAGGATCAGGAAGGGCGCGCCCGTCGCTTCGGCCACTTTGGCGGCGGCATCGCGTTGTGCGCGTTTCAAGAAGGTCGCATCCAGTACCACCGGGAGGCCGGCGCGCAGAACGGTCTCGGCGATTTCGTTCAGGCGTGCGTAGGTTTTCGCGCTGGCGTCGGCAGCATAGATGCCGGCCTGTGGCGTGTTTTCCACCTGTTGCTCACCAAACAGGCGCTTGCGCTCCACGTCCGAACGCAGGCGAACGGCACCCAAGGCTTCCACCAGGCGCATGGCCACATGGCTTTTGCCCACAGCCGAAACACCGTGGGTAATCGCCAGGAAGCGCGAAGGGATAGTGCTGTAGCTTTCCGCCAGGTTGGCGTAGTTGCGGTACTGGCGCAGGGTGGTGGCGCGTTGCACCGGGCTCGCTTCGCTGGGCATGCTGAACAGCGAGACTTTGGCTCGTACCAGCGCACGGTAGGCTTTATAGAAGTTCAGCAGTTCCAGGCCCTGGTAGTCGCCGGTCAGTTCGAGGTATTGGCTGATGAAGCGGCGAGCCAGGGATTTGAGGCCGCGGTCTTCCAGGTCCATGGCCAGGAAGCCGGTGTCGGCGTACACGTCGGTGAAGCGAAACGGTTCGTTGAACTCGATGCAGTCGAAGATCACCACGTGGCCATCAATCAAGGTGGCGTTGCCCAGGTGGATATCGCCGTGGCACTCGCGGGTGAAACCATCGAGCTTGCGCTGTGCCAGCAGCGGCTTGAGGCGTTCGAAGCTGCTTTCGGCCCAGGCTTGCAGGGCTTCGAGTTGCAGCAGGTCAGCCTTGTCGCTGAGGAACGGGCGGATCTGATCGAAGTTCTGGCGTACGGGTGCCATCACCTCGTCCGGGGTGCCGGCCAGGTGCTCTTGCGGCACTTTCGGTGCGGTGAGGTGGAAGTGCGCGATCTGTTTGGCCATCTCGTCGATGTGCGCGCTGGTCAGCTCACCGTTGGCTTGCAAGGTGCTGAGCAACTGGCTTTGCGGGAATTGACGCATTTTCAGGGCATATTCGATGACCGGACCGTCGCCGCCCAATTGCGGGGCTTCGGCCGTGCCGGTGATCGGCAACACTTCAAGATACAAATCTTCGGTCAGGCGCTGGTTGAGGCGCAGCTCTTCGTTGCAGAAATGCCCCCGATCTTCCAGCTTGGTGAAGTCCAGAAAGCCGAAGTTCATCGGCTTCTTCAGTTTATAGGCGTAGGGGCCGGTCAGTATGACCCAGGAAATATGGGTCTCAATGACTTGGAACGCTTCAACCGGATGGGGGTATAAAGCCGGGTTCTGCAGGGCTGCGATCAGGGACTGGCTCACGGGCGATCCTTCAAAGTCTGGGGGAAATCATGGCGGGCATTATGGCTGCTGATGCCTGCCGTGCAAACCGCTGTCCGGCTCATGTTGATCGTCAATAAAGTGCGTATAATCCGCCGCCATGACTCGAACCCGATCTCCCCGTTCCCGTAAAAAACCTCCTTCCCGCGGCCTGCGCCCGTGGCTGGGCTGGGCGCTCAAGCTCAGCCTGGTGGGCTTTGTGGTGCTCGCCGGCTTTGCGGTGTACCTCGATGCAGTGGTCCAGGAAAAATTCTCCGGTAAGCGCTGGACCATTCCGGCCAAGGTGTACGCCCGCCCGCTGGAACTGTTCACCGGCCAGAAGCTGAGCAAGGATGACTTCCTTACCGAACTCGACGCCTTGGGCTACCGCCGCGAACCCGTGAGCAATGGCCCGGGCGCTGCGGCCGTCAGCGGCAATACCGTGGACTTGAACACCCGCGGCTTCCAGTTCTATGAAGGCCTGGAAAAAGCCCAGCCGGTGCGCGTGCGCTTCTCCGGCGACTACGTGGCAGAACTGTCGTCGCTGAACGGCTCGAAGCTGCCCGTGGTGCGCCTGGAGCCGCTGATGATCGGCGGGATTTACCCGAAAAACCTTGAGGACCGCATCCTGATCAAGCTCGATCAGGTGCCGCCGTACCTGCTGGAAACCCTGGTCGCCGTGGAAGACCGCGACTTCTACGGCCACTGGGGCGTGTCGCCGAAGTCCATCGCCCGTGCGATTTGGGTCAATACCTCCGGCGGCAAGATGACCCAGGGCGGCAGTACGCTGACCCAGCAGTTGGTGAAGAACTTCTACCTCACCAACGAGCGCAGCCTGACCCGTAAACTCACCGAAGCCATGATGGCGATGCTGCTGGAGTTGCATTACAGCAAGCAGGAAATCCTTGAGGCTTACCTCAACGAGGTGTTCGTCGGCCAGGACGGCCAGCGCGCGGTCCACGGTTTCGGTCTGGCCAGCCAGTTCTTTTTCGGCCAGCCGCTGTCCGAGCTGAAGTTGCATCAGGTCGCGTTGCTGGTGGGCATGGTCAAGGGGCCGTCTTACTACAACCCACGGCGCAACCCTGAAAGGGCGCTTGAGCGGCGTAATCTGGTGCTCGATGTGTTGGAGCAGCAGGGCGTCGCCACGGCTGAACAGGTTGCCGCTGCGAAGAAAATGCCACTGAGTGTCACCACTCGCGGCAAGCTGGCGGACAGCTCCTTCCCAGGCTTTATCGACCTGGTCAAACGCCAGTTGCGTGAAGACTACCGCGACGAAGACTTGACCGAGGAAGGCCTGCGGATCTTCACCAGTTTCGACCCGATCCTGCAGATGAAAGCCGAAGCGTCGGTCAACGACACCTTTAAGCGTCTGGCGGGGCGTAAGGGTTCCGACGAAGTTGAAGCGGCCATGGTGGTGACCAACCCGGAAACCGGTGAAGTCCAGGCCATGATCGGCAGTCGCCAGGCCAGTTTCGCCGGCTTCAACCGTGCGCTGGATGCGGTGCGGCCGATCGGCTCGCTGGTCAAACCGGCGGTGTACCTGACGGCGTTGGAAAAACCGAGCAAATACACCCTGACGAGCTGGCTGTCGGATGACCCGCTGTCGGTCAAAGGTGCCGACGGCCAGGTGTGGACGCCGCAGAACTTTGATCGTCGTTCCCACGGTACGGTGTTCCTGTACCAGGGGCTGGCGCATTCCTACAACATCTCGACCTCGCGCCTGGGGCTTGATGTGGGTGTGCCGAACGTCCTCAAGACGCTGGCACGCCTGGGCATCACCCGTGAGTTCCCGGCCTTTCCGTCGATCCTTCTGGGCGCTGGTGCAATGACGCCGATGGAAGTGGCGACCATGTACCAGACCCTCGCCAACGGTGGTTTCAACACGCCGATGCGCGGCATTCGCAGCGTGCTGACGGCCGAAGGCGAGCCGCTCAAGCGCTATCCGTTCCAGATTCAGCAGCGCTTCGATGCGGGCTCCATCTACCTGATTCAGAACGCCATGCAGCGCGTGATGCGCGAAGGCACCGGTAGTTCTGTGTACAAGGTCCTGCCCTCCAACCTGACGCTGGCGGGCAAGACCGGCACCAGTAACGATTCGCGTGACAGCTGGTTCGCAGGGTTCGGTCAGGACGTGCTGGCCGTGGTCTGGCTGGGGCGTGATGACAACGGCAAGACGCCGTTCACCGGGGCGACCGGTGCATTGCAAGTCTGGACCAGTTTCATGCGCAAGGCCGATCCGCTGCCGCTGAACATGCCGCAGCCGGACAACATCGTGCTGGCCTGGATTGATCCGCACACCGGCCAGGGCTCCGATGCCAACTGTCCGGGCGCGGTGCAGATGCCGTATATTCGCGGCAGCGAACCACCACCCGGTGCCGCATGCGGCGGCAGTGCCCCTGCGAGCGCGGAATCGGTGATGGATTGGGTCAAGGGCTGGATGAATTAAGCAAAGAGGGTTTCAAGTGAACAAGTGGTGGATTCCAGCTATTACAGCTCTGGCTTTGCTCGGCGGTTGCTCCAGCGTTCAGCGCGGCTCCATTCCCGTGGTGGACTCGAGCACGGCCGTCTCCAATAGCGATCGGATCTCGGCCAATGGCGGTTTCCGCCAGACCGTGACCAAGCATCCTGCCCAGGCCGCGACTCGCGCCGTGCCGCAGGATTCGGGTGTGGTGGTGATGGTGCCTGGCGGCGGTGCCGCGACATCGGCGCCAATCAGCGCCGAGCCGTGGACGCCTGGGCCAAGCACGTCGGGGCCGATTGACTCCGCGCCGGTCCAAGCGGCACCGATCAACCAGAACACTTACACCATGCCGTCGACGCCGAGCGGCATTCCGTCGTCCTCCAGCGCGGGCGGCCTGGCGGCTGACGAGCAACTGGACGGTCCGGTACTGGCCTTGCTCACCACTGCCCAGCAACAGCAGGCCGGTGGCGACTTGAACGGTGCATCGTCGAGCCTCGAGCGCGCCCAGCGCGTTGCGCCACGCGAACCGCAGGTGCTGTATCGCCTGGCCCAGGTGCGCATGGCCCAGGGCGATGCGCCGCAAGCCGAACAGTTTGCCCGTCGTGGCCTGACCCTGGCCAACGGCCGTCCTGATTTGCAGGCCAGCCTGTGGGCCTTGATCGGCGATGCGCGTGCCGCACAAGGTGACGCCGCCGGCGCCGCCCAGGCTCGGCAAAAAGCCAAGGTCAGCCTCTGATGGATGTACGTTTTCCAGCGATTGCCGAACAGCTGTTGCTGATTGAGCGCGAATTGCGCCTGCAGGGTTGGTGGGACGAGGTGTCCCCCAGCACCGAGGCGCTCAGCAGTGTCGAGCCCTTTTCGGTCGACACCCTGGACTTCCATCAGTGGCTGCAGTGGATCTTCCTCATGCGCATGAAGCAGATCCTCGAACAGGATCTGCCACTGCCGAATGCTTCCGGGATCATGGAGATGGCCGAGATGGTCTACGCCTCCCGGCCGCTGGAAAGCCTGGGTTTGCGCAATGCGCTGAAAAAGTTCGACCAATTGATCGTCGACGCTCGTTAATTGCCTGGCTGCCGGTTTTTCCGGCAGTCTTGCGCACATTTCTACCGCTTGACGACATTCAGGCGAGTTTTATCCCTCCTCAAAGCCCTTTCTTCTGCGTTCTCATGCGCTTAGTTGGAAAAAAGCGCAATTATTGCTTGACTTGAAGGGCCTGAAACAGAAGAATCCAAAGTCCGCTGTATCGGGACTGCCAGAAGCAGGCCCGCTCAGCAGATCATGAGGCGCACATCCGCGCCGACCTGTTACACCCGCAACGCGTTACCTCGCGCTGGGTGGGAAGAGCCCGCAACACTTGGGACGATCCCAATACTTGCTCAGTCAGTGCTGACGTAGTCGGCGACCACCGTCGCTCATGCTCTGTTGAGAAGTAAACCTATTAAGACCCGTCGGTTTTTAACGGACGGTATTCTGGCGTTTTAGAGGTGAACAACGTGGAGCTTTTATCTGGCGGTGAGATGCTCGTCCGCTTTTTGCGTGACGAAGGCGTTGACTATATCTACGGGTACCCGGGTGGTGCTCTGCTGCATGTCTATGACGCACTGTTCAAGGAACCGGCTGTTACCCACATCCTGGTTCGCCACGAACAGGCTGCGACCCATATGGCTGACGGTTATGCCCGTGCCACCGGTAAAGCCGGCGTGGTATTGGTAACCTCCGGCCCAGGCGCAACCAATGCCATTACCGGCATCGCGACTGCGTATATGGACTCCATCCCGATGGTGATCATTTCCGGCCAGGTCGCTAGCACCATGGTCGGTACCGATGCATTCCAGGAAACCGACATGATCGGTATCTCCCGGCCGATCGTGAAACACAGTTTCATGATCAAGCATGCCTCGGAAATCCCGGAAGTCATGAAAAAGGCGTTCTACCTCGCACAGTCCGGTCGCCCGGGCCCTGTTGTGGTCGATATCCCGAAAGACATGACCAACCCGGCTGAGAAATTCGAATACGTCTTCCCGAAGAAAGCCAAGCTGCGTTCCTACAGCCCGGCCGTTCGTGGGCACTCGGGGCAAATCCGCAAGGCGGCAGAAATGCTCCTGGCGGCCAAGCGTCCCGTGCTGTACTCGGGCGGTGGCGTGATTCTGGGCGGCGGTTCCGCACCGTTGACCGAACTGGCCAAGTTGCTCAACCTGCCGGTGACCAACACCCTGATGGGCCTCGGCGCATTCCCGGGGACGGACCGTCAGTTCGTCGGCATGCTCGGCATGCACGGCAGCTACACCGCCAACCTGACCATGCACCACGCCGATGTAATCCTGGCCGTGGGCGCGCGGTTCGATGACCGGGTGATCAACGGCGCGAGCAAGTTCTGCCCGAATGCCAAGATCATCCATATCGACATCGACCCGGCGTCCATCTCCAAGACCATCAAGGCCGACGTGCCGATCGTAGGTCCTGTGGAAAGCGTGTTGACCGAAATGGTCGCTGCGCTGAAGGAAATCGGCGAGACGCCGAACAAAGAATCCGTCGCCAGTTGGTGGAAGCAGATCGACGAATGGCGCGGTGATCGTGGCCTGTTCCCTTATGACAAGGGCGACGGCAGCATCATCAAGCCACAAACCGTGATCGAGACCCTGTGCGAAGTGACCAAAGGCGACGCCTTTGTGACCTCCGACGTGGGCCAGCACCAGATGTTCGCCGCGCAGTACTACAAGTTCGACAAGCCTAACCGCTGGATCAACTCCGGTGGCCTGGGCACGATGGGCTTTGGTTTCCCTGCGGCCATGGGTGTGAAACTGAGCTTCCCGGACAGCGATGTTGCATGCGTCACCGGCGAAGGCAGCATCCAGATGAATATCCAGGAGCTGTCGACGTGCCTGCAGTACGGCCTTCCGGTGAAGATCGTGTGCCTGAACAACGGCGTGTTGGGCATGGTTCGTCAATGGCAGGACATGAGCTACGGTAGTCGTCACTCCCATTCCTACATGGAATCGCTGCCGGACTTCGTCAAATTGGTCGAGGCATACGGCCACGTCGGTATTCGCATCAACGATCTGAAAGATCTGAAGCCGAAGATGGAAGAAGCGTTCGCCATGAAGGACCGCCTGGTGTTCATCGATATTCAGGTGGATACCAGCGAGCACGTCTACCCGATGCAGATCAAAGACGGCTCTATGCGCGACATGTGGCTGAACAAGACGGAGCGTACCTAATCATGCGGCACATAATCTCCCTGCTTCTGGAGAACGAACCCGGCGCTCTGTCTCGTGTTGTCGGCTTGTTTTCGCAACGCAACTACAACATCGAAAGCCTGACCGTGGCGCCGACCGAAGACCCGACCCTGTCGCGCCTGACGTTGACCACCGTGGGCCACGATGAGGTGATCGAGCAGATCACCAAGAACCTCAACAAGCTGATCGAAGTGGTCAAGCTGGTCGACCTGTCGGAAAGTGCCCACATCGAGCGCGAGCTGATGCTGGTTAAAGTCAAGGCCACGGGTGCCCAACGTGCCGAGATCAAGCGTACTACCGACATTTATCGCGGGCAGATCGTCGATGTGAGCGCCAGCGTTTATACCGTGCAATTGACCGGTACAAGCGACAAGCTGGACAGCTTCATCCAGTCGATCGGGACGGCCTCGATTCTGGAAACCGTACGCAGTGGTGTCACCGGGATTGCCCGTGGCGACAAAGTACTCAGCATCTAACCCAAATTAGTGAATGGCCTTAAGGCCTGGATATATAGAGGAACCTCATGAAAGTTTATTACGAAAAAGATTGTGACCTGTCGATCATCCAGGGCAAGAAAGTCGCCATCATCGGCTACGGTTCCCAGGGCCACGCGCAAGCTTGCAACCTGAAAGATTCCGGCGTTGACGTGACTGTTGGCCTGCGCAAAGGCTCGGCCACTGTTGCCAAGGCTGAAGCCCACGGCCTGAAAGTGACTGACGTTGCTTCCGCCGTTGCCGCTGCCGACCTGGTCATGATCCTGACCCCGGATGAGTTCCAGTCCGCGTTGTACAAGAACGAAATCGAGCCGAACATCAAGAAGGGCGCCACTCTGGCCTTCTCCCACGGCTTCGCGATTCACTACAACCAAGTCGTGCCACGCGCTGACCTCGACGTGATCATGATCGCGCCGAAAGCTCCGGGCCACACCGTGCGTTCCGAGTTCGTCAAAGGCGGCGGTATCCCTGACCTGATCGCGATCTACCAAGACGCATCGGGTAACGCCAAGAACGTTGCGCTGTCCTACGCTGCTGGCGTCGGTGGCGGTCGTACCGGCATCATCGAAACCACCTTCAAGGACGAGACCGAAACCGACCTGTTCGGCGAACAAGCCGTTCTGTGCGGCGGTACCGTTGAGCTGGTCAAAGCCGGTTTCGAAACCCTGGTTGAAGCTGGCTACGCGCCGGAAATGGCCTACTTCGAATGCCTGCACGAACTGAAGCTGATCGTTGACCTCATGTACGAAGGCGGTATCGCCAACATGAACTACTCGATCTCCAACAACGCCGAATACGGCGAGTACGTGACTGGCCCGGAAGTGATCAACGCCGAGTCCCGTCAGGCCATGCGCAACGCCCTGAAACGTATTCAGGACGGCGAATACGCCAAAATGTTCATCAGCGAAGGTGCTACCGGCTACCCTTCGATGACCGCCAAGCGTCGTAACAACGCCGCTCACGGTATCGAAATCATCGGCGAGCAACTGCGCTCCATGATGCCGTGGATCGGTGCCAACAAGATCGTCGACAAAGCCAAAAACTAAGTCGGATGCATCAACAGAAAACGCGGCTTAGGCCGCGTTTTTTCGTTTGGGTGGCTGGTTCTGGTATAAAGCTGCATCGTTTGCGGGCGAACACTCGCCGCAAGTATCTGTTGAATTTTTTCACACCGTTGCAAGGTAAAGTCCATGAGCGAACGTCCCGAAGAGCCAAACCAGGCTTCTGACGCCGATAGCCTGCTACCGATCGATGAACATGTCGAAGAAGGGCATGATGCGGAAGGCCGCAAGGTCCGGCATCGTGGCATCTATCTCCTGCCCAATCTGTTCACTACGGCGAATCTGTTTGCCGGGTTCTACTCCATCATCAACTCCATGAGCGCCCAAAGCGCGCTGGCGGCGGGTGATGCGGTGAGTGCCAGCAAGTACTTCGGTTTTGCGGCGATCGCTATCTTCGTGGCCATGGTGCTCGACGGCCTTGATGGTCGTGTGGCGCGCATGACCAACACCCAAAGTGCCTTCGGTGCCGAGTATGACTCGCTGTCGGACATGGTTGCCTTTGGTGTCGCGCCTGCGCTGCTGGCGTTTGCCTGGGCCTTGGGTGATATGGGCAAGGTCGGCTGGATGGTGGCCTTCATCTATGTCGCGGGCGCCGCATTGCGCCTGGCACGCTTCAATACCCAGGTGGGGACCGCCGACAAGCGTTACTTCATTGGCCTGGCCAGCCCTGCTGCTGCAGGCGTGGTGGCGGGTATCGTCTGGGCGTTCAGTGACTACGGCATCCAGGGGTCGAAGATGTCGTTCCTGGTGGCCTTGATGGTTGCGGCCGCGGGCATGCTGATGGTCAGTAACATCAAGTACAACAGCTTCAAGGAGCTCGACCTCAAGGGGCGCGTGCCTTTCGTGGCTATCCTTGTGGTGGTGCTGGTGTTCGCCGTGGTCTTCAGTGATCCGCCGCGTATTCTGCTGCTGGCGTTCCTGGTATATGCCGCTTCCGGGCCGATTCAGTATCTGCTGCAACTGCGTCGGGACAAAACGTTGCCTTAATGTAATTTCCCCCATACTCCGCAGTCTATTGGTGCATCAGTTCTCCAATGCTGCGGAGTTGCCATGTTAATCAAATTGCCCAAAGCGTCCGATTGTCATGAATCGGATGTCACCCCCGAATCCTTCTACTTGTCTCGCCGTAGCTTGCTCGGTGGTGCGCTGGTCGGTGTTGCCGCCAGCAGCTTGCCGCGTTGGGCCAGTGCGGACGATGCCGCGCGGTATGCGGATGTCGAGCCAGGCAAGGCGCCAGGCTGGTTTGCCGACAAGCTGCCGGGGACGAAATGGCAGGCGGTAACCGTCAAGGACGAAGCCATCACCCCGTTCAAGGACGCGACCCACTACAACAACTTCTATGAGTTCGGCACGGACAAGGGCGACCCGGCGGCGAATGCGGGTTCACTCAAGACCGAACCTTGGAGTGTGGTGATCGATGGTGAGGTCGCAAAACCGGGGCGTTACGCTCTGGAAGACTTCATGAAACCTTATCAACTGGAAGAGCGAATCTATCGTCTGCGCTGTGTGGAAGCGTGGTCGATGGTTATTCCGTGGATGGGTTTTCCCATCTCGGCGTTGCTCAAGCAGGTTGAGCCGACCTCCAAAGCCAAGTACATCCGCTTCGAAACACTCCAGGACCCCAAAAGCATGCCGGGCCAGCGCTCAAGTTTCGGCTTGATCGATTGGCCCTATGTAGAAGGGCTGCGTCTGGATGAAGCGATGAACCCTTTGGCGATTCTGGCCGTGGGGATGTATGGGCGGGAGTTGCCTAACCAGAATGGCGCGCCGCTGCGTTTGGTGGTGCCATGGAAGTATGGCTTCAAGAGCGTGAAGTCCATCGTGCGTATCAGTCTTGTGAGTGAGCAGCCGAAAACCACGTGGCAGAGCATTGCGGCGAATGAGTATGGGTTTTACGCGAATGTGAACCCTACGGTCGATCACCCTCGTTGGACTCAGGCACGTGAGCGGCGCTTGCCGAGCGGTCTGTTCAGCCCGAATGTGCGTGAGACACAGATGTTCAACGGTTACTCGGATGAGGTGGCGGCTCTGTATACCGGCCTCGATCTGCGGAAGAACTACTGATGCGTTTCCCTCTCTGGCGCGTCGGCGTGTTTATCGCCGCGGCGGTGTGGCCGTTGCTCTGGCTGTATGAGGCATGGCGTTCTGTCTTGGGGCCGGACCCGGGCAAGGTGCTGGTTGATCGCTTGGGCTTGGGCACGTTGATCCTGCTGCTGATTACCCTGGCGATGACGCCGTTGCAGAAGTTGAGCGGTTGGGCAGGGTGGATTGCGGTGCGGCGGCAGCTGGGGTTGTGGTGCTTTGCTTATGTGGTGCTGCACTTGGCGGCGTATTGTGTGTTTGTCCTGGGGCTGGATTGGTCGCAACTGGGGGTGGAGCTGCGTAAGCGGCCTTACATTATTGTGGGTACGCTGGGTTTCCTGTCTTTGTTAGTGCTGGCGCTGACGTCGAATCGCTACAGTCAGCGTCGGTTGGGCAGCCGTTGGAAGAAGTTGCATCGCCTGGTGTATGGCGTGCTTGGTCTTGGCTTGCTGCATATGTTGTGGATCGTGCGGGCTGATCTGAAGGAGTGGGCTATCTATGCTTCTATAGGTGCGTTGCTTCTCACCCTGCGGATACCGCCGGTAATGCGGCGAATTCCCCGTCTTATTGCGAAAAATGCACCTTCTGCAACAAAAGCGTAATTAAGCCTTGACGGCAAATCCTGGACGTCTATAATTCGCCCCACTTCCGGCGCAGTCGAAACGGAAAACTCCTTGGTAAACAAAGAGTTATGCGAGATTCGACAGCGGCCCGCTTCAGTTCATCGAAG